>Ga0209256_1000225_pt1 | contig 103720 bp, 120 predicted proteins | sample AraplaCol_mCL_r2_2_FD_184270 | JGI IMG/M metagenome (GOLD analysis project Ga0209256, IMG submission 184270) | Arabidopsis root microbial communities from North Carolina, USA - plate scrape MF_Col_mCL_r2 (SPAdes) (version 3) | ecosystem: Host-associated > Plants > Roots > Endosphere | place... | reverse complement strand
CACGAACCTCATCGAGGGCATCAACAACAAGATCAAGGTCATCAAACGCATGGCGTATGGCTTCCGCGACGACGCCTACTTCTTCCTCAAGATCCGGGCAGCGTTCCCCGGAGTTGGGTGAAGAACCGAAAATAAAGGCCGTAACGCTGCACGTGGCGTTACACCGCGCGGTCCAGAAGCATGAGTTCGAGCCCGCCGACTTTGTTGCCTGGGCCAACCGACGCGGCATCTTTGCGCAGTCAAAGCGCAACTTGCTCTTGGCGGGCGTATATGCGTGGTTTCAGATGGACTATTTCAAAGCCTTCCACATCATCATCCCGCAGATCGAGTCAGCTCTGCGACAGATGGTCGATGTAGTAGGCAAGCCCACAACGAAGGCGGCGAGCACCGTTCCTGGAATAAGCGTGTCGATCAACATGAGCGACATCCTCTTCAACCAGGCCACGACCGAAGCTCTCGGCCCGATGGGGCCGCATTTAGCCCTGTACCTGAAATCAATCTACGCTGATCCACGAGGCATGAACTTGCGCAACGAGTTCGCTCATGGGCTCCTCGATGCCGACGAGGTAAACGAATGGACGACGCTGTGGCTGATCCACACCCTTCTAGTGATGGGCCTTTGGGAAACGCCGCAAGCGGCCTGAAAGCATGGCTGCGCGTCAAGCTCGGCACTACGTCCCCCAGTTCGTTCCGAAGCAGTGGCGAAGTGGCTCGGCGGCGACATCGTTGTGATGTCCGTCCTTCAGTTCGTTGTAGAACGCTTCTTGAAGTGACGCTGTAATAGGCGGTAGCCACCTGCGCACCACCATAAAGTTGGTGTCAAACTCCTCCCGCCACAACTACAAGCGGGGGTTTATGGAGTACGTTCAGTTCGCATTCGATCAGATCGCTCGCATCCCTGGAGTCATCTACGGGGCCGTCATCGCTGCGTTGATTTCCTACTTCGGTGTTCGATCAGCAAATAACAGCAGCTTGGAACGACTGAAAATTCAGCACGAGCAAGACGAGAAGCAGGCAGCGAAGAAGAGAACCGCTGAACTGGAGGACGCAGCCAGGAAGACAAATTTTGAACAGACTCAGAAAGAGGAGGACCGCAAGGCTGCGATCCGCCGGGAGGTATACACGAAGGCTGTAGAGGAAGTACACGCCGTCATTGCGTACATTTCCTCTCTCCCGTACCGCCCATTGAGTGCGGGAAGTGATGATGAAGGGCTACAACTCTTTCTAAAAGCAAACGCAAAAGTCTGGCTAGTCTCTGAACAGAAAGCAGCGCTCTTGTCCCGGCAACTGACCAACGTTGTCAGCGGGCTCTTCGTCAACGCAATCACCGCAGCAAGGCCGAGCCGAGACTTGATGGGAAGGATCAGAACTCTAGAAGATGGCATTGCCAAAACGGAGATCAAAGTCGATACCTTGCGCTGCCGCATCTCAGAACTCAACATTCAGACCGATCGGCCCACCTTCGATACGTTGCACTCTGCATGGACATTCGAACGGGACTACTTGCAGAGCTTGATTGACCAGCTTGAACAGACGCGATCGAAGCTGAAGCCTGATCTGGACCTGTACTTCCAAACCATCTTCCGCAAGATGGATGACACGCAGGTTGCCATCGTTCGATTGGTCTCGGCGCTACGCGTTGAACTGCATCTACCGGAAGACGAAAAACTCTTCCTTGAACAGCTTGAGGATATGAAGATGCAGGCCGTCGCGGCTGTCCGTCAGAATACCGGCCTCGACCTGTCGGCCTAGTCCTGACCTGCCCTCGCGGGACGGAGGGACGGTAGACGCTTCTTCAACAGCGGGATTCGGTGATATTCGCAATTCGCGAATAGCGAATATGACCGAGCGGTGGAACTCAAACCCCAGTATCTGCTGGTACTGCTGAAGGTGGCGGCACACCCGCCACAGCGATGGACCTATGCCGCGCTGGGCACGGCGTTGACCATGAGCGTGAATCGCCCAGGATTTCCTAGACACTCTTGAGCCGTTGGGACCGCCGCCGCCATTACCCGCGTCGGTCGTACCCCAGCTGCCGGTAGTGCGAGCGCTTGGCGGTGTACATGGCGGCATCAGCCTGGTGCTGCGCACGCACGAGCGCCGCCGCGTCGAGGGCGGTGCTGGTCCCGATGGCGAACGAAAGTCGAGGCCCCGTGTGGAACTGGTTGTTAAGCCCGGCCATGCGCTCGATGCGATCGATCGCCGCCTGAGCTTCCACCTCGTTGACCCCCCTCAGCAGGAGGGCGAACTCGTCGCCGCCGATGCGCGCGATGCAGCGGTCCTCGCCCAAGGCCTTTCTCAGCGTCTCTCCCGCACGGCGCAACAGGTCGTCGCCGGCCGCGTGCCCCAGGCTGTCGTTGACCGCTTTCAGGCCGTTCATGTCCGCGATGATGATGCTGACGGGGAACGGGCCTTCCTGCGCCTGCTTCAGCGCCTCGTCGAAATGGGCACGGTTGGCCAGCTTGGTCAGCTGGTCGTGGCGTCCGACGTATTGCAGGTAGGCCTCGGCCTGCTTGCGCGCCGTGATGTCGGTGAGCGATACCAGGACCCGTGTCCAGGTCTCCTCATGCCCCGGCAGGACGGAGCCCTGGAGGTGCAGGCTCAGTTCCTGCCCCGAGAGGGTGTAGTTGACCGTCTCGCACTGCATGGAGGTGCGCCCCTCCCACAGCTCGACCAGCTGGTCCGCGAAATGGGACAGCATCTTGTCGCGGAAGATGAGCCCGAGGTTGTCCAGCACTTCGCGCTTGTCTCGTGCGCCGTGCATCCGCAGCGTGGCCTGGTTGATGTCCACGACCTGGATCGCGCGCGTGCACTCCACCACGAAGGCGGGGTTGGCGGCGACGAAGGCGCGGAGGTCGGTCACGCCGGCCGCGCGCTGCGCTTCGAACAGGCGGCGGATGCCGCTGAAGTCCTCGATCCACAGCGACATCGGGGAATGTTCAAAGAGGCTGCGCGCGTAGTGTTCGCTGTGCTTCAGGCGATCTTCGGTGCGCACGCGCGAGCTGATGTCCTCCAGCGCCACGATCACGCGGCGCCAGTCGGACTCATGGCCCGGCACGATGCGGACATTCACCAGCACGTCGATGCGCTCGCCTTCCAGCGTGTAGTGGGGGCCTTCGCCAGAGAACGCGGTGTGGCCTGCCCACAGCGCGGCCATGTTGCGCGCGTGGGCCTCGCGCATGTCGGGGCGGAGCACCTGGTCGAGGTTGGCCGTCAGATGGGAGAGATCGCGCGCCTTGAACAACTGCAGGGTGCGCTGATTGACCGCGAGGACGTGGATCGACGCCGCGCAGGCGTCCAACGCGGCGGGATGATCGCGAAAGTGCGCTTCGACATCCGACACGCCCGCGGCTCGCCATGCGTCGAACAGCGCCTTGATCGCGCTGAGATCCTCGAGCCACAGCGACACGGGCGCGTGTTCGAAGAACTGGCTGTCGTCGAGGTCGGAAGACACGTGGAACCCGGTGGTGAGAGCGGCTCCAGTCTAGGAGGTGTCCCCCGGGCGTGGCGTGTGGAAAAGCAGGTGTTTTGGGAGCCAGTCCGGCGCATGAGGCTCGGTCGCCCAGCCCGCCTTCCAGATGCCGCACGGCGACGGCCATCCCCCCGATGGCGAGTCCACAGCTTGTCGCATCGGATCGGAGCAGGACCGGTCCTGCACGTTCCCGCACTCTCGACAGGTCGAAGACAATCCCCGCGTCCCGTCCTCCACAGGACTTCCGTGCCCTCCACTCGCCGCTGACCCGATGACCCGCACCACCAAGGTCCTGCTCCTGCTCACCGCCTTCGTCGCGGCTGGCTACTTCATCGCCACACGCTTCAACATCAACCCGGCCCACACGATCGGCGAGCCGCTCGATGAACTGAACGGCGTCGCGGTCTACTACAACGGCGCCATCAACAACACCTCCGGCCGCCGCACCACGGAGGACGGCTACAACCTCGGCCTGAAGTTCCAGTGCGTCGAGTTCGTGAAGCGCTACTACTACGAGCGCTTCAACCACAAGATGCCGAACTCGATGGGCCATGCGAAGGAGTTCTTCTCACCGACCGTGCCCGATGGCGAGCTGAACAAGGACCGCATGCTGCTCCAGTACCGCAACGGCGCGGGCTCCCGGCCGCTGGCGGACGACCTGATCGTGTTCGCGCCGTGGGCGCTGAACCGCTTCGGGCACGTCGCCATCGTGAGCCAGGTCGGGGACGACTTCATCGAGGTCATCCAGCAGAACCCGGGGCCGTTCGGATCGACGCGCGAGCGCTATCCGCTCGAACGGCACGAAGGGCAATGGCGCGTGGGACATGATCGGGTGCAGGGCTGGTTGCGGCGCGAGCCGCCGACCTCGCCGTTGGTTTCAACATGACCCATCCCGGGCATCGCTCGGGGGATCTTCGGATGCGCTTCGGCATTGGCGCCGGGCAAGATGTGCCACCACAACGACAACCAACAGGGAGAGAGCATCTTGGAACGACGCACACTGATGCTGGGCGCGCTCGGAGCCGTGTTCAACGCGGGCTGTGCGAGCGATCCCCCTGCGCCACCACCACACGGACTCATCTACACCGAGACCATCGAGTCGTTGGCAACCACGGCGAATTGGCGAACGCTGGTCGTCGAAGGGGCCTGGTTCAATTACCTGCTCGATCTCGACCCGCAACTGGCAGCGCTACTGCGCAGCGACCTCCGAACGCGGCTGGCAGCCGACTTCGGGACGGCGAACCTGACTCCGGAGAACCGCCTCGAATTGCCGGTTCGCCTCAGCGTCCTCGAGACCGACTTGACGGAGGAGGAAAAAGCACGCTTTCCCAATACGACGCCGACCTTGCCGGGACGGCGAGTGTTGTTCGATGAAAAGCTCACCTTGAAGAAGTTCGGCAAGTCCGAACTCGAGATCCGCCCGATTGGCCGCCGCCCCCCCAACACGACGTACCGGATCGACGTCATGGGCTCCTACGATCAATCACCGAGGCTCATCCGTCGGGCATCCGATCCTCCCCCGGAGATCACCGCGACAGGTGTGATCCAAGCCATTCCTTTCACGATCGTCCTTCTGTTCAACGGAGGCATGCCCTTGAAGTGAATCACTTTCGTCGCTTCAGACAGTGAGAACGACCTTGCCCGCATGCCCGGCCCGCTCCATATACCGGTGCGCGGAGACCACGTCGGTCAGTGAGAAGCTGCGGTCGATCCGCACGGTCAGCGTCCCGTCCGACAGCCCCTTGTGGACGAACGTCATGCCGCGCTCGAAGGCACGTTCGTCGCGCGGCAGTCTCATCGAAGCAGATCCGGTGAACTCGAGCACCTTGTAGACGTGGAAATGCCAACTGTTGCGAAACTGCGCGGTCACCGGGTACGCGAGATCGATTCCACCGGACAGCCCGTACAGCAGGTACCACCCACGATGGGCAACCGCCTCGCCCAGGCGATTGAACAGGGGGCCGCCCACGCCGTCGTACACGAGGTCGACGCCGCGGCCCTCCGTGAGCGCGAGGACCCGTTCCAGCACGTCTTCCTCCTCGGTCACGACCACATGCGCGGCGCCGGCATCCAGCAGGGCCTGGCGCTTCGCGGGGTTTCGCGTGGTCGCGATCGCCGTCAGGCCCGTTGCGCGCGCCATCTGAAGCGCGGCCTGACCCGTGCCCGACGACGCGCCGGTCACGAGCACGGTGTCGCCACGCTGAAGCTGCGCGATCTCGAACAGGGCGAAGTAGCCCGTGAGGAAGGCCATGTAGGCCGACGCAGCCTGGGCGTGCGAGAGATTCTCCGGGTACTTCACGACGTGCGAGGCGGGAAAGAGAATGCGTTCTCCGTAGGTGGGATAGCGCCCCTGATGCGCCCCCGGAAGAACCGCGACACGGTCGCCCACCTGCAGGCCCTGGACCCCGGCGCCCACTGCATCGATGACACCGGCGGCCTCGTTTCCCAGACCGCTCGGCAGCACGGCAACTTCAATGTAGTGCTTGCGCCGCCAAAGCACGTCCACCCAGTTCAGGCCGATGGCCCGCACGGCGATGCGCACTTCGCCGGGCCCCGGTTCGGCGGTGTGAATGTCTTCAATCTCGAGAACCTCGGCGTCGCCGAAGACGTGGAAGCGAACCATCCTGCTCACATGAAACTCCTTGAATTCGGTGTCGACGCCGTTGCGACGACTGCCGAGGGAAATGTAGAAGTGGCGGCCTCCCGCGGGAAATCGATGGATTCGATAGTCGCTATGCGCGGCGCCGACAAAGGATTCGCACGGTGAACCCCATGGACTTGAGCCGGATCGACCTGAACCTGCTGACCGTGTTCGCGGCGCTCATGCAGGAGCGCCACGTCAGCCGCGCGGCCCAACGTCTGCACGTCGGACAGCCCGCCGTCAGCTACGCGCTGGCACGCCTGCGTGCGCTGTGCGGCGATGCCCTGTTCGTCCGCCAAGGGCGGTCGATGGAGCCGACCCCGCGCGCGCTGTCACTGATGGAGGGCTTGCGTCCCGCACTCGAACAGATCGAAGCCACGCTTCGAGGCCAATCGGGGTTCGACGCCGGGACCGCCCAACCGGTCTTTCGGATCGGCCTGACGGACGACATGCAGATGTTCATCCTGCCGCGGCTGCTGCGGCTGCTGCGCGAGGAGGTGCCACACGCCAGGGTGATCGCCTCGACGGTCAGCCATCGGGATGCCATGCGCCAGCTTCAGGAGGGGCGCATCGACACCGTGGTCGCCTACCTGCAGGACCTGCCGGCCGATGCCAAGGTGCGCCAGCTGGGCCTGACGCGCTATGCCGTGCTTCGCGCGGACGACGCTGCGCAGCCCCTGACGCTGGACGAGTTCTGTCGCCGCCCGCACGCACTCGTCACGTTCGCAGAAGACCTCCGCGGCTTCGTCGACGACGCGCTGGAATCGCTGGGCCGACGCCGTCATGTGGTGGTTTCCATTCCGCAGTTCGGCAGCCTGCCAGCGGTCCTGGACGGGACCGACCTGTTGGCCACCGTGCCGGCCTACCTGGCCGAAGCACTGTGTTCTCGCACGCGCCTGAGACACCAGCCCCTGCCATTCGAAAGCCCGGAGTACCCGCTGTCGATGTGCTGGCGCGCCGCGGTGGACAAGGACGGCGCGCACCTCTGGTTGCGCGACGCCTTGCACCGCGCCTGGCATGGCGCCGCTGCAACCTGAACCCGTCGCCTTCAGGGCACGGCAGGCGCCCGATCGGACTTGAACGGCACGCGCTGGGCGGGGTCGTAGAAAAAGGTCTCCTCGGCGATGCGCTCGCCGTCCCAGCGCTGGTACGCGAGTTCTTCCATGCGCGTGGCCGTGCCGTTCTTCCATTCGAAATGGAAGATCCAGCGGATCACCACCTTGTCGCCGCTCGTGAACACGGGCCGCACACACGTCGAACTCACCGACCAGGCCTGTTGCAACATGGCGCGTTCGCGCGCAATGGCCGCCGCACGGCCGATGCGAGGCGCCTCTTGGTTCTCTTGCAGCGACGCATTCTCGGTGTAGAACTCGGCGACGGCCTCGGCGTGCGCGTTTTCTTCGACACGGGCGATGAAGCGTTCGAGGGTTTCGATGGTGGGCATGTCGGGGGACTCCTTCAGGGCAACGAAGCTGCGACTGTGGCGGGCGCCACGCGCGGCGTCCATTACGCACGCGTAAGCGAGCCGCGCCCAAGGCTGCACTATGCTCGCGGCATGGCCCTGGACACCCGCATCGAATCACCCTCGCCAAGCCTCGGCGAGCGCTTGCGCGGCTGGCGCGAACGCCGCCATCTGAGCCAGATGGCGCTTGCACTGCGCGCGGAGGTCTCGGCGAGGCACCTGAGCTTCGTCGAGACCGGGCGGGCGCAGCCAGGGCGTGACCTCGTTCTGCGGCTGGCGGACGAGCTGGAGGTGCCCTTGCGCGACCGGAACGCGTTGTTGATGGCCGGAGGCTTCGCGCCGGTGTTCGAACAACGCGCCTTCGACGACCCCGCCTTCGACCCGGTGCGCGCGATCATCGACATCACCCTCGAACGCAACAAGCCCTATCCGGCCTATGCGATCGACCGCCATTGGAACGTCGTGCGCTCCAACGCCGCGCTGCCCGAACTCTACGAGGGTGTCGATGCAGCGCTGATGGCGCCACGGTCCAACATGGTCCGCATCCTGCTGCACCCCCGCGGCATGGCGCCGCGAATCCGCAACCTGACGCTGTGGCGTGCCCACCTGATCGGTCAGATCCGCCGACAGCTCGAGTTCAGCGCCGACCCGCAACTCGAAGCGCTGCTGCGTGAGACGCTCGCCTACCCGGCCGGTGACGACCCGTCCCACGAGTGGACGGGAACGCCTGCGATGCCACTGGAGATCGACACGCGGCTCGGACGGCTGTCTCTGATCGGCGTGACCACGGTGTTCGGTACGCCGGTGGACGTGACGCTGGAAGAGATCGCGCTGGAGGTCCTGCACCCGGCCAACGAGGCGACCGACCGTGTCGTCCGCGCCGCTGCCTCGGCGCGCCGCGCTTGATCCCGCGAAAGCGCGTCCGGACTCACGCCTTGAACCCCGCCATGAAAACCCCTCCGCGCAGTTCACGATGCAGCGCCCTCCTCGCTGCGCTGGTGATGTTCTCGGCGCCCGCATGGTCCCTGACCCGGTGCCCGCCGGAGTTCGGTCCCAAGAGCCCCCTGGTCAACGCGGCGGGTTGGGGTGTTGTCGCGCTGGGTGTCGTCCTCGGCTCCCTGCTTTTCGCTGTCGCCGTCCAACGCTCGCGCGGTGTGCGCTGGTTCTTCCGCGCCGCCGTGATCGTCCTGGGCTTTGCCGGGATGGCCGCGGTGTCGGCCGGAGGCCTGGTGCTGGCGGTCGCCTTCTTCTTCATGCGGTGCTGAGGGGCCTCGCCCCGCGAGGGCCCTCACCCACGGTGGCACTCTGCACTCAGACCTGCGTCATCCCCCCGTCCGCGAACAGCTCCACGCCATTGACGAAGCTGCTGTCGTCCGACGCCAGGAACACCGCCGCCTTCGCGATCTCGTCGGTCGTGCCCACGCGCCCCAGCGGAATGGTCTGCGCCTGCATCTGGACGAACCCGTCGAGCTGCTCGCCCTTCAGCCCCAGCAGGTCGTAGGCCGGCGTGGGCACCACGCCCGGGCTGAGGACGTTGATGCGGATGCCCGCGGGCTTCAGGTCCAGCATCCAGCTGCGCGCGAGGTTGCGCACGGCCGCCTTGCTCGCGCTGTAGATGCTGAAACCCGGGGTGCCCTTGATCGACGTGGTCGAGGCGTTGAGCACGATGGTGCCGCCCTTGGGCATCAGCGGGAGTGCCTTCTGCACGGTGAACACGAGTCCGCGCACGTTGGTGGCGAAGATGCTGTCGAAGTGGGCCTCGGTGATCTCGCCCAGCGGGGCCACCTGGCCGCCGCCCGCGTTGGCGAACAGCACGTCGAGGCGGCCCTTCTCCTCCTTGATCCGGGCGTACAGGCGGTCGAGGTCGTTCAGGTCGGAGACGTCGCTGCGCACGCCGGTCACGTGGTGCCCGATCTCCTTCACGGCGGCGTCGAGCTGTTCCTGGCGGCGGCCGGTGATGAAGACGTGGGCGCCTTCGGCAACGAAGCGTTTCGCGGTCGCGAGGCCGATGCCGCTCGTGCCGCCGGTCACGAGGGCGATCTTGTCGGTGAGTTTCGAGGTCATGGGGTCTGCCTGGTTCGGTGTTGAAAGACAGCTCAGTCTGGGATCGCGGCGGCGTCGGGCCAAGACGGTGGCGGGCAGATGTCTGTTTCCAGAACGCTAATAATGGGTCGATGGACAAGATCACTGCCATGCGAGTGTTCGCGCGGGTCGTCGAGGCCGGCACGTTCACGCGGGCGGCCGACCAGCTGGAGATGCCCAAGCCCAGCGTGACCAAGCTGGTGCAGCAGTTGGAAGCACACCTGAAGGTCAAGCTCCTGCAACGCACCACGCGGCGCGTGACGGTCACGCCCGAGGGGGCGGCGTACTACCAGCGCACGGCACGCGTGCTGGCGGAGCTCGACGAGATCGAGTCCGACCTGACGCAGGACCGCACCAACCCCACCGGCTGCGTGCGCGTCAACGTCGGCGCGGTGGTGGCCAACGTGCTGCTGATGCCGCACCTGCCCGCGTTCCACAAGCGCTACCCGAACCTCCAGATCGCGCTGGGGGTCACCGACCGGCCGGTGGACCTGATCGGCGAAGCGGTCGATTGCGTGATCCGCGGTGGCACGATGACGGACCAGTCGCTGGTGGCGCGTCGCATCGGCCAGATGGACTTCGTCACCGTGGCCTCGCCCGACTACCTGAAGCGGCACGGCACGCCGACCCATCCGCAGGAGCTGATGAATGGCCGCCATGCCATGGTCAGCTACTTCTCGGCCGGCACCGGCCGGGTCGCGCCGGCGCCGTACGTGCGTGGCGACGAGCGCTTCGACATCACGGGACAAGGGTTCATTTCCGTGAACGAAAGCACCGCGCACGTGAACGCCGCGCTGACCGGCCTGGGTCTCGTGCAGACCTTCGGCCCCGTGGTGACGCCGCACCTCGAGCGCGGCGCCCTGGTCGAGGTGCTGGCCGACTGGGCGCCGCCGCCCATGCCGTTCCACGTGGCTTATCCATCGAACCGCAACCCGAGCCTCAAGCTGCGGGTCTTCGTCGATTGGGTGGTCCAGGTGTTCGAGCCGTACAACCAGGGGCGTTGACCTGTCATGGCGCCCGCTGACGCCAGCCTGTCGCTATAGTCCGACGACACCCTGGGAACCTGGCCATGCCCGACACACTGCACCCCACCGCCGTCCGCCTCGACTTCGCCGCCGAGAGCCTCGCGTCCACCAACCTCTCCGGCGCCGCATTCACCGGCAACTGGCTCTGGGTGGTCGGCGACGAAGCGGCCGCGGTGGAGTTGCTGCAGCGGCGCAAGCCCGTCGCAGGCGAGACGCTGCACTTCGTGCGCACCGACTCCTTCCCGCTGCACACCCTGCTCGACCTCCCCGGCGGCCCCGAGGACGAAGCGGACCTGGAAGGCCTCGCGGTGCACGACGGCTGGCTGTGGCTGGTCGGCTCGCATGGCCTCAAGCGCAAGAACATCAAGGCGAACCGGGACGACGCGACGAACGCCAAGCGCCTGACCCGGGTCGAGCTCGACGGCAACCGGCGCCTGCTGGCCCGCATCCCGATCGAGACCGCCGCCGACGGCACGCCGAAGCTCGTGCGTGAATCACGCGACGGCCGCCGTGCGATGCGCCTGAAGGGCGACATCGTGCGCAACGGGCTCATCGACCTCCTCGAGGACGATCCGCACCTGGCGCCCTTCCTCGCCATCCCCGGCAAGGACAACGGCTTCGACATCGAGGGCCTCGCGACCGACGGTTCGCGCCTGCTGCTGGGTCTGCGCGGGCCGGTGCTGCGCGGCTGGACGCTGCTGCTCGAGGTGGCTGTTCAGCCGCAGGGCGCCTGGCTGCGGCTGGTCCCCCTCGACGACCGCGGCACGATGCTGCGCAAGCACTTCCTTCAGTTGGGCGGCCTCGGGGTGCGCGACCTGCACTTCGACGGCGACGACCTGTTCGTGCTGGCCGGCCCGACGATGGTGCTCGACGGCGACATCCGCCTGTTCCGCTGGCCCGGCGCGCGCCAGGCCCTGCGCAAGAACGAGGCGCCCGTGCGTTTCCAGAGCGACTTCGACGAACCGGTCGACCTGCCCCATGCCCCGGGCCGGGACCGCGCCGAGGCCTTCTGCGAACTGCCGGACGGCCTGCTGCCAGGAAGCAACTGGCTCGTGCTCTACGACGCGCCCGGTCCCGCGCGCCACCCGTCCGCGCACACGGTGTTCGGGGACCTGCTGCGCCGGGACTGATGCCGGGGGACGGCACACCGCCGGACAGGATCTCCCTCTCTCTTCCGGGACATGCAGCCGACACCGGAAGTCCCTAGAGTGCGGCAAGGTCGCGGGAAGTCCGCGACCCTTGCCCGGGGCCAAACTGCCCCCTGTCCCTTCCTCCAGGAGATCCCCATGGCCAAAGTGCTCGTCCTCTACTACTCGTCCTACGGCCACGTCGAGCAGATGGCCCAGGCGGTCGCCGAAGGCGCGCGTGCCGGTGGCGCCTCGGTCGTCGACATCAAGCGCGTGCCCGAGACCGCGCCGGCCGAGGTCGCGAAGAACGCCCACTTCAAGCTGGACCAGGCCGCGCCGGTCGCCACGGTGGCCGACCTCGAGCAGTACGACGCCATCGTCGTGGGCGTGCCCACGCGCTACGGCCGCATGGCCTCGCAGATGGCCGCCTTCCTCGACCAGACCGGCGGCCTGTGGGCCCGCGGCGCGCTGAACGGCAAGGTGGGTGCGGCCTTCACGTCGACGGCCACGCAGCACGGCGGCCAGGAGCAGACCCTGTTCTCGGTGATCACCAACCTGCTGCACTTCGGCATGGTGATCGTGGGCCTGCCGTACAGTCACCAGGGGCAGATGAACGTCACCGAGATCGTCGGCGGCTCGCCCTACGGCGCCACCACGGTCGCGGCCACCGACGGCTCGCGCCAGCCCACCGCCATCGACCTCGAGGGCGCGCGGCACCAGGGCGAACTCGTGGCCCGCACGGCGGCCAAGCTGTTCGGCTGATCGCGCCGGCGGGGGCGCGGGCCCCCGCCCCGCTCAGGCCATCGCCTGGAGGGTCCGGTACGAGGCCGACAGCGGCCACAGCGCATCGTGCAGCTCGCGCATGTTCCGGCCCGTGCCGATGTGCACTTCCTCGGTCCCGAGCCGGACGACCACGCCGATGGCGCCCTCCTCCAGGCCCCAGTCGCCGCCGAACCAGACGTCGTCGATCTCGCGCGCGCGGTACGTCTTGTACGGCACGAAGAAGCACTTCTTCACGATGACCACGTCATCCGCCGTCACCGTGATGGACGCCTTCAGGCCCGCGACCAGCACGGCGCCCACGAGCATCCCGAGGCCCATGCCCGCCCAGGCACCGGCCACGGAGAGGAGGCGGCCCGCGAGAAAACCGCCGATGCCGCCGGCCACCAAGCTGGGGATCCAGCCGCTGAACCGAGCCAGCGCGTCGCGGCTCTCGAAGGCATACAGCGGCACCCGCGGTGCGCCGGCCATGTCAGGACGCCGCCTCGTCGAGCAGGCGCTCGTAGCGCCGCAGGTCCTCCTGCGAGAAGCAGCAGAAGATCACCTCGTCCAGCGGAGACTGCGGCGCCACGCTGTCGCGGACGGTTCGCACCGCGACCCGCGCCGCCAGGTCGGCCGGGTAGCCGTAGATGCCCGTGCTGATGCACGGGAACGCGAGCGACGCCACGCCCTTCTCCTCCGCCAGCGCCACGGACCGGCGGTAGCAGTTGGCCAGCAGTTCGGGCTCGCCCTGGTCACCGCCTCGCCACACCGGCCCCACGGTGTGGATCACCCAGGCCGCCGGAAGGCGGTAGCCCCGCGTGACCTTCGCCTCGCCCGTCCTGCAGCCGCCGAGCAGCCGGCACTCGTGGACGAGGTCGGGGCCGGCCGCGCGTTGGATCGCCCCGTCCACGCCGCCGCCGCCGAGCAGCGACGAATTCGCCGCGTTGACGATGGCGCCCACAGGGAGCGTCGTGATGTCGGCCCGGAGGGTGCGAAGACGGGTTGGCATGTGGAAGGCCTCGAGACGGACATGCTACGCCAGTCGCCGGGCCGGGGGGTCCGCTATAGTCCGCAGCGGCCGCAAGGACGCGGCCGGTGCCGGGGAATCGCCCCGTTGAAGGACAGACATGCGAATCCGGTTCGTGCAGGACATCTTCGATCGACTCAGGGGCAAGAACACGGTGGGCCGCGGCCTGGCCGTGACGGTGACCGACACGCAGGACACCGGCATCGACCGCCTGTTCGAGACCTTCCCGTCCGCGGGGTTCGAGATCAACGGCCGCACGCGGAAGCACCTGACGAACGTGAACGCCGACCGTGGTGTCACCGAGCAGACACTGTCGCTGCTGTGCAAGCAGTTCCCGTCCGACCGCACCGGCATCAAGGTGCTGAACGTGGGCTGCGGCAAGAAGAACCAGATGGACTTCCTGGCCGCACTCGGGTTCGAAGCCTACGGCGTCGACTTCGACATCGACGAGGACTCGGAACACATCCGCTTCCACGACCTGAACACGCAGGACGAGCTGCCCTTCGGCGACCTGCGCTTCGACGCCGTGATCTGCCAGGAGATCATCGAGCACATCGAGAACCCGTGGCTCCTGTTCCGCAAGGTCAAGAAGGTGCTGAAGACCGGCGGCACGCTGATCGTCACCACGCCCAACATCTCGTCGAACCACAGCAAGCGCGTGTTCAACGGCAACAACGTGGGCTTCTTCGCCTACTTCGACCCGGTGAACCTCTGGCAGCACATCAACCCGATCCCGTACTGGGAGATGATTCACATCGCCACGTTCAACGGGTTCGAGACGCTCGGGCTGTCCGGCAACAACGAGTTCTACGTCACCTACACGCCGAAGAAGGCGGGCGCGCAGCGCGACGCCACGATCCAGAACAACGACGTGCTGCACTACCTGCTGCGGAACGCGAACGAGGACATCCGGCTCTACAGCCCGGTGCCCACGCACAACTACGACTGGTCGGCCGGGGCCCGCACAGCACGGACGGACGCCTGAGCCACCCGCCGACGGCCCGCCTCAGTTGAGGTCCGAGTCCTTGTAGTACTTCGTGCCCTTGGCCGTGAGCTCCAGCGCCAGCCCGTCGCCGCTCACCTGGTACAGCCACACGCCCGGGGACACGCTCACCGCGCCCTGGTAGGCCGCGCCCGTGTCGCCGGTCTTGGCCGTCGCGCTGGCCTGGGCACCGATCTCCCAGCCGGAGTTGACGAACTTGTCGAGCGCGCTCGCGTTCTCGAAGACCCACACGAGCTGGAACTTCTTGATGCCGAAGCCCAGCCCGGCCTGCACCTCGGCCATGCGCATGTAGGTGGTGGCCTTGGTCTTGTTGTTGACCGCGACGCCTTTGCCGGTGCCGCTGCCGGCGACCAGCACCTTCATCCCGAAGTTGCTGAAGGCCGCATAGCCCGCGGCCGACTCGACGGCCTTGCGTGCGCTGGGCTGCACCTTGTAGACCGCCGCCAGGGCCTTCTGGCCGGCCTGGCGGATCTCCTCGCGTTCCTTCTCCTTCTTGTCCTTGGCCGCATGACCCAGGCCGGGCACCAGGCCCGCTGCTCCCGCCCCCAACACCAACGTCCGACGCTTCATGACGCACCCCCGGTTGTCTGGTTGATCCGGGCGTGCAGGACGCCCCGGAGCGGGCAGCTTACGCCGCCGCGTTCGCGGACACCCCCCTCCCCCTCCGTCGGCCCCTCCTTCGACGGTTTCGACGCCGGGCGGCGGCTCAGTCGGCGCGCCTCGACGCGCGGCGCTCCAGCACCTGCAGCGTGAACCCCACGACGAAGAGGGCCAGCCAGACCAGCAGCGACAGGCGCACCAGCGGATCCTCCGGCCCCGTCGCCAGGGGCCGGGCCATCGGCACCCGCGTGAGGGTTTCGTTGATCCCCGGCACCAGCAGCAGGAAGAAGCTGAAGGACAGCCCGAACGTCTGCAGGTGCGCCCCCAGCCGGCCGAGGAACGCCAGCCGCGGCACGAGCAGCGCCCCGCCGAAGGCGGCCAGCAACGCCAGCACGCCGAGGATGTGGCCCGGGTTCACGCCCGCCGTGCTGGACAGGCCGAACGCCGTGAACACCGACAGCGCGAGTCCGGCGAGGTAGAGCTTCCCGGACGGTGCGGCCGGATCGATGCGGTGGAAACGCGCGAAGGCATACAGGCCGGTCACCAGCGGGGCCAGGCTGATCAGGGTGTGCGCGACGCCCAGGGGTGAAAGGGGGTGAGGCATGTCGAAGTTCCGAAGGTTGAAGGAATCGCAAATCTACTAGTTGGTAGCCAACGCAGGCAAATGAAAGGCGGCTCGCGCCGCCCTCGGGAAAAGAGAAAATCAGGCCGCCTGGGTCAGCTTCAGGATGGCCGGCTGGACGATGGTCGCGAAGGCCTTGGGATCGCCCAGCGCACGGGCCATCAGCATCGCTCCGTGCACGACGGCCATGAACGCGCGGGCCGACATGGCGGGGCTGTTGAGCAGGTGGAACTGGCCGGCCGCGGCACCGCGCTTGAGCACCCCGGCGAGCCACGCGTTCAGGTCGTGGAAATGCGCCTGCACCTCCGCCGCCACGTCCTCGGGCAAGGTGGGCAACTCCGTCGCGAGCATGGCGCAGATGCAGAACGGCGCCTCGCCGCTCCGGATGCAGCCGGCCCAGTAGCCCGCGTAGGCGTTGAGTTCCGACAACGGGTCGTCGAACTGCTGCTCCAGCGATGCCAGCCCGGCCCGGGCTTCGCCGCGGTACAGCGAGACGACGGTCTTCACGAGCACCGTCTTGCTCGGGAAGTGGTGGTGGATGCTGGCCTTGGCGATGTTGACCCGCACCGCGAGGTCGGCATAGCTGAAGCTGTTGTAGCCGCCCGCGACCAGCAGCGAGCGCGTGTGGGCGACGATCTCGGCGGCCTTGGGTGAAAGTTCTGCAGACATGGGATCGGTGCGATGAATTGGCCGCCAGCCTACCAGTTGGTAGGCAGCGTGTCAAAGCACCGGATCGGCCCGGCGTTCGTGAACGAGGTCGATCAGCGCGCGCAAGCCCGCCGGAACGTGGCGATGGCCGGAGTAGTAGAGGCACAGCCCCGGATACGGCGCCATGTCGCCCGCCAGCACCTGCTCCACCCGCCCGGCGGCCAGGTCGGCCGCGACGTACCACTCGGCCAGTTGCGCCAGCCCCAGGTGACCCAGCACGGCCTCCCGCATCAGCAGCGGGGCATCGAGGATCAGCGCCCCGGGCACGTCGACATGAACGGGCTTGCCCTTGCGGACGAAGTCCCAGGGCGACGGTGCACCGCTGGGCAAACGGGCCCGGATGCACTGGTGCCGGGCCAGGTCGGCGAGCGTCTCCGGCCTGGGAACACGGGCGAAGTATTGCGGCGAACCCACCACCACCATCGGCACGTCCGGCCCGAGGGGCACGCGGATCATGTCGCGCGGCACGAGCGGGCCCGGGCGCAGGCCGGCGTCGAACCCTTCAGCGACGATGTCCAGCAGCCGGCCTTCGGTGACGAGGTCGAGCGTCATGCCCGGGTGGCGCCGCAGGTATTCGGCCATGACGGGCTGGAAGGCCATCAGTGCCGCACCGAGCGAGCTGTTGATGCGCAGCGTGCCGGTCGGTGCGGCCTGGCGGTCGTTCACCGCGGCCATCGCGTCCCGGATCTGCTTGACCGCCGGCTCGACCTGGCCCGCGAACTGCCGCCCCGCCTGCGTCAGCGACACGCTGCGCGTGGTGCGATGGAAGAGCCGGGTGCCGAGCCGGGCCTCCAGGTTCGCGACGGCGCTGCTCACCGCCGACGTGGACATCTCGAGTTCCAGCGCCGCGCCGCGGAAGCTCTGCCGGCGGGCCACGGCCAGCACGACTTCGAATTCGGTGAGGCCGCTCTTGTTCATTGTCCAGCTATTCCGGATGATTCATCCCGTTTCAACCATCTTATCAAGACAGTCCCTCGCTCCTAGAGTTCAGTCATCGACTGACCACGAGGACCCCGGACATGCGCCACTTCGACCACGCCTACATCGGCGGCCAATTCGTTCCCGTGCTGGGAACCGAAACGCTCCAGACCATCGATCCCACGACGGAACGGGTCATCGGCACCGCCACGCTCGCGAACCGCGAGGACGCACGGCGGGCCATCGCCGCCGCCCGCGACGCCCAGCCGGCGCTGGGCCGCACCACCAAGGCGGAACGCATCGCGATGCTGAAGCGCCTCCAGGCCGCGGTGCTGGCCCGCACGGACGACATCCGCGACACCACGCTCGACGAGTACGGCGGCCCGCTGTCCCGCGCCCGGTGGGTCAGCCAGTACGCCTCGCAGTCGTTCGCGAACGCGATCGCCGTGCTCGAGGACTACGACTTCGTCCGCCAGGTCGGCCACGCCGAGGTGGTGATGGAACCGGTGGGCGTGTCCGCGCTCATCGTGCCGTGGAACAGCGTGGCCGGCACGATGTGCAGCAAGCTGGCCTCGGCCCTCGCGGCCGGCTGCGCCTCCATCATCAAGCCCAGCGAGTTCAGCCCGCTGCAGACCCGCGTGGTCGCCGAAGCCTTCCACGACGCGGACCTGCCGCCCGGGGTCGTCAACGTGCTGCTGGGCCGAGGCAGCGACGTGGGCGACGAACTGAGCACGAACCCCGGCGTCGCGCGGATCTCGTTCACCGGGTCCACCCCCACCGGCAAGCTCATCGCACGCGCGGCGGTCGACACGATGAAGCGCGTGAGCCTCGCGCTGACCGGCAAGTCTGCCACCGTGCTGCTGGACGACGCGGACTTCCGGACCACCGTGCCCCTGGCCCTGAACGCGGCCTTCATGAACAACGGCCAGGCCTGCGTCGCAGGCACCCGCCTGCTGGTGCCGCGCGCCCGCCAGGCCGAGGTGCTCGACCTCGTGCGGCAGGCCGTCGCCGCGCTGCGCGTGGGCGATCCCCGCGACCCCGAAACCGCCATCGGCCCGATGGCCAGCCGCGCCCAGTACGACCGCATCCAGCACTACATCCGCCTCGGCCTCGACGAAGGCGCCACGCTGGTGGCCGGCGGCGAGGGCCGCCCGCAGGGCCTGGACACCGGCTTCTTCGTGAAGCCGACGGTGTTCGCCGACGTGCACGGCGGCATGGCCATCGCCCGCGACGAGATCTTCGGGCCGGTGCTGTCCATCCTGGCGTACGACGGCGAGGACGACGCGGTGCGCATCGCCAACGACTCCGCGTACGGCCTGCAGGCCTACGTGTTCTCGTCGCAGCCGGACCGTGCCCGCCGCGTGGCGATGCGGCTCGACGTGGGCAGCGTGCTGATCAACCGCATCGCCCCGGACGTGCTGGCGCCCTTGGGCGGCATCAAGCAGTCGGGCGTGGGCCGCGAGCTGGGGCGATTCGGCTTCGAATCGTTCCTCGAGCCGAAGGCCCTGGTGACGGACTAGGCCGGCGCGTCGAAGGCGTCCCGGGCCAACGCGACCTGCTTCGCCACCACACAGCCGGTCGCGTGGTCGTTCACGAGGCCCATGGCCTGCATGAACGCGTAGACCGTCGTCGGGCCGACGAACTTCCAGCCGCGCTTCTTCAGGTCCTTGGCCAGTGCCACGGCCTCGGGCGCGGTGGTGACCGTCTGCGGTTCCGCCGCGCCGGCCGGGTCGATCTCGAACCGCCAGAAGTAGGCGGCCAGCGACCCGTGCTCCGCCTGCAGTTCCACGGCCCGCGCGGCGTTGTGGATCACCGCCTCGATCTTCCCGCGGTGGCGCACGATGCCTTCGTCCTGCAGCAGGCGGGTGACGTCCTTCTCGCCGAAGCGGGCCACGCGGTGGAAATCGAAGCCGTCGAACGCCCGCCGGAAGTTCTCGCGCTTGGCGAGGATGGTGCGCCAGCTCAGCCCCGACTGGAACGCCTCCAGGCAGATCTTCTCGAACAGCCGCGTGTCGTCCCCGACGGGGAAGCCCCATTCACGGTCGTGGTACGCCTCGAACTCCGGGGCCGCCCCGCACCAGCGGCAGCGGGGCTGGCCGTCGGTGCCAGTGACGGTGGTCGCCTTGCTCATGCCGCGGCCCGCAGCAGGTCGGCGAAACCGGCCGACAGGCGCGACGGTGTCACGGCGTGCACCTCGGCCGTCACCACGCCATGGACCACGAACGGGTCCTGCCAGACCCGGGACTGCACCTCGGCGCTGTCGGCGTTCCCCGCGAGCACCACTCCGCCCTGAGCGTTGTCGAGCGCCCCCGCCATCAGGAAGACCCCGGCGTCGAGCCCCTGCTGGATCCACTGGTTGTGCCCGGCCATCCACTGGCCCGCCTGGGACCGGTTGGGGCCGAACCGAAGAATGATGATGAACAACATGGGACGTGTCCGTTCAGGAGTGGGTGTTCTTCGTGCGTCGCGCTCGCGCGGCGGTTCGTGCTGCGGACGGCTTCGGGGCCAGCGAGGACAGCCACGTGTCGATCAGGCCGACCTCGTGCCGGATGAAGTGCTCGTCGTGGAACGCATTGGCGAGCGCGGCGATGCCCTGGCTGCGCGACAGCAGGTGCATCGCCAGCGCATCGGCGTCGTCCGGATGGCCGAGCGACTCGAACTGCGCGCGCAGCCAGTCGCGGAACTGGCCGAAGATCATCGCGGCGCTGCCCGAGGCCGGGTGCGCCGACTTCGCCAGTTCGGCGCACAGCGTGCCCACGGGGCAGCCGTGGTGCTGGATCGCCTCGCGGTTGTGGATCAGGAGCTCGGCGAAACAGCGCAGCCGGCCGAGCGGCGTGGGCGCAAGCGATGTCCACTCGTCCAGCATCGCCTGCGTGCGCGCAGCGCGCAGCGCGATCACCGCGTCGAGGATCTCGTCCTTCGTCTTGAAGTGGTAGTAGAAGTTGCCGCGCGACAGCCCGACCGCATCGGCGATGCCAGCGAACGAGGTCTTCTCGAAGCCGCGCTGGTAGAACAGCGCATCGGCCGCTTCGACGATCCGGTCCCGCGTGGTGGCGACGCTCATGGGGAATGATTAGGTCAACTGTCCTACGATCTTAGGACAATTGCCCCAGGGCATCAACTCCCTCGGCGTTTCGGCTCGTAGTGCAGCCCGGCCGACGCCATGAAACCCTTGTGATCGAAGTTCGCCCACGCCCCACCCCACTCGAACTGCGCGGACCCACCCGCCATCGACCGGCCCAGCTGCCGCTCCAGCGCACGCCTCAGGAACGCGACCTGCCGCTGGCTGGTGCCCTCGGTGGGCCAACCCTCCTCCTCTTCGTCGTCGGGCAGCGACACGCCGAGCGTCAGCATGGTCAGCCGGCCCTCGAAGAAGCACAGCGACATCCAGGCCGGGCGGTCGGCCAGGCGCAGGTGCGAGAGGCTGACCCACTCGTAGCCGTTGCCGATGTCGCGGCCGCCGCTCACCCAGGTGGCGAAGTGCTCGCGGAGCGCGCCGATGGGCATGGCGGGCGAGATCACGGCGGGGTAGTCGCCGAGGCGGACGCGGCCGGTCTCGAGATCGATGGCCAGCGGCGAGGGCTTCGGCAACGCCACGTCAGCTCCGACCGAACGGACTGCCGCGGCGGCGCCGCGCCGGCGCCGCCGCGAAGGACGCGGCATCGAAAGCGCGGCGCTGGAGGAGCAGTTCGTCGCCATCGATGCGTTCCGACAGGCTCTCGATGTCGCGTGCCGTCACGCCGGCCTCGGCGAAGTGCGCCTGCCAGGTGTCCACCACGCCGATGACGGCCGCGACGTCGGCCGCCGCCTCCGCGGGCAACAGTCCGAAGGCATCGCACTGCGACATGGCGTTCGAGAGCGTCGAGTCGCGCCCCTCGATGCCGCAGGTGAATTCCTGGTAGCCCTGCCCCGAGTTGCTGGGCAACACGTCGTACGCGGGCGCCAGCGCCATGCGTCCGTTGGCGAAGGGGCTCACGACCAGCAGCGAATGGTTCTTCTCGTGGTCGTCGGTGTTGTCGACGAGGATGTTGAAAACCATGCGGCGAAAGAGCTCCCGGGCATCGCGCTGGTGGCGGTCGTTCTCGGTCACACCGACACGACGCAGGATGCGCGCCAACTCGGGGTAGCCCATGTCGGGCTCGGCCCCGGACGCCGTGGCGGCCCGGATGGCCGTGCCGGCGGAGACGCTGTGGATGCGGCGGCCGGGCTCCCGATCGAAGCGTCGCACCGCGATGGCGTTGCCCGTGGCGAGAGGGACCATGCGGGTCTCGGCGATGGTGATGCCCGCGCGGGCCGCGAGTGTCATCGTCGCATGTTCGACCAGCGGGCTGTCGACGGGTTCGCCGTTGAAGAACTTGATGACCCACTGCTCGCCCCCGATGTCGATGAGGGCCTTCGGTTTCGCGCCGCCCAGGCTGCCGCCACCGCGCACGATCCTCGCCTCGACGTCGGTGATGGGCTCCGCCGCATCGATCTTGGCCACCACTTCGCTCAGCTTCTGCGCCTCGTCGAGGCGAGGAAGCGGGCTGCCCTCGCGCGGGAGGTAGGTGGCCGGCGACGTGGACACGCCGAGCGCACCGAACCGGTCGTCTCCCGCGTAGAAGAGGTACTCCATCAACGACAGGCGCCGGGGCTTGTCGACGAAGCGGATGACCTTCTCGCCCCAGCGATCCGGCCTCGCGTCGTCGACGGCGCCCACGGCGCGCGGTGCATCGGCCGCGAGCCGACCCGGCGGCATGTGCTCGATGTCCACGAGAGGGAGGTCTTCGCTGAGTGCGAAGCCGCCGTCGAGCCACGCCCTGTCGTAGCGCAACGAGACGCCCTTGCCCGACCCGACGAGCTGGAGCGACCCCACGGGGCGCGGCACGGCCGGGTCGCCGAGGTACCAGAGGAACAATTCGTCGTGGCGCATCTCAGCCCTTCTTCGGCGTAGCGCGGGTGCGGGCCTCGGCGGACGCGCGGGCGCGCGCCCGGCCCAGTTCCACGGCCTCGCGCACGCCCATCTCGATGGCCCCCCGGTCGTGTTCGGGCGCCGCGAGCTGCCCCAGTTCACCATCGCGCTGGATGAGCCAGAGGGCGGTGGCGACGATGCCGATGCCCACCGCCGGATCGCCCGACTCCAGACGCTGCAGCGTGGGCACGGAAACTCCCATGCGCTTCGCCCAGGTCTTCAGCGATTCCTTGCGGCGCAGGCGGGCCACCGCGAGGTCGGCCCCCAGCTTCTCGAGGGCGGCGGCCGTCGCCGGCGGGAGTTGCAGGAGGGCACGGGCGGTTCTCGGCATACACATAGATTACTACGAAACATGATATTTCGTGAATATGTATGTTTACATCATGCCATTTCCAAGGGATCCCGCAGCGCCGCCATTTCGTGCAGCAGAACCTGCAGCGCCCGGCGGTCCACCGTCTTCAGCGCCTCCGCCCGCGCCATGTCGTCAACGGGCAGGAACGACGCTGCCCCGAAATCGCTGACGAGCCCCCGCCCCTGTCCGTCGACCAGCAGGTTGTGCGCGTACAGGTCACCGTGAGTGAGGCCGCGCGCATGCAGGTGATCGAGCGCCCGCGTCGCCGCATGTGCGAGGGCCTCGGCGTGCGAAGCGGGCAGCCGCAGGTCCTCGGCATAGACGTCCCGCGTGCAGTTCGCCATGCTCGGCGGACCGGCCAGCGGCTTCCAGTGGGACGCGAGGCGCGGCAGCACGAGGCCGTGCGTGCCGGACGGATGGTGGGCCAGCACCCCGAGCGCGCCCACGAGGTCCGGGTGCCGGCCCGCGGCCAGCGTGGCGGCCATCTCGCTCTCGGGCAGGCCGTCGCTGGTGACCGCCCCCTTGAAGAGCTTGACCGCCACGTCCTGCGCGGGGCCGCCGGCCGGCAACCAGCGCGCGGCGTGGATGTGTCCCGATGCGCCCTCGCCCAACACGTCCTGCATCTGAAGCTCGGACCAGGGGATCGCCGGGGCCTCGGCCAGCGTGTGCTCGCGGGCCTCGCTGAACGGGTTGCCCGCATGGGCGAGCCAGGCCAGCCGGGGCAGCGAAAGCAGTTCGTCCGGGAACGCGTCCTCGACACGCTCGAAGCGGTTCGCCGACAGCCGCAGCAGCTCCAGCCGCTGCAGCCGGCCCATGCCCGCGGGCAGCCGCGAGAGCCGGTTGCCCGCCAGCATCAGCTTCTGCATCCGCGGGCACGCGGTCAGCGTGGACGGCATCGCCGGGATGCAGTTGTCCGTGAGGATCAGCCAGCGCAACGACGGCGACAGCGACTCCGCCGGCACCTCGGCGATCCGGTTGGCCTTGAAGCCCAGCGTGTCCAGCACCGGCAGCCGGCCCAGCACCGGCGGCAGCACCGTGAAGCGGTTGTTCGAGGCGAACAGCGTGTGCAGCTTCGTCAGCTGCGCCAGCGCCGGAGGCAGGGACGACAGCTGGTTGCCGGTCAGGTCCAGCACCTCGAGCGAGGCGGCCAGCGTGAACACCTCGGGCGGCAATTCGGTGAGCGTGCAGCCGCGCAGGTCGAGGCGGGTGGCGCCTTGCAGTTCACCGGCCCGCAGGCGCAACAGAATTTCAGTGGAAGAGTCGGCGGCAGTCATCGGGTCGCATTCTGGGGCCGCCCCGCGAGCGGCGATACTCCACGCCGAAGTTTTGCCCCGTCTCATGCCCGTTCGCTGCCCCCCGTTCCTCTGCTGCCTCCTGGCGCTCGCCGCCGCCACCCTCACCCTCCCCGCCTCCGCCCAGACCCGCGGCTGGCTCCGCTACACCGACGGCAACGCCGTCTCGGGCGAGCTGGTGGAGCCCGGGCGGTTCCGTTCGGACCGGTTCGGCGAACTGGACTTCCTCCCGGCCGAAGCGCGGTTCGAGGCGGATGCCACGCCGCCGGCGGCCACCGCCACCGCGGAAGTACCGCCGTCGCCCGTGCCCATCACGTCGGGCTGGGCCCCGTCGCTGTGGTCCGTTCGCCTGTCCGGCTACTGGGAGGACGACGACGGGTCGACCACCAGCGACGCCGCGATCGACTTCGAGGCCACGTGGCGCCGGTCCGCGGGTGAACTGGACCTCGCGATCAACACCGACTTCAAGGTGGTGGACGGCGACGTCGACAACAACGAGCAGACCGCACGCGGCCGCTGGTTCCACGACCTCTCGCCGAGGTGGTTCGCCGTGGGTCTCGCGAAGGCCCGCCGCAGCCGCATGACGATCGACCCGCTGCCCGCGCTCGACACGCTGCTGCTGCAGGGCTCGCTGGGCCTGGGCGCGCGCAAGGAATGGTCGCTTCGCTCGCGCAGCCGGGTGGCGCTGGGCCACGACTGGATCACGGTGGATTTCCTGACGTACGACCTGCGGTATCGCACGCACGCGACGTCGTTCTTCCTCGAGAACAACCTGCAGCTGAGCCCCCGCGTGCGCTTCAACAACACGTTCTACGGCTACCTGTGGGAAGACGGCTCGTGGGGCACCGACAGCGATGCGGAAGTGCTCTACGCCATCAACGAGACGCTGAGCGTGGGCCTGCGCCACGAGTACCGCCACAACACCGTGGACCTCGACCTCGGGTCGTATCACAAGCTGAGCCTGACCACGCGGTTGAGCTTCTGAAGAACAGTCGGTCACCCGGGCGAACGCCGGGGCCCACGTTCACCGCGGCGCGTCCCGGCCCCAGTGGGTCCCGGCGTCCGCCGGGATGACTAGTTCGGCGGCAGCATGCCCTTCGCCCGCACCGCCACCACCCCTTCGGGCCCGGCCAGCCCCGCCAGGAACAGCCGCGCCGGCGCCGACCCGGCCGCCCCCGCGGCGAGCGCCGCGCCGTACGTGGTGTAGTTCTGGATCTCCTCCGGCAGCGTGGCCACGAGCGCCACGCCGGCCACCGGCAGGATCTCGCTGACCTGGTGGATCGCGAGGTCGGCCTCGCCGGTGACGAGGCGGTCGGCCACGAGCCCTCCCGGCACCAGGACGGCCTTGGGCGCCACCGCGTCGGCGATGCCCAGCCGCTTGAACAAGCCATCGAGGTAGATGCCGCTCGACCCGCCCGCCGCGGGGTCGATGTACGCGACCTTGCGGGCGGCGAGCACGGCCTGCTTGAAGTCGTCCACGGTGGCGAGCGGCGGCTTCGGCGCGCCCTCCTTCACCGCGACGCCGATGGCCACCTTCGCGAGCGTGACGACGCTGTCGGGCACCACGCGCCCCTCCTTCGCGAGCGGGGCGAGGCCGGACGGCGTGAGCACCAGCACGTCGAAGGTCTCTCCCGCGGCGATGCGCTTCACGATGGCCCCGGCGGTGTCGTTCACGACCTCCACCCGGTGCCCGGTGCGGGCCTCGTACGCCGGCACCATCGCCAGCACCACCTGTTTGAAGGCGCCAGTGGTGAGCACCTTGACCGTGTCGGCACGGGCCAGGCCAGCGGCGAGGGTCAACGCGAGGAACAGGGCGGCGGCACGGCGCATGGCGGGTCTCCCGGCCGCGACGGCGGCCCGACCGGCGGAGCGTACTTCAATCCCGCCGTTCCGCCGTGACGGATTCCCCGTTCTCTCCGGGAAAACCCAGCAGCGCGCGGGCTTCCCGTAGCGATTCGGTACAAGCGCCCCGCGCCCTGCGGCGCCATGATGGCGGCGTTCCGAACCAGGAACGCGAGCCGCGGAGATGTCCCCCGCGGCCGACACAAGAAACCTTCCGGAGACACCCGATGAACTTCCCCCGCAAGATGGCCCTCAGGGCCGGCCTCACCCTGGCCCTGCTGGCCGCGTCCGGCCTCGCCGCCGCCGCCACCACCGCGTTCACCGCCACGTACAAGGGCGGCAGCACGTCCGCCTGCAACAGCAGCTACAACATGTCCGGCCAGGAGCCCTCCACGTCGGGCAAGTACCCGGTGATGGTCTACATCGGCGGCACCGGCGAAAGCTACACCAGCAACTGGGCCAACGCCGCCGTCGCCGCCGCTGCGGCCAAGGGCTTCGTGGCCGCGTCGGTGCAGTACGACAACGCGTCGTTCGGCACCTGCGCCACCATCGGCCAGCGCGGCAAGTGCATCTTCGACCCCAACAACGTCAACAGCGCCATCGCCAAGCTGTGTTCGCGCGCCAAGGCCGACTGCTCGAAGGGCGTGGTGACGATGGGCCTCAGCCAGGGCTCGGTGATCTCCGTGCTGTCGCGTGACAACGACCCGCGCATCCAGGCCTCGCTGGGCCAGGGCGCCGGCACCACCTACACCGCCGCGTACAACCTGAACTCGTGCATGGCCGCCGGCGGCCACGCGCAGGCCAACGACCGCGTCCGCATCATCAACGGCATCCGCGACATGTTCGTGGGCGGCAGCGCCACCACGGCCCGCGTGTCCGGTGAAACCGTGACGGGCCTGAAGTGCTCGTCGACCTCGCAGTCGTGCTACCGCGCCAACGGCTCCGGCTGGCACGTGGTGCAGAACCTCGACGTGCTCGACGGCTACGCCGACCACTGCTTCATGGGCTACGGCGGGAACGACTACCTCGCCCAGTGCTCGGGCGCCCTGGTGGACTCGAACTACCAGAACGGCAGCGGCGCCTGGGCCCTGCCGGCCTCGATCACCTGGCTGAAGTCCTTCGTCACGCCGTGACCGATGGCGTGCGGTTCGCACCGCCGATGGACGGTGCGGACGCGGCTCCAGCGGCCCCTCAGGCCGGACGCCCCGCGCCCGGCCTGAGGGGCCGCTGCCACGTGCGGCTCTTCCACGACGGCGGCTTCCTCGCGAAGTCCGACGCGGTGTGGAAGACCAAGCGTTTCGCCGCCACGCTGCTGATGGCCGCCTCGGGCCACGACCTCGACCTCGAGGTGGAAGGCAAGCGCTCGCGGCACGGCATGGTGGCCATCCGACCGTTCGTCACCACGCAGCTGACCGCGCGCGACACGCCCTTCGTGGCCCTCGACCTGAGCCCGGACCACCGTGACTATCACGCGTTCACGCACATCCCCGGCAACGGCGTGATGGACGTGCCACGCGCCCGCTTCGCGAGCCTCGCGCAGCCGCTGCAGGAGTTCCACGGGGGCGGCATGCGTGGCGACCCCAGCGTGCGCCTCTACCGGCGCATCACCAACCTCGCGCTGACGATGCTGCCGCCGGCCGCGCCGCTCACGCCGTGTGTCGAGTTCGCGAAGACCACGCTCGCCCGCGATGCCTCGCTGTCGGTGACGGCGCTGTCGACCCTCTGCGACGTGTCGCCGCCACGCCTGTCGAAGCTGTTCGCGCAGGAGCTGGGCCTGTCGCTGCGGCAGTACGTGCAGTGGCTGAAGATCAAGAATGCGCTGGGCATGATGGGCTCGGGCCTCACGCTCACCGAGATCGCCGTGGGCGCGGGCTTCGCCGACTCGGCGCACTTCAGCAAGGTGTGGACGCAGACCTACGGCGCGTCGCCCGCGTACTTCTTCAGCAACGCGGAGGTGGCGGTGTTCCCCAGCCGCCGGAGCCCGCGGTTCCAGCCGCCCATGGCACCGCCCGGCTCGACCGCCTGAAGGAGCTCAAGGCGCCCGCGCCGGCGCCAGGCGAAGCCGCAGGCCCTCGGGCAGCACGGCCACCGTCAGTGCCCTCGCCTTCTGCCACAAGGCCGACAACAGCAACAGGCCCGATCCGATGGCGAGCGCGGTGAGCGCGAAGCCGAGGGTCACGAACCCGTGCTGCTGCAGCAGCGACGAAAACGCGAACAGCACGTAGCCGAGCGCGGACACCATCAGCGCGCGCCGGTCGAGCGCCAGCGACACCACCCCGATGGCGAAGTACAGCAAGGCGGCCACGGCCGCCTGCACGGGGCCCGCGTTCTCCGACATCACCCCCACCACGGCGAACACCGGGTGCACGAGCATCGGCGCGGCCAGCAGGTGCAGCCAGAACGCCACGTCGGCACGGCGGGTGGTGCGCGCCGGGTCGGACGCGTCCCAGCGCACCGCGAGCGCGAACACGGCGACGCCGCTCAGGAAGAGGATGAGTCCCAGCCACTCGCCGGCGGCGGGAACCCCATCGACCAGCGCGAACGCCAGCCCGAAGAGCAGCACGCCCGCGCCGGCCGCGACGGTGACCGGCACCTGGAAACGCCGCCAGTGCAACCACGCACCGGCCACCCCCACCGCGCTGGCGGCCGCGGCGCCCGCCAGGAGCTCGACCGCGTAGAACGCCGCCCCGACGAAGGTGCAAAGCAGCACGATGGCCGGCAGGGCCATGCGCCGGCGGCGCACGAAGAACTCGGCCAGCACCCACGACGCGACACACACCGCCACACCGCCGGCCCACGGGGCGAAGACGCCAGCGATCCAGCCCACGGACACCAGCAGCAACGCGCTGGCGATCACCACGAACACGTCGTTGAAGCCGGTCACCAGCCGGAAGTGCTCCTCGTCCGCGCCCGGTGAACGGTGCAGCGCGGCCACGTGGGCGCGCAGGGCGGCAGCGGTGGAGGCGTCCAGCACGCCGGCGGTCACGGCGGAGTCGAGTTCGTCGTCGGAGATCATGGGGTGATTCTGCACTGCACACGCGCGTGCGCGTCACCCCGGCAAGGGGGTGTCAGCCCGCCAAGCCCGCGAACCGCTCGAACACGTCCTCCGCCCCCATCTGCCCGCCCTTGAGCATCAGGGTCACGCCGTCCAGCGCGGGCTCGTCCGCATGGGTGCGGCTGATGGCCACGCCGGGCCCGAGCGCGCCCACGTACGACAGGCCCCAGAGCCCGAGGCCCTGCGTGACGAGGCTCGACGTGTCGCCGCCGGCCAGCCCGAGGCGGCGCACCGGCCGGCCGCGGCCGGCCAGCTCGACGAGGAGCTGCCGCACGAACCGTGCGGTGGCGCCGGCCACCTCGCCGGCGCGACGGGTGTCGGCATCGCCGGGGCTCTCCGGTGCCGTGGTCACGAGCGTGGCCCGGCCCTCGGCCAACGACGCGGCGACCCGCTGCCGCGCGGCCTCGCTGCGGGCACCGTCGACCAGGTCGTCGGGCACGAGCGCGATGCGGTGGAAGGCCTCGGCCACGCGCACCTGGCGCGCGGTGACGGGCGACAGGCTGCCGGCCACGACCAGCACCGCGCCCGGATCGCGCTCACGCGGCGTTTCGCTGCGCGGCGCGGCGGAGGCGCCCCACTGCCGCAGCAGCGCCTGCGCGACGCTGCTCGGCCCCACCGCGAGCACCCGGCGCTGCTGCGCCTCGTGCCACAGCAGGCCCCCCACGGGCCGCAGGTGCGCGGCCTCGGCCACGTCCAGCAGCACCGCCGGCACACCCTGTTCGGCGAGCGCGCGGAAGCGGGCGTGCAGCACGGCCTCGTCCTCGTACAGCGGGAAGTGCAGGCCGGCGACGGGCGCCAGGTCCTGCTGCGCGAGGTGCACGCGCAGGTCGGCCTCGCGCATCGGCGTGACCGGATGCACCCGCATCGTCGGATGCCGGTCCAGCCGCTCCACCGCCCCGCCCTGCCGCGCCGCGGCGAACACGTTGCTGAACACGCAGTGGCGACCGAGGCTCGGCTGCCCGCCGACGATCAGCGCGACCGGGTGTTCGACGTGCGGCATCAGCGAGCGCACGGCCTGCCCGATGCTGCCGACGTGCGGCGCGCTGTCGAACGTGGAACACACCTTGTAGTGCAGCACGCGCGGCGCCACCCGCGAGAAGAACGCGCCCACCGGCTCCAGCTCGATCGCCATCGCCTCGGGCGACATGGACCGCGCCGCGCCGGCGATGCCCACGGCATCCAGCGGCCGGCCGAGCACCTTCGCCGCTGCGGCGAGCCGGGCCGTGTCGGGCACGTCCATGAACAGCATCGCGGCGAGGCCCGCCTGCGCGAGCACGGCGAGCGTGTCGCTCGCCCCCGTGAAGTCGTCGCCGTACCAGCCGTAGCGCAGGTCGGTGCTCACGCGGCTTTCCTTCCGAAAAAGTCGAGCGCCTGGCGCAGCTCGGGCGAACGCGCCGCGCGGTCGTCGAGGGTCTCGCCCCGCTGCACCGCGTCCCACGCCTGCTGCAGGCTGGCCACGCCGGCGGCCGGGCCGCCCGGGTGCGCAAGGATGCCGCCGCCGGCCATGAACATCAGGTCGGCGGTCTTCACCGCGTCCCACGTCGCGGGCACCGTGCCGGCCCACTGGCCGTTCGAGAACGCCGGCATCACCGCGTCGTCGACGCCGGGCGCGAGCGGCGCCAGCGTGTCGTGCGCGCTCTCGATCACCTCCTCGTCCGTTTGCGAGAACTTGCCCTGCAGGCCGTGCACGTGCATGTGGTCGACGCCGGACAGGCGCCACAGCGTCTGGTACGCCTGGAACGAGAAGCCCAGCAGCGGGTGGCGCGACAGCGCACCGTAGCCGTTGCGGTGCCCGTGGATCGCGAGGCCGGTGTGCCGGCGCAGCGTCTGCAGCGCCGAGTAGCCGCACCAGTTCAGGCTCGCCATCACGCAGCTGCCGCCCTCCTGCTCGACCAGGTCGGCGTGGCGGCGCATCGCATCCACCTCGTCGCTGATGTGGAAGGCCACCATCACGTGTTTGCCGGTGCGCTGCTCGTGGTCGCGCACGCGGCGCATCACCGCGCGGATGCGGTCGTGCAGCGGGGCGTGGGCCGGGTCGCCGCTGCATTCGTCGTCCTTGATGAAGTCGACGCCGGCCGCGCACAGCTGCCCGACGAGTTCACCGGTCGCCTCGGCGGTCAGGCCCACGTTCGGCTTGATGATGGTGCCGATCAGCGGACGTCCCTGCACGCCGGTGAGCGCGCGCGTGCCGGCGATGCCCTGCTTGGGCAAGTCGAACTGCAGGCGGTACGACGCGGGCAGCTCCAGGCGCTCGAGCCGCAGGCCCGTCACCTCGCCCAGGTCGAACAGGTTGCCCGACACCGTGGCCGCGAGCGTGGGCAGGTTCGCCCGCACGTTCGCCACGGGGAAGCTCACGCGCAGCCGTGCGCGCTGCCAGCGGCGTGCCGTGTCGAACATGCCCTTGCGCGACATCCAGCCGTTCGGCAGCGACGGGCGGTCGGCCACGTCGAGCAGCTCGATCGACTCGACTTGCGCCCGGGCGCGCTCGCGCAGCTCGTCCGTCTCGCCCGCCACGCGGGTGAAGGTGCCCGAGGACTGCTCGCCCGCCAGCACCTCGGCCACGTGGGCCGGGTCCAGCGGCGTCTCGATCAGGTACGTCGCGGTGAAACGATCGCCGGCCATGGTCACAGCGTCGACAGGTCGGGGAACGGGCGCACCGGGTCGCTGCCGTCCCAGTTCACCGCGGCCTCGCGGATCAGGCGGAAGAGCTTGCCTTTCGGGCCCGCCACTTCCGACAGCTCGATCGTGGTGCCGGGGCCGGAGCCCGGGTGCGGGCGTTCGTCGAAGTAGACGAAGCGGCCGTTCTCGCCCACCTCGCCGCCCATGCAGACGGTGAAGCCCGCCTCGGTGGCCCGGGCCAGGTCCTCGTCGAACGACTCGGTCCAGTAGGCCACGTGCTGCACGCCGGTGTGGCCCGCGCGCAGGAAGTCGCGGTACATCGACGGCACGTCGTTGCGCGTCTGCAGCAGCTCGATCTGCAGGCCGCCGGCGTTGGCCAGCGCCACCGAGTTGTGCGGATCGTGCCGCTCACCGCGGTACGTGAAGTTCTTGATGGGCACCTTGGGGTTGTAGTACCAGGGGCCGACGCCCAGCACGGAGGACCAGTAGTCCATCGCGGCCTCGATGTCGGGCACCAGGTAGGCCACCTGGCGGATCTCGCCGAAGAATCTGCTCATGTCGATCTCTTGCAGTTGGAGGGGTTGCAGGCCGGCGTGGCGATGCGCCGGCCCGGGGTCACTTCAGGAAGCCGATCGAGATCCACGGGATCGCCGCGACGATCACGAGGCCCACGAACAGCGCGAACATGTAGCCGCCGATGTGCGGCAGGCCTTCGTCGGGGTGCACCTTCGAGATGGCGCACGCCCCGTAGTAGCCGACGCCGAAGGGCGGTGCGAACAGGCCGATGCCCATCGCGAAGATCACGACCATCGCGTAGTGCACCTCGTGGATGCCCACGGCCCGGGCGATCGGGAACAGCAGCGGGCCGAACAGCACGATCGCGGGGATGCCCTCGAGCACGCTGCCCAGGATCACGAATGCCAGGATCGAGATCGCCATGAACCCGATGGCACCGCCCGGCATCGCCTTCATCGCCTCGGCGAGGTCGTGCGAGAAGCCCGACTGCGTGAGGCCCCAGGCCATTGCCGTGGCGCAGCCCACGATGAAGATGATGGCGCCGGTGAGCGAGGCGGTCTCGATCAGCATCGGCTTGAGGCGCTTCACGTCGAACTGACGGTGGATGAAGATGCCCACGAGCACCGAGTACACGATGCCGATGGTCGACACCTCGGTGGCGGTGGCGATGCCCTCCACCACCGCGGCGCGGATCACGAACGGCAGCGCGATGGCCGGCAGCGCCACGAGCAGGTAGCGGCCGATCTCGCCGCGGCTCGCACGGCGCACGCCCGAGAGGTCCTCGTTGCGGTACCGCCACCACACCACGGCGCACAGGCAGACGCCCACCGCCACGGCCGGCAGCAGCCCGCCGGTGAACAGCGCCGCGATCGACACGCCCGTCACCGAGCCGATGGTGATCAGCACGATGGACGGCGGGATCGTCTCGGTCTGCGCGCCGGTGGCCGACAGCAGCGCCACCAGGTCGCCCGGCTTCGCGCCGCGCGCCTTCATCTCGGGGAACAGCACCGGCGCGATGGCCGCCATGTCGGCGATCTTCGAACCCGAGATGCCCGAGACGAGGTACATCGCCCCGATCAGCACGTACGACAGGCCGCCCCGCACGTGGCCCAGCAGGCTCGCGAGGAACTGGATCATCGCGCGCGCCATGCCGGTCATCTCGATCAGCGCGCCGAGGAAGATGAACAGCGGCACGGCGAGCAGGATCAGGTGCGACATGCCCTCGTCGAGCCGCCCCACCATCACGAGCATCGGCGTGCGCGTGGTGAGCCCGAGGTACGCGAACGTGGCCAGTGCGAACGAGAACGCGATGGGCACGCCGCCGAACACGCAGGCCGCGACGATGATGACGAAGAAGATCACGAGGTTGAACTTGCCGAGCGGCGCGAACACCGGTGCGGCGAGCCAGAACAGCACCACGCCGACGACGGTGGCGCCGAGCGCCATGGCGATGTGCCGCGGCTCGTGCAGCCGCACGAGCCGCAACACGGCCATCACGGCCATCAGCGCGAGCCCCACGGGGATGGCGCTGGCCCGCCACGCGTTGCTCATCTCCATCGCCGGACTCACGACCGGCATCTCCTCGTAGGCGTACTCGAAGGCCGGCCACATCACGAGCGCCAGGAACGCGAGCGGCACGGTGAGCGCCAGCGTCTCCAGCAGCGCGCGCGTGCCCGGCGACACGCGGCTGACCATGCCGGTCATGCGCATGTGTTCGCCGCGGCGCAGCGCCACGACCGCCCCCAGCATCGACATCCACAGGAACAGCATCGAGGCCAGTTCATCGGACCAGACCAGCGGCTGGTGGAACACGTAGCGGGCCACGACACCGGCGAAAAGCACGGCGATCTCGACCAGCACCAGCAGCGCGGCGATCCATTCGACGAGCGAGCCGAGGCCGCGGTCGATGCGGCCGGCCCACTGGCCGACCGGGTTCGACGCCGCCACGCGGGCTTGGGAGTCCTGCACGAGGGAAACCGACATGGGAACGGTCCCGGCCCGTCAGGCCAGCTTGCCGACGGACTGCTCCAGCAGCCCCCAGGCCTCGTTGCCGAACCGGCCCTTCCACTCGCTGTAGAAGCCGGCGTCCCGCAACTTCGCGCGGAAGGTGTCGGGCGACGACGTGTTGAACGCGAGGCCCTTGGCCTGCAGGTCGGCCTGCACGGTGTCGTTGAGCTTGCGGATGTCCTCGCGCTGCTGCAGGCCCGCGTCGTTCAGCGCGGTGGAGACGATGGTCTTCAGGTCGGCCGGCAGGCTCTCCCACATGCGGCCGTTGGCGATGAACCAGTAGCCGTCCCAGATGTGGTTCGACAGCGAGCAGTTCTTCTGCACCTCGTACAGCTTGGCCACCTGGATGATGGGCAGCGGGTTCTCCTGCGCATCGACGATCTTCGTCTGCAGCGCCGAGTACACCTCGCTGAACTGCAGGCTCGCGGGCGCGGCGCCCAGGGCCTTGAACATGCTGACCGACAGCGGGCTCACCGGCACGCGGATCTTCAGGCCGTCCATGTCCTTCGCGCTCGTGACCGGGCCCTTGCTGCTCGTGATCTGGCGGAAGCCGTTGTCCCACATCTTCTCGAACGCGTGCAGGCGCATCTTGCCGATGGCCGCGCGCACGTGGGCGCCGATCTTGCCGTCCATCGCGTTCCACACCTGGTTGCGGTCGGAGAACGCGAAGCCCACGGCGTTGATGGCCGCCACCGGCACCAGCGTCGCGATGACGAGCGCCGACGGCGTGAAGAAGTCGATGCCGCCCGAGCGCACCTGGGCCAGCATGTCGGTGTCGCCGCCGAGCTGGTTGTTCGGGAAGATCTTGATCTCGACGCGGCCCTTGGTTTCCTTCGCGATGCGATCGGCCGCTTCCTGGGCGCGGATGTTGAGCGGGTGCGTGACCGGCAGGTTGTTGCCGTACTTCAGCGAGAACTCGGCCGCCCGCGCGATGCGGGGCAGGCCGGCGACCGAAGCGACCGGGAGGGCACCGAGACCGCGCAGCACGGTGCGGCGGTTCGACAGGAAGGAAGTGGGATTCATGACGCTCGACTCCGTTGAGGGGTTCTGAGGGTTTTCCAGGGGGTCCATTCACCCGCTACCCCGTAAGAGCCTGTAGAGTAAGAGCCAGTCACGCACCCGTCAAACCAGACAGATGAGGGGATCTGAGGTGTTTCCACGCATTGAAGACGTCGCCGAACGCGCCCAGGTCTCCCTCGCCACCGTCGACCGCGTGCTGCACGGCCGCGGCGGCGTGCGCCCGAGCACCGTGCAGCGCGTGATGCAGGCGGCCACGGCGCTCGGGTACGTGTCGCAGGCCCAGCTGGCCGACGCCACCGCGCCGAAGCCGCTGCGCATCGCCTTCCTCATCCCCGCCGGCAGCAACCGCTTCCTGCGCATGCTGGGCGACCTGATCGGCTACGCCCACGAGCAGTGGGCCCCGTTCAACGTGCGCTGCCAGGCCGTCTTCATCGAGGCCTTCAACCCCGAGGCCCTCGCGCAGCACCTGCTGAAGGAAGGCAAGCGGTCCGACGGCATCGCGTTCATGGCGCTCGAGCACCCGCTCGTGCGCGAAGCCGTCGCCGAACTCGCCGAACGCGGCGTGCCCACCGTCACGCTGATCTCCGACCTGTCGAACTCCCGCCGCGCCGCGTACGTGGGCCTCGACAACCGCGCCGCGGGCCGCACCGCGGCCTACCTCATCGCCCGCTTCATCGGCCCGGCCGCCGCACGCGGCGCGAAGGTCGCGATGATCGCGGGGTCGCTCAGCTACCGGGCCCACGAGGAACGCGAGGCCGGGTTCCTGCACCTCTTCGAGGAGCAGTACCCCGAGGTGCGCGTGGTGGGCCTGCGCGAAGGCCGCGACGACGCCGAACGCAACTACGAACAGGCCCGCGCGCTGTTTCAGCAGCACGGCGACCTCGCCGGCATCTACAACATCGGCGGCGGCGCGGAGGGCATCGGCCGCGCCATCCACGAGCTGCCGCCGGCCTGCAAGCCCGTGTTCATCGGCCACGGCCTCACGCCCGACACCCGCGCGCTGCTGATCGCCGGCACGATGGACGCGGTGATCACGCAGAACCCGCAGGGGGCGGTGGCGAACTGCGTGCGCATCTTCGCGAACCTGCGGGATCGGCGGGATGTGCTGAGCGGGGTGGAGCATGTGCGGAGTCAGGTGATCTTTCGCGAGAACCTGCCCTGAGCCAGGGCGGTCGCGGGAGCGACCGCAGCGTCGGCCACAACGCGACGGTGACGGAGGACCCGCGTCGCGGCACACGATCCGGATGCGAAGAGTGTGTTTCGAGGTGTGCCGTCCCGGATCACCTCCAACGCCGCGCTTCATCGATGGAACCGATCCCACACGCGAGCGCGCATCGGCTGTGCGCACGATCGGGGCGATCCCTGGCGGACCGGATTCACCCCGAGCAATCTCTTACAGAACTGCGGCACCGCGTTACGCGGGGAATCGCCCTGCGTGGCCGAAGATGCCGCGGCCGCGATCGCCCCTGACCGCGCGCCCATTCCAACAAGAGAGGACACCCTGGTGAACAACGACCTGCAACGTTCCGCGCGCATCCGCCCCACGCCCCGCACCGCCACGGCGCTGGCCGCCCTGGCGCTGCTCGCCGCCTGCGGCGGTGGCGGCAGCGGCGGCGCTGGCACCGCCACCGAAACCGACGCGAGCGCATCGGACGCGGCGGAGGTCGCGGAGGCCACGGCCGCCGGCGGCCCGGTCTGCTTCTTCGAACACGTCAACTACCAGGGCGCCAGCTACTGCTCCGGGGCCGACTCGGCGTGGGTGGGCTCGGCATGGAACGACCGCATCTCCTCGGTGAAGGTGCAGGCCGGGTACAAGGTGCAGCTGTTCCAGCACATCAACTACGGCGGCGGGTCGACCACGCTGTCGGCCGACAACGCCAACCTGGTGGCCCTCGGCTTCAACGACGCCGCGTCGTCGTTCAAGGTCACGGCGCCCGTCACCCCGCCCACCACGGGCCCGTCCCCGGTGGCCAGCATCCAGATCGCCCAATCCCTGCTGTTCAACAGCAACGACAGCGCCCTGGTGCTCGTGGCCAACAAGGCCGCGCTCATCAAGGTCAACATCACCAGCAGCAACCCGAAGGCCACCAAGCCCACGGGCGTCCTCCGCGTGAGCAACGTCAATGGCGGCGCCACCCGCGACATCGTGCTGACCCCGCCCACGGGCGACCTGCCCGCGGCCACGCCGGCCGTGCCCAGCTTCACCGATTCGTACACCGCCACGGTGCCGGCCGAGTTCGTGAAAGCCGGCCTGCGCCTCACGGTGAACGTGGGCGACACCACCCCCACGACACTCACGCCGCGGGTGGGCGGCGGCGTGCCGATGACACTCGTTCCGATTTCCGTGCGCATCGGCGGCACCTCGGGCCAGGTCCCCGCCAACCAGGGGCCGCACATCCAGGCGCTGTTCCCCGTGGCCAGCGTGACGGTGCGCAACCACGCCACCTACACGTCGGGCCGGGTGGCCACGCTGCCGACGACCGACTCCGGCTGGAGCGATGCCTTCGGCAAGATCCTCGGCGAGCTGGCGGACCTGCACACCCTCGAAGGTGCGCAGGACCACGACCACTACTTCGGCTTCATCCCCAAGCGCACATGGGGCCTCGCCGGCCTGGCCTACCTGCGCGGCAGCGCGGGTGTGGGCTTCGACATGCCGAGCGCGCCCACCTCGGTGCGCGACGTGGTGGCGCACGAGCTGGGCCACAACTTCTCGCTGCCGCACGCCGCGTGCGGCGGCGCCGGCAGCCCCGACCCGAACTACCCGTACCCGGACGCCAACCTCGGCAAGCCGGGCCGCTACGTGTGGCCGTACCTGAGCGACACGAACACCTTCTACGACCCGCGGCCCACCGACCGGCACGACATCATGAGCTACTGCGGCGGCCAGGTGTTCTCCGACTACAACTACCGCCAGATGCAGACCTACCTGACGCCCACCGACCGGCAGGTGCTGGCCGCGGGAAGCGATCGGGGCACCACGGCCGCGGTGCAGGAGCTGCTGCTGATCAGCGGCGAGATCCGCGCCGACGGCACTGCCGATCTGAACCCGGTGAAGTCGCTGTCGGGCAAGCCGCGCGTGCCCGCGGCGGGTGACTACACCCTTCGCATCGTCGCGGACACCGGCACGGTGGAGTACCCGTTCGCGCCACGCACGCTGGACCACGACGCCAGCACCGAGCACTTCGGCTTCACCGTTCCGAATCCCGGCGCCGTGCAGAGCGTGACCGTGGTGCGCGACGGCAAGGTGCTGCTGAGCACGCAGGCCCGGGCGCAGCGGCTTCAAGCCGGCGACGCCGTCGCCACGCAGGTCCAGGAGGCCGCCGGCACGCTGCGACTGACGTGGGATGCCACGCGCCACGCGTTCCTCACGGTCACGTGGGTGGGCACCGGCGGCGAGCGCCGCACGCTGGCGCAGGACCTTCGCGGCGGCTCCGCCACCCTTCCGACCGCCGACCTGCCGGCGGGCGGCAGCTTCGAGCTGATCCGCTCGGACGGCCTGAACGCGGTGCGCTCCGTGCACGGCCGCTGACGTGACCCGCCGGGCATGGAGCTGGGCCTGGTCACCGACGATGTGGCCACGGCGCACGCCCAGGCCATCCGCCACGGTGCGAAGGAACTTTCCGCGCCAGTCGAGAAACCCTGGGGGCAGGTCGTGTCGTACGTCCGCTGCCCGGACGGCACGCTGGTCGAACTCTGCACCCCGGTCGGCGGGGCATAGGGCCGAGCGCAGGAGTACAGTGCGCCGATCGTCGACCCCCGGTGCCCGCCATGCTCCCGAAGCTCTACGCCCACCCGTTCTCGTCCTACTGCCAGAAGGTGCTGATCGCCCTCTACGAGAACGGCACCGCCTTCGAGTACCGCACGCTCGAGGACCCGAAGGCGAACGAGGAGCTCGCCGCGCTGTGGCCCATGAAACGCTTCCCGGTGATGGTGGATGGCGGACGCACGATCCTCGAGGCGAGCCTGATCATCGAACACCTCGACCACGCGCACCGCGGCCCGGTGCGTTTCGTGCCCGACACGCCCGAGGCCGCGCTGGACGTGCGCACGATGGACCGCTTCTTCGACAACTACGTGTCGACGCCGCAGCAGAAGGTGGTGTTCAACGCGATCCGGCCCGAAGCCGTGCGCGACCCGTACGGCGTGGACGAGGCGAAGGCGATGCTCGACACGTCGTACCGCTGGCTCGACGGCGTGATGGCGGACCGCGAATGGGCCGCGGGCGGCACCTTCAGCCTCGCCGACTGCGCCGCGGCGCCCGCGCTGTTCTATGCCGACTGGACCCACCCGATCCCGGGCGACTGCCCGAACGTCAAGGCATACCGGCAGCGGCTGCTCGCACGGCCGTCGTTCGCACGCGCGGTGGATGAAGCGCGGAAGTACCGGTCGTACTTCCCGCTGGGTGCCCCCGACCGCGACTAGGCGCGTGCGCCGAAGCGCTCGGCCGACCGCGCCTTCGCCTTCTCGGCCTCCAGGGCCCGGTCTTTCGGCTCGGCCGTGGTCACCATCGAATCGATCAGCGTGCGCGCCACCGCGGCGATGTCGGCCACGGCCTGGTCGAACGCGGCCTCGTTGGCCTTCGACGGCACGGAAAAGCCGCTCAGCTTGCGCACGAACTGCAGCGAGGCGTCGCGGATCTCCAGCTCGGTGGCCGGCGGCTCGAAGTTGAACAGGGTCTTGATGTTCCGGCACATGGATGAATCACCTCCAGCGGATCATCCTACCCCTGCCTATCCGAACCGTTTCACGAGCCGGGTGATGGTGTTCCACTCGCGCGTGGACAACTGCGAGCCGAGGTGTTTCTCGAGGAAGGCGTTCGGGCTGCCCGAGGCCTTCATCACCTGGCGGCTCACGCTCAGCACCTCGCCCGGCGTGACCCGGATCAGCTCCACGTCGCGGCGCGCGGAGGCGAGCGGCAGCGTGGGCGGGGTGACCGACGGATCGAGCAGGAAGGACACGCAGAACGCGTACACGCTGCCGCGATCGATCCCCGCGAACGGGTCCAGCGCCACCAGCGCGGCGAGGTAGTCCACCGTGCGCACGAAGGCCGGCTCGCGCAAGCCGCACACCAACTGCAGTGTGCGGTACGCGCCCTCGAACACCGCCTGCGCCGTCACACCATCGCCCGGTGCATAGACCAGCGTGCCGTTCGTGAGGAACGACGCGGCCTCGCGGGCGCCGGCGCGCAGGAACGCCGCCTCGAACTGCTCGCGCGTGGGCGCGTTCGGTCGGCCGAGGTTGACATTGCGGAGGAAAACGGCGTAGCGCATCGGGGGCGCCATTGTGCCGCAGCACGAACCGTCCACTGCCTCATCCTTGGGCAATCCAACCCGATCCCAATAGGCATCGGGGCTCTCGCGATCCGTCACCAAGTTGTCAACATGGATGTCCACGGCGCCTGGGGAAAGCGGGTTTTCCACTGCCCGATATTCGAGCAATTCAAGGAATCCCCAGTGGTGATCGGGGGTCTCGCAATCCGTCACCAAGTTGTTCACATGGATGTCCACGGGCGCTGGGGACAGGAAAACGCCCACCGTGTGAACAACTCCTTCCCGCCATACTCCCCCGCCATGACGACCCCGGCAGCCCCCCTCCGCCACCCCGGCATCGACCGCCTGAAGGCCTGGGTGACCCTGCTCGTGGTGTTCCACCACACCGCGATCACCTACGGCGGCCCGGGCGGATGGTTCTGGCGCGAGCGTTCGTCGAACGGATCTCCGACCGCGGAGGCCTTCAGCATCTTCTGCGCGGTCAACCAGGCCTGGTTCATGGGGATGTTCTTCCTGATCGCGGGGGCCTACGTGCCCGGCGCGCTGCAACGCAAGGGCAGCGCCGGCTTCCTCCGGGACCGGGTCGTCCGGCTCGGCATTCCGCTCATGGTGTTCGGCTGGCTGCTCGGCCCCGTCACGGTGGCCCTCGCCCAGACGCCCCGGGGCGCCGCGTTCACCGACACCCTGCTGTGGGCCTGGCGCAGCGGGCGGTTCTTCCCCGGCCCGCTGTGGTTCGCCACGGCACTGATCGCGATGAGCGCCGTGGCGGCGCTGAGGCACACGCTGCGCCCCTCGGCGCTCCAGTCTCGCCCCTTCCCCTCGAACGCCGTGCTGCTCGCCGCGGCCCTGGGCTGTGGCGCCCTCGCCTTCGCGCTGCGCCTCGTGTGGCCGGTGGGAACCTCGGTGTGGGGCCTGCAGTTCGGCTACTTCGCGAGCTACATGATCCTCTTCGCCGCCGGGATGGCCGCCGCCGAACAGGGCTGGTGGCTCGCGGTGCCGCCCGCCGCGGCGCGCACCTGGCGCCGGGTCGCGTGGTGCACCTTGCCGTGGCTGCTGCTCGCTTTCGCGCCCTTGCCGATGGGTGACCCGATGGGCGGGGTGTCGCCCGCCGCCGCCGTCTACGCGTTCTGGGAACCGTTCGTGGCGTGGGGCATCGTGCTGACCCTGCTGGTGCACGCGCAGGCCCGCACCGCGCCATTGGGCCGCTTCGGTGCCGCGCTGGCGCGGCGCGCCTTCGCGATCTACGTGATCCATCCGCCGGTGCTGGTGGCGGTGGCCCTGGCCGGGCGCGAACTGGCGTGGCCCGCGCTGCTCAAGTTCGCGCTCACCGGCAGCCTGGCTTGTGCGCTGTGCTACCTGCTGGCGGGGCTGTTGCTGCGGGTGCCGGGGGTCGGCCGGGTGCTCTGAACTCCCGATTTTCCCGCACCGTCATCAAACTGCCTCAATCTGTGGCAATCCAATGGAAACCCAGCATTGGCGCGGGTTCCCGAGTTTCTTCAACGAGTTGTTCACATGGCTGTCCACGGGTCGTGGGGACAGCCTGTTCCGTTCGGCGCACCGGGTGTCCGGCTTTTCCTCTTGACAAGCCGGACCACCGATGTCACTCAGCCGCGATCGCCTCGACCTGGATGCGCAGCGTGACATCCATGCGGAACCCGTACGGCTTGCCGGCGTCGATGCCGAACTCGTCGCGGTTGAGCGTCCCGACCACGTCGGCGCCACACAGCTCGCGCTTGAGCATCGGGTGCGGGAGGCACTTGAACGAATTGATCTTGAGCGCCAGCGGCTTCGTCACGCCGTGCAGCGTGAGGTCGCCCAACAGTTGCGTGGGCACGCCGTTGGTGAAGCCGTCGAGCTTGCCCTTGTAGGTGGCCTTCGGGTACTTCGCGGCGTCGAAGAGCGTGGGCTTCTTCGCCTCGGCGTTCATGATGTCGAGGCCGAAGTCGATGCTGTCGATGTCGACGGTGAGGTCCACCTGGCCGGTGCCGGCGGCCTTGTCGAGCACCACCTTGCCCTCGGTCTTGTTGAACTTGCCGCGCCACACCGAGATGCCCATGTGGTCGGCCTCGAAGCTCGGGAACGTGTGCGAGGGGTCGAGGTTGTACGTGACGGGGGCCGCGGAAGCGGACGCGGCCGCGAGGGCGGTGGCGACGGATGCGGCGAGCAGGCAGACCTTGTTCATCGTGACTCCAGAAGCGTGACGGGTCCGCGATTATCCGGCCGCCACGAACCGGTCCAGCCGCGCGGCGGCCACCACGTCGTCCGGGGTCACGTCGATCACCTGCACCGGCGCGCGTCCGCGCAGGCTGCAGTTCGACTGCAGGAACCACCGCGACAGCGTGACGCGGTCGAACACGCGCGAGAGTTCCGCGAGCACTTCCTGCATGCCGGGCTTCGGGCTCATGTCGGCCAGGTTGAACTGGAACAGCGGCAGCCACCACGTGCCCTGCCACGCGAATGCGAGCAGCGACCGCGCGGCGATCGACGCGGTGGTGGGCACGGGCCGGCCCCGGGTGGCGGCGATCGACGCCACCTCGGCGAGGTTGGCCAGCCCCCCGCTGTCGCGGAAGCGCCCCAGCAGCTCGATGAACTCGGCATCGTCCGCCTCGTCGAGCAGGTGCGCGGGGGACGTCGCCGGCGGCACGAGGTGCAGCGCGGCGTGGGCAGGGTTGCGGTCGGTGGTGGACGGGAGGGGCGAGGGCATGGCGGGGCTCCGGCGGTGTGCCGCCACTGTGCTCGGCCGGCTGCCGCGCCGCACCACCCTTGCGGTCTCGCCGCGCCCCCCTCTTTCGGCGGACCGGGCGGTGCCCCGCAGCCAGTGCACTGGCCTGAAGAGGGAGTTGTCAACACCCTGTGCGCTGGATGCGACACGCGAGACGGCGCGCGATGCTGTCGTCACTCGCCGTCATCCCGAAAGGGCTGCCATGAAACTCGTCCAGAACACCGTCCCGACCCCGTTCACCGCCCCGCAAGGTTCCGCCGCCCGGCGCACGCGCTCGAAACTCGTGCCGCGCCGCACCTTGCCCACGCTCACCCCCATCCACGTGGGCGGCGGGCTGCTGGGCAAGCTGGCCGCGCTGTTCAGCTGGCGCTGACCCCGCGCGGCCGCGGCGCCGTCAGCCGGCGGCGCCCACCACCCGCGTGAGGGTGACGATCGACGACCCGGCCGTGAGCGTCTTGTGCACCGGGCACGCCTCGGCGATGCGCAGCAGGCTCGCCTGCTCCTCCTCGGTCAGCGTGCCGGTGACCTGCAGCGAGCGGGTCATCACGTTCTGGTTGCCGTCCTTCGCGTGCGACACCTCCACGCGCAATTGCTGCACCGCCATGCCCTTGCGGGCGATGTAGAGCTGCAGGGTCAGCGTGGTGCAGGCCGCCAGCGCGGCGTCGAGGATGTCGTGGGGCGTGGGACCGCCCCGGCCGCCCACCGCCGGCTCGAGGTCGGCAGACAGCTTTTGTTGATCGGAGAAGGACACTTCGCAGGCGGTGGCGCCCGAAGCTTTGTCCCAGAAGGCTTGTGTGGTGGTCATGGCGGCGATGTCCGTCGTGAGTGGGGGCCAGGAGGGTCCGACTGTAAACCCGGGGCCAGGGCTCGACTGTCGCGCCGCCCGCCCCGAGCCGCGCCCCCCTCACGGGACTTCCCCTGCCTGTCCGGAAGGGGGAGACCGGCCGCCGCGGAGCGCTGCCGGCGGCTATGCTACGCAGCTTCCCTCCCTACCGTGGCCCACCCATGCCCGACTTCCGCAGCCCTGACTTCCTGCTGGCCCATGTCCGCCGCACCCTGGCGTTCTACGATGGCCGCGCCCTCGACCCGAGCGGCGGCTTCTTCCACTTTTTCAAGGACGACGGCACCGTCTACGACCGGCGCACGCGCCACCTGGTCAGCAGCACCCGCTTCGTCTTCAACCACGCCACGGCCTACCGCCGCTTCGGCCGCCCCGAGGACCTGCAGGCCGTGCGCCACGGCCTCGCCTTCCTGCAGACGGCCCACGCGCAACCGCAGGGCGGCTACGCGTGGCAGATCGACTGGCACGATGGCGTGGCCACGGTCCAGGACGGCACGAACCACTGCTACGGCCTCGCGTTCGTGCTGCTGGCCCATGCGCACGCGCTGAAGGCCGGCGTGACCGAGGCCGCCGCCGGCCTCGACGCCACGTGGCGCCTGATGGAGCAGCGCTTCTGGGAGCCGGCGCACGGCCTGTACGCCGACGAAGCCACGCCCGACTGGCAGGTGCTGCCGTACCGCGGCCAGAACGCCAACATGCACGCCTGCGAGGCCCACCTCGCCGCGTTCGACGCCACGGGTGACCGCAAGTACCTGGATCGCGCGCTGCTGCTCGCGCAGAACATCACCGGCCGCCAGGCCGCGCTGGCCGACGGGCTCGTCTGGGAACACTACGGCCCCGACTGGCAGGTCGACTGGGAATACAACCGCCACGACAAGACCAACATCTTCCGCCCGTGGGGCTTCCAGACCGGCCACCTCACCGAGTGGACGAAGCTGCTGCTGCAGCTCGAGGCCCACCTGCCCGAAGCGGAACGCCCCGACTGGCTCGTGCCCCGCGCGCGCCACTTCTTCGACACGGCGATGCGCCACGGCTGGGACCTCGGGAATGGCGGCCTCGTCTACGGCTTCGAGCCGGGCGGCAAGGTGTGCGACGCGGACAAGTACTTCTGGGTGCAGGCCGAGAGCTTCGCCGCCGCGGCGCTGCTGGCCGTGCGCACCGGCGAGGCCACGTACTGGGAGGCCTACGACCGCCTCTGGGCCTACAGCTGGGCCCACTTCGTCGACCACGACCACGGTGCGTGGTACCGCATCCTCACGCCGGACAACCGCAAGTACAGCGACGAGAAGAGCCCGGCCGGCAAGACCGACTACCACACGATGGGCGCCTGCCACGACGTGCTGCGCGCACTGAAGGCCTGACGATGACGATCACTCGCGACCTCGAACGCCTCGCCTTGCAGGAGCAGCGCCTGCAGTTCAAGCACTTCGACAACGACACCGCCTGGGCCCTCGGCACGCGATTGCGTGCCGACGCCGAGACGCGTGGCACGCCCGTCACCGTGGAGATCCGCCTCGGCGGGCACACGGTGTACTTCCACGCGATGGCCGGCACGCAACCGGTCAACGCCGACTGGGCCCGCCGCAAGCGCAACACCGTCGAGCTGATGCACCGCAGCTCGTACCGCGTGGGCCGCGAGTTCGAACACGGCGGCAGCTCGCTCGAAGCACTGATGGGCCTGCCCACGCGCGACTACTGCGACCACGGCGGCGCGGTGCCGCTGGTGGTGGAAGGCACCGGCGTGGTGGGTGTCGTGACCGTCTCGGGCCTGCCGCAGCGCGAGGACCACGAGATGGCCGTGGCGGCCATCGCGGACCTGTGCGGCGTGCCGGTCGCGGACGTGGCGCTGCCGGCGGCCTGATCCGCGGGCGTCAGGCGGTGCCGGCCGCCCAGGGCGTACCGGCACCCGCCTCGGCCACCTCGGCGTCCTGGGTGGACTGCATCCCCGACACCCCGATCGCCCCCACGAGTTCGCCGTCCGCCACCAGCGGCAGACCCCCGTCGAGCGGGCACAGGCCCGGCGTCGCGAGGATGCGCAGCCCCAGGCCGCCCGCGGCCACGGCGTCCTCGAACACCTTCGTGGGCCGCTTGAAACGCGCCGCGGTCTCCGCCTTCGCGACCGCGATGCGCACGCTGCCGTGCTGGGCATGATCCAGGCGCTGCAGCAGCACCGGCGTGCCGGACGGGTCGACGATCGCGATGACCATCGGCCAGCCGCGCGCCTGCGCACACGCTTCGGCGGCCTCGGCCACCCGGCGGGCCTCGCCGAGGGTGATGGCGCGGCCGATGCGAAGGTAGCCGGAGGATGCGGCAGTTGCCGTGGGGAGAGAGGTGTTCATGGGCGACATCCGATGAGTGAGGAAGAAGGCCTCCACGATAGGCACGGGCACAATCGCTGACCATTCCGCACGGCCGCAGACCCACCTTGCACGAATCCCGGATCCCCCCGTCGCCCGCCCCCGCGCTGGCGTTCGACGACGTGCGCTCTTTCCTCGAGGTGGCGCGCCAGGGCAGCGTGGCCGCGGCGGCCCGCACGCTCGCCGTGGACCACGCCACGGTCGCGCGGCGCGTCACGGCGCTGGAAACCCGCCTCGGCATGCGCCTCTTCGACCGCATGCCGCGCAGCTGGAGCCTGACCTCGGAATGCCAGGGCCTGCTGGAACCGGCCCAACGGCTGGAGGACGAATCGCTCGCCTTCGGCCGCGCCGCCGCCGCGGTGTCCCGGCACGACGGCGCGGTGCGGGTGTCGCTGCCGCCACTGCTGGCGAGCCACGTCGTCGTGCCCGCGCTCGCGGCCCGGGCGGAAGGCTGGCCCGGCATCGACCTCGAACTCGTGGGCGAGGTCCGCATGGCCGACCTGAACCGCCGCGAAGCCGACATCGCCATCCGTTTCGAACGCCCGGAAGCCCCCGGCCTCGCCACCCGCCCCCTCGGCCAGGTGGCCTACCGCGCCTACGCCACCCCTGCCCTGCTGGAACGCCCGGCGGCGTCGTGGACCTTCATCGGCCTCACCCCGCCCTTGACCGGGCTGCCGCAGCAGCGGCTGCTGGCGCGGACCGCCGGAGACCGGCGCTTCGTGATGAGGGCGAACGACCTCGCCTCCACGCACCAGGCCTGCCGGGGCGGCCTGGGCATCGCGATGCTGCCCGTGTTCCTCGCCGGCCGCGACGAAACGCTGCGCGAAGTGCCGATGGCGGACACGCCGGTGCAACGCCCGCTGTGGCTCGTGGTGCACCCCGACGTGCGCCGCGCCGCGAGGGTGCGCCGGGTCGCCGACCTCCTGGTGGCGCTGTTCGAGGGTGAAGGCGCCGCACTGGGCTGACCGGCCCGGTGCCATCCATCCGGCGGGAACGCGCTACTTCAGGTACGAGCGCACGGCACCCGCGATGGTGTCCACCTCCAGCAGGCGCTCCTCGGGCGTCAGCGTCTCCGAGCCCAGGTGCTCGCGGATGTGCCCTTCCAGCACCTCGGCCATCAGGCCGTTGACCGCGCCGCGCACGGCCGCGATCTGCTGCAGCACGGCACCGCACTCGGCGTCGGTGTCGAGCGCGCGCTCGAGCGCCTCGAGCTGCCCCTTCATCCTGCGGACCCGCGCCAGCAGGGGCTTCTTGCTTCGGATGGTGTGTCCCATGGCCCCATTCTACGCGCGCCCCATATACTAGGGTACAGTATCCGGATGACCTCGCTGAACACCTCCGCGCCCTCCCCCTGGCACCACACCCACCAGTTCGACGAGGGCAACCCGCTCGCCGAGCGCAACACGCTGCTGGCCGTGCTGCTCACCGCGGTGATGATGGTCGCGGAGATCGCCGGCGGCTGGTACTACAACTCGATGGCGCTGCTGGCCGACGGCTGGCACATGAGCTCGCACGCGCTGGCGCTCGGCCTGTCGCTCGTGGCCTACATGGCCGCGCGCCGCCTGTCCGGCCATTCGCACTTCGCGTTCGGCACGTGGAAGATCGAGATCCTCGGCGGCTACACGAGCGCCGTGCTGCTCGTCGGGGTCGCGCTGCTGATGGCCTTCCAGTCGGTGGAGCGACTGCTGTCGCCCACGCCCATCCACTACGACGAGGCCATCGCCATCGCCGTGGCGGGCCTGCTCGTGAACCTCGCGTGCGCCTGGCTGCTGCGCGGCGCGCACCATCACCACCACGGGCATGGGCACGGCCATGACCACGGGCACGATCACGACCCCGCCCCCCACCACCAGGACCTGAACCTCCGCTCCGCCTACCTCCACGTCGTCGCGGACGCGGCCACGTCGGTGCTGGCCATCGCCGCGCTGTTCGGCGGCAAGCTGTGGGGCGCCGACTGGCTGGACCCGGTGATGGGCCTCGTGGGCGCCGCGCTCGTGGGCATCTGGGCCGTCGGCCTGCTGCGCGACTCGGGCCGCGTGCTGCTCGACGCCGAGATGGACGCTCCAGTGGTGCAGGAGATCCGCGACGTGATCGCGACGAGCCCCATCCGCGCCACGATCACCGACCTGCACGTGTGGCGCGTGGGCACCGCGAAGTACGCGTGCATCGTCGCGCTGTCCACCGACGACCCCGCGGCCACACCCGACGCGTTCCGCCGGCAGATCGGGATCCACGAGGAGCTGGTCCACATCTCCGTCGAGGTGAACCGGCCGGCGTTCACCTCAGCCTGACCGGTCCGCCGGCGCCAGCACCGCCAGGCACACCATCGCGGCGCCACCGAAGGCCAGCAGGTCCTCGACGGCCGCCACGGGAAAATCCCGCCCGAACGCCCGCGCCGTCTGCGTGCGCAGCGAATGCCCCACGTACGTGGCGACCAGTGCCCCCGCCGCGCCGGCGAGCGCCGCGCGGGGTGAACGCCCCCCGGCCAGCGCCGCGCCCGACACCGCACCGCTCGCCATGCGCGCGGCCACGCCCACGGCCTGGGTGCGCGACGGCGTCGACGGCAGCTTGTCGACCACCAGCTCGCCGATCGCCATCGGGGTGGTCACCGACACCGCCCGGGGCGATGCGAGGAAGGCGAGCGGCGAGCCCTTCACGTCGATCCACCCGAGCCGCGCCGCCCAGCTGGCGATGGCCAGCGGCGCACTCGTGCGCGGGCCGGCGCAGGCGCCCAGCAGGAAGGCGAGCCGCACGGATCGGCGCGGGTCCGGCGCGGGACGTGTGACCACCACCGGCGGTTCGGGTTGCTGCCGCACGACCTCCACACCCGCCTCCACCTGCCGGAAGAACCGGCGGAACAGCTTGCGCGCCGCCTCGGTCACCGTGCCGAAGACAACGTGCGAGAGGTACGAGTACGGGTGGGAGAAGATCGGCGCCCGCCAGAACGGATCCCCGAGGCGGAACGCCGGCACCAGCGTCTCGTCGACGACGGTGGCGGCCACCGCCCCGAAGGCCGCACCGCCGCCGCGCGTGACGCGCGGGTCCACCTCCGCCGCGACACCATAGGCACCGCCCACCAGCGCGCCCACCACGTTGTGCACCGTCTCCCCCGCCGCTCGCCGGCGCGACCTCGGCATGCCGTGCCCGACGGTGGCAAGGGCGAGCCGGTCCGCCGCCTTCTCCGTGGACGGCGGGCCCGACACGCCGGACGTGATGCGCCCGCGCGCCAGCACCGCCTGGAAGGCCGTCATCGCCACCGCGCCGGCCAGCCCCGCCGCGAGGCCCGACGCCGCGCCCAGCATCAGGCCGCTCCGGCGGTTGTCGTTCGTGTCGGTGGGGTGCATGGCCAGCCTTTCGTGAGAGGAAGAGGGAGCGCCCCGGGCGGGCCGCAATGTCGCAGGGGCAAGGCACATGCCTTGCCTCCGGGACCCACGTTGTGCGCAGTGCTGCGCAGTCGGCGCCGGCCTCCGTTCAAGGCGGACCGCCAATTGCCGATGTCAGGTCCGAGGAGTCCTCCGGGATGGAGAAATTGCCAGAAGTCGTGGCCAGTTCGACGGGTCGGGAGACGGGTGCACGCACGCGCGTCGGCGTGCTGCTGCCCGAACTCGACGGCGAGTTCTATCGCCCTCTCGTCACCGCCGTGTGCAGGGAGGCGGAGCGCCTGGACGTGGACCTGGTGTTTTTCCCCGGGCACCTGCCCTCCACGCCGGTCCCGTGGGAGCGCCAGCTCGGCGCCGCGTTCGAACTGGTCGACGGCCAGGGCGTCGACGGCCTGCTGATCTTCGCGACGCTGCTGCAGTTCTACGTCGACATCGCGAGCCTCGACCGCTTCGTCGCACGGTTCGCCCACCTGCCGTTCGCCAGCGTCGGACACGTCCACGCCGGCCGCCCCGCCGTGCTGCTGGAGAACACCACGGGCTTCCGGCAGCTCGTCGAACACTTCATCCACGTCCATGGCCACCGGCGCATCGCGATGATCGAAGGGCCGCCGGCCAACCGGGACGCCGCCCAGCGCCTCACGGCCTACCTCGAGGCCCACGCCGCGGCCGGACTGGCACCGGACCCGCGCCTGCGCAGGCTGGGCCACTTCGACCCGCTGACGGCACGCGCCGCGATCGAAGCCCTGTGGCAGGAAGGTGCGGACTTCACCGCCGTCGTGTGCGCGAACGACGAGATGGCCCATGCCGTGCTCGCCGCAGCCGTCGAGCGGGGTGTGCGGGTGCCCGAAGCGCTGGCCGTGGGCGGCTTCGACGACATGCTGTCCGTCCGCGGCGTCGGCCCGTCGCTCACCACCGTGAGCCAGGGCATCGACGTGCAGGCCGCCACGGGCCTGCGGCTGCTGGTGGACGAACTCGCGGGCCGCGAAGCACCGCGGGTGACCGTGGTGGAGTCCCGCCTCGTGCTCCGGCGCTCGTGCGGCTGCCGTCACGGCGACCTGCTCGCGGATGGTGTCGACCGGTCCGGCGCCGACCCGGCCGCCCAGCTCGCGGCGGCGATCGACGCGCCGCCGGGCATGGCCGACACCCTGCGCGACCACGTCGCCGCGCTGCGCGACGGCCTGCTCGCGGCCGATGGTGCCGGTCCGTTCGAGGCGGCACTCGTGCGGCTCGTGTCGGCATGGTCGGGCCACGGCGGCGACCTCGCGGCCCTGCAGAAGGTGCTGCTGGGCCTGCGCCACCTCGTGTCGCCGTCGCTCACCGCCCAGGTGGCCGACCGGCTGCTGCAGGGGCAGCTGCTGCTGGTGGACGCCATCGAGCTGATGCAGAACCGCGCGGACGTGGCCCGCCAGACCACCGCGATCGACTTCCGCAACGAGTTCAAGCGACGCGTCGCCACCGACGACCTCGACGAACTGCTGGACGCCCTCGCCGACGGGCTGCGCCAGCTCGGCGTGCCCGACTGCAGCATCGCGCTGTACGACCGCCCCTGCACCATCGACGACATGGCGGGCGACCGGCGGCCCGCGACGTCCCGCATCATCCTGGCGGTGCGGGGAGGCGTGACCCAGCCGCAATGGGTCGGCACCAGTTTCCCGACGACGCAGCTGCAGCCTCCCGGGCTTTGGGCAAGTGAACAGCCGGTGACCCGCGTCGTGCTGCCGCTGTTCTACCTCACCCACCATTTCGGCTTCGCCGTCGTCGACGTGCGCGGCGATCGGCAGATCCACTGCGAGGAACTGCGGCACGAACTCGCCGTGCACATCCACCACTGCCTGCAGGTGCGCGAACTCGCGAACGCACGCGACCTGCTGCGGTCCGACCTCGAGCGCGCCGCCGAAGACAACGAGGCACTCTCGCACCTCGCGATGCGCGACCCGCTCACGGGCCTGCTCAACCGCCGCGGCTTCTTCGAGCGCGCCGGCGGCCTGCTCGCGACGGCGCGGGCCCACGGCCGCGCGGTCACGGCCATCTTCGCCGACCTCGACGGCCTGAAACCCATCAACGACCGCCATGGCCACGAGGAAGGCGACCACGCCATCCGCGAGGCCGCCCGCCTGCTGCGCGAGGCGTTCCGCGCGGACGACGTCGTGGGCCGCATCGGCGGTGACGAGTTCGCCGTGCTCACGGGCGCGTCCGAGGCCGACAGCGTGGCCGCCGTCGCGTCGCGCGTGGGCCGTGTGTTCGAGCGGTACAACGCCAGCAGCGGCAAGCCCTACCGCCTCGGCTGCAGCATCGGCGGGCACGTGCTCGCGGCCGGCTCGCCACTGTCGCTCGACGCCGTGCTCGCGCAGGCGGACCGCGAGCTCTACGCGGAAAAGCGCGCGCGCCGTTCGCGCGGCTGACAGCGTCAGGGCTTGACGATCACCAGCACGGCCACGGCGCCAGCCCCGGCAAGCGCCACGGCCGGGGCGAAGCGGATCCAGCCGGGTGCGGGTTCTCCGGGCCGCTCGATGCGGCGCCGCAGCGACGCGGCCAGCACCCCGTGCAGCCCCGACAGCCCGACCACGACCAGCAGCTTGGCGCTCAGCCAGTGCGCCCCGAACCACCCGCCCCGCGAGACCAGCACCATGCCGAGGGCCCACGCCACGCCCATGGCCGGCACCGTCACCCGCCGGTCCCACCGCAGGATGGCGTGCACCAGGCCCTTCTCGTGGGGAAGCACCACCGCCCCTGCACCGAAGCGCACAGCGACCGTGGCCACGCCCAGCAGCACGAGCCCGCCCACCCACGCGAACACGGCCGCGGCATGGAAGGCCTTGAGCCACAGGTAGGCCGTCATCGCGCCCCCAGCGTGAACCAGCCGTGGACACCGCCGAACGGCACGCACGCGGCGAACACGAGCCGCCAGCCCGTGCGGGCCGGGATGTCGCGCGACGCGACGGCGTGGTTCACCGTCCAGCACAGCGCCAGGAAGGCGAACCCGTGCACGGGCCCCATCACCGACACGGCCACCGGCAGCCCGACGAGGTGCTCGAGCGGCACGGCGACGAACAGCAGGACGAGCAGCGTGACGGCTTCCATCAGGCACATCACGCGAAGGCGGGACACCCGCCGGATCTGTGGGGACACGACACCGCTCCGAAACCAGGACGGGTCGATTCTTCCCGAGGAGGCGGGCCGCCGAAAGTGGCCGGAATGACATTCACCGACTGTTTCAAGCCACCCCATGACAGAATGGTCCGCCATGCCGCGCTCACTGCCTTCACCTCATCCCGTCGCGGTGCTCGTGCTGCCCGGCATCGTCCCGTTCGACCTGACGCTGGCGACCGAGGTGTTCGGGCGCGCCGAACACGCACCGGGCCAGGCCTGCTATGCGGTCACCGTGTGCGGAGAGCAGGCGACGTTCGACACGGGCCCCTTCACCCTCGGCGTGAAGCACGGACTCGCGGCACTGAAGCGCGCACGGACAATCGTCGTGCCCGGCATCGACGACCCGTCGGTCCCCATCTCCCCTGCCGTCCGGCGTGCCCTCGCCGCCGCGGCGCACCGAGGCGCGCGCATCGCCTCCATCTGCTCCGGCGCCTTCGTGCTCGCGCAGGCCGGCCTGCTCGACGGGCAGCGCGCCACGACGCACTGGCTCGCCGCCCCCCTGCTGGCACAACGGTACCCGGAGGTCGAAGTCGACGCGCGCGTGCTGTTCGTCGACAACGGCCAGGTGCTCACGTCGGCCGGTGCCGCCGCGGGCCTCGACCTGTGCCTGCACATCGTGCGCAAGGACTTCGGCGCCTCGGTGGCGGCCCGCGTGGCCCGGCTGTCCGTCGTGCCGCTGCAGCGCGAAGGAGGCCAGGCACAGTTCATCGAGCCGATGGACATGCCGCCCGACCGGAGCCTGCAGCCGGTCGTCGAATGGGCCACCCGGAACCTGCACCAGCCGCTCTCGATGGACGACCTCGCCCGCCAGGCCTGCAGCAGCCCGCGCACGTTGAACCGCCGCTTCCGCGATCAGTTCGGCGTGGCGCCGGTGCAGTGGCTGATCCAGGCGCGCGTGCGCCGCGCCCAGGAGCTGCTGGAGACGAGCCGGCTCAGCGTCGAACAGATCGTCGCCGCGGTGGGCCTCGGCTCGGCCGCGAACTTCCGGACGCAGTTCAGCCGCATCACGGGCGTCAGCCCGAGCGAACACCGGCGGAACTTCGGTGGGGGGCGCGATCAGGGCAGCCCGAACGCCCCGAGATCGCCCCGCAGGTACGAGAGGTAGGCTTCGCGCCCCGCCGGCGCTGGGCACGCTTCCAGCAAGCCGGCGCACTGGGTTCGCGCCCAGATGTTCGCCGCCAGCCAGTCGTCGACCGGCGCCCCCGCGACCTGCGCGAGCAGGCCCGGCAGGAAGACGAGGTCGAGGGCCCGCGGCGGATCCACCGGCGCCCGCCCGGCCCGGTTGCCCGACACCTCGTACCAGGTCTGGTACTTCGCCGGCACCGAGCCCCGCTCGGCAGGCAGCGAGCGCATGCGCGCCCGCAGCGTGACGGCGTTGGCGAACGGCGGCTGGTGGTCTCCGAACCACGCGAGAACCGCGGGCCTCGGGGTGCCGAGCACTGCGGCGCGGGTCAACGCCATCTCGCGCTCGAACTCGCGGCTGCGCCACACATAGTCGGCGACGCTGCGCGCCTCGTCATCCGCTTCGAAGGCACCCGCGGCCTGGGCACGGAGCGTGTCCGGCACCCGGTCCATCTCCACGCCGTGCTCCGCGTGATTGAAGATCGTGAGCACGAACAGGAACACCGGCTGGTCGCCCTGCCGCTCGCGCGCGAGGATGCGCCGGGCCGCCTCGTGCACCAGCGCGTCGGGGGTGCCCCAGGTTTCCGGCAGGCCCAGCTGGGTGGCGTCGAGGAACTCGTCGAAGCCGTACCCCGCATAGGCGTCGCGGCCGTTCATCATGCCGCCGCGCGTGGGGTACAAGGCCACGGTGCGGTAGCCGGCCGCCTTCAGCGATCGCGCGAAGGAGCGGCTGACGTGCGGCGAAACGCTGAACGGCGCGAACTCGCCCGCCGGGCCGAATGCGTCGTGCGGCACCCCCGTGTGGAACGCGAACTCCGACAACCAGGTGCCGCCGCCGAAGACATGCACCTGCAGCGGCCCGTGCGCGATCGTGCCGCTGCCGGCCTCGAAGACGGACAGGCCGCAGAGGGTCGCCGGGCAACCCGCCAGCGCGGCCGGGTTGAACTGGCTCTCCTGGAGGAACACGACGATGTCGGCCGGCGTGGCGCGGCTCCAGGGCGACAGGAAACCCTGGCTGCCCTGCTGGAAGGCGGTGGTGTCCGCGGAGTCCACGCTCCACCGCGGTTCGAGCGACGCCGTCGCGAAGAAGGTGAGTGCCGGCCGCGCGAGCAACCCCTCCCCGACGAACCAGGCGCCGGACGTGCTCAGCTTCGTCACCTCCTTCGCGACCAGGGCGCCGCTGTGCGCGACGAGCAGCACGGCCAGCGCGACCGCCGCCGCCGGCGCGGGCCAGCCTGTCCGCCGGCCGGGCGGGTTCCACCGCCAGGCCACGGCGCAGCCCGCGGTGGCCAGGCCCAGCGCGGCCAGCACGTACCAGACGAGGGTGGGCTGCGTGGCGAGCACCCCGACGTTGTCCGTGAACTGCCGGAAGAAGAAGCGGACGTCCTGCCAGGTCAACGGCGTGCCTGCGAACTGCTGCTTGAGGCGGATGCCGGCGAGGAGCAGCGCGGCGGCCACGCTGCCCGCCACGGCCGCGAAACGCGGACGCAAGGTGACGAGATAGACCAGCAGGCAGACGACCAGCAACGCGTGCGAGCCGACTTCGGCATCGACCCAGGGACCCGCGAGGGGCGGGAGGGCCAGCACCACGGCATCGGCCACGCGCCGCCGGGCGAGGTAGGCGACCAGCGCGGCAGCCGCGGAAAGCCCGAGCGGCGCGTCGAAGAGCCGCCAGGGGTGCGGGACGAGGAACCAGGCGGCGCAGAACAGCGGCAGCGCCGCGCAGGCCGCCAGCGGCAGCGGCACGCGGCGCCCCCGCGCGATCGCGGGTCCCGGCGCGGGGTCACGGCCTCGAGCGTCCGCGCGGTCGTCCATCTGCTGCCCTCGTCGTTTCGAGCCCTCGACGATACCAGCGCCGATCACGCCTTCAGCGTGCCCTCCGCCGAGAACTTGTAGAGCAGCTGAACCGACTGGTGCCCCACCTGCCGGTCGTCGAAGCGCACCGGGAAACCGCCCAGGTCCATCGTGCGGCCGCGCAGCGCGTTGGCCAGCGCCTCCCGGGTCGGCGTCACGGGACGCATGGCCACCAGCGTGCGCGTGAGCACGCTGCCGTACACGAACCCTTCGAACGCGGTGAACGAGCGGGTGAGCTGGTCGAGGTCGCGTTCGGTCATCGCGTCGCGGAAGCGCGTGGCGAAGTCGGTGCGCGAGAAGGCGGGGTTGCCGAACGGACTCGCCACGCCCAGGCCGTTGAGCGCGCGTTCACGGCTCTCGGCGAACGACTTCGAGATCACGTTCGACAGCGTGCACACCGGCGCGAGGAACGCGGGGCCGTCGCCCCGCAGCGCCATCATCGTCTCGACCACGGCCTCGGCCGACATCAGCAGCAGGATGCTCTTGGTGCCGGGCGCCGACGCGACGTTGCGCGCCGCCGCGGCCAGCGCCGCGCGGTCGGCCACGTCCACGGACTGCACCATCGACACCTTGGCGCCCGCGGCTTTCAGCTGCTGGATCAGGGCCGGGTTGCGCGGGTCCTGGTCGTGCAGGATGCCGACCGTGGCGAGGTTCATGCCGGACAGCGTCTTGAGCACGGCCTGCAGTTCGTCGCCGGCGCTCGCGCGCAGGTGGAAGGCCCACGGGTTGTCGGCCCCGCGCAGCTCGTCGGCCCCCGACCGCATGCCCACGACGGGCACGCGCAGGCGCCGGGCCACGGGCAGCGCGGCCAGGGCATGCGCCGTGGTCCACAGGCCGCTCACGGCCACCACGTCGCGCTTGGCCAGCGCCTCGACGTTCGCGGCGGCGCGCGCCGGGTCGAAGCCGTCGTCCATCTCGATCACCTCGATGGCCTGGCCCCGGCGCTCCTGGGCGACGGCCATCTGGAAGCCGGCGAGGAAGTCGAGGCCGCTGTCGGGCGTGGCCGAGCGGCTGCCGATGTTCTGCGGGATGCCGGTGAGCGGCAGCGAAAGGCCGATGCGCAGCGGCGAAGCCGACTGCGCCCACGCGACGGGTGCGGCCGCGGCGGCCAGGGTGGTGGTGACGAAGCGGCGGCGGTCGAGTGCGTGCATGGCGGCGGGAAGGATGGTTCCGGGACTTCGCCCCGCCGCCCGGGTAGGACGCGAGGCGGGGCAGAGCCTAAGGGCCGCCCCGCCGACCGGCCAGAGGGTTTTCGCGCAGTCGGGGACCGGGAAGTGAAATCGGTTCCAGAAATCGCGCTCAACCGTCGAGCCGCCGCGCCCAGGGCTCCACCTGGCCGCTCGCCAGGCGCCCCTGGAACAGCCGGGCCCACGATGGCGGCAGCGGCAGGGCCAGGATCTCCACCAGCGTCGCGGGATCGCAGTCGCGTTCGGCGATCACGCGCAGCAGCCGGGCGATCGACCAGGCCGGGTGCGGGCGCGCCACGCGGTGGATGGGGTCACCCGCCCGCACGTGCCCCGGCGCCAGCACCCGCAGGTACCAGCCGGCGCGGGTGCTCTGCTGGACACGCCGGGCCATGTCGGGCACGCCGAAGCGGTCGTTGAGTTTCCAGCACGGCTGGCGGCCCTGGCTCACCTCGAACAGCGCGTCGCCGATGGCCCAGCGGTCGGCGATGCACACATCGGCCTCGTCCAGCCCCGGCTCGAGGCTGAAGTTCTCGCCGAAGGCGCCGGGGCCGCCGTGCAGCACGGCCGACGTCGGCAGTTCGCGCCGCCAGGCCTCGACGTGCGACCACGGGTAGCAGTGCACCGCCTTGTCGGGGCCGCCGTGCACGCGCCGGTCGCCCTGCTCGTCGCCATCGAGACCTTCGGGGCCGACGGCGACGGCGCCCGTCACGCGCTGCTTCGCAATGGCGCTCATGCTGCCCGGACGGGTGTACGGCACCACCCGCCCCGTCAGCACGGCCCTCAGGCGGCCGACGGCCTCAGGCATGCTGGACCTGGGGCAGGCGGCAGCCCTCGTCGTCGCAACGCACCGCCTCGTCCTCGACGGGCTCGGCGATCAGCTGGCCGACCCGCGCGCCGACGAGGAGGTCGTCCGCGCGCCCGAAGTGATGCAGCCGGATGCGCCCGCGCTTGTCGAGCAGCACCAGGCTGGGTGTGCCGCGCAGGCCCAGCGCCCGCATCGTCAGCGGCACCGCCCCGCCCTGCGGGTCGGCCTGGTCGATGCCGATCGGGAAGGCCAGCCGGTACTCGTGGATGATGGCCTGCAGCGCCGCGGGCGGCTGCATCACCTCGTGGTGCTCGAACACCGAATGCAGGCCCACCACGGCCAGCTGGTCCGGCGGGAAGGCCTCGTGCAGGCGCGTGGCCTGCGGCAGGCCATGCGCCACGCAGCCGGGGCACAGCATCTGGAACGCGTGCAGCGCGACGACACGGCCGCGCAGGTGCTCGAGCGACAGCGGGCCGGGGGTGTTGAGCCAGTGCGAGACCTGCAGGGGTGGCGCGGGAAGGTCGAGGGTCTTGGACATGGGGGCTCCATCGGGTTGGACACCAGTCTGTGCCGGAGGGCCCCACCGCGGATCCCTCTTCGTCCGGATTTGATGGCGGATCGTCCGGCCATGTTGCCGTTCATGCGACGGTGTGTTGCTTGATGTGGATCAGCCACCCCACACGGGCCGTCGGTACAGTGGAACCACCATGATCCCCCTGATGCAGATCGAAGATCCCGCCCGCGCCTCGCCCGTGCGCCCGCAGTGGTCGGCGTTCCTCGAACTGGGCTTTCGTCCGCTCTACCTCGCGAGCTGCGGCTGGGCCGCCGTCTCGGTGGCGCTCTGGATCTTCGCCCCGGGCTGGCTGACCGGGCAGCTCGGCGGGGTCGTGTGGCACGCCCACGAGATGCTGTGGGGGTTCATCGCCACCATCGCCGTGGGGTTCCTGCTCACCGCGGGCACCAACTGGACGGGGATCAACCCGCTCCAGGGCCGCGCACTCGCCGTGCTGACCCTGCTGTGGGCCGTGGCACGCATCGGGTTCCTGGTGCCCGGCCCCGCGGCCTTCGGCATCGCCGCGGCCGGCGAGCTGCTGTTCTTCGCCGTGGCCGCCCTCGCGCTCGGCCGCGTCATCGCGGTCAAGCGCAGCCAGCGCAACTACGGCGTGCCGCCGCTCGTGCTCGCGCTCGGCCTGGCCGATGCCCTGTTCCTGCGGGCGGCCTGGTCGGGCGACCACGCCGTGCTGATGCAGCACTTCCTCACCGGCCTGCTCTGCATGGCGGTCATCACGCTGCTGGTGGCGCGCCGGGTGATCCCGTTCTTCGCGTCGCGCGCCGTGCAGGGCCTGTCGATCCCGATGCACACGCGCTCGGGCCACTGGCAACTCGGCGCGAGTGTGTTCGCCATCGCCTGTGGACTGGCGGGGTGGCCCCTCGCGATGGCGGCGGGCCTCGCCGTGGCCGGGATCATCGCGCTGGTGCAGCTCGTGGCGTGGAAGCCGTGGGCCGTGCGCCGGCTGCCGCTGCTGTGGATCCTGTACGTGGGCTACGCCGCGCTGGGCGTGGGCCTGCTCGTGGCCGCCGCCCATGCGGCCGGCATGGTGCTGCGCCTCGCGTGGCCCGCGCACGTGGTGGGCGTGGCCGGCTTCTCCGTGCTGATCATCGGCATGGTGACCCGCACCGCCCTCGGCCACCTGGGCCGCCCGCTGCGCACCGACCGCCTGATGGTGACCTGCTACGTGCTCGTGATCGCCGCGGCGGCGCTGCGCCTGCTGGCCCTGCTGCCCACGCCGTTCGTGCTCGCCGCGCTGCACGCCTCGGCCACGGCCTGGGTGCTGGCCTTCGTGCTGTACCTCTGGCGCTTCTTCCCGATGATGATCCGGCCGCGCCCATGAGCCTGGCCGAGTTCTATCCCGCGATCAAGGCCAGCCACGTGGGGCTCGTGGTGCTCAGCGGCACGCTGTTCGTCGCACGCGGCCTCGGCGTGCTGGTGGGTGGCGCGTGGCCCCTGGCGGCCCCCGCGCGGCGCGGCAGCCAGGTGATCGACACCGCGCTGCTCGCCGCCGCCCTGCTCCTGCTGGCCACGCTGCACCTGAACCCGTTCACCACGCCGTGGCTGGCCACCAAGCTCGGGCTGCTGGTGGCCTACATCGGCTTCGGCACGTTCGCGCTGCGGCGCGCGGCCACCCGCGGCGGCAAGGCCGTGGCCTTCGCCGCGGCGCTGCTGTGTTTCGCGACGATGGTGCTCGTCGCGCGCACGCACGACCCGCTGGGGTTCCTGCGGGTCCTGGGCCGCTGACTCAGATCTTCCGGTCCTTCTCCGCCGGCGGGACGTACTGGTACAGCCACGTCTCGGTCAGCGGCTTGCCGTCGCGCCGCAGGAACATGCGCAGCGTGATCGGGTCGGTCTTCGTGTCCTCGGGCTTCAGGTCGAACATCGCACGCCAGCCGCGGATGGCCTCCAGCGGCCGGGCCGAGGTGATCTCGACCTTGCCGCGGCTCGCGGTGATCACGGCCTCGATCTTCTCGCCGGGGCCGTAGTTCGCGAGGTCGCCGCCGGCGAAGTCCACCGCGAAGCGCCACGAGAAGTACTTGCGCGGCTGGCCCACGATGCCGCCGATGCCCGTGCGCGTGGCCACGCACTGCGCGAGCGCCGGCTTGGCGGGCGGCAGCGCGCCCCAGTACAGGCGGTAGCCCACGAGCCACTCCTGGCCCGGCTCGGGCTTTTTCGCCGGGTTCCAGAAGGCCACGATGTTGTCGAAGGTCTCGTCGTTCGTCGGGATCTCGACGAGCTGCACCGACCCCGGCCCCCAGTCCGACTTGGGCTCGACCCACAGCGACGGACGGCGGTCGTAGAAGACGCCATCGTCCTGGTAGTGGTCGAAGTTGCGGTCGCGCTGCACGAGGCCGAAGCCGCGCGGGTTCTCGTCGCTGTAGGCGTTGAACTGCAGCGTGGGCGGGTTCGTGAGTGGCCGCCACACCCACTCGCCGTTGCCGCGCCACATCTGCAGGCCGTCGGTGTCGTGGATCTCGGGCCGCCAGTCGTTGGCCATGCGGTGGTCGTTCTCGCCGTTCTGGAACATGCTGGTGCACGGCGCGAGGCCCAGGCGCTCGATGGCCTTGCGCGGGTACAGCGCCGCGTCGATCTCCATCACCTGCGACACGCCCGGCGTGATCGCGAAGCGGTAGGCGCCGGCGATGCTCGGCGAGTCGAGCAGCGCGTACACCACCACCGTGTTCGAGCCCGCCGCCGGGCGCTCCAGGTAGAACGCGATGAAGTCGGGGAACTCCTCGGGCCGCTCCATGCCGGTGTCGATGGCCAGGCCCCGGGCCGACTGCCCGTACTGCCATTCCTCGCCCACCGCGCGGAAGTAGCTGGCGCCCAGGAAGGCTGCGACGTCGCGCACGGGGTCGGTGTGGAAGTTCAGCCGGAACCCCGCGAAGCCGAGGTTGGCCGGCAGGGCCTTGGCCTTCAGGCCGCTCTTGGCGTAGTCGAACATCTCGGGGTCGTACGCCAGCTCCTGCGCGCGGCCCGCGGTCAGGTCGTACATGCGCACCGGCTTCTTGAAGAACAGGCCCAGGTGGAAGAACTTGGCCTTGAAGCGCAGGTCGGGCTCGGTCCACAGGGCGTGGTCGTCGCGGTAGCGGATGGACTGGTACTGGTCCCAGTCGAGGGCGGACACGGACGGCGGCAGCGTGCCCTCGTGGGTCTTGTACGGGGCCGCGGCCAGCGCCCTCGCCTGCCCCTTGAGGCTCGCGAAGTCGAAGGCCTGGGGCGTGCCCAGGGGCTTGAGGGCGGCGAAGGCCTGGGTCCAGTTCAGGCCGAGGGTGCCGGCGGCGGCCAGCGCTTGGAGGAAGAGGCGTCGGTTCGTCATGGCCGCAAAGTTTGCACAAAGCGGACCAACCCCACGCCGGTGCGGTGTTGCCGAATGTCCATACGCTGCCACGCACCCTGGGAAAAACCCCGGTGCTTCAGCGCAAGAAAGTATTTGAGGACAGGTCGTTCGTACCAAATCAGGCAACTGCATACGCGTATCTTCTGCACGTCGAACAACGAAGAGGAGAACCACGCCATGCCATCCCCCCGCGCCGCCGCCCTCGCAGTCGGGCTGCTCGCCGCCGCCCCGCTGTCCTTCGCAGCCGACCTTGTCATCGCGACCGTGAACAACGGCCACATGATCGAGATGCAGAAACACACCAAGGAGTTCGAGAAGGCGAACCCCGACATCAACGTCAAGTGGGTCACCCTGGAGGAAGGTGTGCTGCGCCAGCGCGTCACCACCGACATCGCCACGAAGGGCGGCCAGTTCGACGTGATGACCATCGGCCTGTACGAGGCCCCGATCTGGGCGAAGAAGGGGTGGCTGAAGGAGATCGCCACGACCCCGGCCTACGACGTGGACGACCTGCTCCCGTCGATCCGCAGCGGCCTGTCGAACGACGGCAAGCTGTACGCCGCGCCGTTCTACGCGGAAAGCTCGATGACGATGTACCGCACCGACCTCGTCAAGGCCAAGGGCCTGACGATGCCGCCGAACCCGACCTGGGCGCAGATGGCCGACATCGTGTCGAAGATCCACGACCCCGCCAAGGGCGTCTACGGCCTGTGCCTGCGCGGCAAGCCGGGCTGGGGCGACAACATGGCGCTGCTGACCACGATGGTCAACACACACGGCGGCCAGTGGTTCGACATGAACTGGAAGCCACAGATCGACACGAAGCCGTGGCATGACGCCATCAACCTGTACGTCGACCTGATGAAGAAGTACGGCCCGCCCGGCGCGTCGGCCAACAGCTTCAACGAGAACCTCGCGCTGTTCAACGAGGGCAAGTGCGGCGTGTGGATCGACGCCACCATCGCGGCCTCGTTCGTCAGCGACCCGAAGCAGTCGAAGGTCGCCGACAAGGTCGACTTCGTGCAGGCCCCGACGGCCGTCACGCCGAAGGGGGCGAACTGGCTGTGGTCGTGGAACCTCGCCATCCCCGCGTCGTCGAAGAAGCCAGAGGCCGCGCAGAAGTTCATCGCCTGGGCCACGTCGAAGGACTACGTGAACCTCGTCGCGAAGACGGCCGGCTGGCATGCGGTGCCCACCGGCACGCGCAAGTCCACGTACGCCAACCCCGAGTTCCAGAAGGTCGCGAAGTTCGCGGTCGAGGAGCAGAAGGCGATGGGCACGGCCAACGCGAACGACAGCACGCTGCCCAAGTCGCCGTACACCGGCGTGCAGTACGCGGCCATTCCCGAGTTCCAGGCCATCGGCATCGCAGTGGGCCAGCAGATGAGCGCGGCCCTCTCCGGCAAGGTCACCGTCGACCAGGCGCTCAAGACGTCGCAGACGGCTGCCGAACGAGAGATGACCAAGGGCGGCTACTACAAGAAGTGATGCGATGACCGCGTTGCAAACCGTCATCCCGGCGAAAGCCGGGACCCACCGCGCGAAGGTCGCGGCGGTGCGTGCGCCCAGCCGCCGCCTGCCCCGCCTGCTGATGGCCCCGGCGGTGGTCACGCTCTTCCTGTGGATGATCGTCCCGCTCGTGATGACGATCTGGTTCTCGCTGATCCGCTACAACCTCATGCAACCCGGCGAACACGGGTTCATGGGGCTCGAGAACTACCACTACTTCATGACCGACCCGGACTTCTGGCCGTCGGTGCGCCACACCCTCGTGCTGTTCGCCTCGGTGATCGCGATCACCGTGGTGCTCGGGGTGGGCCTGGCGCTGCTCGTCAACGAGCCGTTCCCGGGCCGCGGGATCGTGCGCGTGCTGCTGATCTCGCCCTTCTTCGTGATGCCCACGGTCAACGCGCTGCTGTGGAAGCACATGATGATGAACCCGATCTACGGCGTGCTGGCCCACGTGTGGCACTTCTTCGGGGCCACACCCATCGACTGGATGACGGACCTGCCGCTGTTCTCGGTGATCCTGATGCTGTCGTGGCAGTGGCTGCCGTTCGCGTGCCTGATCTTCATCACCTCGCTGCAGTCGCTCGACCGCGAGCAGATGGAAGCCGCGCGCATGGACGGCGCGAACCGCCTGCACCAGTTCTGGTACCTCGTGCTGCCGCACCTCGGCCGCTCCATCGCCGTCGTCGTGATGATCGAGATGATTTTCCTGATGAGCGTGTTCGCCGAGATCTACACCACCACCTCGGGCGGCCCCGGCAACGAGAGCACGAACCTCGCGTTCCTGATCTACAAGCAGGCGCTGATGAACTTCGACGTGGGCGTGGCCTCGGCCGGTGCGCTGCTGGCCGTCGTGCTCGCGAACATCGCCGCCGTGTTCCTGATCCGCCTCGTCGGCAGGAACCTCGATTGAAGGGCCGCCATGAACCAACCGCCCTTCCCCTGGATCCGCATGCTGTCCGCATGGGGTGTCGCGCTGCTGCTGTTCTTCCCGCTGCTCTGGCTCGGGCTCACGGCGTTCAAGACCGAGATGCAGGCCATCGCCGTGCCGCCGCAGCTCTTCTTCACGCCCACGCTCGAGACCTTCGCCGAAGTGAACGCGCGCAGCGACTACTTCGCGCACGCGATGAACTCCGTGGTGTCGAGCGTCGCGTCCACGATCCTCGGCCTGCTGATCGCGGCCCCCGCCGCCTACGCGATGGCGTTCTTCCGCACGAAGCGCACACGCGACATCCTGATGTGGATGCTGTCGACCAAGATGATGCCGGCCGTGGGCGCGCTGGTGCCCGTCTACGTGATGGCGCAGACCTCGGGCCTGCTCGACTCGCTGTGGAGCCTCGTCATCGTCTTCACGCTGTCGAACCTGCCGATCATGGTGTGGATGCTCTACAGCGCCTTCCGCGAGGTGCCCAACGACATCCTGGAAGCCGTTCGCCTCGACGGCGCCTCGGTGTGGACCGAGTTCCGCCACGTGATCCTCCCGCTCACGAAGGGCGGCATCGCGAGCACCGGCCTGCTGTGCCTCGTGCTCGCGTGGAACGAGGCCTTCTGGTCGCTCAACCTGACGTCGGCCAACGCCGCCACGCTCGCGGGGCTGATCGCGTCGTACTCGAGCCCCGAGGGCCTGTTCTGGGCGAAGTTGTCGGCGGCGTCGCTGCTGGCCATCGCACCCATCATCGTCTTCGGCTGGTTCAGCCAGAAGCAGCTCGTGCAAGGGCTCACCTTCGGGGCCGTCAAATGAGAGGAATCCCACCCATGCCCTACCTCCAGCTCCACGGCGTCGTGAAGGCCTTCGGAGAGATCCGCACCATCCGCGGCATCGACCTGGCCATCCACAAGGGCGAGTTCATCGTGTTCGTGGGCCCGTCGGGCTGCGGCAAGTCGACCCTGCTGCGCCTGATCGCCGGCCTCGAGACCACGTCGGAAGGTTCGATCGAGCTCGACGGCAAGGACATCACCGACCTGCCGTCGGCCCAGCGCGACCTCGCGATGGTGTTCCAGTCGTACGCGCTGTACCCGCACATGAGCGTGTTCGACAACATGTCGTTCGCGCTCAAGCTGGCCAAGGTCGACAAGAAGGTGATCCGCGAGAAGGTCGAGCGCGCGGCCACCATCCTCAACCTCACCCAGTACCTCGACCGCACGCCGAAGGAACTCTCCGGCGGCCAGCGCCAGCGCGTGGCCATCGGCCGCGCCATCGTGCGCGCGCCGAAGGTGTTCCTGTTCGACGAGCCGCTGTCGAACCTGGACGCGGCGCTGCGCGGGCAGACCCGCGTCGAGATCGCCAAGCTGCACCGCGACCTGGGCGCCACCACCATCTACGTGACCCACGACCAGGTGGAGGCCATGACCCTCGCCGACCGCGTGGTGGTGCTGCGCGACGGCCAGATCGAGCAGGTGGGCACGCCGCTCGAGCTGTACGACCACCCGGCCAACCAGTTCGTCGCGCAGTTCATCGGCACGCCGCAGATGAACGTGGTGGCCGCGAACGCCCTGCCCGAACTCGCACGCATCGTGGGGCCGACGCTGCCGGCCGACGGTTCGGTGGGGGTGCGGCCCGAGGGCGTGCGCGTGCACCCCGGCGGCGAGGGCATCCCGGCGCTCGTCGAACTCGTCGAGTCGCTCGGGGCCGACACGCTGATCCACACCCGCGTGGGCGACCGCGCCCTCCTCGTCTCGCGCCAGAGCGAACGCACGTCGCTGAAGGCCGGCGCCCGCGTGGGCGTGTCGTTCACCGACGACGCGATGCACCTCTTCGATTCCAACGGCCGCCTGCTGGCCGCACCGGCCTCCGCCTGATCCCAATGAGCATCGAACCGAACGTCATCCTCCACCTGGGCCTCGGGTCGTTCCACCGCGCCCACCAGGCGGTGTACCTCCAGCGCCTGATCGACGGCGGCCACGCGGGCTGGGTGCTCAAGGGCGGCAACCTGCGCGCCGACATGGCCGACACCATCGCGGCCCTGCAGGCCCAGGGCGGCGCCTACACGCTCGAGACGGTGACCCCGGCGGGCGAGCGCCGCTACGAGCGCATCACCGCGATCCGCGAGGTGATCCCGTTCGACCCGTGGCTCACCGGTCTCGTGGGCGCCGGCGCCGACCCGGCCACGCGCATCATCTCCTTCACGGTGACCGAGGCGGGCTACTACCTCGACGAACACGACCGCCTCGACACCCGCTACCCCGACCTCGCCTCGGACCTGAGCGGCGCGACCTGCACCACGCTGTACGGCGCCCTGGCCGCGATCCTGGAGGCCCGGCGCGTGCAGGACGCGGGGCCGGTCACGCTGCTCAACTGCGACAACCTGCGCCACAACGGCGAACGCTTCCAGGCCGGCTTCCACGACTTCCTGGACCACCGCGGCGAGGACGAACTGCTCGCCTGGGTGAAGGCCCACACCACGTGCCCGAGCAGCATGGTGGACCGCATCACGCCGCGGCCCTCGCCCGAGGTGGCCGAACGCGTGAAGGCCGCCACCGGCGTCACGGACGGCGCGGCGCTGATGGCCGAGTCGTTCATCCAGTGGGTGATCGAGGACCGCTTCGCGGCGGGCCGACCGGCCTGGGAGACGGTGGGTGTCGAGATGGTCGGCACGGTGGTGCCGCACGAGGAGGCGAAGATCCGCATCCTCAACGCGAGCCACAGCTGCTTCGCGTGGGCCGGCACGCTCGTCGGCACGCGTTTCATCCACGAGGGGGTCGCGTTGCCCGCCATCCGTGCGATGGCCCATGCCTACGTGACCGACGACGTGATCCCGTCGCTCGTGCTGCGGCAGAACCCGTACCCGGTGGACCTCACCGCATACCGCGACGTGGTGTTCGAGCGCTTCGGCAACCCGCAGCTGCGCGACACCAACCAGCGGGTCGCGATGGACGGCTTCGCGAAGATCCCCGGCTTCATCGTGCCCACGCTGCGCGACCGCCTGGAACACGGCGCGTCCATCGCCAGCACCGCGATGCTGCCCGCGCTGTTCTTCGAGTTCCTCTCCCGCTGGCACCGGGGCGAGGTGCCCTTCACGTACGAGGACCAGGGCATGGACCCCGCCACTGCCCACGCGTTCTTCACGTCCGCCGACCCGCTGGCCGCCTTCGCCCGCGACCCGGTGCTGTGGGGACCGCTCACCGGCGACCCGCGCATCGAGGCGGCCCTGCGGGAAGCCCATCCCCGCGTGTTGTCCTTCATTCGCGGTAACGTATAGGCCATGAACCACCGCGCCCGCCCACCCGAGCTGGAACACGATTTCCAGCGCGGCCCGGACCTCGGCTACGAGCCCGAGGGCACGTACGGCTACGTGCGCTGCCTGGAGCACGGCTTCCCGAACCCGCTCGTGCGCTGGCACTACCACGACGAGTACGAGCTGCACCTGATCGTGCGCACGCACGGCAAGGTGTTCGTGGGCGACTACATCGGGCACTTCGAGCCGGGCCACCTCGTGCTCACGGGCCCACGCCTGCCGCACAACTGGATCTCCACCGACGTGCCGCCCGAAGGCGTGGCCCTGCGCGACCAGGTGCTGCAGTTCCACGACGAGCCGCTGCGCCGCGCCGCCGAACTCATCACCGACCTGCGCGAAGTGCTGCCGCTGCTGGAGCGCGCGCGCCACGGCATCGAGTTCTTCGGCATGAGCGACCGCGCCGCGGGGCGCCTGGCCCGCATCAAGGCCACGCACGGCCTGCGGCGCCTCACCGAGTTCCTCGAGTTCCTCGGCGAACTCGCCGAGTGCTCCGACTACCGCCTGCTGTCGTCGATGCCGCTGCAGAGCTCCGAGGACGAACCCGCGCAGGCGCGCGTCAGCAGCATCGTCGACTACATCACCGACAACGCCACGAAGCCGCTGTCGATGGCCGAGATCAGCGCCCGCGCGGGCATGAGCGAAAGCCAGTTCTCCCGCTTCTTCCGCAAGGCCACCGGCAACACGTTCACCGACTTCGTCAACCGCGTGCGCGTGACCCGCGCGTGCCAGCTGCTGATGGACACCGACCAGTACATCACCAACGTGTGCTACGACGCGGGGTTCAACAACGTGGCGAACTTCAACCGGCGGTTCCTCGAGATCAAGGGGATGACGCCCAAGGAATTCCGCCGCCAGGCCGAGGCGCGGTTCGGCAAGTAACGGCCCCCCCCAGTCGCTTCGCTCCTGCCCCCAAGGGGCGCCACGGGTCGCCCGGGAGGCCCGGGCTCGCGTGTTGCTTGATCTGCGGCATCGCTTCGCTCGCCTCTTTTCCCCTGTGCAGGGCCGTGCATCCTCTAGACGAGGGATGCGCCCCCGACTCGAACGATCCAGCATGCGTCGATGCGAATCGCCTTCACGTCCTGCATGTTCAACCGCGTGTGCCCCGACCAGCCCGTGTGGGGCTGGATCGCCGACCAGGCGCCCGACCGGCTGCTGCTGCTCGGTGATTCGCTGTACCTCGACCTGGAACTCGATGGCGACGACAACCCGCAGGAGATGAACGCCGACCCCTTCGCCCGCCGCCTGTTCAAGCTCTACGGCGAGCTGATGTCGCAGCCGCAGTTCCGGGCCCTCGTGCAACGCATGCCCCCGAACAGCGTCGACGCCCTCTGGGACGACCACGACTTCCTCTGGAACGACGCCCACGGCGCCGAACTCCACCGGATCCACGGCGACAAGATCCGCCTGAGCACGGCCTTCCTCGAGGCGTTCCGCTCCGCGCTGTCCCGGGGGTTCGCGCCGGGCAGCTTTCCCGCGCGGCATGACGACCCGATGTTCTGGCAGGCCGGGCAGCCGTCGCTGTCCACGCCCACCCTCGCCCCCGCGCCCGACCTGCGGCTGCACCTGTCCGACGGCCGAAGCTTCCGCACCCGCACCTGGCTCGTCGAGGAGTCGAAGCGCACGCTGTTCGGCAAGGCCCAGCGCGACCAGTTCACCTCGGCGTTCGACACGTCGCCCAGCGAGGTGGTGCACCTGTGGGCCAGCGGGTCCACGGTGGCCGGCTACGAACGCTACGCCACCGACCTCGCCTGGTTGAACGGGCTGGCGTCGCAGCATCGCACCCTGGTGCTGAGCGGTGACATCCACCGCAACAAGCTCGATGCCTTCCAGACCGCCGGGTTCCCGCTTCACGAGGCCACGTCGTCCGGCGCGGGCGTGAAGGACGCGGTGGTCTTCGGCCGCCCGCGGCAGAACTTCGGCCTCGTCGACATCGACCCGTTCACCGTGACCATCCAGCTCTTTCGCAAGAAGGTGCGCGAGCACCTGCGTGTGCTGGACCGGCGCACGTGGCTCCCTGTGTAGCACCGGTCGGACTGGACCTACACCCGAAACCGCCATCCTCGGCTGGCGAGGGTCCCGGGCACCCTGGAAGATGCGCCATGGCCAGCTCCACGACCGCCCTCCGCGACCCGAACGGATCCGCGGCCTCCACTTGGTGGCCCCGGCTGCGGCGCTGGGCCGTGCCGTTGCTCGGGCTCGTCGTGCTGGGCCTGCTGGCCGCGCACATTCACAAGGTGGACTGGGCCGGCGCGTGGCACGCGATGCGGCGCTATTCGCCGTGGGTGCTGCTGGCCGCGCTCGCGCTGTCGACCGCCAGCCACGCGCTGTACGGCTGCTTCGACCTGATCGGGCGCCGGCACACGCACCACACGCTGCCGTGGTGGCGCACGTGGGCCATCGCCGTGGCGAGCTACGCGTTCAACCTGAACCTCGGCGCCCTCGTGGGCGGCGTGGCGATGCGCGCGCGGCTGTACGCGAAGGCCGGGCTCGACGAGGCCACGGTGGCCCAGGTGGTGGGGCTGAGCCTCGCGACGAACTGGCTCGGCTACGGCCTGCTCGCGGGCGGCCTGTTCGCCGCGGGGGTGATCTCGCCCCCGCGCCAGGCCCACCTCGGCGACGCGGCGTTCCGCACCATCGGTGTCGCGATGGTGCTGCTGGCGGTGGCCTACGTCGTGGCGTGTGCGCTCGCGCGGGGACGGGTGTGGGAGTTCCGCGGCCGGCGCATCAAGCCGCCGGGGCCGTGGCTCGCGCTCGTGCAGCTCGCCACCTCGGCCGCGAACTGGGCGCTGATGGGCACCGCGATGTACCTGCTGCTCGGCCAGAAGGTGCCGTTCGGCACGACGATGGGCGTGCTGATGGCCGCGTCCATCATCGGGGTCATCACGCCGATCCCGGCGGGCCTCGGCGTGCTGGAGGCGGTGTACCTCGCGATGCTGTCGGGCCAGGTGCGCCAGGGGACGCTGATGGGCGCGGTGCTCGCGTACCGGGTGCTGTACTACCTGATCCCGCTGGCCGGGGGCATCGCGCTGTACGCGCTGCTGGAGCGCCACGCGGCCACGCACCCGGCCGACGGATAGATCGCTCTCAGGGTCGGCCGGGCTCGGGCGAGCGCACCGGCTCGGGCACACGCCCCGCCACCAGCGTCATCAGCGGCCCGGTCATCGCGGTGGTCACGAGCGCCATCACCAGCAGCATCGTGAACAACTCGGGGCCGATCAGGCCGGCGTCGAAACCCACCTTGATGACGATGAGCTCCATCAGCCCGCGCGCGTTCATCAGCGCGCCGGTGGCCAGGCTGTCGCGCCAGCCGTAGCCGGCCACCCGCGCACCGGCCGCGCCGCCCGCGATCTTGCCCACGGCGGCCACCGCGAGGATCAGCGCCATCGCCCCGAGGCTCGCGCCCGAGAACGCGCTGGCGCTGGTACCGAGACCGGCGAGCGCGAAGAACAGCGGCATCAGCACGACGATCGAGATCGGCTCGATCTTCTGCGCCATCGATTCGAGCAGCCGGTCGTCGCGCGGCAGGCAGGTGCCGAACAGGAAGGCGCCGAACACCGCGTGCAGGTGCAGCCATTCGGTGAGCAGCGCACAGCCGAGCAGCCCCAGCATCAGCGCCGCCAGCACGGTGGGCGACGGCTCGCCGTCCGGCGCGTGCGCGCGCAGCAGCCACGCGTAGAAGGGCTTGAGCACGAGGTAGACGAAGGCCACCAGCAGCGCCACGCCGATCGAGATCTTCGCGAAGCCCGCATACCCGTCGCCCGCGCCAGCGAGCGCGACCACCAGCGCCAGCAGCACCCACGCGAAGGCGTCGACCACCGCGGCGGCGCTCAGCGACAGCTGGCCGAACGGGGTGTGGGTGAGACCGCGGTCTTTCAGGATGCGGGCCATCACCGGAAACGCCGTGATGGACAGCGCGACGCCGATGAACAGCGCGAACGGCCAGAACGCCACGCCCGCCGGCGCGAGCGCCGGGTACAGCGCCGGGGAGATCGCCACGCCGAGCCCGAACGGCGCCACCATGCTCAGCAGCCCCACCGCGCCAGCGGCCCGGACCTGCTGCTTCACGCTGCGGTGGGCACGGAGTTCGAGGCCGATCACGAACATGAACAGCACGAGGCCGAAGGTCGCGAGCGACGACAGCCCGGCGAGGGTCGACTTGGCGAACAACTGCGCGTGCAACTCGGGGAACAGCTGGCCCATCACCACGGGCCCGAGCACCAGGCCGGCCGCCATCTCGCCGACGACGGCGGGCTGGCCGAGGTGGCGCAGCACCCAGCCGCACACCCGGGCCGTGGCGAGGATGACGATGAGCTGGAGCAGGAGCGCGGTGACGTTCATGGCCGGGGCAGGCGAAGGGAAAACCCTCGCATCTTAGCCCCCGCGGTCAGCCGCCCCGCAGTTGCGCGAGTTCGCGGCGCAGCGCCTCGTTCTCGGCCGTGAGTTCGGCCACGCGCTGGCGCAGCGCCTGGACGTCGTCCGCCGGCTCGCCGCCCTCGCCGGCCGGGGCCTCGTCCTGCGGCGGCTTGCGCTTGCTCTCGCGCACGCGCTTGGCCGCCTGCTTGAGTTCGTCCTTGCCGGCCGTGGCGGCGGCCACCTGCTCTTCCGCGGGCAGCGAGGCCACCGCCGCGGCGGTGTTGATCGAGATCGTGCCGGATTTCACGGCCTGCACCAGCTCCGGCGCGGCCTGCTTCTGGATCTTCTCGATCATGACCACCTGGCTGCTGCTCAGGCGCGCCGCCTTCGCGATGGCCTCGCGGGTGTCGAGCTTCGGCGGCGGCGGCGGCATCGCCACCGGCGGGGCCGCCGGGTCGGCCGACGTGGCCTCGGCGGCCGGTGCGGGCGCCGGGAACTCCTTCAGCGCCTTCGCGATGAGCTCCTTCTTGCGCAGCGCGAGCACGCCGCGCTGGTAGTCGGAGACGCTGCGGCGCCCGAGGTGCTGGTCGATCATCCAGAGGTGCACGTCCTCGATCGTCTGGAAACGTGTGTTCTGCACGGTCTGGAACGGCAGGCCGTGTTTCATGCAGATGCCGTAGCGGTTGTGGCCGTCGACGAGGATGTCGCCCCACAGCACCAGCGCATCGCGGCAGCCCTCGGCCAGCAGGCTCCGTTCGAGGGCATCGTGTTCGTCCTGGGTCAGCGGATCGATGTAGGCCTTGAGGTCTTCGTTGACGACGATGTTCATCGGGGTGGAGCAGAAAAGCGGAAACAGGGGCGCGATTCTAGTGGCGTATTTCGCGGACGGCTGTGCACAACCGGGGTCTTCCCGGCCTTCAGCCGCACGCCCGTGCACCGAAAACGAGTCACCCGCGGCCGGATGCCGCATTCCAGAAGAAGTACGACGAATGACGCCTCTCGCTTCCCTGACGATCGGCCGCCGGCTCGCGCTCGGCTTCGGCCTCGTGATCGCCCTCGCACTGGCCGTCGCCATCTACGGCAGCCTGCAGTTCCGCCACCTGAGCGCCCAGACCGACCGCCTCGCCAACGACCGCATGGTCAAGCTGGAACAGGCGAGCACCGTCCGTGACAACGTGGGCACCCTGTCCCGCAACCTGCGCGACCTGATCCTGAGCATGGACGAGGAGGTCCGCCAGGCCCAGCTGAAGGAGGCCGCCGCCGCGACCGCGCAGAACGCCGAGCTGATGAAGGCCCTCGACGAGTCCGTGCGCAGCGAGGAAGGGCGTGCCGTGATGAAGGTGCTCGCCGCCACCGGTGCCGAGTACGGCGCCGCCACGGCGAAGGTGATGGAGTTCGCGCGCCAGTCCGCGAACGAGCAGGCCCGCGACACGCTGTTCAAGGAAGTGGCCCCCGCGCAGGCGGCCTACCTGAAGGCGCTGAAGGACATGATCACGCTGCAGCGCGACCTGAGCCGCCAGGCCGCGAGCAGCGTGCAGGCCACCGCCAACTGGACCTCGCTGCTGATGCTCGTGCTGGCCGCGTGTTCCGGCATCGCCGGCGCCGTCGTCGCGTGGCGCCTCGCCCGCGCAATCGTGGGCCAGCTGGGCGGCGAACCCGCCTACGCCTCGTCGGTCGCCCGCGAGATCGCGGCGGGCAACCTGGCCGTCGCGGTGTCGCTGCGCCCCGGCGACACCACGAGCCTGCTCGCCGGCATGAGGGACATGCGCGACCGCCTCGCCGCCATCGTGGGCCAGGTGCGCCACAGCTCCGACAGCATCGCCACCGGCTCGAGCGAGATCGCGAGCGGCAACCAGGACCTGTCGCAGCGCACGGAGCAGCAGGCCTCGAGCCTGCAGCAGACCGCCGCGTCGATGGAACAGCTCACCGGCACCGTGCGCACGAACGCCGACACCGCCCGCGCCGCCACGCAGATGGCGATCTCGGCGAGCGAGGTCGCGACGCAGGGCGGCAAGGTCGTCTCCGACGTGGTCGACACGATGGGCGCGATCACGGAGGCGAGCCGGCGCATCGGCGACATCATCAGCGTCATCGACGGCATCGCCTTCCAGACCAACATCCTCGCCCTCAACGCCGCGGTGGAAGCGGCCCGTGCGGGCGAACAGGGCCGCGGCTTCGCGGTGGTGGCCGGCGAGGTGCGTTCGCTCGCGCAGCGCAGCGCCCAGGCCGCCAAGGAGATCAAGACCCTCATCAACGACAGCGTCGAGAAGGTCGAGACCGGCAGCCGCCAGGTGCAGGACGCCGGCTCCACGATGAGCGACCTCGTGAACCAGGTGCGCCGCGTGAGCGACCTGATCGCCGAGATCAGCGCGGCCACGGAAGCGCAGACGGACGGCATCGGGCAGGTCAGCGGGTCGGTGTCGGCGCTCGACAACGTGACGCAGCAGAATGCGGCGCTGGTGGAAGAAGCGGCTGCGGCGGCGGAGAGCCTGAAGCAGCAGGCGGGGCGGCTCGTCGACGCTGTGGCGGTCTTCCGTCTCTGAGCGTCAGGTCGTCCCGGCGAACGCCGGGACCCACTGCGGGCAGGGCGCGCCACTCGACCTGTGGGCCCCGGCGTTCGCCGGGGTGACGCACTGGTTTTCACGGCCCTGACATCTCGGGTTCCTAGCATCGCGGGCTTTGCCCCCGAAGCCCCAAGGAACCCCGATGCCACCGTTCAAGAAGTCCCTGCTCTCCCTCGTCGCCGCCACCGCCCTGACGGTCGGCCTCGCCGCCTGCGGGGGAAGCGATGACGACACGGTGACCCAGCCCCCGGTCTCGACGGCCCCCGCCGGCGCCGCGTTCGCGATGATCGCGTTCGTGCCGGTCAACGGCGTGGCCGAGATCGTGGCCGCGACCCCGGACGGCCTCACCCTGGTCTACACGAGCGCCGACGCCGGCACCATCGGCCTCGTCGACATCACCGACCCGGCCGCGCCGAAGACGCTGCCGACCGTGGACGTGCGCAAGGCCGGCGTGGGCGAGCCCACCTCGGTGGCCATCACGCCGGACGGCAAGTTCGCCATCGTCGCCGTGCGCATGGGCGACGACGTGACGAACGCGAACCCCGGCCTGCTCCGCGTGTACGACCTCTCGAACAAGAGCGCCGTCACGTGGGTCAAGGACATCACCGTGGGCATCGGCCCCGACTCCATCGCCCTCGTGGGCAGCACCACCACGCTGCGTGCCGTGGTCGCCATCGAGGACGAGGAGACGCTGCCGAGCGGCGACGCCAGCATCCCGGGCGTGCGCCCGGGCCGCATCGACGTCGTGGGCCTGCAGGACCTGCCCGGCTACGGCGGCACGTCCACCGGCGTCCAGTCGCTCGAGCTGGTCACCGCGTTGAAGGCCGCCACGGGCGTCAACTACGCGGACGATCCGCAGCCCGAGTTCGTCTCCGTGCGCGCGGGCACGAACACGGCGGTCGTCTCGCTGCAGGAGAACAACGCCGTCGCGCTGGTCGACCTGTCCGACCCGAAGACGCCGAAGCTCACGTCGGTCCGCAGCACCGGCACGGTCACGCGCACTGGCGACGCCGACATCAAGAAGGACACCGAGATCAGCTTCACCGACTCGTTCACCGGCCGCCGCGAGGCCGATGCCGTGGCGTGGCTGACCGACACCGTGTTCGCCACCGCCAACGAAGGTGACACCGTCAAGGGCGCCGACGGCGTGTTCCCGGGGGGCCGCGGCTTCACGCTGTTCGACACCGCCGGCAAGGTCGTGTACGAAGGCGGGGCCAGCACCGAGCTGCATGCCGTGCAGTACGGCCACTACCCCGACAGCCGCTCGGCCGCCAAGGGCGTCGAGATCGAGGGCATCGCCACGGCCACGTACTCGGGCACGCCGTTCCTGTTCGTCGGTTCCGAACGCGGCGGCTTCGTCGAGGTGCACCGCCTCGACAGCGGCACCACGCCGACCTTCGTCCAGCTGCTGCCCACGGGCATGTCCCCCGAAGGCCTGGCCACCATCACGGGCCGCGCCGACGGCAAGCAGCTGTTCGTCACCGCCAACGAAGGCGACGGCTCGCTCAACCTCTACCAGTTCTACCCGAACGGTCCGACGCCGAACGCGGCCGAACCGCAGATCGCCGCGAAGGACGCCACGATCCCCTGGGGCGCCCTGTCCGGCCTGACCACCGACGGCACCTACCTGTACGCCGTGCCCGACAACGCGTTCGGCCAGTCGCGCATCTGGCGCCTGAACGCGGCCGACGTCGCGAAGGGCCGCATCACGATCGACAAGGTGATCCCGCTGACGCTCGCCGGTGCGAAGTTCAACGCCGACGCAGAAGGCATCGCCGTGCTGGCCGACGGCAGCTTCTGGGTCGCGATGGAAGGCGCCAACGTCGCCGGCAACGAACTCGTGAAGGTGACGGCCGACGGCGTGGTGACGCAGCGCGTGAAGCTGTCCGCCGCGATCCAGGCGAAGTTCGCGAACGCGAACAACACCACCGGCTTCGAGGGCGTGACCGCGTCGGCCGACGGCAACACGCTGTACGTCGCGCTGCAGCGCGGCTTCGACATCACGAAGCCGTTCGCCGCGGTGCTCAAGTACGACGTGCCCACCGACACCTGGACCAGCGCCCAGTACCCGCTCGAGCAGCACAGCGTGAACCCGACGACGTACTGGATGGGCCTCTCCGAGATCCAGCTGACGGCCGACGGCCGCCTGCTGCTGATCGAACGCGACAAGGGCGGCGGCGAAGGCCGCGCGATCAACGCCGAGGTCAAGCGCATCTACAGCGTGCCGGCGAGCGCGGTGGTCGACGGGGCCACCCTCACGAAGACGCTGGTGCGTGACCTCCGCAAGGACTACCGCTGGCTCCACGAGAAGGCCGAGGGCATGGTCGTCTTCAAGGGTGACCTGTGGGTCGTCAACGACAACGACGGTGGCGGCTGGACCCGCATGCTGAACACCGGCAAGCTGTGACCTGATCGTTCCCGGGTGGACGCGGCCGCCGCGGCGGTCTACAGTGGACGCGTCGTGTCTTCCCCGGGAGTCAGCTCGATGGCCACACCGCACGCCCGTTCCGGCGAACTGCTCGAGATCCTGCCGTTCGCCGAGACCTTCCCGCTCGAACAATCCATCGCGCTGGTGCGCTCGGACCACTGGGAAGTGCTCCGGCTCGTGCTGCCCGCCGGCAAGATCGTGCCCGAACACAAGGTGGCCAGTGTCACGCTGCTGCAGTGCATCGAAGGGTGTCTCGAACTGACGGCGCACGGCAAGACGCAGAAGATGCGCGCAGGCCACCTCGTGTACCTCGCCCCGAACGAACCGCACGGCTGGAAGGCCATCAAGGATTCGCAGGTGCTCGTGACGATGCTCGTCGCGCGGGAGTGACACAGTCACGGCGGTCACCCCGGCGAACGCCGGGGCCCACTGCCCCTTCAGCACGCTCCGGCCAGGGTGGACCCCGGCGTTCGCCGGGATGACGTGCCAGGGAAACGAACCGGAGCCCTCCATCGACATCCTGAAGGCCGCGAGCCATCCCGACCCCTACCCCGCGTACCGTCAGCTGCTGGCCGGTCCTGATCCCGTGTTCGACCCGGCCAGCGGCCTGTGGATCGTGACCCGCGGCGCGACCGTGCTCGACGCCCTGCGGCACCCCGACCTGCGCGTTCGCCCGCCGGACGAGCCGGTGCCCCGCGCGCTCGTGGGCAGTCCCGTCGGCGAACTGTTCGGGCACCTCGTGCGCCAGAACGACGGACCGGCGCGGCACGACGACCCGAAGGCCTCGCTGCAACGCGCGCTCGCGGCCGTGCCGCTGGACGACGCGGCCCGCCGCACGGCCCGCGTGATGGCCGCGTCACTGGACCTCGACGACTGGCACCTCGAGGTGCCCGTGAGGTCGGTCGCCGACCTGTTGGGGTTCCCCGCGGAAGATCACGCCGCGGTGGCCGGCTGGGTGCGCGACGTGGTCGCCGCATTCGCACCGGGCGGTGACCTCACCGCGGGCAGTGCCGCGGCACGCACGCTCATGGAACGCTTCGACGGTTTCCTCGCCCGCGCCGCCGAGGGCCTCGTGGCGCGGGTGGCGGCCGAACCGTGGGAAGACGGCGCCGCATTGCGCGCCAACCTCGCCGGCCTGCTCGTGCAGACCTTCGAGGCCACGGCGGCCCTGCTGGGCAACACGGTGGTGGCGCTGGCGCGGGGTGGTGACGGATCGGACCTGCCCGGGCTCGTGGACCAGGTGATGCGCCTCGACGCGCCGGTGCAGAACACCCGCCGTTTCGCGGCGGCACCGTTGCGTCTCGGGAAGGCCGATCTCCCGAAGGGAGCGGCGGTGCTCCTGGTGCTGGGCGCTGCCGGTCACGACCCGGCATTCGATGCGGAACGGAACCCCCTCGGGTTCGGCTGGGGACCGCATGCCTGCCCGGGGGCGGCGCTGGCCCGTTCGATCGTGGTGGCGGCGCTGTCGGAGCGGATGCGCCACCGGGCCGGGTGGCCCGCCACGTGGCGCTACAAGCCGCTCGTCAATGCCCGCCTGCCGCTGTTCGCGGCGGGAGGTCAGTGGTAGCGGGGCGACACCGCCGGCGTCGCGTATTCGCGGCCGACGACGGCGCGCGCGTAGAGGTAGTTGTCGCGTGCCCGGTCGCTCAGGGCGTCCATCTGCACGTGGCCTTCGGCGTCGCAGGGAAAGGTCAGCGCACGGCCTTCCTGGAACAGGGACTGGAAGCGGATCTCGTAACCCAGTTGCTCAAGACTCTTGGCGTTCATGATGAAACCTTTCCGTCGTCACATTCCGGCATCACCGCGGGGTTCCCCACCGCCCCCGGCACCTGGAATGGCAGTGCCGATGAGTCAAATCTACGCGTCCGGCTGCGATCCGGCTGTCGGTTCGGCGCCGTGCAGCGTGTCAGCGAAATGCCCTACACGCCGTCGGCGCCCGGGATCCGGGGGAGCGGATAATCCCGCATGACCGCACGTTTCGACCAGCTGCCGCTGGCCCCCTCCCAGCTCGCGAACCTCGGCCAGCTCGGCTACCTCGCGATGACCCCCGTCCAGGCCGCCGCGCTGCCCCTGGCCCTCGCCGGCCACGACCTCATCGTCCAGGCCCGCACCGGCAGCGGCAAGACCGCCGCCTTCGCCCTTTCCCTCATCGCCCGCCTGGAAACCCGCCGCTTCGACGTGCAGGCCCTCGTGCTGTGCCCCACCCGGGAGCTGGCCGACCAGGTCACCCAGGAGATCCGCCGGCTCGCCCGGGCCGAGGAAAACGTCAAGGTGCTCACGCTGTGCGGGGGCACGCCCATCCGCCCGCAGGCCGAGAGCCTCGAACACGGCGCCCACGTGGTGGTGGGCACGCCCGGCCGCATCCTCGACCACCTGGAGCGCGGCACGCTGTCGCTCGCGTCGCTCAACACGCTGGTGCTCGACGAAGCCGACCGCATGCTCGACATGGGGTTCTTCGACGACATCGCCGCGGTCGCCAAGCTGTGCCCGCCGAAGCGCCAGACGCTGCTGTTCTCGGCCACCTACCCCGACGGCATCACCCAGCTGAGCGCGCGGTTCCTGCGCCAGCCGAAGGAGGTCAAGCTCACCGAGACCCACGCCGCCGGCCAGATCCGCCAGCGCTTCTACGAGGTGACCGAGACCGAACGCCTGCACGCCGTGGGCCTGCTGCTGAACCACTACCGTCCGGTCAGCACCCTCGCCTTCTGCAACACGAAGCAGCAGTGCCGCGACCTCGTCGCGGTCCTGGCCGCCGAGGGCCTGTCGGCCCTCGCGCTGCACGGCGACCTGGAGCAGCGCGACCGCGACCAGGTGCTCGTGCAGTTCGCCAACGGCAGCTGCTCGGTGCTCGTGGCCACCGACGTGGCCGCGCGCGGGCTCGACATCGCGGGCCTCGAGGCCGTCGTCAACGTCGACATGGCCGCCGATGCCGAGACCCACGTGCACCGCGTGGGGCGCACCGGCCGCGGCGATGCCGACGGCTGGGCCTTCAGCCTCGCGAGCCTCGACGAGATGGGCCGCGTGGGCAGGGTCGAACAGGAGCAGGGCTTCACCTCCGAATGGCACAAGCTCGATGAACTCACCCCGGCCGGTGGCGGCCCGCTGCAGCCGCCGCGCGTGACGCTGCAGATCCTCGGCGGCCGCAAGGAGAAGATCCGTGCGGGCGACGTGCTGGGCGCACTCACGAAAGACGCCGGCTACGCGGCATCGCAGGTGGGCAAGATCAACGTGAACGACTTCTCCACGTACGTGGCCGTCGACCGCGACATCGCGCGCGAGGCGCTGCGCAAGCTGAACGCGGGCCGCATCAAGGGCCGCAGCGTGAAGGTGCGCTTCCTCGAGGGCGGCGACGCCTGACCAAGCGCCGCACGGCTTTACGAACCGCAACACCCGGCGCGTCAACAGACGCAGGGCCGCCGCCGTTGTCTGTGCAGGGGCTTCCCTCGATGCCCCGATGGAGTGACAACGATGATTCGAACACGGTTGCGCGGCGGTGCCGCGCTGCTGGCCGCGGGCCTGGTCGCGGTGAGCCTCTCGGGTTGTGTGGTGGTGCCGGTGCCGCATGCGCGCGCACGCGGCGTGGTGGTGGTGGAACCGGGCTATGGCTACGGCCCGCCGCCTCCCCCGCCGCCGCGGTATCACGACCGGCGCGACTGGCGCTATTGAAGCGCCCCGGATCCGCTACTGCAGCAACGGTGCCGGCCGCGTGTCGTACGCGTTGAGTTCCTCGGTGGACTCGCACACGAAACGCTTCGCCGGCTCGTCGTAGTCCCAGCGCTCCACGCAGATCGTGCGGCGCCCGTTGACCGATTCGCCGGGCCGGATCAGGTTGACCGAATTGCCCGCGCCGCGGCGCAGCCGCGACGATACCGCGGAGCCCGCCTGCACGGCCCACATCGTGTGGCTCAAACCCTCGTAGCGGCGGTGGAGCGGCACGATGAACGGCAGGTGGATGTGCCCACCCAGCACCACGTCGGCCCCCGCCTCGGCCCACGCCTGGATGGCCGCGCGGTGGTTCACCAGCAGGTTCTTGCGGTCCTCCGGCTTCGTCACCGCGACGGGCTGGTGCGTGACCACCACCCTCACCTGCTCGCGCGACGCGTGTTCCAGGCGGCGTGCGACGCGGTCGATCTGCCGCGACGACACGACGCCGTTTTCATGGCGCAGCCGCCGCGTGGTGTTCACCGTGACCACGAGCATGTCGTTCGATTCGAACTCGGGCTCGAGGTTGTCGCCGAACACGCGGCGGTGGTTCGCATACGGCGCGAAGAGCCGCGCGGCCAGGTTGAACAGCGGGATGTCGTGGTTGCCCGGTAGCACGAGCGCGCGGGGCACCCGCAGCCGGTCGATGAACGCCTTCGCCGCCGCGAACTGCGGCGCGCGTGCACGCTGGGTGACGTCGCCCGAGAGCACCACCACGTTCGGCGACTGGCTGTGGGCGAGGCGCACGAGGGCGTCCACCACCGCCGGCCGCTCGGTGCCGAAGTGGGTGTCGGAGACCTGCAGCAGCAACGTCATGCCACGGCCTCCACGACGTCGGGCTTGAGCAGCATCAGCGGCTCGACCGCCACCCCGAATTGCAGCGGCGGGCGCATGCGCATCACCTCACCGTCGGTCGCGACCTTCATGCGGCGCCGGCCCAGAGGCCACCGCGGCTTGACGAGGATGCGGCGGAACGCGAACGTGTGCACGTTCTCCGCATCACCCAACCGCCCGAACGCCCCACGCAGCATCAGCCAGAACATCGAGAGTGTTCCCACGGGGCGCAGGGCCAGCGCGGCCAGCATGCCGCGGTCCAAGCACTCGGCCTCGGAGAGCCCGATCTGCTGCAGCTGCAGCAGGTTGTTGCCGACGAACAGCGTGGGCGTGCGCAACTCGCGCACCTCGTCGTTGCGCTCGATGCGAAGGCGCAACTGCCGGTGCTGCCGCAGCAGCGTGACGAGGCCGGAGATCAGCGCGATGAACCGGCTGCGGCCGTACTGCTGCTTGAACGCTTCGCGGTCCTCGAGCAACTGCGGGTAGAGGCCCACGCTGGCGTTCACGAGGAAGACGCGGTCGTTCACCTGGCCCACCTGCACCGGGTGGGCACGCGCCGACAGCAGCAGGCGCACGGCATCCTCGGTGTCGGTGGGAATGCCGTGGGTGCGGGCGAAGTAGTTGAACGTGCCCTGCGGCAGCACACCGAATGCGCAGCCGCTGCCGAGCGTGGCGTGGGCCATCGCGTTGATGGTGCCGTCCCCGCCGGCCGCGACCACGACCCCTCCCCGCGCCTGGGCCTGCTTCACCGCGGACCGCGCCGCCGCGGCCAGCCGCGAGGCATCGGTCACCACGTGGACCGTGTGCTGGCGGCCCGCCTCGGCCATGGTGCGTTGGATCGTCTGCTGCACTTCGTTGACGTCATGTCGGCCCGACCCGCCGTTCATCACGATGAAAAAGGGGGCGTCGGGCGGAACGGGGCAAGGCGACGTGGAGGTCATGGACTGCAGGGTAATCCCGGCGCAATCCGACCGGGCGTCGAGAAGGATCAGAACAGGCTTCCGCACGGAACGCCAGCGGGAGGGTTTCCCTCCCGTTCGTAAGACAGCGCCGATAGACATGCGTTCACCCCTCCCGCAGCCTCCGTTCTACCGAACGGCTGAACGAGGGACCAGCACCCGGATGGAGGGGGCGGGAATCGCCCGCGAAGCGTGGCACTTCAAGCAACGCGCGAGCCCGGGTCTCCGGGCGACCCGCGGCGCCCCCCGGGGGCAGGAGCGAAGCGACTGGGGGGCGATTTACATGCCGAAGGCGATGTACGTCGAGCGGGTGCGCATGTAGGCCGCGATGGCGCGGGCCTGGTGGCGCGGGTCCTGCGACATGCGGGTGTCGTACAGGTAGCCGAGCATGAGACCGAAGATCTCGAAGACGAACTGGCCGGGGTCGGTGTCGGCGCGCAGCTGGCCCAGCGTGGCCGCGTGGGCCACGAGGCCCTCGAGGCGCTTGCGCCAGTTGCTCATGCCGCTTTGCAGGCGGCGGCCGAGTTCGCTCACGTCCTCGCCGGTCTGCGATTCGTAGTGCGCGCCGAGCAGTGCCTTCATGGTGCCGCCGTGGGCGATCCACAGGCGCACCACCGCGTCCACCTGCGGCAGGCCGGGCTTCTCGGAGAGCGTGGGGATCAGCACCAGGTCACGGAACTGGCGTTCGCACTCGTCGACGACGAGCAGCTGCAGCGCCTCGAGCGAGCCCACGCGCACGAAGACGCCGCTCTTGCTGATGCCCAGCTGCTTGGCGATGTCGCCGAGCGCGAGGTTCTGCAGGCCGTGCCGTGCCGTGAGGTCCATCGCCGCGCCGACGATGGCGGCCAGCGTCTGTTCGCTCTTCTCGCGCTTGCGTCCGGTGCCCGTCGCCGCGCCCTGTTTTTCGACTGCCAGTTTTTCGACCATCGCCCCGTGGGGCACGGGTGCCCCATCCCTCTGATTCTCGACCCGCTATGAAAGCATGATTCATCGGCGGTCACGGTGCGGGTACTGCGTACAACGACGCGGTCCGCACGCGGATGCCTGGTTCCGGAAGCGGTATGGCCGGAACACCATCCCGACATGTTAGCGTTCATTTCAGGGGTTGGCGCGCCGCTCGTCCGGGAAAATGCACGGCTGTGCTCGCCGATGAGGGGTCGGGAAGCTGTCCCGCCCGGTGGTCACATCTTCGCCGGCTCGACGGTCAGCTGGTTGTCGACGCTGCGCACGCCCTTCACGTGGGCGGCGATCTGCGTGGCCCGGTCGCGGGCGCTCTGGCTCGGCGCGGTGCCGCGCAGCGCCACGTTGCCCCCGGCGGTGTCCACGTCGATCTTCGTGGCGCTCAGGCTCTTGTCGCGCGCGAACTCGGCGTTCACCGTGGTGGTGATGACCGCATCGGCCACCTTGTCCCCGGCCTGTTCGCCCAACTGCTTCACGTCGGCCGAGGCCTGCTCGCCGCCGGCCTTGGCCTCCTGGCCCACCTCGCGGGCCTTCTCGCGCGCCTCGGCGAACTGCTTCTTCGCGTCGGCCCGCATCTCGTCGATCTTGCGTTCGGCCTTCTCGGCGACGCTGTCGGGCTCCACCTTCGGTGCGGCGGGCACGTCGCGCTTCTCGCAGGCGCCGAGGGCCATCGCGGCCAGCAGCACGCCGGCCGCGGTGAGGGTCGTTCGTTTCATGGCGGTCTCCTGTCTGTCGGGCATCCGACGCCCCCTACCGTAGCCCCGCCGCCCGGGCGCGACCATCGGCCCGCGGGCCGTCCGCCCGTCGGACAATCCCCACAGCCTGCGAAAATGGCGGCGATGTCTCCCGAACTGGTCCACGTCGACGACCACCTGATCGTCGCCCTCAAGCCCGCCGGCCTGCTGTCCGTGCCCGGCCGGGGCGAGGACAAGCAGGACTGCCTCTCCGCGCGCGTGCAGGCCGTGCTGGCCGACGCCCTCGTGGTGCACCGGCTCGACATGGGCACGTCCGGGCTGCTCGTGTTCGGCCGCGGCAAGGAGGCGCAGCGGCGCCTGGGCGACGCATTCGCGGCACGGCAGGTGGACAAGCGCTACGTCGCCGTCGTGGCCGGCCGCATCGCCGAGCCCACGGGCGAGATCGACCTGCCCCTCATCGTCGACTGGCCCAACCGCCCCCTGCAGCAGGTGGACAAGGTCAACGGCAAGCCGTCCCTCACGCGCTGGCGCGTGTTGGGGCATGATGCCGCCTCGGACACGACCCGCGTCGAGCTCGAGCCCGTCACCGGGCGTTCTCACCAGCTCCGCGTGCACCTGCTGGCCATCGGCCACCCCATCGTCGGCGACGCGCTCTACGCGCCGCCGGACGTGCAGGCGCGCGCGCCCCGGCTGCTGCTGCACGCCCAGTCGCTGGCCCTGCCCCATCCGGCCGATGGCCGCGTCCTCTCCTTCGTCGCCCCCGCCCCGTTCTGACTGCCGCCGTGTCCTCCCTCGCCGCCGAACCCGTCCCCTCCCTCTACGCCGTGCCGGCGTTCATGCGCTTCTGGTACGCCCGCCTCGCGGGCACCATGGGCAACCAGATGCTGATGGTCGCTGTCGGCTGGCAGATGTACGACCTGACCGGCAGCGCCTGGGACCTCGGGCTCGTGGGCCTGTTCCAGTTCCTGCCGGCCCTGCTGCTGACGCTGGTGGCGGGCCACGTCGCGGACCAGGTGGACCGCAGCAAGGTGCTCGCGACCTGCATGGCGGTCCAGGTGGTCATCGCGGCCACGCTCGCGGCGGCGACATGGCACACGGTCGCCACCCGCGAGCTGCTCTTCGTGCTGTCGGTGGCGCTCGGCTGCGCGAAGGCGTTCCAGATGCCGGCGCAGCAGGCGCTGGTGCCGCTGCTCGTGCCCCAGTCCATGCTCGCGCGGGCGCTGGCCTTCAGTTCGGCCGGCATGCAGGCGGCCATCATCGGCGGCCCCGCGATCGGCGGCTTCGTCTACGCCGCCGGGGCCACGGTGGTCTACGTCGTGTGCGGCGTGCTGTTCCTGCTGGCCGTCTGGCTCTTCCTGCGCATCGGCCATCCGCACGTGCCCCGCGCGAAGGAGCCGGTGAGCCTCGCCACGCTGCTGGCCGGCGTGAAGTTCATCTGGCAGCGGCCGGTGGTGCTCGGCGCCATCTCGCTCGACCTGTTCGCGGTGCTGCTGGGCGGGGCCACCGCGCTGCTGCCCATCTACGCGAAGGACATCCTGCACACCGGCCCCTGGGGCCTGGGCGTGCTGCGCGCCGCCCCGGCCGTGGGCGCGCTGCTGATGTCGGTGGCCCTCACCCGCTGGCCCATCACGCGGCGGGTCGGGCGGGTGATGTTCGCGGCCGTCGCGGTGTTCGGCGTGGCCACCGTCGTGTTCGCGCTGTCGCGCAGCTTCGTGCTGTCGTTCGTGGCGCTCTGGGTCACCGGGGCGGCCGACATGATCAGCGTCGTGATCCGCCAGAGCCTCGTGCAGCTGGAAACGCCCGACGAGATGCGGGGGCGGGTCAGCGCGGTGAACTCGGTCTTCATCGGCGCGTCCAACCAGCTCGGCGAGTTCGAGTCGGGGGCCACGGCGGCGCTGCTGGGGCCGGTGGGTTCGGTGCTGCTGGGCGGCATCGGCACCCTGGTGGTGGTGGCGGTCTGGATGAAGATCTTCCCGCCGCTTGCACGACGACAGAACTTGTCGGGGTCGGATTGACTCACAATCCACTTGATCCACGGCAAGGCGGCCCCATCTGCCGGCCGTGGGAACTTTTCCCGTTCGAGGACTCGCGATGAAACGACTGCTGTCGACTGTTTGCCTGGTGCTGGCCACCGCCACCGTGCTGGTTCCCGTTGTTGCCGAGGCCAAGCGCCTCGGGGGTGGTGGCACGTCCGGCATGAAGCGCACCCTGCCGCCGAAGGCGCCCGACTCCGTGCCGGCCAAGCCGGCCCAGACCCCGCCGGCCAACGCCGCAGCCCCCACCGCCGGTGCGGCCCCGGCCGCCGCCGCAGCCGCCGCGGCGCCCAAGCGCTCGTGGATGGGCCCCATCGCGGGCCTGGCCGCCGGCCTGGGCATCGCCGCGCTGATGAGCCATCTGGGCATGGGCGCCGCCATGGGCAACATCTTCACGATGCTGCTGATCGCCGCCGTCGCGTTCTTCGCCATCCGCTTCCTGATGCGCCGCTTCGCTCCGCAGCAGCCGGCCTCGAACCTGCAGTTCGCCGGTGCCGGCGCGGGGGGCAACAACACCCCGGCCTGGCAGCCCGCCCAGCCGGCCCCGGTGAGCAGCGGCTCGTCGTCGTTCGCCCCCGCCGCCCCGGTGGCCGCGGCCGCCGGCGCCCTGCCGGCCGGCTTCGACACGGAAGGCTTCGAGCGCACCGCCAAGCTGATCTTCATCCGCCTGCAGGCCGCCAACGACGCCGCCGACCTGAACGACCTGCGCGCGTTCACCACGCCGGAGATGTTCGCCGCCGCCCGCCTCGACCTGCAGGACCGCAACGGCGCCACGCAGCAGACCGACGTGGTGCAGCTGCACGCCCAGGTGGTCGACTATGCCCAGGAAGCCGCCCAGCAAGTGGTCAGCGTGCGCTTCCACGGCCTGATCCGCGAGGAAAAGGACTCGGCCGCCGCCCCGTTCGACGAGGTCTGGCACCTCGTGAAACCGAACGACGGCAGCCGCGAGTGGGCCATCGCGGGCATCGCCCCGTATGCCTGACCCCGCGCTGATCTCGCGCTGACCCGTGGCCGGCCACCTCTACGTCGTCACCGGTTCGTCGCGCGGCCTCGGGGCCGCGCTGGCGCAGCAGCTCGCGGCGCCGGGCCACACGGTGCTCGGCATCGCGCGCCGCACGAACGACTCCCTCGCGGCGCGCGGCGGGTCGCTCGAGGGGTCGCTCGAGCAATGGGCCGGTGACCTGGCCGATCCGGCCCCGGTCGCCGCACGCCTCGAGGCGTGGCTCGCCACGTTCGACGGCGCCGCGTTCGACAGCGCGAGCCTGATCAACAACGCCGGTGTGCTCTCGCGCATCGGCCCCATCGACGAGACCGACAGCGCGGACTTGGCCAACGCCATCCGCGTGGGCCTCGAAGCCCCCCTGCTGCTGACGGCCGCGTTCCTGCGCGCCACCCGCCAGTGGACGGGGCAGCGCCGGGTGCTCAACATCTCCTCGGGCCTCGGACGCCGCCCCATGGCCGGCAGCGCGAGCTACTGTGCCGCGAAGGCCGGGCTCGACCTCTTCACGCGGTCCACGGCCCTCGACGAAGCGGCGCGCCCCAATGGCGCCCGGCTGGTGTCCCTCGCTCCGGGCGTGATCGACACCGAGATGCAGGTGCAGCTGCGCGGCAGCGACCCGAGCGGGTTCCCCGACCGCGAGCGTTTCGTGGGACTGAAGACGGGTGGGCAGCTCGTCACCGCCGAGGACACGGCCGCACGCGTGCTGGCGATCCTGCATCGCGGCGACTTCGGCGCGGAACCCCTCGCCGACGTGCGGGACTGAGGTTCCTTTGCGGCCCCGCTCCCGCGGGGCCGGCCGCGCGTTCAGTCCCGGCGGTCAGGCACTTCCCGTGCCTCGATGTCGATCACTTCCACCGCCTGCGGACGCGACGGCTGACGGCGCGGCGCATGGGCGTTCGCGCGGGCGCGCATGCCCGCCATGGTGGCCCGCGGGTCGAGCCCCGCGAAGCGGAACACCGGCTTGCGGCCGGTGAGCAGGCTCCACACGAGCAGGCCAGCCCCCATCACCAGCGCGAGGAGCAGCACGAGGCCGCCCACCACGAGGCCGGAGACGATCAGCATCAGGCGGATCAGCGTGGAGAACAGGTCATTCAGGAACTGGGTCAACGAGCAACCTCGACAAAAAAAAGCGACCGGAATGGCCTAGACCGGACGTGAGGGCGGAAGTTCCGGGTTCAAGCCAGAAGCTGTGGACGGATCGGGCGCGCCCGAGCGGGTCGCCAGAGGGTGCCCCATCAAGGCGCAAAGCACAGCCGTAGCGAGCTACGGCGAGCATTTGCAACGCAGAGGGGGCGCCCTCTGGCGGCACGAGCGGGTGTGTCCGATCCGTTCACAGCTTCTCTGGCCCTTGGAATCCGCCCGCGCGGAACGTGAGCACCAGGGTGTCGCGGTGGCCGTGGTCCGCGACCGGCTGGATGGGCGTACTTTCGTGGATCACCTTCGCGTCGTCCAGCATCAACAGGGTCCACGGGTCGGTCATGGTGAAGCGGATGCCGTGCGGGCCGGCCGCCTCGAACACCCGCGTCTCGCCGCCCTTGATGCCTTCGCGGCCCACCAGCACCACCGCCACGAAGTCGACGCCGTCGCGGTGCGCGCCTTCCGGGGTCGGGCGGCCGATGCCGTCGGTGGTGTCGATGCGGAACTGGTGGGCCTCCACGTACCAGGGCCGCGCGCCCTTGAGCGCCGAGCACGTGGCCGACAGGCCGAGCAGCAGGCGCGACCACACCGGCTGCTCGACGACCTCCGGTTTCATCGGCTCGAACCAGCGCTCGAGCCCGCCGTGCAGCGCGTTGTACTCGACCGGCTGCCAGTGCGCACGGTGGGGCACGCCCTCCAGGCGGTCGCCGTCGGCCACGAAACAGGCGTGGCGCCGGCGCCGGTAGCGGCCGCCGTCGCGCAGGTAGGCGTCGGGCGGCAGATCGTCCCAGGACGGGCGCAAGGCGTCGAGCGCAGCCTGCTCCGCGCCGATCAGGCCGCACAGGCCCTCCGCGCTGACGACGGCGTGGCCGGTGGTGGCGATGGCACGGCCCACCTGCAGCGGCGGGGCGTACGGGGGCAGCAGCGAGAACGATGGCGAAGCGGTCATCCCGGAATGATGCCAGCACGGCCGAACGGCCGCCTTGATCTGGTAGCCTTCACGCCATCTTTTTCCGGAAATTTCCATGTACCACGGAGAGCGTTTCAACAGCTTCACGCACCTCGCCGGCCTGCTGGCCGCGGTGGTGGGCTCGGTCGTGCTGATCGTGCAGGCCGCCCGCGCGGGCGACGCCTGGCAGGTGGTGAGCTTCAGCATCTTCGCGGCCAGCATGGTGCTGCTGTACGGCGCGTCCACGCTGTACCACAGCGTGCGCGGCGCGGCCAAGCGCGTGCTCGTCAAGTTCGACCACTGCGCCATCTACCTGCTGATCGCCGGCACCTACACACCTTTCACGCTCGTCACGCTGCGCGGCCCGTGGGGCTGGTCGCTGTTCGGGGTCGTGTGGGGCCTCGCCCTCATCGGCATCGTCAAGGAACTCGCGCTCGGCCGCGAGCGCGTGCCCTCGGTGCCGCTGTACGTGGCCATGGGCTGGCTGGGCGCCATCGCCGCGGTGCCGCTGTACGAGCAGCTGCCCGGCGCCGCGCTGTACTGGCTGGTGGCCGGCGGCGTGTTCTACACGGCCGGCATCCTCTTCTACGCCAACGACGAACGCTGGCGCCATGCCCACGGCATCTGGCACCTGTTCGTCCTCGCCGGCACGGTGTGCCACTACGTCACGGTGCTGTACTTTGTCGGCTGAAACCCCTCCCCCCGCCCCGCCGCCGCCCGTCAAGCAGGCGCGCAACCCGCTGCACGGCCTGACGCTGGAGCGCATCCTCACCGAACTCGTCGAGTTCGGCGGGTGGGACGGCCTCGCCGGCCAGATCGACATCCGCTGTTTCAAGAGCGACCCGAGCATCTCGTCGAGCCTGAAGTTCCTGCGCAAGACGCCGTGGGCGCGGGAGAAGGTGGAGAGCCTGTACCTCTACATGGTGCGAGAGAAGGCGCGAAGGGCCCGGACCGGCGGCGGGCGCTGAGATCAGTCGCAGGCGTCTTCCACGCGGACGAGCATCCAGCCGCTCCCGAACGGCCGGAAGGTCGCGCCGTGCACGCAGGCCTCGTCGACGAAGAACGAGAGGGACACCTCCGGATGATCGTCCCGGACGGTCGTGTCCCAGGCGCGCCCGGCGTGCGGAGCGATCGTGTCCCGGCTCTCGACGAGCCGCGTGGTGGTGTCCTCGCCCGTGCCCGACAGGACCTGGGTGACAACGCGAGGGGCGGCGCGCAGCAGCGCCTGCTCGGCACGCGTCCCCTCGCCGCAGACGTAGGTGCGGGCGAGCGCCACGAGACGGTCCGGGGCGCGTTCGCCCGCGGCCTGCTGAAGCTGCTGCGCGATGCCGGCCCATGCGGCCTTGCGGCAGCTCGGCGGGTGTTCGACGTCGCCGATCGTCAGGTTGCCCGCAGCCGCGGCATGGGAGGCCAAGAGCGCCAGCGTGAGCATGCACACGGCGCCGATCGTCATCGACACGTCAGCCCTCCGCATCCGCGGACCCCGGCGCCAACAACCCATCGAGCTCCGACCACAGCGGGTCGCAGAGGCCGGGCCGGTACGCGGCCGGGCGGAAGGTCGCGTGTTCGCCCCGGTAGACCTGCCAGAGGCGCTGGTTCCCGTCGCGAACACAGGCGCGGACGTTCGCGAGGCGATCCGCCGCCTTCACCAGCAGCGCCAGTTCGAGCGGGCCGCTCACGGTCGCCAGCTTCGCGTACGTCTTCGCCTTGCGTTCCTTGCGCGTCGCCCCGGGCTCGTCGGTCAGCAGGGCCACGCATGCCGCGACCGTCGACCCGAACCGGGCCTCGACGTCGGCGAGCGTGACGTCCGTGTCCTCCACCGTGTCGTGCAGGTACGCCACCACCTCGGCCTCTTCGCCATAGGGCCGGGCCAGCGCGGCGACCTCGTCGAGGTGGTCGACGTACGGCCGCGTGCCGTACTTCTGGTCGCCGTGGGCGTGGATTGCGAATGATCGGGCGTCCTGGTGCATGAGGGGCTGAGGTTTCAGAGTGGTTGTCGAGGCCCGGCGAGGCGCGTCACTTCGTTCCGCTCCGGCGTCGCCTCTTCGTGGAAGAGGATGGCCAAGTACGGGGCGATCTCGCTCTCGGCCGTGTCCGTGGGAATGATGAAGTCGGCATCACGGCGCTTCCCCTCGTTTCCCAGGTAGTACGGCTTCCACTCGCCGTGCTTCCATTCGACACCGACGAGGGTTCCAAAGACATTGAATCGGATCATGGCGCGGACCTCATGGGCTGGAAGACAACGCCGTGCACGCGCTGCACCTCGCCCTCGCGGGCGAAGCCGAACTTCTCGTAGAGCGGCACGGCATCGAGGCTGGCGTTCACCGTGAACGTCCCGGGATTCCCGGCCCGCAAGGCCTCCGACTCGACGCGCTGCCAGAGCCGCGTGGCGAGCCCCTGGCCCTGGAAGTCCTCGGCGACGAACAGGTGGAACAGGTGGGCATTGTCGCGGAGCGCCACGACACCCACGATGCGGCCACCGGACCTCGCGACGCGGTACGAGAAATTGCCCGAGGCCAGGTACCCACGCTGCGCCTCGGCACCGATCGATGCGAGGAACGGCTCCGCGCCCTCGCGCGAAGGCGACAGGAAGAACGGCTCGCTGAGGCCGGCGATCAATGCGCTGATCTCCTCGGCGTCTGCAACCAAAGCAGTTGCGATCTTCATGGCATCGGGTCCACCGTCAACAGGGGTCAGGCTGCATGTTGCCATCGAAGTCCGTTCGGAGGATCCGCCGGACCGAACAGGAAGTGAAGCACACGGCGCCGGCTCTCGCCTGACGCCTTCGACGAGGCGTGAAGCAGCAACGGCCGCAGGACCAGTGCCGCGCCGGCCGCCGCGACACAATTCACCTCCGGCGTCTCGCGCCGAACCCGTGGCGCGGCCTCCGCGTCGATGACACCCAATCGATGCGAACCGGGCACCACCCGCAACGGCCCGTCCTGCGCCGTGCAGGCGTCGAGGTGGAGGCGAACGGCGACCATGCGCTGCAGCAGTTCGGTGGGCGCCTGCACGAAGAGCGCGCCCTCCTTGAGCGACCAACCCGCCAGGCGCGGGTCGGGCACACGCGCGGCCACGGGAACGCTCAGGTCCTGGTGGATGGGCACCAGCCAGTTGCGGGACGCCGACTTCTCGAAATAGGTGCACTGGACGGCGACGTCGTCAGCGCCGATGAGCGTCGACAGCGCCGGGTGGTGTCGAAGACGCGCTGCGAGGTCGATGCACCAGGGGTGGGCCAGCAGGCTTCGGCTTCCAACCGACTCGTGGCCGGGGTCGACCCGAGCCGCGATCGCGTCGCACTCGTCGGGCGGCAGGATTCCCGGAACGATCGCGTAGCCGAGTGCCTCGAAGGATTCAGGTTTCATCCACGTGCCTCGTCCTCGGGCTCGGCACCGCAGACCACGACATGCGGCGAGGCGCGGGGCAGTGTCAACGCAGCTCCTTCCGAACCACCAGCTTCAGCCCCGACCAGACGTCACTCACCGCACACACCTTGATGTCGACGAACCCGATGGGCAGTGCCAGCTCCCGGATCGTGTCCTCGGTGACCGTCGAGGGTACCTTGGACGACTTCTTGGGCCAGGACACCCAGAGCGCCGCGTCCGGCCGCAACTGCTTCCGCAGCGCGGTCAGCTGGCGGCTCAACGACTCGCGCCGGGTCACGAACAGGTGCACCAGATCCACCGAATCGCCAGGCCGGTCGACGAACTGCACGCCCTTCGGCAGCGGTTGAAGGAATGCCGCGAGCGCTTCGGGCGCATCGATCAGCAGGACGCGATGGTGCTCCTCGATGCCGAGCTTCCTGGAAAGCGGCGTGCCCGAGTAGCCGGCGACGGTCATGTGGCATGACTCCCTTCGAAGGACGGGCAGCGCCGTTCGCTCACAGGTGCATCCCGAGCCAGATGACCGACTCCGTCGAAGCGGCCACGACCGGGGTCAGGAGCTTCGGCCACAGCCGGCTTCCAGCCAGATGGGACGCCGAGTGATCGTGATGCTGCTGTTCTTCCGCCACGATCTTCCGGATGGCTCGAACCGCCGGTTCGTCCCGGCCGGCCAGCAGCTCCAGCTGGTGTTCGAGGTGACGAAGCACCACGTGCTCCACCGCCACGGTCGTCGCGGCGATCGCCGGCCGTCCGAACAACCCGGTCACCAGCCCCAGGACATAGCCCCCGGCGGCACACAGCCAGAAGCTCTTGCAGCGAGGCTTGCCTCGGCGATCGAGTTCTTCCTGGAAGATGGCACGGTGCTTCTCTTCATGCGCCTTGAACTCCCGCAACTCGGCGACCATGGACGGCGCCGTGAGGCGAGCCATGACGAGCTGGCCGGCGTAGATGTGGATGGCACCGTTCTCGCCGGCGTGGTTCACCTTGAGGATGCGGCTTCCCAGATCGGTGTGGTCGGCGGGCACGATGCCGCTCTCTCGCCCCTCACGCATGCCGGACAGGGCGCTCGAGCCGACGTCGTTGAACATCAAGGAAACAACCTTCGACCATGCGACCTCCCCAGGTGCAGTTCCGGTTCCGTGACCAGGCCTGACTCTACGGCATTTCCCGGGCCTCACCACGCTGCGCTGTGCGCTGCTCCCGGCGCCGACGCCTCATTTGGACCGCGTCCGAAAGACCATCACGATGCGGGGAGGAATCGTGCCATCCGAATCCAATGGGAGCGCCTCCGTCTTGTCCACGGACCTGAGCACGGCAGCGTCCCAAGCCTCATGGCCGCTCGACTGGATCAGTCGGTACCCCACGACCCGGCCGGTTCGTTCCGTCTCGACTTCCACCTCGGCCACGGCATCGCCGGGCCAGTCCGCGGACACGAGCAGATTCGCCCGGACCACGTTCATCAGCTGCGAACCATAGGCGGGGCCCCAGGTCTTCCGAGCCATGGTCCCAGGGCTGCCGGCCTGTACCAGCATCCTGTCGAGACCGTCGATGCCCTGGTATCGTTCAAGAAGCTTCTCGCATGCGGTGGACCTCTTCTCGCAGAGGATGGCCATCTCGCTTCGCCCTTGGCCGTTCACCGGGGAAATCCGTCTCACCACCGCAGGGTGTGCGGCGTGCTTGAACGAGGTGAAGAACCACTGGGTTCTGCCGTCGGCCTGCCTGACGGAATATCCCTGCGCCTCATCGCCACTCACAGCGGCCCCGTCCAGGTTCTTGAGCGCCTTGAACGCCTCGGAAACCCGTTGGTACGGAATCGCCTGTGCCCCCGCGGCAGGCTCCTTCCACGGCGCGGCAACCACCACGTCGCACAGGAGCAGCGCAACGGAGGCGACCCAAGGGAGCGGGTGGATCTTCATGTGTCGGGCTTGCAAGGCACGCCGAAGTCGACGTGGTAGTGCTCGTCATGGCGAACCCACGGCGTGCCCTTCATGAACGGCAGCGTCCTCTGAAGGTGCGGCCCGCGCGCCGTGGCGAACAGCTGGGGCAGATAGGCCGGGTCCAGGATGACCAGCGAGAGGCCCGAGCCCTTTGCGCGGGCCGCCTGCTGGAGCTGGTACAGATGCTCCGCCAGCGCGGGGAAATCGATCGTGTACTCGCCGTACCGGCCCGCCTTGTCGAACTCGATGTCGTAGCCGAGCTTCTTCGTGAGGCCCGTCGGCAGCGGCACGGACTTTCCTTCGGCATCGCGCACCGGGACGAAGAAGTCCACGGAAAGGCCGTTCTGGTGCGTACGGTGCGGGCGCAGGCGGCCACCGGAAGACCAACCCGTTTCGCCGTACACGTAGGTGACCCGCAGCTGCGCCTTCGCCAGCTCACCATACGCCGTCAGCACGATGTCGGCGACCTTCGTGTGGACGTGGGTGCGGCCCGCGGCGGCCCCCAGCGCACTGTAGGCGGTGAAGTTCGGGCCCGAGGTGGGCAGCTTGACGCTGTTCTCGATGCGGCCGTGGCCCACGGTGCCGTAGCACTGGCTCTCCGCGGCCCAGGCCGGACAGCAGAGGACGCCGAGCGAGCAGAGCAGGAGCACGGCATGTCGCGCCATCGGCGGGCTCACGGAGAGATCCTGAAGGTGAGCCGGCTGCCGCTGCAGGTGACGAGCAGCGTGTCGTCGACCCGCTGGATCTCGGTCCAGACCTCCGGCCGCTCATCTTCCCGCAACAGCTCGATGCTGGTGTCGCTGACGACCCGGTACACCCAAGCCGGGGCACAGAGCGGCCCGTCCTTCATGCCGATCGTCGCGGACACGGACCCGTCCGGGCCGAACCGGTATTGGCCCACGGCCGTCTCCGAGACGAGTTCGAGCGTGCAGCCTGTCGGAACCACGTTGGTCATGGACATCATTCCTCGATGAAGGTCAGACCCAGGCTTCGGCAAGGAGATCACCGTCGAACGAGTAGGCCCGAACCTTCAATGTACCCGCCCGCCGGATGAAGCTTGCGACGTATCCGCTCCATTGAAGATCGCTGTTGCAGCGTTCATGCAGCAAGGCGGGCACGAGCTTTCCGCCGTCGTCGTCCAGGGCCACCCACCGGGTGGAGCCACACTGGAGACAACGCCCCGGCTTCGTTCGATTCGAGAGCCGCTCGAAGAGGAGCTTCTGCTGTTCGAGCGAGAGCTGCAGCAGCTCGTCGTCGATGTACGGCTTCTCGTCGGCGTCTCGCCGCGTGACGGCCGCTGCCTTCATGAACTCTTCCACGGAGGGAATCCGCTCCACCAGGCTGAATCGATCGCAGTCGATGCACCACGCCCTGCGGCGAAGCACGCCATGGAATGCCGGCGACTCCCACAGGTTCGGTGCGGTCAGGTCGAGGTCGCCGGTCGTGTAGACGCAATGCTCATCCAGCGGGAGCACGAACGTCTCGCTGCAGCCCGTGCACTTGAGTGATTCGCCGGTGTAGAACATGGCGCGCGATCTCGCTTTCCAGAAGAATGTCAGGCACGTGTTCGTCTGTCGATGGCGGTGTCAGGCGGCATCCCGCACGCCCGGCCGACGCCCCAGCAACCGGCGCAGGACCCACGCCCCGACGGCAGCGGCTGCAGCTGCGGCGAACCAGACCGACGCAGGGACCGCGAAAGGGTCGTCGCTGGCGAACGCCCCCTTGCTGAGGCCTTCCCACACACTGACGCTCACATTCAACGCCGCATGCAAGGCCATGCAGGGAAGAAGCGAGCGCGATCGTTCGTAAAGCCAGCCGAGCAGGAGCCCCACCAGGAAGGCCAGCACGAATTGATAGAGGTTGAGGTGCGCCGCCCCGAAGTAGAGCGCCGAGTAGCCGATCGCCAGGCCGCGCGGGTAGCGTTCCAGGAACGCCCTCAAGAGGATGCCGCGAAACAGCATCTCCTCCAGAACCGGTGCGAGGATGCATGCCGCCACCACGGCGGGCAGGGTCGACTCCGCCATGCCGTTGAACGCCTGCTGCTCCCAGGAAGAAACGGGAAACACGGCTTCGATCGCACCAATGAGGACGATGTCCAGCAGCAGCACCAGTGGCAGGAGAAGAAGCACCGGTGGAACCAGAAAGACGAAGGTGGCCGCGGGAGAACTCGTGCTCGGGTGCAGGATGTCGCGATAGCCGAGTCCGAGCACGTGCACCACCGCGGCGATCAGCAGCCCGTTGGACAACAGCATCGTCATGGTGCCGCTCTGTGCGCTCGTCAGGCCGGACAGCTGGCGAAAGTCATGCAGCAGGGCGCTGACGAGGTACTGGAACAGGAATCCCGCCAGGAGAAGCAGGGCCGCTTGCGAGGCCGACGGGAACGGTGTTTTCGTCGATGGCATGGGGCGCACTCCGAGGCGGCCTAACGCACGACGCGAGCGGCGGCGCACGGCGGGCGGAGCCCGCTGAGGCACATCCGCACGAGGCCCGGGACTGATCGGCTGCTCATCGGCCTGACCAGAACTTCCACCACGGACGACGTTCCGCCGAAAACGGCGCGGCCACGGATTCGATGGTCTGGACCCCGCCGCACAGCGCGCAAAACGCCGTGAATCCTTCCAGCTGAGCATCGGCAGGAACGTTCGGAAACGTGGCCTTGAGGTCGGAGGGCGCGTCGAACAGCTCCGTGAAGCCGCACTTCGTGCAGGGCGCGATCTTCCATCGGGCCTTCTCGAGGAGGTACCTGCCGGTCACCATCACGGCGTGCTCGGTTCCCGTGTCCACCAGGAACCGGATCGACTGCCCCCGTTTCACCGAGGTGAGCTGGTTCGGCTCGTTGAGCACCCGTCCTTCGAAGACGTTTCCTTCGAGCGCGGTGATCGAGACCCAGACGGCCTCCGGCCTCGCCTTTGAAAGACGCGGCCCGCCGTCGTCAACCACGACCTGCAGATCGTCAGGGTGTTGCGGATGGAGCTTGCCGTCCAGGCCTGGGTGCTTTCGCCAATGCATTCGTCAGGCACCCATCCGATGCTGCCCAAGCCCGGCATGGCGGGCGGTGAGCCAGCACTTGCTGCTCATGTGAGAACAACCTTCGACCACGCGACCTCCCCAGGTGCTGCTTTCGTTCTTGCTCGGCCTCTACGCCTCTACTCTACGGCAAGGCTCGGACACTCATCCACGCGGGCAGGACAAGCGAACCGTGCCGGCGTGGCGCACATGATAGTTGTCGAACTCGGCCTGCTCGAAGAGGACGAACCCGTGCCGGTGCCGATGTTCATGCGGTCGTCGACCACTGGCAGCCTCGCTCATCCACGACGACTGCTGCACGCAGGAAATCCTGGCCTCAACAGCAGACTCATTGCGCCGCAACGGCCTGCGACACGGTGGCGGCGAGGATCGCAGCGAACAGCCATGCGCCGACACGCTTGAACAGCGCCACATCGACTGCGCCTTCACCGGACAGTCGACTCCGTCCGAATCCCACGACGAACGCGTGGGCCGGCGCGGCGACAACCAGGAGGAAGGCGACGACGAGCAGCATGCTGTCGGCCGCCAGCCAGCGCCAAAGCACCGGCATGACGACGCCAGCAAAGGCACCTGCCGCGGCTGCAGTGATCGGTGTGGGCTGGATCCTCACAGGACCTCCTCGATGGGTCCGGATGCCATCAACGCGAGCACCATTGCTTCTCGCACGGGACGCCGTTCCCGTCGCCGTCCAGCTTGGGGTCAGGACAGTTTGCAAGAAAGTACCTGGCCTCGTCGCACGATTTCATCTGAGAGCAATACTGCCGTCCGTCGCAACTGAATCTGGCCGAAGTGGTCGCCGCAGGAGAAGTGACCGGCTTGTTGCGGCCTTCAGCGCCCGTGGGTGCAGCCGCGGCACGCTTCCTCCTCTCGGCGGCGTTCAGTTCTTCGAGGGTCGGCTCCTTTCGGGGCTCCGTCGAAGGCGAAGAACACGGGCCTTGTTGATAGGTGACCGCGCCGTTGACGACGCACTTGTTCACCGGTGCAGCCTCGGCCCCGAGGCAGGCGACCAGACAAACCGCAACCATGCACAGTGACGAGAGATTGGGCATCGGGTTCATCCTGACGTACATCGAGCGCATGACAACACGGCGGCGCGGGCGCCAAGGCCACTTCCGCCGTTCATCCTGAGCGCGCTGACAATCAGCGCGAGGGCCACAGTGGGAACCAGGTTCACGAGGGTGAATGCGATGACGCGTTTCTTCATGGCTGTTGTGTTTCGCTAGGCCGCAGCGTTCGACGGACCCGTTCCGAGCAGGTAGGCCCTGATTTCTCCAGCAAGACCTTCAATGCCTGGAACGGTCTTGATCCCGTAGTGTTCACAAACGACATCGACGTTCCCCTTGCGCCAATAGCCTGGCGGGCAGCAGACGACGGCCTTGCCGGTGCGTGCGGCCAAGCCGAGTTCCAGCAGGGTGACTGGCGCCTGCGAACCGGGTGCGAAGTAGAAGGCGATCATTCCTGCGGCCTCCATCGCATCCAGCTCCCATTCGACCTGCTCGCGGAAGATCGGGAAGGATGCATCGGGAGGCCAGTCGGCACTCCAGTGACTGCGCCGAGGATTCAGCAGCACGCCGCTCACCGACGCAAGTTCGGCGACCAGGTCGGCCTGCCAGTCCTGCGAGCCTCCCATGTCGATGGTTCCCGCCAGAAAGACCGAACGCTCCTTGCCATCGAGGTCCACGGGCGTTGGAGATTGAATGACGCGCATCAGATGGAGTTCCGGGCCACGGAGGCCTTGAGAAGGTGGGTGACCGCCCCGACCTCGGAGCGCGTTTGCGGCTCAACGCCTGGGGCGACGCTCATGGTGGGACGCCGGCTCGGTGGAAGGATCAGAACGCCTGCTCGCCAGGCCAGGCGCGTGGCCACTGCCCATCGATGAGCAGCCACGAGCGGGAGATCGGCTTCCGGTGTCCCGTGAACTCGTCATCGATGGCGAGTCTCAGCGATTCGGATGCGAGGGTTTTGCTGTCAGCGGGAAACGCGAACAGACACCCCTGATTGACCGCCACAGCCGCGAACTCGTTGCGAGAGAACTGCTGGCTCAGTCCCTCGTGGAAGCTGCCGAGAATCAATGCGCCGGCCGGCGCCATCCAGCTTCCTCTTGCACATCCGATCTCCGTGCCGTCCCGCAGCGTGGCACCGCCAAACTCGAATTCGCCAGCCTGGAAGGCCTTCCCCAGGTTCTCTGCCGCCAGTTCGAAAGCCTGCCCCTCGTCCAGGTTCATCTCAGCCAGATCTTCAGGCCTCACGTTCCGGACGGTTCCGGCGCCATCGAAGACGAGGACCATGCGGACGTCCTCTGAAAACTCCCAGGAAACCAGCGAGTCCTTTCCGGCGTAGTCGACCCAGCTGAACGGAACGACATACGGGAACAGCTTGTCTTTGGGGTGATTGCTCATGAAAAGATTCCTGTGCGCGGCGCCTGACGATGGCGTTCAGCGGCCGCCGAAGGCGGTCCGTTGGGGGAATGGGGTCGGCATGTAACACTTCACCCCGGCTGCAACAGCAACTCGACCCCGAGCAGATGCAGCATCTCTGCCCCGTTCGGCATCACGGTGATCGGGCCCCGAGGAACAACACACTCGCAAACGATTCATCGGACGCCCCATGCCCGTTCAATGGGCGGGTCAGGCAGCCGCGCGCCAGCCGTCCCGAGCGGGGTAGTACAGCAACTTGGAGAGAGCGTGCGTCTCATCGAAGTTCAACGACGCGATGATCTCCCTCAACGCTGCGGTGCCTGCGGCATCGTCTCGGGCATACAGGACAAAGTCCCTGTGCGGAAACGCAGCGACCACCGGAGAGTCCAATTCATTCCGGGTCTGTTCCCAGAACTCCGGGAAGAGCATGGTGCACGCCGCCATGTTGTCAGGGGCGACCAGCTCGAAGACAACGTCATTGGTTCTGACGGACAGGCTCTTCAGCGCTTCCAGGCCATTCGCAAGCGCCTGCTGCCGCAGTGTCGTCGGGTCCAAGCCATACTCTGCAAGAGAGGCCGGCGTGACAGACACATAGCTGGGGCCGATGTCCATGGCGTAGCTCAGGACGAGATCGCCAGCCAAAGGCTCGACGATCGGCCGAGAGCACTCCGGAACATCGGTGACGCCTGGCAGACCATCCAGTGTCGTCAGGAAGTTGGTGTGCTTGATGCGAGGAACAAGCACCGGCGGAGGGTCTGCCGGACGCTCCTTCTTCTTGAAGAATGAAAACATGTTCCTCCCTCCCTGGCTCCGTTCTAGTAGGTCGAATCGTATCAGTCGGAGCTGCGAGGCTGACGTTTGACACAGATGGAAGGGGCAGACCTACTTCTTCGAACGCAGATCACGTATGTAAGCCAGTTCGTTGAGGGCCACCTTGTTGTTCGGCTCGATCTTGAGAGAGTCGCCAAACACGGCCTCGGCCTCATCCAGGCGCTGCAGTTCGATGAGCGCGAATCCCATGCCTCGGAGCGAGGCCGCTTCGAAGGGGCGCTGAGACGGGTATCGCGTGGACAGCGAGTGGGCCCTCGTGTACGCCGCAAGTGCGTTCTCGAACTGCTTGAGCTGATTGAGTACATAACCTCTCTCTGCTGCGGTACCGGCCGAGACCGGAGCCAGTTTCTCAATCGAGTTCAAGATGGACAAGGCTGAAGCAAAATCTTGCTTGTCTGCCGCCATGAATGCCTTCATCTGCAAGGTTTCCTTGTAGCCCCAGTCGATCCACTCGAATTGCTTGGGTGAGGTGCCCCTGAACTCCAGATACTCTTCCTTTGACTGAAAAGAGTATTGCTGCACCCTGCGGTTGAAGGACGCCTCGAACTTGCCCTGCAGCGCTTCGGCGAGGCGCTCCGCTTCTGTCAGGCGTTTGGCGAGGACCAACGACACGAGCTCATTGACTTGACCACGCAGGTGATCTCCCTTGGCGTTTGTCGCAGACCCCTCGAGGGGTGTCGCCACCGTCTCGCCGACCTTTTGAGCGTGGGCGGGGGACAGCAGCGAGCAGGTGAGTATCGAGATGACGAGTAGCAACGGCTTCATGCATGGACCTCAAGGGCCTGACGCTTGACATGAGAGGCGGCGCCCGGCCTGCCGGGGGAGGAGGCTCTTTCGATGGACGGGACAGGCTTCATTTTCGAGCCGCCTGCAACTCGGCCATGAACTCGTTGACCAGCGTCGTCGCGCGAGCCTGAGCCTCGCCGGACAGCCAGGCTGTGAAGGCTGGCATCGCGGCCTTCGTCGCCGCGACGTCCTTGCGGCCGACCGGGGACTCGTAGTAGGTCAAGATCGCCTGCAGATCCTGCAATGCCAGATCTTTCCCATAGCTCTCGACCCATGCGGAAACGATCTCCTTGCCGGAGAACATCTCCGCGGCCCTTTCCGTCATCTTCTCGAACGCGGCGCGCTCCTTCTGATTCGCCTGCCCACCGCTTTGAGCAACCGCTTGTTCGAACACCTTCGCCGCGAAACCCTTTGTCGCCTCTCGCTGCTGGATCATTTGCTGATCGAAGAGTTCATTCAACCCTTGGGCCACAGCGATCCGCTGGACGAGTAGCGTGCGAGGGTCCTCCGCCATGGCGTTTGAAGTCCCCGATGCGATCAAGACCGCGGTGATGAAAGCGCCGAGCCGATTGAAGTTCATGAAGAATGCTCTTGGTGTGGAGGAATGAACAGGTCGACTCCAATGATCGACGCGAGTGGTGACCGGAATATTGCCCGCCAACTGCGGCAGGTCCGCTCGATGGATGGGTTGGGCATTGACGGGTTCATTGCCCCACCAACGTCACCGGCCCATGATTGAGCGGGGCGAGAACACCGAATGCACCATGCCACCACTCCCAGCCGACGGGCAGAACACCGAGCAAGCCGAGAAGGCCGAAGGCAAAGAAGTGCGAGGCGATGAGCACGCCGGAGATCAGCCAGGCTTTTCGACCCGATTCAAGAACCTTCGCTCTTCCATGAATCCATGAGATGGCAAGACTCGTGAGAACAAGCACGGAGGTCAGCAGCGCACCGAACCCGAAGCCCGCAACCCATGCGACTCCTGCCGCGCCAATCAGCGCGCCGCAGACCACACGGTCGATGCCGCAATCGACGTCGGCGCTGGTGGCCCAGAAGCAGCCAACACTTGCCACAGCCGCGAGCGTCAGCAACACGGCGAACGATGATTTCGACGGACGCAGGTTCGACATACCAGACCTTTACTTCACCGCACCGGACATCTGACATGCGCGGGCATGAACCGGCTCGCCGGGGCATGTCAGCTCGACGGAAGGGTCGGGCATCGTCCTACTCATGGAGGAAACCCGTACTTGGAAATTGCCCTCGAATGATTTGCTCATCTGTGAGGTCAGGACCTTCCCAGAGGCGAACATGAGATGCACCAGCGCCAAGGCCGAGCTCACGCATGGCCCGGAGTTCAACCTGCGTCAGGCCACCGACATGCTCACCGAGTGGATGCATCACCACAACAGGGCTTGGAACAAGGATGGCGTCTCCGCGCAGGCGTCGCATGAAAGCCTTGAGCAGCAGCTCTGCGACGGTGAAATCGGAAATGAGCGAGCGTGGATGAGCGAAGGGATTGTGAACGCCAGTGTGCTGCTCGGCCCCGGCGAGACGAGCGGCTGATCCGACGGCGGCAACGCACGCCTTCTTGCCTGGAGTCTTGCGGATCGCTACTTCGGGAACCTCGGATATCGAGATCTGCTTGACTGGATCGCGGACCGCGAGCCGCTGCGGAGAGAACTGCACATAGACAAACTGTTTGAAGAGGTTCGTGAACATGGAGGTGCCAAGAGCGTATGCGGCGATACCTGACGGTGGAAGTCAGTGGCCGCCCAAGGGCGGCGAGACACAACCGGCGAAACCCGCTGGGGCACGACCGCTCGACGGACGGGTCGGACCGGCGGACTGAAGGGCAAGACCCAACAGCCGGTGACCGCGCGGCATCACGTTCGAGCCGTGCGGCCCGCCCTGCCCTTGCCTGTTTGAATGACCTCCGACCACGCGACCTCCCCAGGTGCTGATTCGTTCTTGCTCAGGCCCCTACTCTACGGCACGGCCTGAACACGCTCCACCGCCCCTCAGTTGCGGCGGGCGCCGCTCGCGCGCACGACGTCACACCGCTCGACGTCAATCTCCCCAAGGGCTGTCGGCCGAGGTGACAACGTGACCGCATGCTTGGAGAGAAGAGCTTTGAAGAGGCTGAGCATGATGTTGCGGTGATTCTGCGGCCTTGTATGTTCAAACCACCGATTCCGCAGAAGAATCGGCAGTTGAGCAGGCGTCAGTTGCACCTGCGGTTGCCGACCCGGCAGCCCGTTGAAGCCTTGGGCCAACCAGCCCGCACGTTAGCGCGG
>Ga0209256_1000224_pt1 | contig 104436 bp, 97 predicted proteins | sample AraplaCol_mCL_r2_2_FD_184270 | JGI IMG/M metagenome (GOLD analysis project Ga0209256, IMG submission 184270) | Arabidopsis root microbial communities from North Carolina, USA - plate scrape MF_Col_mCL_r2 (SPAdes) (version 3) | ecosystem: Host-associated > Plants > Roots > Endosphere | place... | reverse complement strand
CGTTCTCCAGCTCGCTGGGCGTCACGTTCTTCCCGCCCGCCGTGATGATGATGTCTTTCATGCGGTCGGTGATGCGGAAATACCCGTCCTCGTCCATCACGCCCACGTCGCCGGTGTGCAGCCAGCCGTCGGCATCGATGGTCTCGGCCGTCTTCTCCGGCAGGTTGAGGTAGCCCATGAAGACATTGGGGCCGCGCACCAGGATCTCGCCGGTAGCCGGGTCCACGCGCACCTCGTTGTAGCTGGTGGCCGGCCCGATCGAGCCCGGCTTGATGCGCGCGGCCGGCACCGCGGTGGAGGCGCCGCACGACTCCGTCATGCCCCACACCTCCAGCATCGGCACGCCCAGCGCGAGGTACCACTTCACCAGCTCCGGCGAGATGGGCGCCGCGCCCGTCACCAGGAAGCGCGAGCGGTGGATGCCGATGAGCTTGCGCGCGTTGTCCAGCGCGAGCGCGCGCGCCAGCCTGAACTTGAGCTTCAGCCCTGCCCCCACCGGCTGGCCTGCCAGCACGCGCTCGGCGATCCGTTCGCCCACGCCGATGCTCCACCTGTAGGCCGCCTGCTGCAGCGGGCTCGCTTCCTTCAGCGCGATCATCACGCCGGAATAGAACTTCTCCCACACGCGCGGAACCGCAGTGAACACGGTGGGTGCGATCTCGCGCACGTTCTCGGGCACCGTCTCCGGGTTCTCGACGAAGTTGAGGATCGAGCCGGTGTACATCGCGAAATACTCGCCGCCCATGCGCTCGGCGATGTGGCACAGCGGCAGGAAGCACATGCGCTCGTCCTTGTCGTCCTGCGCCACCAGCGTGTTGTAGCCGCGCGCCGTGTACACCAGCCCCGCGTGGCTGTGCATCGCGCCCTTGGGCTTGCCGGTGGTGCCCGAGGTGTAGACGAGGATGGCCAGGTCTTCCGGACGGCAGGCCGCGACCGTGCGCTCCACCGCCTGCGGGTCGGCCGACAGGCGCTCGCGGCCGAGGGCACGCAGCGCGTCGAGGCTCATCACGCCGGCGTCGTCGAGCTCGCGCAGGCCCTCCATGTCGAATACGATCACGCGGCGCAGCCCGGGCAGGCCGGCGCGCACCTCGAGCGCCTTGTCGAGCTGTTCGTCGTCCTCCACGAAAAGCACGGTGGTGCGCGAGTCCTCGCACAGGTAGTGCACCTGAGAGGCCGCGTCGGTCGGGTAGATGCCGTTGGACACGCCACCGCAGCTGAGCACCGCCAGGTCGGCGAGCACCCATTCGATGACGGTGTTCGACAGGATCGACGCGCACTCGCCCGGCGCGAAGCCGATGGCCTGCAGCCCCGCCGCGATCTCGCGCACCGCGTCGGCGGTCTGGTGCCAGCTCCAGCTGCGCCAGATGCCGAGCTTCTTCTGCCGCATCCAGATGTTGTCGCCGCGCTGCTTCACCGCGTTCCAGAACATCGCCGGGATGGTGTCGCCGGGCACGACCACGTCGAGCTTGGGCGCGAAGGTGTTCAGGTCCCAGAGTCCTTGCTGCATGGCGACTATCTCCAGGTCTTCTTCTTTTTCCAGCGCCGCTCGCCGCGCACGCCGTCGTCCTTCATGCCGAGGTAGAACTCCTTGATGTCCTCCTTCTCCCTCAGGCGCTCGCAGGAGTCTTCCATCACGATGCGGCCGTTCTCCAGCACGTAGCCGTGGTCGGCGGCGTTGAGCGCCATGTTGGCGTTCTGCTCCACCAGCAGGATCGTGGTGCCGCGCTCGCGGTTGATGCGCACCACGATCTCGAAGATCTCCTTCGTCAGCTTCGGGCTCAGGCCGAGGCTCGGTTCGTCCAGAAGAATCAGATGCGGCGCGGCCATGATGGCGCGCGAGATCGCCAGCATCTGCTGCTGCCCGCCCGACAGCAGGCCCGCGTCCTGCGCGGCCCGCTCGCGCAGGATCGGGAAGTAGGCATAGACCGTCTCGATGTCCCGCGCCACGCCGTCGCGGTCCTTGCGGGTGTAGGCGCCCATCAGCAGGTTGTCCTTCACCGACAGCAGCGGGAACACCTCGCGCCCCTCGGGCACGTGGCTCAGGCCCTGCTGGACGATGTAGGCCGGGTCCTTGGCCGTGATGTCCGCGCCCTGGAACTCGATGCTGCCCTTGCGCGGGTCGATGATTCCCGAGATGGTCTTCAGGATGGTCGTCTTGCCCGCGCCGTTCGAGCCGAGCACCGTCACGATCTCGCCCTTTCGGACCTTCAGGCTCACGCCCCGGATGGCCTTGATCGGGCCATAGGCGCTCTCGACGTTCATCAGCTGGAGAACGATGTCGCTCATGCCGCAACCCTCCTCAGGCTGCTCACGTCGTCCACCGTGCCGAGGTAGGCCTCGATGACACGCGGATCGGCCTGCACTTCGCCGGGAGATCCCGTCGCCAGAACCTCGCCCTGGTTCATGGCGAGCACCCGGTCCGACACCTTCGACACGAGCGACATGTCGTGCTCGACCATCAACACAGACACGCCCAGCTCGTGCTGGATGTCCTGGATCCAGAACGCCATGTCGGCGGTCTCCTCCACATTGAGGCCTGAGGAAGGCTCGTCGAGCAGCAGCAGCTTGGGCTCGGTGCACAGCGCGCGCGCCAGCTCCACCACCTTGCGCACGCCGTAGGGCAGCCCCGCCACCATCGAGTCGCGATGGTGCTGCAGGTCCAGCAGGTCGATCACCTGCTCGGCCTTCTCGCGCGCCGCGATCTCCGCGCGCCGCGTGGCCGGCGTGAAGAACACTTCGCTCCAGAAACCCGTCTGCCGGTGCGTGTGGCGGCCGATCAGCAGGTTGTGCAGCACCGTCGCGTGCTCGAACAGCTCGATGTTCTGGAAGGTGCGCGCGATGCCCAGCGCCGCGATGGCGTGCGGCGCCTGCTGAGTCAGCGCGAGCGGCCCGCCCGCCTCTCCATGCCACTCGATCGCGCCGGTGGTCGGCGTGTAGATGCGGCTGATGAGGTTGAACACCGTCGTCTTGCCCGCACCGTTGGGCCCGATCAGCGTGAACACCTCGCCGCGCCGCACGTCGAAGCTCACCTTGTTGACCGCGAGCACGCCGCCGAAGCGCACGCTCAGCTCCCTGGCCGAAAGAAGAATGTCGCCGCCGCTCATCTCAGACGATCCGACTTGGTGAACGACTTCTGCCGCTTGAACAGGCCCTTGCGGTAGAACGGAAAGAGCTGCAGCCAGGTGCGGATCTTCAGCCAGCGCCCGTACAGGCCCAGCGGCTCGAACAGCACGAAGGCGATCAGCACCAGCCCGTACACCAGACCTTGCAGGCCCGGCGCCTGTCCGATGGCCTCGGGCAGCCAGTCCTTGCCGATGGAAATGAGCTGCGGCATCGCGATCAGGAAGATCGCGCCCAGGAACGCGCCGTGCACCGAGCCCAGCCCGCCGATCACCACCATCAGCAGCAGGTCGATGGACTGCAGGATGCTGAACTGGTCCGGCGAGATGAAGCTCAGCTTGTGCGCATAGAGCGCGCCGCCCAGCCCCGCGAGCGCGGCCGAGATCGCGAAGGACATCGTCTTGTAGCGCGCGAGATGGATGCCCATGCTCTGCGCCGAGATCTCCGAATCGCGGATCGCGACGAAGGCCCGCCCGGTCGGCGAGCGCAGCAGGTTCAGGATGCCCAGCGTCGCGAGCACCGCCACGACGAGACAGAGGAAGTAGAAGCCCTCGCCCGAGCCCAGCGACCAGCCGAAGAGCTGCGGCGACTTCACATGCAGGCCGGCGTTGCCGCCCGTCACGCTTTCCCAGCGCGCGAACACCTCCTCGACAATGAAGCCGAAGGACAGCGTCGCGATGCCCAGGTAGATGCCCTTCACCCGCAGCGCCGGCAACGCCACGACCACGCCCACCGCCGCCGACAGCGCAGCGGCCGCGACAAGCGCCAGCGGAAACGGCACGCCGATGTTCGTCAGCACGCCCTGCGTGTACGCACCCGCGCCGAGAAAGGCCGCGTGCCCGATGGAGAACTGCCCCGTGAAACCCGCCAGCAGCATCAGCCCCAGGCCGACGATGCCGTAGATCAGCACGAAGGTCAGCTGCGCGAGCCAGTACTCGTCGATGATCCAAGGCGCGGCGAGCAGGAAGGCCACCAGCAGGCCGTACCAGAACACATGGCCGCCGTGGCGGGCGAGGCGGATGTCCTGGTCGTAACTCGTTTTGAAGATGAAGCGCATGGTTCAGGTCCGTCGCCGGGCCGCCCCAAGGCGGACCTGCGCCCCCTCGGGGGGCAGCGAGTACACGAAGTGACGAGCGTGGGGGCACATTTCTTCTAGACCTTCTTGCGCAGCTTTTCGCCGAACAGGCCGTTCGGCTTGATCATCAGCATCAGCAGCACCACGATGTACGGCGCCGTGTCCTTGAAACCGTCGGGCAGGTAGAAGCCCGCGAACGACTCGACGATGCCGATCACCAGCCCGCCGACGATCGCGCCCGGCAGGCTGCCGAAGCCCCCCACCACCGCCGCCGGAAAGGCCTTCAGCCCGATGAAGCCCATGTTCGCGTGCACGAAGGTGATGGGCGCCAGCAGCATGCCCGCGATGGCCGCCACAGCCGCCGCCAGGCCCCACACCAGCCCGTTGAGCCGCTTCACCGGAATGCCCATGTAGTAGGCCGCGAGCTGGTTCTGCGACGAGGCCTGCATCGCGATGCCCAGCTTGCTGTAGCGGAACATCGCGAACAGCAGGCCGCACAGGATGGCGGTGGCCACGATGATCACGAACTGCTCCAGGTTCACCACCAGCTCGCCCAGCTTCCAGATCTCGTCCTTGTAGGGCACGGCCAGCGTGTGCGTCTCGGTGCCGATGCCCGGCACCATGGTGACGAGCCCGCGCGCCACGTAGGCGATGCCGATGGTCAGCATCACGATCGAGAACTGCGGCTGCCCGAGGATCGGCCTGATCACCACCAGCTCCAGCAGCACGCCGAAGGCCGCCATCGCCACCACCGCGAGGATCGCCGCGAGCCAGAACGGCATGCCGAAGAGCGACATGCCCGCGAACGCCCCGAATGCGCCGAGCATCATCAAGTCGCCCTGCGCGAAGCTCACCGTCTCGGTGGCCTTGTAGATGAGCACGAAGCCCAGCGCGATCAGGCCGTAGATGCAGCCTTGCGCGATGCCCGACAGCAGCAGCTGAAGAATCTGCATGGATCCTGTTCCGCCGCGTTCATTGCCGGGTGAAACCGCCGCTGCCGCCGGCCGCGTCGTGCAGCACGAGGCGGCGCGAGCCGGCCACGATGTCGCTGGGCTTGAGGCCGTAGACCTGGCGGATCGAATGGCTGAAGTGCGTCGAGTCAGGGTAGCCGGTGTCGAGCGCGATGTCGGTCAGCGTGCTGCTCTGGCGCACGTAGCGCAGCAGGCTGCGCGCGCGCTTCCAGGCCCTGAATGCACGGAAGGCCATGCCGGTCTCCTGCTTGAACAGGTGCAGGAAGCGCGAGAACGACAGGTGCACCGAGGCCGCCCATTCCTCGGCCGAGGCCGGTGCGGCCGGATCGGCGTTGATGGCGTCGGCCACCTTGCGGATGCGCGCATCGAGCGCGCGCGGCGCGAGCGGCTCGCCGAAGAACATGGTGTCGAAGTCGAAGCCCTCGAAGTTCATGCCGCGCGCGGAGGCAGCGAGCAGGTTCGCATGGGCTTCGCGCACGCGCTGCACGAAGGCCGGCGCATCGACCGGGCCGCAGTGCTGAAGGAAGGCCGGCATGCGCGCCGGATCGACGGACTCCGACTCGATCAGCAAATTGAAGATCAGCGGATGCGCGGTTTCCACCTCGTGCGGCACGTGCGGCGGCACCACGATGAACTCGCCGCTCATCCAGGCTCCGCCGCCGATGCGGATGCGCGTGGGCGGCGCGCCGGCGGGCGACACGTACACGCCGTGCCCGCCCATCGTGCGCTCGGCAGCGGCACCGAGCAGGCCGGCGTAGAACACCCGGTGCGGCGTGAGCCACATCAGGCGTTGGCCTTGCCTCTCGGCACCGCGCGCGGGCGGCGGCGTCGTCCTCGTTCGCTGCATGGTGCTTGTCTCCTGCATCGGTGGACTGCCGCTTCGTGGCGGCGTCCTTTGTTGGCTGGATCGTAGCGGCGCGGGCCGCCAGCGCGATATGGGTTTGCGCCGATTTGCGCGAGGACTTTCCCTATGCCGCTGCGAACGCGCGGCGCAGTTCGGCGGCGCACAGCGCGACCGCCGCATTGGCCTCATCGAGCACCTTGCCCATCGGCACGAAGCCGTGGATCTGGCGCTCGAAGCACACGTAGACCGCGCTGTTGCCCGCGGCCGTGAGCGCCTCGGCGTACGCGGCGCCTTCGTCGCGCAGCGGGTCGTAGCCGGCGGTGAGCACCAATGCCGGAGGCAGCCTCGAAAGATCGGGGTGCAGCAGCGGCGAGGCGCGCCAGTCGAGGTCGTGCTTCGGGTCGGTGATGTAGTGGTCGTGGAAATAGCGGATGGTGTCCGCCGTGAGCAGGTAGCCCTGCCCGTTGCTCTGGTGCGATGCGTGGCCGCGCCGCATGTCGGTGGCCGGGTAGATCAGCAGCTGGTAGACGATGGGCAGGTCGCCCGCGTCGCGCGCGGCGATCGACACCACCGCCGCGAGATTGCCGCCCGCGCTGTCGCCGCCCACCGCGAGGCGGCTCGCATCGAGCCCCAGCGCGGCGGCCTCGCGGCGCACCCAGCGGGTGGCGGCCAGCACGTCGTCGACGGCGGCGGGAAAGCGGTGCTCGGGACCCATGCGGTAGTCGACCGCGACCACCGCGCAGCCGGCGCCATTGGCCAGCTGGCGGCACAGCACGTCGTGCGTGTCGAGGTCGCCGATGACCCAGCCGCCGCCGTGGTAGTACACCAGCACCGGCAAAGGCCCCACGCCGGAGCCCATCGGCCGGTACAGGCGCACCGGGATGGTGCCGTGCGGCCCGTCGGCGGCGAGGTCGCGCACCTCGGCCACTTCGGGCGGCAGCGGCTGCGTGGTGGTGCGGCGCTCGCGATAGAAGGCCCGCGCATCGGCGGGCGACAGGGTGTGCGTCGGCGGAATGCCGCGCGCCTCGATGAAGTCCAGCAGGGCGCGCGCCTGGGGGTGCAGCATGGTGTCTCCGGTGGATCGTTGCGAGCGTCCAGTGTGGGAGGCATCGGGTGCCCGCGGTATCCGCACGCACCCGCACCCGACTGGGCCCGGCAGCCCCCGCACCATGCCCGCGCCCTTGCGGCGCGGCTTGCGGAAACTGGCTACGCCTTGCGCGGCTTGACCAGGGAGGCCGCTTCCTTGGCCAGCTTGCGGGCGGTGTCGGTGTCGGCCGCATGCACCAGCGCCACGCCCATGCGGCGCTTGGTGAAGCTCTCGGGCTTGCCGAACAGGCGGATGTCGCTGCCCGGCACCCGCAGTGCATCGGCCACGCCGTCGAAGGCGATGCCGGTGGCGTCCACGCCGCCGTAGATCACCGCGCTGGCGCCCGGGCTCTTGAGCGAGGTGTCCACCGGCAGGCCGAGGATGGCGCGCGCGTGCAGCTCGAACTCGTTCTGCCACTGGGTGGCCATGGTGACCATGCCGGTGTCGTGCGGGCGCGGGCTGACTTCGCTGAACCAGACCTCGTCGCCCTTCACGAAGAGCTCCACGCCGAAGAGGCCCTGGCCGCCCAGGTCGGCCGTCACGGCCTGCGCGATCTGCTGCGCCTTCGCGAGCGCAGCGGGCGCCATGGGGTGGGGTTGCCAGCTTTCCACGTAGTCGCCGCTGACCTGCACGTGGCCGATGGGGTCGCAGAACTGCGTCTGCACGCCGCCGGTGGCGTCCTTGGCACGCACGGTGAGCAGGGTGATCTCGTAGTCGAAGTCGATGAAGCCCTCGACGATCACGCGGCCATGACTGACCCGCCCTCCGGCCATGGCGTAGTCCCAGGCCTTCTGCACGTCGGCGGGGCCGTCGATCTTGCTCTGGCCCTTGCCGGAGCTGCTCATCACCGGCTTGACGATGCAGGGATATCCGATGCCCCCGTCGATGGCGGCCTGCAGCTCGGCCAGCGAATCGCAGAACTTGTAGGGGCTGGTCGGCACGCCCAGCGTCTCGGCGGCCAGGCGACGGATGCCCTCGCGGTCCATGGTCAGGCGGGCGGCGCGGGCCGTGGGAATCACGCGCACGGTGCCGGCTTCTTCGAGCTCCTGCAGCATGGGCGTGGCGATGGCCTCGATCTCGGGCACCACCAGCGCGGGCTTCTCGGCCTCGATCAGCGCCTTCAGCTGCGCCGGATCGCTCATGGTGATGGTTCGTGCATGGTGCGCCACCTGCTGGCCGGGGGCGTTCTCGTAGCGGTCGACGGCGATGGTCTCGACGCCGAGGCGCTGCAGGGCGATCAGCACCTCCTTGCCGAGTTCGCCGGAGCCCAGGAGCATCACGCGGGTTGCGGAGGGAGAAAGGGGGGTGCCGAGGGTGGTCATGGTCGGGAGTCGAAAAAGGCTGGAAAAAGCAACCGCAGGACTGTAAGCCACCCGCAGCCGCCGGTGTCGCACGCGGGAACGGCGCGGGCGCGGTGCTGCTTCACAATCGATGTCTTTCGCCGTGGCGCCCGCCGCGCGCGCCCCTTTTCTTTTTGCTTTCTCCAAGGAGTTCTCTCATGGCTATCCAGACTGTAGGCATCATCGGCGCCGGAACGATGGGCAACGGCATCGCGCAGGCCTGCGCGGTGGCCGGCGTGAAGGTGGTGATGGTCGACATCGCCCAGGCGGCGGTCGACAAGGGCCTCGCCACGGTGTCGGGCAGCCTCGACCGCCTGATCAAGAAGGAAAAGCTCACCGCCGAGCAGAAGACCGCCGCGCTGGCGCTCATCAAGGGCTCGACCAACTACGAAGACCTGAAGAGCGCCCAACTGGTCATCGAGGCCGCCACCGAGAACCACGCGCTCAAGCTCAAGATCCTCAAGCAGGTCGACGAGATGCTGGCGCCCGAAGTCATCATCGCCTCCAACACCTCCTCGATCTCGATCACCCAGCTGGCCGCCGCCACCTCGCGCGCCGACCGCTTCATCGGCATGCACTTCTTCAACCCGGTGCCGATGATGGCGCTGGTGGAGCTCATTCGCGGCTACCTCACGAGCGACGCCACGCACGACACGGTGAAGGAACTGGCCGAGCGCCTGGGCAAGTCGCCGATCACGGTGAAGAACGCCCCGGGCTTCGTGGTCAACCGCATCCTGGTGCCGATGATCAACGAGGCCTTCTTCGTGCTGTCCGAGGGCATCGCCACGGCCGAAGACATCGACGCCGGCATGAAGCTGGGCTGCAACCAGCCCATCGGCCCGCTGGCGCTGGCCGACATGATCGGCCTGGACGTGTGCCTGGCCGTGATGGAGGTGTATCTGGAGCAGTTCGGCGATTCCAAGTACCGCCCCTGCCCGCTGCTCAAGGAAATGGTCGCCGCCGGCCAGCTCGGCCGCAAGACCGGCCGCGGCGTCTACACCTACTGACACTGGCTCGCCCCCAGTCTTCGCGCACTTCGTGTCGCTTCGCCAACCCCCTACCGGGGGCAACACCAGCGGCCCGGCAAAGCCGGTTCCGCGGTGTTCCTTGAAAAGATAAGAAAAGGAGACCGCTCACATGACCGCCACGCCCACCACCCCGCCGGCAGAAGGCTGCATCGACACCCAGGTGCTCGGCCACGTGCTGCTGATCGGCATCAACCGCCCGGCCAAGCGCAACGGCTGGACGCCGCCGATGTTCAGGCAGCTGGCCGAGGCCTACACCCGGCTCGACGACGACCCCGAGCTGCGCGTGGGCGTGCTGCATGCCTTCGGCGACCACTTCACGGCGGGCCTGGACCTGCCCGCGGTCACCGAGTACATGAAGCGCGGCGAGAAGGCGATTCCCGCCGGGCTGGTGGAGCCGCACGACTTCGGCCTGCCCGACTACCGCCGCCGCACCAAGCCGATGGTGGTGGCGGTCAAGGGCATCTGCTTCACGGTGGGCATCGAGCTGATGCTGGGCGCCGACATCGTGGTGGCGGCCGACAATTGCCGCTTCTCTCAGATGGAAGTGCAGCGCGGCATCATGGCCACGGGCGGCGCCACGCTGCGCATGGCCGAGCGCGCGGGCGTGGGCAACGCGATGCTGCACCTGCTCACGGCCGACGAGTTCGACAGCGCCGAGGCCTTGCGCCTGAACTTCGTGCAGAAGGTGGTGCCGGCCGGCCAGGAGCTCGACGCGGCGCTGGCCATCGCGCAGCGCATCGCGGCGCAGGCGCCGCTGGCGGTGGTGGCCACGCGGCTGAACGTGATCAAGGCCGTGGAGCAGGGGCCGCTGGCCGCCGTGTCGGAATTCATCGAGACGCAGAAGCGCCTGTCGAACAGCGAGGATGCCGCCGAGGGCGTGCGCTCCTTCATCGAACGCCGCCCGGCACGCTTCAGCGGCCGCTGACTCCTTTCACCGAGAACAACGACATGCCTCTTTCTCCAGCACGCACGGCGCTCGCCGCCGCATTCACCCTGCTCGCCGTGAACACCACTTCCGCACAGACGCCCACGCCTCCCGCGCTGCCAGACCCTGCCGCCACCTCGGTCGACGCCATGGGTTGGATGAAGGGCTTCCCGCCCCCGCCAGACAAGCTCATCACCTTCGACAACCCGGCCGGCGGCGTCTTCCCGCGCACGCGCTGGAGCTTCTCGCACGTGCGCGAGACGGTGCCCACGGCCAACGTATGGCGCGGCAGCGGCGCGGCCAGCCCGCTGCCTTCGGCGCCTGCCCGCTTCGACATCGAGGCCGTCACCTTCAAGCCCCTGGGCGGCGAGCAGACGCTGAACTTCGCCCAGATGATCTCCGGCACCTACACCGACGGCATCCTGGTGATGCACCGCGGCAAGGTGGTCTACGAGAAGTACTTCGGCGCGCTCACGCCCGAGCGCCCGCACATCGCGATGTCGGTCACCAAGTCCTTCGTGGGCACGCTGGCGGCCATCCTCGCGGACGAGGGCAAGCTGGACCCGGCCGCGCCGGTCACCAGGTACATCCCCGAACTCAAGGACAGCGCCTACGGCGACGCCACCGTGCGCCAGGTGATGGACATGACCGTGGGCGTGCACTACTCCGAGAACTATGCCGACCCCAAGGCCGAGATCTGGGACTACGCCCGCGCCGGCGGCATGCTCACCCAGGGCGCGAACTACACGGGCCCGAAGTCGTTCTACGAGTTCCTCGTCACGCTGAAGAAGGAAGGCGAGCATGGTGACGGCTTCGCCTACAAGACGGTCAACGCCGAGGTGCTGGCCTGGATCGTTCGCCGCGCCAGCAACCAGTCGCTGGCCGACCTGCTGAGCGAGAAGATCTGGCGCCGCATCGGCGCCGAGCAGGATGCCTACTTCATGGTCGACCGCATCGGCACCGAGTCGGGCGGCGGCGGCCTCAACACCGTGCTGCGCGACCTGGCCCGCTTCGGCGAGACCATGCGCAACGGCGGCCGCGCGGCCAACGGGCAGCAGGCGATTCCGAAGGCGGTGGTGGAAGACATCCAGCGCGGCGGCGACCCGGCCAGGTTCGTGAAGGCGGGCTACCCGCTGCTCAAGGGCTGGTCGTACCGAGACATGTGGTGGGTGTCGCACAACCCGCACGGCGCGTACATGGCGCGCGGCATCCACGGTCAGAGCATCTACGTGGACCCGAAGGCGGAGATGGTGATCGTGCGCTACGCGGCGCACCCGGTGGCGGCCAACGGCGCGAACGATCCGCTGACGCTGCCGGCGTTCCAGGCGATGGCCGAGGCGCTGATGCGCCCCTGAGCCTCTTCGCCTCTGTCTAGTTCGAAGCCCGCTCGCGGGCAATCACCAGGAGCCCGTCCATGATGAGGCTCTCGACCAGCTCGAAATGCCCGTTCATCACGGGCGCCATCTTCCAGCCCGCGCCGCCGGTCATGTAGCAGGCCGGCTCGGCGCCGCAGTGCGAGCGCACGTGCTGCACCATGCGCTCCACCGCGCCCGCGATGGCGTAGGTGCCGCCGCTGGTCAGCGCGTCGCTGGTGTTGGTGGGGAACTCGCGCACCTCGCCGGTGGGCACGTGCAGGCCCGCCGTGCCCGACTCGAGCGCGCGCAGCATGATGCCGTGGCCCGGCAGGATCAGGCCACCGAGGAACTTGCCGTCGGCGTCGATGGCCTCGACCGTCACGGCCGTGCCGATCAGCACCACCACCATCGGCCGAGGCGGCTGCCCCGGCTTCGCGGCAGCCAGCATGCGGTGGCGCGCGCCGATCATCGCCACGAAGCGGTCGGCGCCCAGGCGCGTGGGGTGGTCGTAGCCGTTGACGATGCCGGCCTCGCCCGCGCTCGACATCACCCAGCGCGGCGTGCAGTCGAAGCGCTCGACGATCTGCTCCTCGGCCCGGCGCCTGACTGCGTCGCCGGCCACCACGCAGCCCAGCATGGAGCCGGGCGAAGGCAGGTCGGCCCACGGGCCGTCGGCCAGCCGTTCGATGTGGTCGAGGAATTCGGCACCCTGCGCCTGCAACGCGGCGCCGGGGCGGGCCGAGTCGTAGAGCGCCCACTTGAGGCGGGTGTTGCCGATGTCGATGGCGAGGAAGGGGGATGACATGCGCGGGATTATTGCGACTTTGTTGTTATTCCGGCTGGCACGTCGTTGACACACGCGGCATGGGCCTACGCAGGCGCGCCAGCTTCCGCCTCTACATTGGCGGGTTCCACCCACCACCGCACAAGGAGAGAACCATGGGATTGCTCAGTTTCATCAAGGAGGCTGGTGAGAAGCTGTTCGGCGGCTCGTCGGCCCAGGCCGCCACGCCCGACGCCAACCAGGCCGCGGCCGCCGCCATCAAGACCTACATCGAGACGCAGAACCTCGGCCTCACGGGACTGGAAGTAACCTACACCGCGAGCACCGGCGTGGTCACCCTCGCGGGCCAGGCGCCGTCGCAGGAAGCCAGCGAGAAGGCATCGCTTGCCGCGGGCAACGTGGCGAACGTGACCAGCGTGGAGAACAACCTCGTCGCCCCCGCCGCGCCGCCCGCCCAGTACCACGACGTGGTGCGCGGCGACACGCTCTCGGCCATCTCGAAGAAGTACTACGGCGACGCCAACAAGTACAACGTGATCTTCGAGGCCAACAAGCCGATGCTGACACATCCGGACAAGATCTATCCGGGGCAGAAGCTGCGCATTCCGGCGCTCTGAGCAAGACCGGGGTCAGGCGCCGTTGTGCCGCCAGGCCCCTGGCGACACGCCGTACTCGCGCTTGAACGCGCGGTTGAAGGCGGCCTCCGATTCGTAGCCCACGCCTTCGGCGATGCGCGCCAGGTTGCACTGGTCCCTGCGCAGCATGCCGGCGGCCAGGATCATTCGCCAGCGCGCCAGGTAGTGCATGGGCGGCGCGCCCACCAGCTCGGTGAAACGGTCCGCCAGCACGCTGCGCGAGGTGTGGGTCTCCTGCGCCAGCTCATCGACCGTCCAGTTGCGCGCGGGCTCGGCGTGCATCAGCGCCAGGCAGCGGCTCACGTGGGGATCGCGCAGGCCCGCCAGCCAGCCGGGGTTGTTGGCGGGTGCGGACTCGATGTAGCCGCGCAGCACTTCGGCGAACAGCACTTCCGCCACCTTGGCGGCGACCATCTCCGAACCCGGAGAGCGTGAAGCCGCATCGCCCAGCACGAAGTTGACCGACTGCTCGATCCACGGGCCCGCCGGCCTGCTTCGCAGCTGCGTGGTGAACAGGCGCGGAATGTTCGCCATGACGGGGTTGGGCGCATCGCCCTCGTACGCGAACCAGCTGCACACCAGCAAGGTGCGATCTCCCTCGCCGCCATAGCGCACGCGCTCCAGTTCGGGCGCGCGCGGGCTCACCACATGCGACATGTCCACCGCCGCATGGTGCAGGCCGCTGCCCAGCACATGGGAGTCGCCGTGCAGCGCGGCGATCACTTCGCCCGCATGCGCCCGTATCGGCTCGCCGCCATCGACCTGGGCCCAGCATTCGCCCTGCAGCACCAGGTGGCAGATGGCCAGCCGGTTCGCGCCGGGCCTGAGCAGCTGGGCGATGTCTCTACCCTTGGGTACCTTGAAGCACCAGGGTGCATACATGTCCCCGTTGAGGAACAGCGCGCCCTCGAGGCGGATGGTCCGCAACACGTCCGACAAGACATCCATGGTCACCTCCCGGCAAGCGAGGACGGGGTTTCGGTCAACAAGTCAGGCGGAGCGGGCAATACGGGGCGGCTTCGCATCGGCACCATAGGACCTGGTCGCCTTCGACCGATTCTGACAGCCAGACAGGAGTACCACCATGCCCAAATTCGTCATCGAGCGAGACATCCCCGGCGCCGGCAAGTTCACCCCGTCGGACCTGAAGGCCATTTCGCAGAAGTCCTGCGGCGTGCTCAGCAGCATGGGGACCGACATCCAGTGGATCCACAGCTACGTGACCGACGACCGTGTCTACTGCGTCTACCAGGCCACCGACGAGGCACTGGTGCGCCGGCACGCGGAGCTCGGCGGCTTCCCTGCCAACCGCGTGGACCGGGTCTACAGCGTGATCGACCCGGCCACGGCCGAGTGAGACGAGCGGCTCTCTAGTTCTGCCGCCAGGGTAGCCCGCGCTTGCGCCAGCCGCCGGTCAGCCCGCGGTGGCCGTTCTCGTCCGGGTTGCCCTCGAAGCCTTCGAGGATGTTGTAGGCCTCCACGCCCAGCTCTGTCGCGCGCTTGGCCGCTGCGATGGAGCGCACGCCGCTGCGGCACAGCAGCACCACCTTCTTTCCGCCTTCAGCCGCGGCACGGATGCCTTCGTCGAAGGCCGGGTTCAGCGCCATGCCGGGCCATTGCTTCCATGCCAGCGGCACGGCGCCGGGCACGTAGCCTACCCATTCGCGCTCGGCGTCGGTGCGCACGTCGACCAGCACGGCTTCGCCGCTGGCGGTCCATTGGGCGGCCTGCTCGGGCGTCACGTCGCCGGCGTAGCCCTTGTTCTCGATGGGTTCGGTCATTTCTCTCGTGTCCTTGGGATGCGGGTTTTCATGGCCCGGAATTTTTCTCCGGTTCGTGAAAACCCTGTTTGTCGAGTGCTCCCGCGCGCCAAAGATGGCGCCTTGGGCCTGTCGAACCATAACTCCAAGACGGACAGCCTGGGTTTTCCCAACTCAGAACCGTTTGGAGAGAGACAAATGACAGACAGCAAGATGCCCCGCCGCCGCGGGCTGCTCAAGGGCGCGGCCGTGGCCGCCGGCGCCATGTCCGTGCCGATGGTCAGCATGGCCCAGACCACCACCCTGCGCTTCCAGAGCACCTGGCCCGCGAAGGACATCTTCCACGAGTACGCGCAGGACTACGCGAAGAAGGTCAACGACATGGCGGGCAGCCGCCTGAAGATCGAGGTGCTGCCCGCCGGCTCGGTGGTGCCCGCCTTCCAGCTGCTCGACGCGGTGGCCAAGGGCACGCTCGACGGCGGCCACGGCGTGGTCGCGTACTGGTACGGCAAGAACTCGGCGCTCGCGCTGTGGGGCTCCGGCCCGGGCTACGGCATGGACGCCAACATGGTGCTGGCCTGGCACACCTACGGCGGCGGCAAGGCGCTGATGGAGGAGATCTACAAGGGCCTGAATCTCGACGTGGTCTCGTACCTCTACGGCCCCATGCCCACGCAGCCGCTGGGCTGGTTCAAGAAGCCGGTGGCCAAGGCCGAGGACATGAAGGGCCTGAAGTTCCGCACCGTGGGCCTGGCGGTGGACGTGTTCACCGACATGGGCGCGGCCGTGAACCCGCTGCCCGGCGGCGAGATCGTGCCCGCGCTGGACCGCGGCCTGATCGACGCGGCCGAGTTCAACAACGCGTCGAGCGACCGCGTGCTGGGCTTTCCCGACGTCGCCAAGAACTGCATGCTGCAGAGCTTCCACCAGAGCGGCGAGCAGTTCGAGGTGCTGTTCAACGGCGGCAAGCTCAAGGCGCTGCCGGCGGAGCTCAAGTCGATCATCGAATACGCCACGCAGGCCGCGAGCGCCGAGATGAGCTGGAAGGCCATCGACCGCAACTCGAAGGACTACGAGGAGCTGAAGAAGGCCGGCATCAAGTTCTACAAGACGCCCGACACGGTGCTGCGCGCGCAGCTCGCATCGTGGGACAAGACCATCGCGAAGAAGTCGGCCGAGAACCCGATGTTCAAGAAAGTGCTCGACTCGCAGCGCGCCTTCGCCGAGCGCGCAGGCCAGTGGCAGAACGACTACGAGGTCGACTTCAAGATGGCCTACAACCACTACTTCGGACGGCAGGCGAAGAAGACCTGAGCCAACGGGATCGATGCGACGCGAGGGCACCCGGGCGGTGCCCTCTTCTCATGCCTGCGCCCAAGCTGCCGCGCAAGACACGGATGACGCGGCGAGGAGTTCGTTCCGATGCAATCTTTCCTGCTGGCGGTCGACCGGTTCTCCACATGGATCGGCAAGACCTTCGCCTGGTGCGCCCTGCTGCTCACGCTGCTGATCAGCTGGGAGGTGTTCTCGCGCTATGCGCTCAACAGGCCCCACGCCTGGGTGCTGGACGCGCAGATCATGCTGTACGGCACCATGTTCATGACCGCGGGCGCCTACACACTCTCGAAGAACGGCCACGTGCGCGGCGACGTGCTCTACGGCTTCTTCCGCCCGCGCACGCAGGCGCTGGTGGACCTGGTGCTCTACATCGTCTTCTTCCTGCCCGGCATCGTCGCGCTGACCTGGGCCGGATGGGTCTACGCGGGCGAGTCGCTCGCCATCCGCGAGCAGACCTTCTCGGCCGAGCCGCTGCCGCTGTACCCGTTCAAGTACGTCATTCCGCTGGCAGGCTTCACGCTGCTGCTGCAGGGGCTGGTGGAGATCATCCGCTGCGTGCGCTGCATCCGCGAGGGCGCCTGGCCCTCGCGCGAGCAGGACGTGGAGGAAGTCGACGTCGAGAAGCTCAAGGAGATGGTGCACGTGAAGGACGAGGACATCGCCGCGCTCGACCGCGTCGTCGCCTCGAAGGAGGCCGCGCGATGATCCGCCGCGAACTCTGGTTCGGCCTCTCGTTCATGGCGCTGATCGTGATCGGCGCGGTGGCGGTGCTGGCCAATGCGCCCACCATCACCAACGGCCACCTCGGCCTGCTGATGCTCTCGCTGGTGGTGGTGGCCATCATGCTGGGCTTTCCCACGGCGTTCACGCTGATGGGCATGGGCATGCTCTTCACCTGGCTGGCCTACGACCGCGACTGGCACCGAACGCTCGACCTGATGGTGCAGTCGGCCTTCAAGACCATGGCGAACGACGTGCTCATCGCGGTGCCGCTGTTCGTGTTCATGGGCTACCTGGTGGAGCGCGCGAACCTCATCGAGTCGCTCTTCAAGAGCCTGCACCTCGCGCTCGCGCGGCTGCCAGGTGCGCTGGCGGTGGCGACGCTGGTCACCTGCACCATCTTCGCGACGGCCACCGGCATCGTGGGCGCGGTGGTCACGCTGATGGGCCTGCTTGCATTGCCGGCCATGCTGCGCGCGGGCTACAGCGTGCCTCTGGCCGCCGGCTCGATCACCGCGGGCGGCTGCCTGGGCATCCTGATTCCGCCTTCGGTGCTGCTCATCGTCTACGGCGCGACGGCCGGCGTGTCGGTGGTGCAGCTCTATGCGGGCGCCTTCTTTCCGGGGCTGATGCTGGCCTCGCTCTATGTGCTGTACGTGATCATCGTCGCCTGGCTCAAGCCGCAGTGGGCGCCGCCGCTCTCGCAGGCGGAGCGCGTCGTGCCGCTGCCGCCGCTGTCGCAGCGGCTGGCCGACAGCCCCGCCGCGCATGCGGTGGTCGGCCTGCTGAAGGGACGGCGCAATGCCGGCGTGCCCTTCTCGCATGTGCTGAAGCAGCTCGGCATCGTTGCGATGCCGGGCGTGATCTTCCTGCTGCTGGCCGCCTTCAGCTACAAGGCCGTGACGACGGTGGAAGCGCAGGCGCGCTACGAGATCGAGGAAATCGGGGCCGTGCGCAGCGGCACGCCGGAGTCCGGCGGCCTGCAGGAGCCGCCGGTCGAAGGCGGGTTGCAGGAACCACCGCAGGAAGGTGGGCTGCAGGAGCCGCCCAGCGACGATACGCAGCCGTCGGCACCGGCCACTGCCTCCAGCCAGGCGGCGCTGTCCGAGCCGCCGGGTGCCCCGGCCGTTCCCCCCGCGCCCGCCGCAGGGACCGCAGAGCCCTCGGCCGCTGCTGCTACGGAGGCTGCCACGCAGCGACCCGCACCGACCTGGTGGTGGATCACCTTCGCCGTCTTCGGCGCCATCGTCACGCTGTTCTACCTGTTCCTGAGCTTCGCGCGGCTCGAGATCTTCAAGATGCTGCTGGCATCGTTCTTCCCGTTGGTGCTGCTGATCCTCTCGGTGCTGGGTTCGATCGTGCTGGGTCTTGCCACGCCCACCGAGGCGGCCGCCATGGGCGCGCTCGGCGGCATGCTGCTGGCGGCGGCCTACAGGCGCCTGAACCTCGCGGTGCTGAAGGAGTCGGTATTCCTCACGGCCAAGACATCGGCCATGGTGTGCTGGCTCTTCGTCGGCTCGGCCATCTTCTCTGCCGCGTTCGCGCTGCTCGGCGGGCAGGCGCTGGTGGAGGAATGGGTGCTCGGCATGAACCTCACCAAGGTGGAGTTCCTGATCCTGAGCCAGGTCATCATCTTCCTGCTGGGCTGGCCGCTGGAGTGGACCGAGATCATCGTGATCTTCATGCCCATCTTCATCCCGCTGCTCGACAACTTCGGCGTCGACCCGCTGTTCTTCGGGCTGCTGGTGGCGCTGAACCTGCAGACCGCCTTCCTCTCGCCGCCGGTCGCGATGGCAGCCTTCTACCTGAAGGGCGTGAGCCCGCCCCACGTGACGCTGAACCAGATCTTCCTGGGCATGCTGCCCTTCATGGGCATCCAGGTGCTGGCGATCGTGCTGCTTTACATGTGGCCGCAGATCGGGTTGTGGTTGCCGCAGTTGCTGTACAAGTAGAAGCGGCAGGCCGAACCGGGAGTGGTGGCGTCAGCGCCGTCTCTCCACATACGGCCGCGCCTGCAGGAGCACGATCCTGTCTCCCACCGTCGCCCACTCGATGTCCTGGTCGACGCCGTTGAAGGTGCGCTTGACCGCCACGCCCACATTGGCCAGCCGCACCACGAGGTCGTCGGTCAGCACGTTGCGGCCGGCCTCCACCGGCACCTCCTTCACGCCGCCGTCCTTGTCGAGCTGCAGCGCGGTGTCTTCGGCCGAGCGGCTGAGCACCTGGATGGCCTTGGACCAGCTGGAGTACATCACCTGCTCGGCGACGCGCCGACCCTCGACCACGCGGATGCCGATCCCGCGCTTGGCGGAGATGTAGGTGATGTGCGGATGCCCGGCGTCGAAGGGGTCGCGGGTGATCATCACGCCGGCGTTGGCCGAATCGATGGCGGTCTGCACGAACACGCCCATCAGTACCGATTCGGCGCCGAAGCCCGCCGCCGCGCGGGCCTCCCAGGCCTCGGGGTTGAACACCGAGGCCCAGACCTTCTTCACGGCCACTTCGAGCGCGTCGCCGGTCTTGACGTTGGGCACGGTGGTGTAGAGCCCCGCGCCGCTGAAGCCGGGCAGGTCTTCGGAGTTGGACGAGCTGCGCACGAACACGCCGCCGCCTCCGAGCTGCGACTGCCACGCCGCACGCCAGCCGGCTGCGGTGGCGGCATCGACGGGCCATTGCACGATCTCGTCGCGCAACTGCGCCAGCGCCTTCTGGCGCACCTTCGGATCGCTCGCGAAGCCCGGCTGCTGCTGCATGCGCGCGATGCGATCGGCCAGGCCGTTGGCGCGCATGAAGCGGTCGTAGTGCGCGAAGGGAATGCAGAAGCCGTCGGGCACCGAGGTGCCCGGGATGTGCGCGGCCTGCATGGCGCCGAGGTTCGCGGCCTTCACACCGCACTGCGCGCTGTTGCGCGCGCGCAGCGAAGCCAGCGGCAGCAGCCGGTTCTCGCGCAGGTCGGGCCTGATGGCGCGCGCGCTGCCGGGCACGGCGCCGGCGGCAGCGGTGCGCACCGCGCGCGGCGGCAGCGCGGCGACCTCCTCCGGCGTGAGCCGGCGCACCTGGTAGCCCGAGCTGGCCACCTTCAGCGCCACCCACTGGCCGGCATGCTCCTTCAGGACCGCGGCGGCATCGCGCACGTAGGCGTTGGGAATGCCCCAGCCCTTGGCCAGCAGGTTGACGTGCGACAGCGCGGTCGAGGGCCGCTCGGTCAGCACGGCCGCCACCGGCGGCAGGCCGATGGGCACCTGCCGCAGCACGGCGATGTCGTCGGGCAGCAGCGCGTTGATTCCCGCGTCGTCGTCCACGATGCGTACGCGGCCGGTAGCGGTGCCGAGGTTCATCGGCAGGAAGGGCTGCTCGCGGATCAGCGCCTCCTGGCTCACGAAGTCGATGCCGGTTTCCTTCGCCACGCGCTCGTGCAGCGTGGAGTTGGTCTTGAACTTCACCGGGCCGAAGAAGCTGGCCCTGACCTGCTGCTCGGCCTGCCGCAGCAGCGGCGCGGTGAGCTTGTCGCCTTCCCAGAATTCGTAGGTGAAGCTGCCGATGTTCTGCTGCCAGCTCAGCGTGCCGAACAGGAAGCGGCGGTCGGGCACGAGGTAGTTGCGGTCGATCTCGCGCTTGACGGTGCTGGGCGCGAGCCGCGTGTCGCGCAGGAAGCGCACATGCAGCTGGTAGCGCGGCGTGTCGATGTAGTACATGCGCGGCGGCTTGGCCTGCCGGTCGATGACGAAGAGCACGTGCGCGAGCTGCATCGGCGTGCCGGCGTCGTAGACGCGGGCGAGCTGGTCGAAATCGCCCTGGCTGCGCAGCGCGGGCAGCGACGAGGGCACCGCGGGGCGGGGGACGAGCTGCGCGGCCGGGCCTTCGGGCTGCGGCTGGTTCTGCTGCTGGTAGTACGACGGCTTGCGGGCTAGCTGGGCGGCAGCGGGCAGGGCCGCCAGCATGGCGATGGCAGCCGCGACGCAAAACGCAGCCACGCTATTGTTTTGGAAGCACGATGCGCCTACGGGCCGTGCGTTGTTCTGGTTTTTCATGCGGTGTCCCTCCTTACAACCGGTTGCCGAGTGCACGCGCGCTTCACCAAGCAACGCAGCGGCGCTGACAGCGGCAGCGGATTCTCGCGCGTTAGTCACAACGCCATCGCATTCGTACATCCGGGGATCAGAGAAATCACATGACTCGCACAAGAACAAGCCTTTCGGCCCTTCAACGCCCGTTGCGCGGCTTGCTGCTCGGGTTGGCGCTGGTGTGCGCCGGCTTCGCGGCCAACGCGCAGTCCATCGGGCGCCTGAACCTGCAGCAGGGAACGGTGAGCGTCTCGTCCGCCGGCGACGATCGCTGGTCCGCCGCCCGGCCCGGGCGCGAACTCGGCGCCGGCGACCGCATCTGGACCGACCGCAACGCGCGCGCCGAGGTCTACATCGGCCCGGCCGCGCTGCGGCTCGATGGCGGGACCTACGTGGAGTTCACCGGCATCGACGAGGACACCATCCGCATCAACGCCGGCCGGGGCAACCTGCAGCTGAGCGTGCGCGACATGGCATCGGGCCAGCGCATCAGCATCGACACGCCCAATCTCTCGGCGGTGATCGGCGCGCCGGGCGAATACCGCATCGCCGTCGACGAGGCCGACACGACGACCACCTGGGCGGCGGTTGCCTCGGGCCACCTCACGCTGCGTGGCCAGAACGGCATCTCGCAACTGCTGACCGGGCGCCAGCAGACCACGGTGTCGGGCCGGAACCTCACGACCGTGCGCACCACGCGCTCGCAGAACGGCAGTTTCGACACCTGGGTGGCCGAGCGTGGCCGGTACGACGACCCCGTACGCTACGCCCAGCCGGCCGTGGCGGTGCCGCCTGCGGCACTGATCGCGCGACAGCAGCAGATCGAATACGAACAGGCCCGGCAGCAAGCGCAGTGGATGGAGCAGCAACGCGCCGCCCAGGCGGCCCAGCAGCAACAGCTGGAGTGGCAGCGCGAGCAGGACTGGCGCCAGCAGCAGGAGTGGCGCCGGCAGGAAGACTGGCGCCAGCGGCGCGAATGGCGCGATCGCGCCGAACAGGACCGCTGGCAGCAACAGCAGCAACAACAGCAGTTGCAGCTGCAACTCCAGCAGCAGCAACGCCAGGCCCTGCGCCAGCAGCAGGAAATGCAGCAGCGCGCCGCGCAGGCGCAGGCCCTGCAGCAGCAACAGCTGCTTCAACAACAGCAGGCGGCACAGATGCAGCTGCAACAGCAACGCGCGGCCCAGCAACAGGCGTTGGCCCAACAGCAGATGCTTCGCCAGCAGCAGGAGCTGCAGCAACGCACCGCGCAGATGCAGCAGCAGGCGCAGGCTCAGCAACAGGCCTTGCAGCAGGCCCAGTTGCGTGCGCTCCAGCAGCAGCGCGGCACGCCGCCGCAACCGGGCCAGCCCGCCGGCGACGATCCGCGCAGGCTCTGGACTTCGCCGGACTCGCGCCAGTAGCCGGCGCTTCTTCAGCCGCGCGGTGCACCTTCCGCAGGCTGGCCGCACTGCGCACAGAACCTTGCGCCGGCCTGCACGGCGGTGCCGCACTGACTGCAGGCAGCCGGCTGCATCGAACCGCCGCATTGCTGGCAGAAGCGCGCGCCGGACGCGCTGACGGCGCGGCATGACGGACATGCGCTGCCCCTGCCCGATGACGATGCGCCGTTGCCGTATCCGCCGTTGCCATATCCGCCGCGCGAGCCGTGGTGGCCACCGCCGCCGCCGCCGCCATGACGCGACCCGCCGTGTCCACCGAAGAGTCTTTCGAGCATGCCCATATGTTTCTCCCAGAGAGCTGGCATCCCGCGCAAGCGTCGCCGGTGGCGATGAACTCCCGCGGGGCCTGCGGGCAGTGGAATCCCTGAAGCAGCTCCAGAGTCAAGCAAGCCCCGCCCGAAGCGCCGCCTTCGGCCCGCCGCTACAGTCAGCGGCCAAAGGAGCCAAGCTTTCCCATGCCCACATTCGACTTCGATCTCTTCGTCATCGGCGGCGGCAGCGGCGGCGTTCGTGCCGCGCGCATGGCGGCGCAGACCGGCGCCCGCGTCGCCCTCGCCGAGGCCGCCGAGCTCGGCGGCACCTGCGTCAACGTGGGCTGCATTCCCAAGAAGCTCTACAGCTACGCGGCCGGCTATGCCGAATCCTTCGAGGAAGCCGCGGGCTACGGCTGGACGCTTTCCGAGGCGCCGCAGTTCGACTGGGCGCGCCTGAAGGCGCAGCGCGCGAAGGAGATCACGCGGCTCAACGGCATCTACGCCTCGCTGCTGAAGAACGCGGGCGTCACGCTCGTCACCGGCTGGGCGCAGCTGGTCGATCCGCACACGGTGGAGGTCGACGGCAAGCGCCACACCGCGCGCCATCTGCTCGTGGCCACCGGCGGCACGCCCTTCGTGCCCGACATCCAGGGCCGCGAGCACGTCGTGACCTCCGACGCGATGTTCGACCTCGACCCGTTCCCCAAGCGCCTGCTGGTGGTGGGCGGCGGCTATATCGCCTGCGAGTTCGCGTCGATCTTCAACGGGCTGGGCTCCAAGGTCACGCAACTGCACCGGCGCGCGCACCTGCTCACCGGCTTCGACGACGACGTGCGGCAGTTCCTGGCGAACGAGATAGGCAAGGCCGGCGTCGACGTGCGGCTGAACTGCGAGGTCGCCTCGATCACGCGCGGCTCCGACGGCCTCACGGTCACGCTCGCGCGCGGCCAGCAGATCGAGGCCGACACCGTGCTCTTCGCCACCGGCCGCGTGCCCAACACGCAGGGGCTGGGCCTCGAAGCGGCGGGCGTGAAGCTCGACGAGCGCGGCGCGATCGCGGTCGATGCGCACTACCGCAGTTCGGTGCCGTCGATCTACGCGGTGGGCGACGTCTCCACCCGCGTGCAGCTCACGCCGGTGGCGCTGGCCGAGGCGATGGTGGTCGTCGACGAACTCTTCGGCAAGGGCAAGCGCCGCCTCGACTACGAGTTCATTCCCACCGCCGTGTTCACGCACCCGAACATCGGCACCTGCGGCTACACGGAGCTCGACGCGCGCGCGAAGTTCGGCGAGGTGACGGTGTTCTCCAGCGAGTTCAAGTCGCTGCGCCACACGCTCTCGGGCCGCAGCGAGCGCACCTTCATGAAGCTGGTGGTCGACAAGGCCACCGACCGCGTGGTGGGCCTGCACATGGTGGGCGCCGATGCCGGCGAAGTGGTGCAGGGCTTCGCGGTGGCGATGCGCGCGGGCGCGACGAAGGCGATCTTCGACAGCACGGTGGGCATCCACCCCACGGCTGCCGAAGAGTTCGTGACGATGCGCGAGCCGATGCCCGGCTAGGCTCGGGCCGCCTGCTGCTTGCCCTCAAGCAGCTTCACCATCACGAACAGCACGCGGTTGGCCGGCGTGGGCACGCCGAGCGCCTCGCCGCGGCGCACGATCAGGCCGTTGAGGTGGTCGATCTCGCTGGGCTTGCCGCGCGCGAGGTCCTGCGCAGTGGACGAGTACTGCGAGGGCATGGTCTGTGCGATGGCGCGCACGGCGGCGTCGGTGTCGCCGGACACTTCCACGCCCTCGGCCCTGGCAACTGCGAGGCATTCGGCCACCACGTCGCGGATCATGTCGGTCACGCCGGTGCCCTTCACGAGCACGCCGTAGGGTAGCTGCGTGACGGCGGAAAGCGCGTTGTAGGCGCAGTTGAGGATCAGCTTGGCCCACAGCGATCCGCGCACATTGGACGAAATCTGCGTGGGCACGCCGGCGGCTTCGAGGTGCCTTGCCACTTCCTCGCCGCGGCCCGAGGGGGCGATCACCAGCTCGCCGCGTCCGTGGTGCTTCACGTGGCCGGGCCCGGCCATTTCGGTCGCGACGTAGACGACCGCCGCCGCCACCTCGTTCGACGGCGGCAGCACCGAGCGCACGCGCTCGTCGTTGTCCACGCCGTTCTGCAGCGTGAGCACCAGCGCGCCAGGTGCGAGATGCGGCTTGATCTGTTCAGCCGCAGATTCGCTGTCGGTCGATTTCACGCAGAACAGCACGAGGTCCGCGCCCTGAACGGCCGAAGCCTCGGTGCTTGCGGCAACGCGCACGTGCTCGTCGAAGGCCTTGGTCTCCAGGCGCAGGCCCCTGGCGTCGACGGCTTCCACGTGCGCGGGGCGGCCTATCAGCACCACCTCGTGTCCGGCTCGCGCGAGCATCGCCCCGTAGTAACAGCCGACCGCGCCGGCTCCCATGACTGCGACTTTCATCGGTTCGTTTCCTTGCTTGTCCGCATGGAGGGCAAGCCTACCGAAGATGGCGCCTTCATGCTTCGCTTCATGCCTCAGTTTCCACGCCGCGCGACTTCAGCCCCTCGGCGAGCAGCCATTCGCGGAACGCCGCAAAGGCCGGCAGGTCGAGGCGGTCGGGCCTATAGCAGAGGTAGTGCCCCTGGTTCACGCTCACCGGCGTGCCGCAGGGGCTCAGCAGGGCGCCTTCGGCGAGCTCTTCCTGCACCAGCAGCTTCGGCACCAGGCCGATGCCCAGTCCGTTCAGTGCCGCCTGGATCAGCGCCGAATACTGGGCGAAGCGCGGGCCGGCCACGGTCTGCACCTCGGGCACGCCGTGCTGCACGGCCCACAGGCGCCAGGCGGTGGGCGCGCCCTCGTGGTGCAGCAGCGTATGGCCGACGATGTCGGCGGGCTGCGCGATGCGGTGTCGCCCTTCGACCAGCGCGCGCGCCACGATCAGCACGAACTCGCGCCCCGCGATGTATTCGGACACCACGCCGGGCCAGCCATCAGGGCCGTAGCGGATGGCTGCATCGACGCCGGCCGGGATGCCGTCGCTGGGCTCCAGGTGGCGGCTGAAGCTCAGCATCACGTGGCGGCTCTTCTGGCTGAAGGCCGGCAGGCGCGGAATGAGCCACTTGGTGAGGAAGGTGGGCACGCTCGCCAGCGTGAGCAGGCCGGCGCCCGCGTCGCCCGAACGGGCCTCGAAGGTGGCGGTCTCGATGGCGCGCAGGCCGCCGGAGATCTTCTGCCAGTACACGCGCCCCTGCGGCGTGAGCTGGACGCCGCGCCCGTTCTTCTGCAGCAGCTCGCGGCCCAGGAAGGCTTCGAGCCCCGCGATCTGCTTGCTGACCGCGCTCACGGTGATGCACAGCGCGCCGGCGGCCAGCGTGATGCTCTGGTGGCGCGCGACGGCGTCGAAGGCCAGCAGTTCCTGGATGGTGGGGCAGTCGCGCTTCATGCATGACCCCGCTTCATGAAAGCCGCGTGAAAAACGCTTTCCGATTGCTCAAGTGTCGTCATCCAACTTTCACCCATAAGTTCGTACGCGATTCCTAGAATTCGAGGCAACGCGGCGGCAAGCCCGGCGCGAACAGTAGCGCATCCGGAAAGTATGCCGGGCGCCCATGACATTCGGAGGCAAGCTTGGTTCGCGTCATCTCGCTCATCTACGGCCTGTACCTGCTGCTGCCCATCGCGCTGCTGCTGGTCGGCAGCGTGGGCGGCAACTGGACCAACACGCTGCTGCCCACGGGCATCACCGGGCAGTGGTATCTCGACCTCTGGCTCGACACCTCCTTCCGAAAGGCCTTCGTGAGCAGCCTCGTGGTGGCCATGTCGGCCTGTGCCATCAACACCGTGCTGGCCCTGCCGCTGGCCTATGCGCTGTATCACGGTGCGCGGCGCGGCGGCAGCCTGGCGGCGCGCATCGTGAGCGCCACGCCGGTGGCGGTGCCGGCGATCACGCTGGCCTTCGGCTACATGATCGTGTTCAACACCGACCTGGCGCCCTGGCTGGGCTCGATGCCGCTCCTGATCGCGGCGCACGCGATCCTCACCTTGCCCTACCTCACCAACACGCTGCTGACCGACCTGCGTCACCTCGACCTGAGCCGGCTGGAGCAGGCGGCCGCCACGCTCGGCGCCTCGGGCTGGCAGCAGTTCACCGGCATCGTGCTGCCCAGCCTGCGCCAGAGCCTGATCAGCGGGCTGGTGATGGTGGCGGCCATTTCGGTGGGCGAGTTCGGCGTGTCGAACCTGCTCACGAGTTTCCAGAACCGCACCTACCCGGTGGTGCTGCTGCAGGCCTTCTACGGCGCGACGGGCTTCGCCTGCGCGGCCACGGTGATCCTGCTGGTGCTGGCGAGCGCGTCGGCGCTTCTTTCCTCCTCCCTCGTGAAGCAACGCGCATAAGCGGCAGAACCGATACGCCATGAGCCTCCTCCTCGACAAGGTCAGCTACAACTATCCCGGCAGCACGCACGGCCTGCACGACGTATCGCTGGACGTGCGCACCGGCGAGCTGGTCGCTGTGATCGGGCCCAGCGGCTCGGGCAAGTCGACGCTGCTGAAGCTGGTGTCGGGCCTGGAGACGGGCCACACCGGTCGCATCGCGCTCGACGGCGAGGACATGTCACGCACGCCGGTGCATCAGCGCCACATCGGCATGGTGTTCCAGAGCTACGCGCTCTTTCCGCACCTGAGCGTGCTCGACAACGTGGCCTACGGCCTCAAGCTGCGCAAGGTGGCCACGGCCGAGCGGCACCGCCGCGCGCAGGAGCTGCTCGACATCGTGGGGCTGGGCGAGTTCTCGCGGCGCGCGGTGGCGCAGCTCTCGGGCGGGCAGCAGCAGCGCGTGGCGCTGGCCCGCGCGCTGGCCATCGACCCGCGCGCCCTGCTGCTGGACGAGCCGCTCTCGGCGCTCGACGCCAGCGTGCGCGGCCACCTGCGCGACCAGATCCGCGCCATCCAGCAGCGCTTCAACGCCACCACGCTGCTGGTCACGCACGACCAGGAGGAAGCGCTGGCCATGGCCGACCGCGTGGCGATGCTGAAAGACGGCCGGCTGCTGCAGATCGCCACGCCGCGCGACATCTACGAGAACCCCGCGAGCCGCGCGGTGGCCGAGTTCGTCGGGCTCTCGACGATCCTGCCCGCGAAGGTGGCCGCGCCCGGCCGGCTGGACATGGGTTTTGCCGAGCTCTTCGCCGACACCGGCCGGCGCGCCTTCGGCACCGAGGTGCACGTGCTGGTGCGCCCCGAGCACATCCGGCCCGACCCTGCCGCCGACGCCGTCAATCGCCTCGCGGGTCGCGCCGGCGCGCAGCGCTACCTGGGCGCGCTCACCCGCTACGACTTCGAAGTGCCGGGCGCGGCCAAGCCCTTCCTCGCCGAATCGGCGAAGCCCGCCGGCGAGGCCATCGCCATCGCGCCCGAGCACCTCCGCTTACTCGACCACTGACCTCTTCCTCCAAGGAGCCACCATGCAACGCAGACATCTGATCCAGGCCGCCGGCGCACTGCCGCTGGCCTCTCTCGCGGCCCGTACCGCATTCGCCTTCGACGGCCCCGAGCTCTACGCGGGCGAGAAGGCGCTGTACGCCGAGGCGCAGAAGGAAGGCCTGTGCGTCTCCTTCGACACCGGCCCCGAGTGGGCCAACTGGAAGTCGCTGTTCCGCGACTTCAAGAAGCGCTACCCCGAGATCGAGCTGACCTACAACGACATCGGCTCCGCCGCCACCGTGGTCTCGCTCGAGAAGACCAGGCGCCGCCCGCAGGCAGACACCGCCTACTACTTCGCCGCCTCCGCCGTCGACGCCGCCAGGAAGGACGTGGTCGCGCCCTTCAAGCCCGTCAACTTCGACAAGCTGCCGGCCGTGTTCCGCGAGGCCGAGGGCCGCTGGTTCACCATCCACACGCTCAACATCGCCTTCCTGGTCAACAAGAAGCTGGTGAAGAACGTGCCCACCGGCTGGGCCGACCTGCTCAAGCCCGAATTCAAGAACACGGTCGTGTACCTCGACCCACGCTCCACCGGCATCGGCCAGGTGCTGACCTTCGCGGCGGCCTATGCCAACGGCGGCAGCGTCGACAACGTGCAGCCCGGCACCGACTACCTCGGCAAGCTGCATGCAGCGGGCAACGTGCTGCGCGTGGAAGGCACCACGCCCTATGCCAAGTTCCTGAAGGGCGAGATCCCGGTGTGGATCAGCTACGAGAACGACGGCCTGAAGGCCAAGCACGTCGACGGCATGGGCGACGCGGTGGAAGTCGTGATCCCCAAGGAAGCCAGCGTGGCAGCGCCCTACGCCATCAGCCTCGTGAAGAACGGCCCGAACCCGAACGCCGGCAAGCTGTGGCTCAACTTCATCATGAGCGAGGCCGGCCAATCGCTGTTCGCCCAGGGCTTCGTGCGCCCCGCCGTGCCGGGCACGCCGCTGTCGGCCGACATGGCCGCCAAGATGCCGGCCGCGCCGCAGATCAAGCCGCTCGACGTGGTGAAGGCCTCGGAGCGCAAGGCGGAAATCGACAAGCTCTGGGCGCAGGCCGCACTGGGCAAGTAAGCAGCCATGCGACGCTTTGGCGCCTGGCCCGCGTGGGCCTTCATGGCGCTGTTCTTCGCGGTGCCGCTGGCGGCGCTGCTGCCCGAGGCCTTCGGCGAAGGCGGCAGCGCCTTCGGCCGGCTGTTCGGCAACGCGCTCTTCTTCGGCGCGCTGCGCAACACGCTGGCGCTCGGGCTCGCGGCGGGTGCCATGTCGGCGATCGTGGGCACCTGCATCGCGATCGAACTCGCGCGCCAGCCCGAAGCGCGCCGCCGCTGGATGATGACGCTGCTGGGCCTGCCGCTGGCCTTTTCGGGCCTGGTGATCGCCTACGGCTTCATCCTGGCCTTCGGCCGGGCGGGCTTCGTAACGCAGCTGCTCGCGGGGCTGGGCGCCGACCCGGCCGCCATCGGCAGCTGGATCTACAGCGTGTCGGGCCTGGGTTTTGCGTATGCCTACTACCTGATTCCGCGCGTGGCGCTGTCGCTGTACCCGGTGTTCGCGAACCTCGACCTGCGCCCGGCGCAGGCGGCGCGCACGCTGGGCGCCTCGCGCTCGCGCGCCTTCTGGGACACGGTGGTGCCCGAGGTGCTGCCTTCGGTCCTGTCGAACGCCTGCATGGTGACCGCGATCGCGATGGGCACCTACGGCACGGCGCTGGCGCTGGTGGGCACGCAGCTCAACATCCTGCCGCTGATGCTGCTGGCGCAGGTGGGCGACGGCGGTTCCGATTTCGCGGTGGCGGCGGCCCTGTCGCTGGTGCTGATGGTTGTGTGTGTGATCGTGATGGGAGTGGGCGATGTCTTTACGCGAAGGCGCGAGCGCGGCGGTGCTGCCGGCGCCGGTCACTGAGGCGCTGGAACGCCTCGCGCAGAAACAGCGGGGGCCGCAGCGCCACCGCCAGCCGGTGGCCATCATCGGCCCCGGCGACGGCGGTCCGGCCGAATGCGAGGCCGCCCATGCGGTGGCGCATGCGCTGGCCGGCGCGGGCATGGCGGTGGTCTGCGGCGGGCGCGGCGGCGTGATGGCCGCAGCCTCGCGCGGCGCGGTGGAAGCCGGCGGCATCGCCGTGGGAATCCTGCCCGAGGACGACGACCGCAATGCCAACGAATGGCTCAGCGTGGCCATTCCCACCGGCATGGGCGAGATGCGCAACGGCATCGTCGCGCGCAGCGGCGTGTGCCTGGTCGCCATCGGCGGCAACATGGGCACGCTGTCTGAAATGGCGCTGGGCCTCAAGTGGGGCAAGCCGGTGTTCGTGATGCACGGCGACGTGGCGCTGCCCGGCGCGGTGCAGGCCACGGACGTGAACGACATGCTGGCGAAGGTGCTGGCCTGCCTGTTGAACTGACCCGAGCTGACGGGGCAGCCGCATTGCACAATGCCGGCATGCCCTACATGCCAACCTTCGTCGCTCCCGCCCGCTTCACCGACGCCGCCGCCGCACTCGAACAGGTCAAGCTGATCTACCAGAGCGGCCTCGCGCACCTGCGCGAATCGATGCTGCGCTTCGTCGCCGGCGAAGAACTGCCGGGTCGGGTGCGGGCCTGCTACCCCTTCGTGCGGGTGCACACCCACACCGTCTCGCGCCACACGCCGCCGGCCAACGCCGGCCTGAGCTACGGCTTCGTGGCAGGCCCCGGCCGCTACGAGACCACGCTGACGCGGCCCGACCTGTTCTCGCGCTACTACCTCGACCAGTTCCGCCTGCTGCTGGAAAACCACCAGGTCGAGCTCGAGGTCGGCACCAGCACGCAGCCCATTCCGATCCATTTCTCCTTCGCCGAGAACGACCACATCGAAGGCACCATGAGCGCCGAGCGCCGCGCCCTCATGCGCGACGTGTTCGACCTGCCCGACCTGGGCGTGATGGACGACGGCATCGCCAACGGCACCTTCGAGGCGCGCGACGGCGAGGCGCAGCCGCTGTCGCTGTTCACCGCCGCGCGGGTCGACTACTCGCTGCACCGCCTGCGCCACTACTCGGGCACGGCGCCGGAGTGGTTCCAGAACTTCGTGCTGTTCACCAACTACCAGTTCTACATCGACGAATTCGTGCGCCTGGGCCACGAGGCCATGGCCGACGAGAACAGCGAGTACGTCGCCTTCATCGAGCCCGGCAACGTGGTCACGCGCCGCCGCGGACTGCCCGCCGGCTCGAGCGCTACCTACGGCCACCTGCTCGACGGCAGCCAGGGCACCGCGCCGCCGCGCCTGCCGCAGATGCCGGCCTACCACCTGGTGCGCGAGGACTGCAGCGGCACCACCATGGTCAACATCGGCGTGGGCCCGGCCAACGCCAAGACCATCACCGACCACATCGCGGTGCTGCGCCCGCATGCCTGGATGATGCTGGGCCACTGCGCGGGCCTGCGCAACACGCAGCAGCTCGGCGACTACGTGCTGGCCCACGCCTACGTGCGCGAGGACCACGTGCTCGACGAGGAACTGCCGCTGTGGGTGCCGATCCCGGCGCTGTCGGAGATCCAGCTCGCGCTGGAAAAAGCAGTGGCCGACGTCACGCGCTACGAGGGACCCGACCTGAAGAAGATCATGCGCACCGGCACCGTGGCCAGCACCGACAACCGCAACTGGGAGCTGCTGCCGGGCAACCAGCCGCAGCGCCGCTTCAGCCAGAGCCGCGCGGTGGCCCTGGACATGGAAAGCGCGACCATCGCGGCCAACGGCTTCCGCTTCCGCGTGCCCTACGGCACCCTGCTGTGCGTGAGCGACAAGCCGCTGCACGGCGAGATCAAGCTGCCCGGCATGGCCAACCACTTCTACCGCGAGCGCGTGGAGCAGCACCTGCGCATCGGCATGCGGGCCATCGACATCCTGCGCGCCGAGGGCTCGACCCGGCTGCACAGTCGCAAGCTGCGCAGCTTCGCCGAAGTGGCGTTCCAGTAAGAAGAACGGCTCCAGCAGGGGCCCGGCAAGGGCCGGGGCCTCAGGGTTTGTCCTGCCCGCGGCCGCGCGGGATTGGCGCGTTTCGCGGACATCATCCGGTCTATCCCACGACAACCGGAAAGAAGATGACCCAGTCGCGCTCCGTTCCCCCCATCTCCCGTCGCAGTTTTTCTGCATGGATCGCGGCCTCGGCCGCCGCAGCCGGCGCAGGACACGCCGCGCTGTGGCCGCGCGCCGCGCACGCCGCCGACGCGCCGCTGAGCAACCGGCTGCGCATCGTGATCCCCGCCAACGAAGGCGGCGGCTGGGACCAGACGGGCCGTGCGCTGGGCGCCGCGATGCTGGCATCGGGCGCGGTCGGCAACGTGGTGTACGAGAACGTCGGCGGCAAGGGCGGCACGATCGGTCTCGCCAGGTACGTCGAGAAATACGACGCCGATCCCGACACGCTGCTGATGAGCGGCATGGTCATGGTCGGCGCGGTGGCGCTGCAGAAGCCCACGGTCACCATGGCCAACATGGCGCCCATCGCCCGCCTCACCAGCGACTACGAGGTGATCGCGGTGAAGGCCGACTCACCCATCAGGACGCCGAAGGACCTGATCGCGCAACTGCGCGCGGACGCGGCCGGCACCGTCATCGCGGGCGGCTCGGCAGGCGGCGTGGACCACATGTACGCCGGCATGCTGGCGCGCGTGGCCGATGCCTCGCAGTCGCTGGTCTACCAGGCGCACCCCGGCGGAGCGGAGGTGGTCGAGGCACTCGATACCGGCAAGGCCGTGGCGGGCATCTCGGGCTACAGCGAGTTCGCCGAGGGCCTGGCCAGCGGCAAGCTGCGCGCCATCGGCGTGTCGTCGAAGCGGCCGTTCCAGGGCATCGCCTCGGTGCGCGAACAGGGCGTGGACGCCGACCTCGCCAACTGGCGCGGCGTGCTCACCGGCCGCAAGGTACCGCCATACCGCAAGGCGGCCCTGCTGACGGTGGTGCGGCGCGCCACCGCCACCGAGCTGTGGCAGAAAACCGTCAAGCAGAACAACTGGGACCCGTTCTGGCTCGACGGCAAGGAGTTCGAGAACTTCCTCGAAACCGACACCGCGATGGCCGGCCCGCTCATCTATCTGCTGAAGCTCAAGGCCTGAACCGCCGGTTCGCTCGGTCGGGCCTTGTTCGGGTTTACCCCGAGCAAATGACACTAATGACTGACACGGTTTTCGTCGATCATCCGGTTACTTTTATAGGGAGCCGGAAACAAAATGACGCATTTCGTGCCAACTGCCCCCACGGGGCTGTCTCGCCGTGGCTTCACCGCCTGGATGGCATCGGCCGCCGCCGTGGGCGTTGTGCCCGCGCTGCGGCCTTCAGCAGCGGGCGCGGCTGAAGCGCAACTCGCCCCCAAGCTGCGCATCGTCATTCCCGCCAACGAAGGCGGCGGCTGGGACCAGACCGGCCGCGCGCTGGGCGCCGCGATGATCGCCTCGGGGGCGGTGGGGGACATCAGCTACGAGAACATCGGCGGCAAGGGCGGCACCATCGGCCTGGCCAAGTACGTCGAGAAATACGACGCCGACCCCGACACGCTGCTGATGAGCGGCATGGTCATGGTCGGTGCCGTGGCGCTGCAGAAGCCCGCCATCACCATGGCGCAGGTCGCGCCGGTGGCCCGGCTCACCAGCGACTACGAAGTGGTGGCCGTGAAGGCCGACTCTCCCATCAAGACGCCGAAGGACCTGATCGCGCAGCTGCGCGCAGATGCCGCGAAGACGGTCATTGCGGGCGGCTCGGCCGGCGGCGTGGACCACATGTACGCGGGCATGCTGGCGCGCGTGGCCGGCAACGCGGGCGCGCTGGTCTACCAACCGCATCCTGGCGGCGCGCAGGTGGTCGAGGCGCTCGAATCGGGCAAGGCAGCCGCCGGCATCTCGGGCTACAGCGAATTCAGCGAGCAGCTCGCCAACGGCAAGCTGCGCGCCATCGGCGTGTCGGCCAAGCGGCCGTTCCTGGGCATTCCGTCGGTGCGCGAACAGGGCGTGGACGCCGACCTCGCCAACTGGCGCGGCGTGCTCACCGGCAAGAAGGTCACGGCGGAACGAAAGGCCGTGCTGCTCGAAGCCGTGCGCCGCGCCACCCAGGCCGACGTCTGGCAGAAGACCATCAAGCGCAACAACTGGGACCCATACTGGATGGCGGGCAAGGACTTCGAGAGCTTCCTCGATCTGGATACGGCGATGGCCGGGCCCCTCATCTATCTGCTCAAGCTCAAGGCCTGAGGCAGGTTCACCCCCAGGCTTCGCGCACTTCGTGTCGCTGCGCCAACCCCCTTCCGGGGGCGACACCTGCGGCCCGGCAAAGCCGGTTCCGCGGTGTCTGCGGCCTTGGGCCGCTCGATCAGGAAAAAAGCTCCGGCATCTCCCGCCGCGCCTTCGGCGTCAGCGTGAGCGCCCGCCCGTCCAGCTCCTGCCGCACCCATCCCCGTTTCAGCGACAGCTGCAGCCACGCCGCGCCCAGCGCGCCGCCCAGGTGCGGGCGGCGCTCGCTCCAGTCGAGGCAGGCACAGGCGAAGCGGCGGCGCGAGCGGCGCACCTCGTCGATCTCCACGCCCAGGCTCTCCAGCGCGATCGCACCATCGGGCGTGAGTTCGTAGGAGCCGCTTTGCAGTCCGCTGAGCCAGCCCTGCGCATGCAGCCGGTCGTGCAGCGCGACGCCGGCCGTGCCCGCCATGTGGTCGTAGCAGGTGCGGGCGCTGCGCAGGCGGCTCGGCGTGCTGGGCCTGAACTCGGGCGCAGGTGGCGTGCGTGGGGTGCCGGCCACCACCATCAGGCTTTCGAGCGCGGAAGCGACGTCGTCGTTGGCGAGGCGGAAGTAGCGGTGCTTGCCCTGCACCAGCACGTCGACCAGCCGCTCTTCCTTCAGGCGCGCCAGGTGTGCGCTGGCGGTGGAGGCGGCCACCTCGGCGACGGTGGCGAGCTCGGTGGCGGTGCGTGCATGGCCGTCCATCAGGCAGCTCAGCATGCGGGCGCGCGCCGGCTCGGCGATCGCGCCGGCCAGGCGGGCGAGCTGGAAGTCGGCGGATGAGGAAAGGGTGTCGTCCATGCGCCCATCCTAAGACGGCGGCGCACGCCACACTTCGTTCGCGGGCGAAGTGTGGCGGCAGCTTCGACCGCACACTGGCGCCATGACGAACACGAGCCCCACGCCCTCCGCCATGCCCGCCGATCCGGTCGCGGCCGCCACGCATGCCGATCCCTACCCGTACTACGCCACTCTTCGCGACGGACCGCCGCTCGCGTGGAACGAGAAGCTGCGCCTGTGGGTCGCGAGCCGCGCGGACGTGGTCGAACAGGTGCTGCAGGCCCACGGTGCCTTGCGCGTGCGGCCGGCCGCCGAACCCGTGCCGCGCGCCATCGTGGGCAGCCCGGCCGGCGAGGTGTTCGGTCACCTGGTCCGAATGAACGACGGTGCCGCGCATCAGGCCCACAGGCCCGCGCTGCAACGCGCGCTCGCCGGGCTCGACCTGAACGCGGTGTACGCGTCCGCCCTGCAGGTCGCGCAGCGCGTGCCTCGGCAGCAGCCGCTTTCCGACACGCTGTTCTCGATGCCGGTGCAGTCCGCCGCGCACCTGCTCGGCTTTGCCGACGATGCGCTGCCGCAGGTGGACCGGTGGATGCGCGACTTCGTGGCCTGCCTGTCGCCGCTTTCCACGCTCGAACAGTTGCAGCGCGCGAGCACTGCCGCCGCGGAGCTGATGGCGCGCTTCGAAGTCCTGGCAACCGGTAATGCGCCGCGGCACGGCACGCTGCTCGCCGCGGTGATGGCAGAAAGCGCAGGCGGCGATGCGCCCCTGTCGCGCTCGCTGCTCGCGAACCTCGCTGGCCTGCTCTCGCAGACCTGCGACGCCACGGCCGGATTGGTCGGCAACAGCCTGATCGCACTGATGCGCGAGCCGTCGCTGCGGCCTTCGGCCCGCACGCGCGATGGCCTCCAGGCCGTCGTCGAGGAAACCGCGCGCCACGATCCGTCGGTGCAGAACACGCGGCGCTTCGCCGCAGAGGCCGTGACCATCGCCGGCACCGACGTGGCTGCGGGCGACACGGTGCTGGTGCTGCTGGCATCGGCCAACCGCGATCCGGCGTTCAACCCCGAGCCCGACCGGTTCATGCCCCTGCGCGAACGGCGCCGCATGCTCGGCTTCGGCCACGGCATGCATGCCTGTCCGGGACAGGCGCTGGCCTGCACGCTGGCCGCCGCCAGCCTCCACACGCTGCTGCAGCATGCAGCCCACCTCGATGCCCAGCGCCTGCGCGGCTGGAGCTACCGGCCGTCGGCCAACGGGCGCATCCCCGTGTTCCACTGACCCGTGCCCGCAAGGTGCGGCGATAGCTGCGCGTCGCCCCAGCGCAGCGGCAGTGCACCCGGCCGGCGCAGCGCGTGCGTGACGCGGAAGCGCACCAGCCGCTCGGCGCCTTCGAAGGCATCCACCTCGGGGCCGTTCCACATGATCTCGGCTGTGGCCGCCACGTGCAGCAGGTCGCCGCTATCGAAGTCGACGAACAGCAGGCCCGCGCGCGGATGCACGGCGAGGTTGCCCAGCGTGTTGAAGAAGCGGTTGCCGTTGAAGTCCGGCAGCACGAGCGTGTCGTCGCCATCGATGCGCACGAAGCCCGGACGGCCGCCGCGGTGCGACACGTCGACGCCGTGCGAGCTCGCGTCGGCCTCGTCGCCCGCCGCGGCTTCGTGGGGGTAGGCAGTGGCAAGGAACAGCGTGTCGGCGCTGCCGATGAGGCGGTGCGCGGCAAGATCCAGCCTGTCGAGCCACTGCACGGGAGCCGCACCGGTAGCGCGCGGCGCGACGAACTCCGGCTCGCGCGCCTGGATGTAGCGCGGGCAGTTGCCGAAGCTCTGCTGCACCGCGACGCTGAAGCCCGCCGCATCGAGCGCCTCCACCGTGCCGTTCATGCGGTTGCGCCGCCGCGTGTGCGGCTGGATGCCGAGCAGCCCCAGGGTTGCGCCCTGCTTCAGCTGGCCGAGGAGCGGATCGCCCGCCGTGGGCAGCGCATCGACGCGCAGGTGCGTGGCATCGGGCGAATGCACGAAGCCGGCGGGCCCGGCGAGCACGCTGGCCCAGGGCTGCAGGTCGGCGTCGAGGCTGCCGGCCACGATGAAGGGCAGCAGCGAGAAGAACTCGCGATGCTGGTCGGGCATGTAGTCGCGGATCACGCGGGGGCCGGCGACCTCCATCTGTTCGCGCGAACCCGCCAGCGCCTGCAGCGTGCGCTCGCCGGCATGGAATGGAGCGGCGATCATGAGCTGGCCCCCGCGGCGAGTCCTACGGCGGTGCGCACCATCGGCACGAAGCCGGGCAATGCCTCGACGCGCGCCAGCCACTCGCGCACGCTCGGATAGCCGTCGAGCGACACGCTGCCTTCAGGGGCGTGCGCCACGTAGGCGTAGTTCGCGATGTCGGCCAGTGTGGCCTCGGGGCCCGCGAGGAAGGGCTGCTGCTGCAGGTGCGTTTCCATCACCGAGAGCAGCGCGTGCGAGCGCTTGACTGTTTCGGTGGGATCGGTCGCGTGGCCGAACAGCACCATGACCCGCGCGGCCGCCGGGCCATCGGCCAGCGGACCGGCGGCCACCGAGAACCAGCGCTGCACACGCGCCGCGCCGATTGCGTCGCGCGGCATCCAGCGCAAGGGGTCGGCCGAATAGCGCTCATTGAGATAGACCAGGATGGCGTTCGAATCGGCCAGCGTGAGATCGCCGTCCTCGATCACGGGCACCTGGCCAAAGGGATTGCGCGCAAGGAACTCTGGCGTGCGGTTCTCGCGCTTGCGCATGTCGAGCTCGATGCTCTCGAAGGGCAGGCCGAGCATCGTGAGAAACAGGCGCACGCGATGCACATGGCCCGAGATGGGGGAGCCGTAGAGCTTGATGGGCTGGGCGGGACGGACGGCGGTCATGGCAATTCCTTTTCTGCAAAGAGGTGGGACACGGATCGGATTCTTCTCTCTTGCACCGAATGAATGAATAGCCTTTCCTGTATTTGACTGCTGCGTTTTCCGGTTTAATTGCTGCATGGATCGCTTCAAGGCCATGCAGACCTTCGTTCAGATCGCCGACCAGGGCAGCCTGACCCGCGCCGCCGAGGCGTTGGGCACATCGCTGCCCGCGGTGGTGCGCTCGCTCGCCGCACTGGAGGCGCACCTGGGCGTGCGCCTGTTCCACCGAACCACGCGCCGCCTCTCGCTCACCGAGGAGGGGCGCAGCTACCTGCCGAGCGCACGCGAGGTGCTGCTCGCGGCCGATGCCGCCGACCTCGCGCTGAAAGCCGAGGCGCGCGAGCCCGCCGGCCAGCTCACCATCACCGCGCCGGTGCTCTTCGGCCACATGTACGTGGCACCTGCCATCGTGCGCTTCATGAAGCGCTACGAAAAAGTGCGCTGCAGCGTGCGGCTGTACGACCGCACCGTGAACCTGCTGGATGAAGGCATCGACGTCGGCATTCGCATCAGCCCGCTGGAAGATTCCTCGCTCGTCGCGCAGACCATGGGCACCATCCGCCGCGTGCTGGTAGCGAGCCCCGACTACCTTGCGCAGCACGGCACGCCGACGCACCCGCGCGAACTGAACGGCGCCCCGTGCGTGCGCGGCCGCGTCGATGCGCCGGCACAGTGGCAGTTCTACGAGGGCGGTAAGGCGATCAGCGTGACGCCCGACAACCGGCTGGAATTCAACCACCTAGCGCCCGCCATCGAATCGTGCGCCGCGGGCATGGGCTTCGGCACCTTCTTCTCGTACCAGGTGATGCCGCACGTGGCACGGGGCCGGCTGAAGCTGGTGCTCGAAGACTTCGAGCCGCCACCGCGGCCGGTGAGCGTGATCTATCCGAATGCGCGGCTGCTGCCGGCGCGCACTCGGGCGTTCATCGAGTGGATGAAGGCGGAGTTCTGCGGGCTCAGGCTTTGAACGGCGGAGCGCACCGCAGGTTCATGCGGCGGCCTCCAGCCATCCCGCGTCCATCGACTCCCGGCTGTCGAGCAGGCAGATCTCCGTCTCCTGCTTCAGCAGCGGCCAGCCCTGGCGCTCCAACTGGCCGGTCAGTGCCGCGACCCGAGCCTTGAACCCGTCCAGCGGTTCGCGGCTGCGCAGGGTGGCGAAGCGCACGTCCGTCTCGTCCTTCAGGCTGTTGCGCGAGAGGCGCGCGCCGTGCGTCTCGCACAGGTGCTGCAACGCGGAGGCGTCGTGCACGCGCAGCTTGCCGTGCCATTCGAAGTACTCGTCGGGCCGGCTCAGGCATTCGTGACCCTGGATGGGGGCCTCGACCTTCACGCGCAGCACGGCCATGCCCGCGCGCGCCAGCCACTGCGCAAGCGCCATCGCCTCGGCCTTCGCCTCGGCGAGGTCGCCACGCAGCCAGGTGGTGGCCATGGGCTGCTGCTTCTGCTCGCCGTGGGCGAGGTCGATCAGCAGCGGCTTGAGCCCCACCTGCTCGCAGACCTCGACGAAGAAAGGAATCCGCGCGGCATCCATCGCACCGCAAGTCAAGTGGAGTTCGAGCCGGCCTTTCAGCGGCCGCGGAATCGTGTTCATGGCGCGCCCCCCCGATCTGGCAGGGGCTTGCCGTCGCACAGCGCGGCCGTGTCGGCGACCATGCCGCGCACCGCTTCTTCCATGCCGAGGTTGAGCACCGACATGAATTCGCCATTGCCGCTGGCCCAGTTCGCGCGCGTGCCCATGCCGTGGTACTGGCGCATCACGGGCTCGGCGCCGGGCATGCGGTAGCTGGCCTGCAGCACGACGTGCGAGACGAGGTTGAGGCCCGACGACCACGAATGCGCCAGGCGCAGCGCGACGTCGGCCGTGACCTGCCTCGCAGCAGCGCCCGTCGAGGGCGGCACGGCACTCACCACCTGCAGGCTGTAGCGGCTTGCGGACAGCAGCGCACTGCGCGCCCACTCGACAGGATCGCCGCCGGCACGGATGGACTGCACCTTCACCGGCGTGGCGTGCAGCGTGGGCAGCATCAACGTCAGGTTGCCAACGCTGGCCTTGTTCAGGCGCATGTCGTCGATCTTCGGCAGATACAGCGTGCAGCCGCTGGCTACGCGCAGCACAGGGGCGGGCGTGCTGTTGGGCCGCTCGGCCGGCTCGGGTGCCGCTTCGTAGACCATGGGAAGCGGCTCGGTCTCGGTCAGCGCGTGCGAGATGCCCGGCGCGGCGCCGAGCATGCACAGCGCGCTGAAAGCGGCCGGCCTCCAGGCGTGGCGCCGCGGCGTCATGGCGCAGCGCTCCTGACCGAATAGAGCGCGCCGTCCTGGTCGCGGAACAGCACGCGGCCCGGCCGCTCGTCGAAGCTCTGGCCGGCCAGCGTCACCCACGAGCCGTTGACGTTGAAGCGCGCGGTCTTCACTGCGCCCGAGCGCGCGCCGGCGATGTCCAGCGCCACCGCATGCAGCGTCTGCGTCATCGACTCGCGCATCATGCCGCGCAGCACCTGCCCGTCATCGGCAGTGAGGCGGCGGATGACGGTGGCGCGCGCGACGCCGCCCACGGGCGTCTGGAAGATGGCCGCGGCGCGATAGCTGGGCTCGCTCCTGCCGTCCTGCCAGAGCAGGGCCGAGGTGCGCGTGGTGAAGGCGCCCAGGCCGGGCTCCAGCGCGTACTGCAGCAACAGCACCATGTAGGCGGGACCGTTCTTCGTGGCGGCGATGCGGGCCTCGTGCTCGGCCTTGACGGGCATGGCCGGAAGCAGCCGCGCGGAGCGGATCTTCAGCGGGAACGAAGACGGCTCGCCGAGCTGCGCCTCGAGCGCCCGGGCTGCCTCGGCGCGGTAGTCGTAGTCGAGCAGCGGGCCGACGATGGCCTGCACCTCGGCGCTCATGTCCTTCTGGCGCGACTGCTGCACGGAGGAATCGATGAGCGCACCGATCAGCCCGCCGCCCGTGGCGGCGCTCACGCCGGGCGACTGCGCGGAGAACATGAAGCTCTCTTGCGCGACGACCACGCGCAGGTCGACTTCCTGGACCTTGTTGCGGTCCGCGGCCGCCAGGGGCCGGTGAAAGGGTGCGCAGGCGCCGAGCAGCAGCAAGGCCGCCAGCGCCAGCCAGAAACGCAGCATTCTTGGGTCTCCCCCCGTGTGCAATGCCATTGGCTCATTCATCCGTCGATCGATGGGTGCGGCGATTTTGCCGCTGCCGGGAGCTCGCTCCGCCCCGGGTTATCGAGGGCCCATGGCGCCGGTCGTCTTCAGGCGGCTGTCGAGCATCCAGCCCATAGTGTCCTCGCCCGTCTTCGGGTGGATGAACATCACCTGAACCCATTCCTTGTACGGCGTGTAGACGGTGACGCGGTCCTTGGGTATCAGGAACTTGCCGCTGTCGCAGGCGGCGTCGGGCGCCGTGTGGAGATGCGCCCTGCCGGCGCCGACAACGACCGCGCCGTAGCGCGGGACGAAGCCAGGGCTCGCATTCGCGACCTCGTGGAGCTGTTCGCACCGTTTCGGATCGGCCGGCGCTGCCGCCGCCGTCACCTGCACCGCCGTGGCGGCCAGGCACGCCACGATCCATGAAGTTGCTCTGAACATCGGCGGATTGTCCATCGATTGAAGCGATGGGCACGCCCCGCGTCCGGCTGCGTCAGAATGGCCGCGTGCCGCCTACACCCTCTTCCTCCGCCCCGCCTCCCCTCTTCCACGCCAGCCATCTGCACAAGCGCTATGGCGACACCACGGTCGTGAACGACCTGTCGTTCGAGATCGCACCCGGCGAGTGCCTCGGCGTGATCGGCCCGAACGGCGCCGGCAAGACCACCACCATCCGCATGTGCCTGGGCCTCACCGCGCCCGACGGCGGCGAGATCTCGGCGCTGGGGCTGCAGATGCCGCGCGATGCGCTGGCGATCAAGGCGCAGCTGGGCGTGGTGTCGCAGTTCGACACGCTGGACCCCGACTTCAGCTGCGCCGAGAACCTCGTGGTGTACGGCCGCTACTTCGGCTTCAGCAAGGCGCAGGTGCGTGCGCGCGTTCCGCAGTTGCTGGAGTTCGCGGCGCTCTCGCACAAGGCCGACGCGAAGCCGGGCGAGCTCTCGGGCGGCATGCGGCGGCGGCTCTCGCTGGCGCGCGCGCTGGTCAACGACCCGAAGCTGCTGCTGCTGGACGAACCCACCACCGGGCTCGACCCGCAGGCGCGGCATCTGATGTGGGAGCGGCTGCAGGTGCTGCTGCAGCAGGGCAAGTCGATCCTGCTGACCACGCACTTCATGGACGAGGCCGAGCGCCTGTGCTCGCGCCTGCTGGTGCTGGACCACGGCCGCAAGATCGCCGAGGGCCGCCCGCGCGACCTGATCGCCGAGCACCTGGAGCCCGACGTGGTCGAGGTGTACGGCAACGGCGCGCTCTCGCTGGCCGGGTCGGCCGAACTGAAGGCGATGGCGGCGCGCGTGGAAGTCAGCGGCGAGACGGTGTTCTTCTACACCCAGGACGCGCGGCGGTTGCTCGATGCGCTGACGCGGCACGGCGGGCTGCGCACCTTCCACCGGCCCGCGAATCTCGAAGACCTCTTTCTCAAGCTCACGGGTCGCCAGATTCGTGAAGATGGCTAGACATGAACACGACCACCACCACAACCGCGCCCCCTTCGCCCTCACCGTGGCGCCCGCCCCAACTCTCGCTGCGCTGGTGGCCCGTGTTCCTGCGCAACCTGCTGGTGTGGCGCAAGCTCGCCATACCGAGCCTGATCGGCAACATCGCCGAACCGCTGATCTGGCTCGTGGCCTTCGGCTACGGCATGGGCGCGCTGGTGGGGCAGGTGTCGGTCGACGGCGTGAAGGTGCCGTACATCCTGTTCCTGGCGAGCGGCTCGATCTGCATGAGCGCGATGAACGCGGCGAGCTTCGAGGCGCTCTATTCGGCCTTCTCGCGCATGCACGTGCAGAAGACCTGGGACGGCATCATGAACGCCCCCGTGGGCCTCGATGACATCGTGCTGGCAGAGATGCTGTGGGCGGCGTTCAAGTCGATCTTCACCGTGACGGCCATCCTTTTCGTGATGCTGGGGCTGGGCATCAGCCACAGCCCGAAGCTCATCGTCGCGTGGATGGTGCTGATCGGCGCGGGCATCACTTTCTCCTCGATCGCGCTGATCTTCAATGCGCTGGCGAAGGGGTACGACTTCTTCACCTACTACTTCACGCTGTTCATGACACCGATGATGTTCCTGAGCGGGGTGTTCTTTCCGCTGGAGCAGTTGCCCGCCGCCGTGCAGGCAGTGGCCGCGTGGCTGCCGCTGACGAACGCCGTGGCGCTGGTACGGCCGCTCTTCATGGACCAGTGGCCCGCCGGCTGGTGGGTGCACGCGGTGGTGCTGGCGGTGTATGCGGTGGTGGCGTTCTGGATTGCGCTGGGGCTGACGCGCAAGAGGTTCAGGGCGTAGCAGCAGCGGCCTCCACGCGGCCCGGCGGAAACCACGCGATGACGCCCGCCGTCCGCGCGCGCACTTCCGGGGAGGCCAGGCAGGTGGCGACCGCTTCGTAGCCGGGTGCGCCGGAATACGGCGCGACCTGCATCGGCGGGCTGTGGTTGGCGGGACAGAGGATGACGGTTTCGTCAGGGCCCACGGCGGACAGGTCCAGGATCGCGCTGGAGCGGGTGAGCATGAAGATCGGCCGTGCGCCGGGGGCTCTTCGGCGCAGCCAGGCGATCAGGGCTTCCTGCGTTTGCTGGTCCAGGCCTTGCTCGATCATGTCCACGATGAGTGTGGTGGGGCCTTCGGCTTCGAGTTCGGAGAGCAGCACCAACAAGGCGTCCGATGGAGTAGCACCGTCTTCAGCGAGCCAAGCCATAGCTTCGTCGACTCTCGACTTCAACCGATGGTCGGCATGCAGTCTTGCCTTCGCTGCTGCCGCCTCGGCTTCTTCAAGTCTGTGCAATCCCAGGAAGACTGCATCGGGCAGCGCCTCGGCAAGGCTGTGCGCAAGCCGCGTCTTGCCGCTGCCGAGCGGGCCGATGATGTAGTTCAGCGCGCGGATGTCCCGCAGCTCGAAAAGCTCGCCACCCCAGGGCCACGGAAGCCGAAACGCGACGCGAACCTCGGTGGTTGGTGCGCGCAGGTCCGCGAGTTCGCCGATGGTCGGCGTGCGGCCTTGCAGCAGATCGGTTCGCAGGCTCCGAATCTTCGCGACCGTTGCTGCAAGCCCATGCAACTGCGCCTCCAGCGCTGCCTGATGAGCCGCCAATGTCTGCTCCAGCCCCTGCGGGTCGCCTTGCAACACTCGCCCCACCTGAGCAAGGCTGAAGCCGAGCGCTCGAAGCGCGACGATTTCGGCGGCAAGGGCCATCTGCTCAGGGCCATAGACACGCCAGCCTGCAGCGGTCCGCTCGGGCTCCACCAGACCACGCTGCTCGTAGAGCCGCAGGGCCTTGGCTGACACGCCGAGCCGCCTTGCGGCTTCGGACGGGCTGAGGAATCGGGTGTTGGATCGCACGATGAGAACCTTTTTCGACGAGTCTGCCTTTGTAAGGGCTGTCCCTGGGGCCGGGTCAACAGGCCGACACGAAAACCGGGTTTCATGTGCCCTGACCTCACCTCGATACTGACACTTTCAAATTACATTGCACACAATCTAATTGCTCGCTACAATTCAGCCTATGCGCTCCACCGCCATCAACGCCGACGAAATGCTGAAGCTGGACAACCAGCTGTGCTTCGCCGTCTATTCCGCTTCGCTGGCCATGACGCGGCTGTACAAGCCGGTGCTCGAGAAGCTGCAGCTCACCTACCCCCAATACCTCGTGATGCTCGCCCTCTGGGAGCAGGACGGCCTCATGGTCTCCGAGCTCGGCGAGCGCCTCTCGCTCGATTCGGGCACGCTCACGCCGCTGCTCAAGCGCCTGGAAGCCAGCGGCTACGTGGCCCGCGTGCGCGACGTGGCCGACGAGCGCCGCGTGCACATCACGCTGACTGCGGCGGGCCGCAGGCTCAAGAACCGCGCATCCAGCGTGCCGGCCTGCCTGATGGCCGCGGCCGAGTGCTCGGTGCCCGAGCTGGTTTCCCTCACCCAGCAGATCCAGGCGCTGCGCGACCGCATCAGGAAGGCAGCCTGACGGCAGCGCCACATTTTTCTCCCGCTCCGCTCGACCTCCGCAAGGAAAGAGAACGAAGCCTTTTCACCACCCTCCCTTCAACTTCATCACCACCAAAGGAATCACCATGACCACCAAGCTCGACAAAGTGCTCTACACCGCAGAAGCCCACACGGTCGGCGGCCGTGACGGCGCAGGCAAGTCCAGCGACGGCGCGATCGACGTCAAGCTGAGCTCGCCCGGTTCCGGCAAGCCCGGTACCAACCCCGAGCAGCTGTTCGCGGTCGGCTATGCCGCCTGCTTCATCGGCGCGATGAAGGCCGTCGGCCCGAAGATCGGCGTGAAGGTGCCGGAAGACGTCGCCATCGACTCCAGCGTTTCGCTTGGCCCGACGAACGGCGGCGCCGCCTACGGCATCGCCGTGAAGCTGGCGATCACGCTGCCCGGCCTGGATGCCGAGGCCAAGCAGAAGCTGGTCGACACGGCCCACCAGGTGTGCCCGTACTCGAACGCCACGCGCGGCAACATCGACGTCGAACTCAGCATCGCCTGAGCCTCGCGTACAAGCGAACCCGAAGCGGCCCGGCCCCAAGCCGGGCCGCTTTTTTTTTGCCCGCCGATGTCTCACGGGTGACGCCAAACACGGCTGCGCGATGGCGCCTTTCATCAAGCTTGGCTAACGTAGGCGAACACCACAACCGCCAGGAGCCACGCTCATGAGCACCACCAGCCTCCTCATCCGCAAAGACCAGCTCTCCACCACGCGCCTCCACACCGCCACAGACGAAGCACTCGCCGACGGCCAGGTGCGCGTGCGCATCGACAGCTTCGCGCTCACGTCCAACAACATCACGTATGCCGCCTTCGGCGACGCGATGAGCTACTGGCAGTTCTTCCCGAGCGGCGAGGAAGGCTGGGGCAGCATCCCTGTGTGGGGCTTCGCGAGCGTGGTGCAGTCGCTGCACCCGGGCGTGCCGGTGGGCGAGCGGCTCTACGGCTACTGGCCGATGGCCTCCAGCACGGTGCTGAGCCCCGGGCGGCTCTCGCCCGAGCGCTTCACCGACATGGCGCCGCACCGCGCCGAACTGCCCGCCGTCTACAACCAGTATTTCCGCTGCGCGAGCGACCCGCTCTACACGGCCGGCACCGAGGACATCCAGGCGCTGCTGCGCCCGCTGTTCATCACCTCGTGGCTGATCGACGACTTCATGGCCGACAACGACTTCTTCGGCGCCGGCACCATGCTGCTGTCCAGTGCATCGAGCAAGACGGCCTACGGCACCGCCTTCCAGATGCACAAGCGCGAGGGCATCGAAGTGATCGGCCTGACCTCGCCCGCCAACGTGGCGTTCTGCGAGAGCCTCGGCTGCTACGACCGCGTGGTGACCTACGACGCGCTCGACAGCATCGCGGCCGACACGCCCTGCGTGTACGTCGACTTCGCCGGCAACGGCACGCTGCGCAACGCCATCCATGAGCGCTTCGCCAACCTGAAGTACAGCAGTTCCATCGGCGGCACCCACGTCGAGCAGCTCGCGTCCAAGGGTGCGGGCAAGGACCTGCCGGGCCCGCGCGCCACGCTGTTCTTCGCGCCGGCGCAGATCAAGAAGCGCACCACCGAATGGGGCCCCGAGGAGTTCGGCCGCCGCATGGTCGCGGCCTGGCACGACTTCATGGCCACCGTCACCGATGCGAAGGCGCCCTGGCTGCATGCCGAGCATCACAACGGCGGCGTGGCGGTGCAGGCCGCCTACGCGCAGGTGCTGGCGGGCAAGGGCGATCCGCGCACCGGCCACATCCTGTCCCTTTGCAAGCAGTCCGCCGCAGGCTGACGCCAGGGGCATCGCGCGGCGACGACAATCGCCGCATGACCCAATCTTCCGCGGCGCCCGCGAACACACATCCTTACGAGAGCCTCACGCCGGACGTGGTGCTCGACGCGCTCGCGACGCTCGGCCTGTACGGCGACGGCCGGCTCACCGGCCTGAACTCCTACGAGAACCGTGTCTACCAGGTCCACCTGGAAGACCGCAGCGTGGTGGTGGTCAAGTTCTACCGCCCCGGCCGCTGGAGCGAGGCCGAGATCCTCGAGGAGCACGGCTTCTCGCTCGAGCTGGCCGCCGCCGAGGTGCCTGCCGTGCCCCCGCTGGCCTTCGACGGCAGGACGCTGCACCACCACGCCGGCTTCGCCTTCAGCGTGAGCCCCTACCGAGGCGGCCGCGCGCCCGAGCTCGACGATTTCGAAGTGCTCGAATGGGTGGGCCGCTTCCTGGCGCGCATCCATACGGTGGGCAGCGCCAGGCCTTTCGAGGCCCGCCCCGCGCTCGACCTGCAGAGCTTCGGCATCGCCTCGCGCGACTGGCTGCTCGCCAACGACAAGATCCCGCTCGACGTGCAGCGCGACTGGGAAAAGGCCTGCAACGAGGCGCTGGACATGATCGGCGCCACCGCGCTCGCGGCCAGCCCGCCTTCGGCCGACTTCCAGCCCCGCAAGCTGCGCCTGCACGGCGACGTGCACCCCGGCAACATTCTCTGGACGCCCACCGACCGCCCCGGCGGCGGCCCGCACTTCGTCGACCTCGACGACGCGCGCACCGGCTTCGCGGTGCAGGACCTGTGGATGCTGCTGTCGGGCGACCGCGCACAGCGCACCTCGCAGCTGTCGGGCCTGCTCGACGGCTACGAGCAGTTCCGCGAGTTCGACCGCCGCGAGCTGGCGCTGATCGAGCCACTGCGCACGCTGCGCCTCATCCACTACAGCGCCTGGCTGGCGCGGCGCTGGGAAGACCCGATCTTCCCGATCAACTTCCCGTGGTTCGGCTCCAGCGACTACTGGAAGGGGCAGATCCTCATGCTCGAGGAGCAGTGCGAGCAGATGGCGGAAGAGCCGCTCTACGCCTGATCGCCGCGGGTGGCGGCAAGGCTTTCGGCCACGCCTTCCAGCAGCCGCTCGACCAGCACATTGGCCGGCCCGCTGCGCCAGATGCCGTAGGCCTCCGACTGAGCCACGGCCCTGTCGAGCGGCCTGAACACCGCGCCGCGCAAGGCCGAATGCCGCATCGCCTGCGGCACCAGCGCCACGCCCAGCCCCTGCGACACCCACGAGACCACCGCGAGCCAGTGCCGCACCTCGTGCCGTACCTCGGGCAAGAAGCCCGCGTCGGCGCAGATGCTCAGGATGCGCTCGTGATAGTCGGGCGAGACCTCGCGCGAGAACAGCACGAAGGGCTGCTCGCGCAGGTCGGCCGGCGCCAGCACGCGCTTGCGCGCCAATGCGTGCCCGGCAGGTAGACAAGCCACGAAGGGCTCCGACAGCAGCAGCCGGTGCTGCAGCTCGTCCGGCACGCGGTGCGTGTGGGCGAAGCCCAGGTCGAGCCGGTCGTTCAGCAGCTCGGCGACCTGCATGCCCGAATTGAGCTCGCTCAGCGTGATGCGCACCGCCGGGTGCCTCGCCTGGAAGGCGCGCAGCGCCTGCGGCAGGCCCCGGTACAGCATCGCGCCGACGAAGCCGATGCGTAGCCGCCCGGCCGACCCCAGCGCCACGTCGCGCGCCTCGATGGCGGCCTCCTCGGCCTGCAGCAGCAGCCGGCGCGCCGAAATTCGCAGCGCCTCGCCCGCAGGCGTGAGCCGCACCTCCTTGCTGTTGCGCTCGAAGAGGCGCGCGCCCACGTTGTCCTCGAGCTGCCGTATCGCCACCGACAGCGGCGGCTGCGAGATCGACAGGCGCCGCGCCGCCCGCCCGAAGTGCAGTTCCTCGGCAAGCACGGAGAAGTAGCGCAGGTGCCGCAGTTCCATGGATAGTCAGATCGAATCGAACAAGACCGAATCGATATTAGACACGGATCGTTCGGGCTTCAACAATGCGCCAAACCAGAGACTCAAGGAGACAAAGCGCATGCCAGAGCACGCCCATCCGATCCCCGATCGCCACGGCCAGAACCTCTTCACCACCGACGCCGAGCTGCACGCCCTGCTCGCGCTCTACCTGCCCGACGACCTGCGCCGCCACATGCAGCCGCACTTCGAGCGCCTGGGCGGCCTCGCGGGCGGCCTGATCGACGAGTTGGCCGGCACCGCCGACCGCAACCCCCCGGTGCTGAAGCAGCGCACCCGCACCGGCCTGGACGAGCAGAAGATCGTCAAGCACCCCGCCTACGTGGAGATGGAGCGCCTCGCGCTCGCCGAATTCGGCCTGGCCGCCATCTCGCACCGTGACGACACGCTGGGCTGGAAGGGCAGGATGCCGCCGCTGGTCAAGTACGTGCTGACCTACCTGTTCGTGCAGGCGGAGTTCGGCCTGTGCTGCCCGGTGTCGATGACCGACTCGCTCACGCGCACGCTGAAGAAGTTCGGCAGCCCGGAGCTGGTCGCCAGATACCTGCCGCGCCTCACCTCGCTCGACTTCGACGAACTCGCGCAGGGCGCGATGTTCATGACCGAACAGGCCGCCGGCTCCGACATCGCCGCCACCGCCACGCTGGCCCGCCGCGAATCGGACGGCAGCTGGCGCCTCACGGGCGACAAGTGGTTCTGCTCCAACCCCGACGCCGACTTCGCGATGGTGCTCGCGCGCGCCGATGACGGCCCGCAGGGCATGAAGGGCGTGTCGCTCTTCCTGCTGCCGCGCCGGCTCGACGACGGCAGCCTCAACAGCTACCGCATCATCCGGCTGAAGGACAAGCTCGGCACGCGCTCCATGGCCAGCGGCGAGATCCGCCTCGAAGGCGCCACCGCCTGGCTGGTGGGCGAGGAAGGCCGCGGCTTCGTGCAGATGGCCGACATGGTCAACAACTCGCGCCTGTCGAATGGCGTGCGCGCCGCCGGCCTGATGCGCCGCGCGGTGGCCGAGGCCGAGTTCATCGCATCCGAGCGCCGCGCCTTCGGCCGCACGCTGGAGCAGATGCCGCTGATGCAGCGCCAGCTCGACAAGCTGCGCCTGCCCGCCGAGCAGGCGCGCACCATGGTGTGCCAGACGGCGCTGGCGCTCGCGCGCTCCGACGCGGGCGAGCCCGATGCGTACGCGCTGCTGCGCATCCTCACGCCGCTCATCAAGTTCCGCGCCTGCCGCGATGCGCGCAAGGTCACGGGCGACGCGATGGAGGTGCGCGGCGGCTGCGGCTACATCGAGGAATGGAGCGACGCGCGGCTCGTGCGCGACGCCCACCTGGGATCGATCTGGGAAGGCACGAGCAACATCGTGGCGCTGGACGTGATCCGCGCGGTGAAGCGCGAAGGCTCGCTGCCGGTGCTGCGCGCGCACTGCGAGAAGCTGCTTGCAGATGCGGCGCTGGCTCCCGCCTTCGCCAAGGCCCTGCGCGACGCGCTCGACCGCGCCGCCGCGCTCACCGAGACCGCCGCACGCGAAGGCGGCGACGTGCTCGCGCGCCAGGCCGCCTCCGCCCTCTACCACTGCACCAGCGCCATCGCCATGGCCTGGGAGGCCGCGCGCGGCGGCTCCGCAGCGCGCATGCGCTGGGCACAACTGGTGCTGCTGCACCGCGTGCTGCCGCGCGATCCGCTCTCGCCCGACGCGATGCCAGCCGACTGGAACGCGACGGCCGTTTCGCCCACGGCCGTGCCCGCCTGAGCTTTCTCTTTCATTCGAAGAATCGGAGACATCCCTTGAAACGCTTCACCCTCCTGCTGGCCGCCTGTGCCGCGCTGACGGCGGCCATGCCCGCTGCGCAAGCTGCCGACGCCTTTCCCTCCAAGCCCCTGATGCTGGTCGTGCCCTTCCCGCCCGGCGGTCCGACCGACGCGATGGCCCGCACGCTCGCCGCCGAGATGAAGGACCGCCTCGGCCAGCCCATGATCGTGGAGAACCGCGCGGGCGCAGGCGGCAACATCGGCGCCGAGTACGTGGCGCGCGCCGAGGCCGACGGCCACACGCTGCTGTTCGGTACCTCGGGCCCGCTGGCCATCAATTCGAGCCTGTACCGCAAGATCAACTACGACCCGGTGAAGAGCTTCGCGCCGGTGATCCAGGTCGGCTACCTGCCGAACATCCTGGTGGTCAACCCCACGCTGCCGGTGAAGAACGTGCAGGAGCTGGTGGCCTACGCCAAGGCCAACCCGGGCAAGCTCAGCTATGCCTCGTCGGGCAACGGCGCCTCGTCGCACCTCGCGGGCGTGCTCTTCAATTCGGTGGCGGGCACCGACCTGCAGCACATTCCCTACAAGGGCACGGGCCCTGCGCTCAACGACCTGCTGGGCAACCAGGTCAGCATGACCTTCACCGACATCCTCACCGCACTGCCCTACGTCAAGGCCGGCAAGCTGCGCGCGCTGGGCGTGGCCACCGTGGCGCGTTCGCAGGCGCTGCCCGATGTGCCGACGATTTCCGAGCAGGGCTACAAGGGCTACGACGTGAGCGTGTTCTTCGGCATCGTCGCGCCGGCCGGCACGCCTGCCGACCGCGTGAACAAGCTCAACCATGCGTTCGCCGAGGTGCTGAATTCGCCCAAGGTGAAGCAGATGTTCGCGGCGCAGGGCCTCGAAGTGCCGGCCGATACATCGCCGCAGAAGCTCGGGCAGTTCATCGCTGGCGAATCAGTGAAGTGGAAGGACGTCGTGAAGAAGTCCGGCGCGCAGCTCGATTGAGAACACCGAAATGAACCAGGCCTCCAAGGGCGCCCTCGCCGGCATCCGCGTACTCGACATCTCCCGCATCCTCGGCGGCCCCTACTGCGGCCAGATCCTCGGCGACCATGGCGCTGACGTGCTCAAGGTCGAGCCGCCCCAGGGCGACGACACGCGCACCTGGGGCCCGCCCTTCAGGGAAGGCGTGGCCTCGTACTACCACGGGCTCAACCGCAACAAGCGCGTGCAGCACCTCGACTTCTCGACCGAGGAAGGCCGCGGGGCGCTGCTCGCGCTGGTGGCCGAGGCCGACGTGCTGATCGAGAACTTCAAGACCGGCACCATGGAACGCTGGGGCATCGGCTACGAGGAGCTGTCGAAGCGCTTCCCGCGCCTCGTGTGGTGCCGCGTGTCGGGCTTCGGCGCCGACGGCCCGCTGGGCGCGCTGCCGGGCTACGACGCCGCCGTGCAGGCCATGACCGGCATCATGAGCATCAACGGCGAGGCCGACGGCGGCCCGCTGCGCGTCGGCCTGCCGGTAGTGGACATGGTGACCGGCCTCAACGCGGTGATCGGCGTGCTGCTCGCGCTGCAGGAACGCAACCGCAGCGGCCGCGGACAGTTCGTGGAGGCGGCGCTGTACGACAGCGGCCTGTCGCTGCTGCATCCGCATGCCGCCAACTGGTTCATGGACGGCACCGAGCCCCGCCGCACCGGCAACGCGCATCCGAACATCTATCCCTACGACGCGCTGGCCACCGGCACCGATCCGGTGTTCGTCGCCGTGGGCAACGATCGCCAGTTCGCGAGCCTGTGCCGCTGCATCGGCCTGCCCGAACTCGCTGAAGACCCGCTCTTCCGCACGGCCGGCGCACGCTCGGTGAATCGCGCGCAGCTCAAGCAGCGGCTCGAGGTCGCGATGGCCGCCTTCGATGGCCGCGCGCTGGTCGATCAGCTCATGGCCGCCGGCGTGCCCGCCGCGCCGGTGCTGCCGGTGGATGCAGCGCTGCAGCATCCGCACACGCTTCATCGCGAGATGGTGGTGGAGATGCCCGGCGGCTACCGCGGCATAGGCGCACCGGTGAAGCTTAGCCGCACGCCGGCCAGCTACCGGCATGCGCCGCTCACGCCGGGCGATGCCTTTGTGCCTTCGGAAGACTCAGCGCAGCATTGACGACCGGCCCCGGCCGATGCCGTAGTAGGCGATGCCCGCCGACTCGGCCTGCGCGGCGTCGTAGAGATTGCGCCCGTCGAAGATGACCGGCGGCGCGTTCAGCTCGTCGGCGATCAGCGAAAAGTCGGGCCGCCGGAACTCCTCCCACTCGGTGACCACGGCCAGCGCATCGGCTCCTTGCAGCGCCTCCTGCGCGGTGGTGCACCAGTGGATGTCGTCGCGCTCGCCGACGATGCCGCGCGCATTCGGCATCGCGGCAGGGTCGTAGGCCCGCACGCGCGCGCCGGCCGCCCACAGGCGTTCCAGCAGCACGAGGCTGGGCGCGTCGCGCATGTCGTCGGTGTCGGCCTTGAAGGCCAGGCCCCACACGGCGATGGTCCGGCCCGCGAGCGTGCCGCCGAAGTGCCGCGACATCAGCTCGAAGAGCCTGCCCTTCTGCTCGTGGTTGGTGGCAGCGACGGCGGAAAGGATGCGCAGCGCATGGCCCGCACGTTCGGCCGCATGCGTGAGCGCCCGCACGTCCTTCGCGAGGCAGGAGCCGCCATAGCCCACGCCGGCCTGCAGGAAGTCGGGCCCGATGCGCCGGTCGGCACCGATGCCGCGCCGCACCGCCTCGATGTCGGCGCCCGCCTGCTCGGCCACGCGCGCCATCTCGTTCATGAAGCTGATGCGGGTGGCGAGCATCGCGTTGGCCGCGTACTTGGCGAGCTCGGCCGAGCGGCGGTCCATCACGAGCAGCTGCCTTTGCGGGTCTTGAATGAAAGGCGCGTAGAGCCTGCTCAGCAGCCCGATGGCCCATGGATCTTCGCTGCCGATCACCACGCGGTCGGGCTGCCGGCAATCGCGCACGGCCGAGCCTTCGCGCAGGAACTCGGGGTTCACCGCCACCGCAATGCGGTGCCTCGCGCCGCGCTGCGCAAGCTCGCCGCCCAGCACGGCCTCGACCTGCGCGGCCGTGCCCACGGGCGCGGTCGATTTGCAGACCACCAGCGCGTCGCGGTCGCGATGCCGCCCGATGGCGGCGGCCACCGCGATGACGTGCCGCAGGTCGACCCGCCCCTGCGCATCGGCCGGCGTGTTCACCACGATGAAGAGCAGCTCGCCATGCTCGCAGGCTGCGCGCTCGTCGGCGGTGAAGCGCAGCGCGCCCGCCGCGACGCCCGAGGCCACCAGCGCTTCCAGGCCGGGCTCATGCAGCGGCATCCGGCCGCCCTGCAGGCCCTCGATGCGCGCCGGGTCGGCGTCCGCGCAGAGCACCTCATGGCCCGCCTCGGCCAGGCAGGCGGCGAAGCTCAGGCCCACGTAGCCCGCGCCGAAGATGGTCACCTTCATGGACGGTCCCATGGCGTGCGGCACTGGTGGCGGGCGCGGTTGTGCGATAAAAGCAGGATGCAAGCCTTCAAAACGATGTCCGGACAGGAAAATTCGATGATGCCCGATCAAGTTGCCGCGCGTTGCGCGCTGGTCCTGGAGACCAACAACCTGCGCGGCGGCGCCGATGCAGAGGCCAGGGCGGGCGAAAGCCTGCAGCGCCTCGTCGCCCTGCTGGCGAAACAGAAGCTGCCGCTGAGCGCGCTCGCGCAGGTGGTCATCACGCACGACGGATTGAGCCCTGCCACCTGCGAGGCCGTGAGCGCGCTCGCCGGCCGCCCCATCGACTTCGTGCGCATCGACACGAGCACCGGCTATTACGACGCCAAGAACGCCGGCTTCGCGGCCACCGACGCGCAGCGCTGCACGCACGTGGTGTTCGCCGACGCCGATTGCCTGCCCGACGACGACTGGCTGCTGCAGATGCTGCTGCCGTTCACCAAGGGTGCCGACGCCCCCGCCGTGGTGGCTGGCCGCACCAGCTATGCGGCCAATGTGGTGGGCACGGCCCTCACCACCATCGACTTCATGTACTTCCCCAACGCCGACCATGCGGGGGCCACGAGCAACTTCTACGCGAACAACGTGGCCTTTCGCCGCGACGTGTTCGAGCAGCACAGCTACCAGGCGCTCGACGGCGTCTACCGCGCGCACTGCCAAGTGCTCGGCATGCGGCTGAAGGCGGCGGGCGTGCCCATCCACTACGCGGCCGCGGCGCACACCGAGCATCGCCTGCCCGACACGCGCGCCGAAGCGCTGAAGCTGCGCTGGATGCGCGGGCAGGACACCTACTCGCTCACGCCGCACCTGCTGCGCAGCTACGTGTCGCCGCGCTGGCAGTGGCTCGCGAAGAGCGGTCCGATCGGGCCGCTGGCGGTGCTCTTCACGCGGCTGGGCTTCAGCATGAAGGCGCTGAACCATCAGGACCTGCCGCCGCTGCGCGGACTGCGCTGGCTCGCGGGCGTGGCGCTCATCCTCGGTTTCTCGGCCGTCGACATGCTGGGCGCGTTCGCGCGCGGCATCGGCTGGCACACGACCGGGCGCACCAATGCCGATGCGCAGGCGCTGTCGTATCACCGGCCCTGACCGAGCCCCCTTTCGCCTGCTTTATTCCGCAGAAAAAGAAGAACCAAAGATCATGCTCAGCTTCCCTTCGCTTTCCATCCGCCGCGCGGCACTGGGCCTCGCGCTCACAGGCGCGTTCACGCTGGCTGGTGCCGCCGACTTCGCGGGCCGCGGCGTCTTCAACTTCAAGTCCGACGCCGGCTGCCCATTCGCGGCGCTCGCGGGTGGCGGCAGCGAGTGCAACCGCCTTGCGCTGGACGACGCCGACACCCACGCCGCGCTCGACGCCGCGGCGCACACCATCCGCTTCGCCAGCACCCGCAGCTATCCCGAGAAAACCATCGTCGGCGACGTGCTGCTGCAAGGCTCGGGCCGCGCGCGCGACGGCCAGCGCGTGCCGCTGACCTTCCACGCGCTGCTGAGCCGTTCGGGCACCGAGTGGTCGGTGAGCAGCCATGCGCACTCGCCCGTAAGCGGCGAGTTCGACGACATCCGCATCGATCCGTACAAGGTGACGGTGAACGAGCCCGGCACCGAGCGCGTGATGCTCGCCCCCGAGCAGATCGTCGAGGCACTGGCCAGGCCATCGCTGGCCGCGCGGCTGGCCAACGTCTTCGTGCAGGTGGACGACAACCGCGCCGACGGCGCCAGGGACGCCGACATCACCATCGGCCTGGGCCTGAGCCGCGCCTCGAAGTCGGTGGCGCGCGCGCGTTTCCGCGCGCCGGGCGCCAAGGGCCGCGACCTGGCGGAGGCGATGCAGCAGGGCAACTGGACGCTGGAGCTGCAGGCACTGAGCGGCCAGATCCCGCGCCAGGTGGTACAGCGCGACCTGTTCCTGTACGGGCTCGAATCGCAGTCGCTGCTGCAGCCCTTGCTGCAGCGCGGCTTCCGCAAGAACGAGAAGCTGCTTCTAGGCGCCGCCAACGGCAAGGGCTACATCCGCTACGACGGCCAGCAGCGCGAGTTCGCGGGTGCCGACGCGGCCGCGCGCGCCTTCCTGCAGGACAGCTTCATCGGGCTGGTGCTGGGCTGGCAGCAGCAACAGCCGCAGACGGCGAAGACAAAGGCCGATGGCCGCTGAACCCGCATCCGGCACCGCGCCCGGCTTCGACTGCCTCTCGCCGCCGCGGCTGCGCGGCTGGCCCGCGCTGCAAGCCTGGCTGGTGCATCACGTCAAGCGCGCCGCGCTGCGCCAGCTGCATGCGAGCAACGAGGGCGAGATGCTGCTGCTGCGCTTCTACCTGGTGGGCGAGGAGTCGTCCGAGCAGGCCCTGCAGCGCGAACTGCGCGTCGCGCCGCCCGAGTGGCTGGCGCGCCAGCTCGACCAGCACCTGGCCGACGAGCAGCTGCACGCGCGCCTGTTCGCGCAGGCCATCGTCGAGCGCGGCGGCAATGCGCAGGCCGCTGCGTCGCCGGAAGAAGCGCCACAGCCCGACTGGTTCAGCCGCCGCAAGCTCGCGCGCTGGCAGGCGCTGATCCGCCGCCACGCGCCGCACTTTGCACACGGTGGCCTGGTGCCGGCCTACGCCATCGGCCTCGCGGCCGAGCAGATGGCCTCGCGCATCCTGCAGCGCCACTGCGCGCTGATCGGCCCGCAGCACGCGCTGCATCCGCTGCTGTCGCGCGTGATGGCCGACGAGGACCGCCACATCCGGCTGTGCAGCCACACGCTGCAGCGATGCGTGGCGCCGCACGAGCAGCAGCGGCTCGCGCGGGTGATGCGCGAGGTGCGCGACACCGAGCGCGGCTTCGGCGTGACCGGCGCGCTCGGCATGTGGCTGGCCGGCGTGGCGCTGCGCCTGCGCCCCGGCTCGGCACCGCCGGTGCGGCACCACGCCTGAGCGATGCCGCCGCGCATCCTCTACCTCGCGACCGCGGACGCGCGCGGCCACCTCATGCGCGCGCAGCTGCTCACGCATGCGTTGCACGAAGCGGGGGCGCAGGTGCGCGTGCTCACCACCTCGGACGAAGGCGCGCGCTTCCTGGCCGGCTTCGGCATCGACGCGCCGGTGCTCTCGCGCCACTACGCGGTGCAGTTCGACACGCAGCAGAACATGCTGCGCCGCGAGACCGACCGCAACGTGGCGCTGTACATGTTCAGGCCCGAACGCATGCTGCGCGACGTGTGGAAGCTGCGCGCACACTTGCGCGATGCCGACCTGGTGGTGAACGACTCCTTCCACCCCGCGCTGCTGCTGATGGGCTGGCTGCCCTTGTGGCGGCGCAAGGTGGTGCACGTGTACGGCGCGAGCCTGCGGCATGCGCTGGAGACCAACTTCAGCGGCCGCATGCCGGGCTTCGTCGCCCGGGTGTTCGGCCGCATCGTGGCCTGGCAGATCGACCGCAGCCTCGCGCGCATCGAGCACGACTTCGCCTACGGCGAACCGCAGCACGATGGACATGGCCGCCACCGGCTGGCCACGCCGGTGGCGGTGGTCGATGCGGTGGACAGGGGCGATGCAACGCGGCAACGCGTGGCGGCCGTCTACCTCAACCCGCACTTCCAGGAACCGGCGCTGGCCGACGGGCTCGAGCAGGGCCTCGCCGACGCCGGCGTGCCCGCGCACCTCGTCGGCGAGGGCTATGCGCATCGCCCGCACTGGCATGCGCGCGACGAGCACTGGATCGAGGCCGCCGCGCACAGCGCCTTCATCGTCTCGGCGCCGGGCATGGCGGCGCTGTCGATCGCGGCGGTCTACCGCAAACCGATCCTGCTGCTGCTTACCGACCAGCCCGAGCAGGCGATCAACGCGGGCCGCGCGGCGCAGTTGGGGCTGGCGCACCGGGTGGTGGTGTGGCGCGGCGATGCACCGAAGTTCGCGCGGGCGGTGGCGGGCGCGGCGGAGGAACTGCTCGCGGCATCTGCCGATGGCGCAGCGCGCAATGCCGATGGCCGGCAGGCGGCCATCGAGCGGCTCCGGCAATGGGTCGGGCTGCTTTACGGGCTTGCCGCGGCCAACGCGCAGCGATAGGCGGCCCTCAGCCCTGGGCCTGCGGGCGGGCTTCGACGACGAAGGCCTGCAGCTCGGCCAGCCGGCCGTCGCGAAAGCGCCAGACGTCGCAGTACGCATGGCGGGTCGCCTTGCCGGCCTCGTCCTTCAGCGTGATCTCGCCAAGGGCCGCGAGAAAGTCGCCGTCGGCGATCAGGCGGTGCACCTCGAACCGGGGCGGCTCCCGGTAGGCGGTCGCCATCCATTCGCGCACCGCCTGCTTGCCATCGAGCGTTCTGTCGCCGACGAAGGTCCACTTCGTGTCGTCGGTGCAGAACGCGAGAAATCCTTCGTGGTCGCCCTGGGTGATGGCTGCGTTGGCCTTTTCGAGAATCGCCTTGTGGGTCTCGGACATCCGGAACTCTCCTGTGTTCGTGCGGCGCATGCGAATGCACGCGTGCCGGCGAAGGCGAATTTCCATCAGTCCGGCCTGCCCGGTTGCCGGCCCGGCCGCAACGACGATGTCAGTCTTCGGCTCGTGGGCTCCTGTTACTGGTGTCCTCCCGGGACAAGCAAGGGGCCTGGCTAATCCAACGAAAGATTCAGGTCGCGGATCAGCGGATGCCACCGCGCCGATTCGCCCTGCAGCAGCGCCGCGAAGCGCGAGGGCGTGTCGCCCGCGGGCTCCACGCCGAACTCGGCCAGCCTGCGCAGCACTGCGGGGTTGTGGATGGCGCTGGCCACCGACTGCTGCAGCCGCGAGACGATCTCGCCCGGCGTGTTGGCGGGCACCACCAGGCCCAGGAGCGCGGCGGCCTCCACGCGCGGCAGGCCGATCTCGGCGAAGGTGGGCACGCGCGGCAGCTGCGCCAGGCGCACGGGGTTCGCCACCGCCAGCGGGCGCAGCCTGCCGCCGGGGATGAAGCGGCGCGAGGCGGCCAGGTCGCACATGATCACCGGCAGCTGGCCGCCGGCCACGTCGGCCACCGCGGCTGCGGCGCTGCGATACGGCACGTGCACCATTTCCAGGCCAGCCTCTCGTTCGAGCAGCTCCATCGAAAGGTGCTGCGGGCTGCCGGTGCCGGCCGAGGCGTAGCTGACCTTGCCGGGGAAGGCGCGCGCGTCGTCGATGAAGGCCCGCGCATCCTTCACGCCGCTGGCCGGCCCCACCAGCAGCACCATCGGCAGGCGCCCGAGCAGGGTGACGGGCTCGAAGTCGCGCGAGGGGTTGTAGCTGAGGTTGCGGTACAGCGCCGGGTTGAACACCAGCGTGCCGCTGTCGGCCGACAGCAGCGTGTAGCCGTCGGCCGGGGCGCGCGCCGCCTCGATGGCGCCGAGCGCGGTGTTGCCACCGCCGCGGTTCTCGATGGTCACCGACTGGCCCGAGTCGATGGCCAGCTGGGCGCCGATGGTGCGCGCGACGATGTCGGTGCCCGCGCCGGCCTGGTAGGGCACGATCCAGCGGATGGGCTTGGAGGGGTAGGCGAACTGCGCCTTCGCCGCTCGCGGCAGCCACGGCGCGGCCGCGAGCGTGGTCGTGGCCAGCAGTTGCTGCAGAAGCGGTCGGCGGCGTGTCATGGGGCGGAGGAAGGGTCCTGCGCCATGGTAGTGGCATCGCCCGATGCCGGGCGGCTCGGGGCGCACGAGGCCACAAGGGCCGAGCGGGATCAGGAAGAGATCAGGGCGCGACCGGATTGCCAGGCGTGCCGGCCTCGCGGGCCGATGCCGCGGCGGCGGCCACGGCCGGCGTGCGGTAAGTGACGTTCACGGCGGGCGCCGCTGCGGCGACAGGCGCCACGGGAGCGATGGGCTCGGGCGGCGGGCGCGTGATCTTGACCAGCGGCGCCCTCCTGACTGGCGCAGGCGCCGCGGCCACCGGAGCCGGCGGAACGACAGGCGCCACGGGCGTGAACGGCGCCTCTGGCGTCGAGTAGTACTGCACGGGGGTGCCGGGCGCGGCGGCGGGCGCTGCGGCGGCCACCCCGCTGGTCGCCGCGGCTGGTGCAACGGGTGCGCCAAGTGCGGCGGGCGCCGCCACCGGCTGGCCCTTCGGGTCGTAGAGCATCGCGCTCTTGCTCACGCCGGTGCGCACCGGCCCCACGCCGACGCCCACGCCGGCCGAGCCCGACACCTGCCCGCCGTTGTTCACCGCCACGCCCGCGCCGAGCGGGCCGAAGCCGGTGTTCAAGCCGACGGAGAAATTGCCGTCCTTCGTGGCGCCGAGCCCCAGCGAGAGCCCGGGCACCAGTGGAATGCCGACGTGGTAGTGGGAACAGCCGCCCGCCAGGAGCAGCAGCGCCGCCGCCGGAACGACGGCCGCTGCCCGGATGACGCGCGGCCGGCCGTTCACACCAGCAGCGCGTTGACGCGCCTCACGTAGGCCGCCGGGTCCGCCGGCAGGCCGCCTTCGGCCAGCAGGGCCTGGTCGAACAGGATGTTGGCCAGGTCGTCGAAGTGCGAGGAGCCCTCGAGCTTCTTCACCAGCGGATGCTCGGCGTTGACCTCGAGCACCGGCTTGAGCTCGGGCGCGGGCTGGCCGGCCTGCTTGAGCATGCGCGCGAGCTGCGTGCTCATGCCGCCGTCCTGCACCACCAGGCAGGCGGGCGAGTCGACCAGGCGGGTGGTCACGCGCACGTCTTCGGCCTTGTCCTTGAGCGCCTCCTTGAGCTTCTCGAGCACGGGCTTGAACGACTCGGCGGCTTCCTCGGCAGCCTTCTTCTCGGCCTCGTCCTGCAGCTTGCCGAGGTCGACCGCGCCCTTGGCCACGCTCTGCAGCGGCGTGCCGTCGAACTCGTTGAGGTAGTTCAGCGCCCACTCGTCGACACGGTCGGTCATGAGCAGCACCTCGATGCCCTTCTTCTTGAAGACTTCGAGCTGCGGACTGTTCTTCGCGGCTGCGAGCGTGTCGGCCGTGATGTAGTAGATGGCGTCCTGGCCTTCCTTCATGCGGGCCTTGTAGTCCGCGAAGCTCACGCTCACCGAGTCGGTGGTGGTGGAGGCATAACGCAGCAGCTTGGCGATGCGGTCGCGGTTGGCGAAGTCCTCGCCCAGGCCTTCCTTGAGCACCGCGCCGAACTCGGCGTAGAACCTGGCGTACTTGCCCGATTCGTCGGCTGCGGCTGCGGCGGTTTCAGCGGCGGTGGGGGCGTTCTTGTCGACCACATCGGTCACGCCTTCGGTGGGGTCCGGTGCCGGCACCGACTCGCCCGAGCCCACGTCGATCCTGCCCTCGCCGCTCTCGGGCGCGGTCTTCTGCTTCTTCGCCAGGTCTTCCAGCATGCCGAGCACGCGCTTGGTGCTGCCCTCGCGGATGGCCTTCACGTCGCGGCTTTCCTGCAGCAGCTCGCGGCTCACGTTCAGCGGCAGGTCGGCCGAGTCGATCACGCCCTTGACGAAGCGCAGGTAGCTGGGCATCAGCGCATCGGCGTCGTCCATGATGAAGACGCGCTTCACGTAGAGCTTCACGCCCGCGCTCTTGTCGCGGTTCCAGAGGTCGAAGGGGGCCTTGGCCGGGATGTACAGCAGCTGCGTGTACTCGGTGCTGCCTTCCACGCGGTTGTGGCTCCAGGCGAGCGGGGCCTCGTAGTCGTGGCTGATGCTCTTGTAGAACTCCTCGTACTGCTCGGGGGTGATGTCCTTCTTGGGGCGGCTCCACAGGGCGTTGGCCTTGTTGACGGTTTCCCACTCGCCGGTCTTCACCATGTCGCCGGGCTGGTCGTTCTCGCCGTCCTTCCACTCTTCCTTCTCCATGAGGATGGGCAGGGAGATGTGGTCGGAGTACTTGCCGACGATCTGCTTGAGCTTCCAGGCGTTGAGGTATTCGTCTGCATCTTCGCGCAGGTGCAGCGTGATGCTGGTGCCGCGCTCGGCACGCGTGATGTCGGCCACCTCGAAGTCGCCGGCGCCGCCGCTCACCCAGCGCACGCCCTGGTCGGCCGGAAGGCCCGCGCGGCGCGACTCGACCGTGATCCTGTCGGCCACGATGAAGCCCGAGTAGAAGCCCACGCCGAACTGGCCGATGAGCTGGGCGTCGGCCTTCTGGTCACCGCTCAGCTTGCTCATGAAGTCCTTGGTGCCGCTCTTGGCGATGGTGCCGAGGTTGTCGATCGCCTCCTGGCGCGACAGGCCGATGCCCTTGTCGGTGATGGTGATGGTGCGCGCGGCCTTGTCGAAGCTCAGGCGCACGTCGAGGTCGGACTGGCCTTCGTAGAGCTCGGGATGGTCGAGGGCCTCGAAGCGCAGCTTGTCGCAGGCGTCCGATGCATTCGAGATCAGCTCGCGCAGGAAGATTTCCTTGTTGGAGTACAGCGCATGCGTGACGAGGTGCAGCAGTTGCGCGACTTCAGCCTGGAACGGGAGTTTGGTTTTGGAGGAATCAGCCATGGAAATTGAAATGTCGAAACCGGAAAAATTCTAAGTCGGGCGCGGCGCTGCAGGGCGCCGCCGCGCCAACGTCTTCAATTGGGCCGTCTTTTGTTCTCATCAAGAGCAAATGAAATCCAACGTTCCATTTTTGGCCTTCCTGAAGGTCCGAGGCTCGCGTCCTCCTCTGGGGAAAACCCTCCGCGCCCCGAAAAATTGACTCTTGTTAACAGTTCTGAAATATCCTGACGACTGCCAAGAAGTGACACGAACAGGGGTGCAGCCCCGGGGAACGAGACAAGGGATGACTTCTGATGACTTGCACGTCGCCAGGGGCCGTTTCCGGCCCGCCCGGAGCCGCGAGGCGCCCGGTGGCCGCCCTTGCATGGCTCGAGTGCACGACCGCCCTCGCCTGGCTGTCCTGTGCGCAGGCACAGGCGGAACCCCAGCAGCAGTCGCAGGCGAGCGCCCCGGCCGCCCATGCCGTGGCTGACGCGCGCATCGAAACCCTCGACCGCGCGCAGGCGGAGCAGGCGCGGCTGAAGGCGCTCATGGAATCCGCGCCCAAGGCCTACGAAGACCGCTTCATGACGCCCGACACCGCCCCGCCGGACCGGGCTTCGGCCGAGCAAGAGCCCGAAGCCGCGCAGCCCGAGGGCTACCGCGCCTGGCTGGTGGAAAGCCGCATCGGCTTCGGCGAGGCCACCACCACCGGCTACGGCCGCCAGCGCGCGACCGAGCTGGGCCAGCGCTTCGAGTACCGCCGCGAGACCCTCAACTACGGCGAATTCGTGCTGCAGGCCGACGGCCGCCACCTCGGCGGCGACAACACCACGGGCAGCGGCTTCGGCATCGGCTCGCTGGGCTATGCGCGCGAGAACACCAGCGGCCGCTTCACGCTGCGCAACCTCGGCTTTCCGCTGACCACCCGGACCTTCGCCGACACCACCGTGGGCGACACCTACAGCGAGCTCACCGACGGCCTCTCGCGCAACTACCGCCTTTCGCTGGGCTCGACCACCGTGCGCGGCGCCTCCGCCCGCGTCTTCAACAGCGGCCTCGACCTGCGCGCCGGCTTCGGCCAGCGCGGCAACCTCACGGGCGGGCCCTATCCGGGCTTCGAGAAGAGCCAGGGCACGCTGGGCTGGCTCGGCGCCACGCTGCGGCTGGACGACAAGTGGTTCACCGCGTTCCAGCTCGACCAGGCGCGCAATGTGCCCGCCTACTACTACGACCCGCTGACGGCCCAGGGCTTCGGCCGCAAGGACGTCACCAGCTGGGCCACCTCGCTGGGCTACGGCCGCGAGGTGCTGCGCGACGGCGACCTCAAGGCGCGCGCCACGCTGGTGGGCAGCCGCGTGAGCTCGCCCACGCCGGGCGTGGCCACCGGCGATTCGCACGGCCTCTTCGTCGAGGCGAGCGCGCGCACCGGCCTCTACCGCCACGAGTTCGGCGCCTATGCCGCGCGGCCCAACCTGTACTTCGGCGACTACGCGCTGGCCACCGGCACACGCGGCGCCTATTGGCGGGTGGATCGCAACACCAGCCGCATGAGCTGGGGCGCCGGGCTGGACTACGAGCGCGCGGCGACCGACGCGAGCTTCCGCCTCTCGGGCTACCGGCGCGTGGGCGCGAACGGCAACTTCCAGTACCTCTTCGACCGCTACAACTCCATCGGCGGCAGCGTGAGCGCCTACCGCACGCGCTACGAAGCGAGCCCCGCCGGCAGCCTGCCGGGCACGTCCACCGGCGCCGGCGACGGCCGCAGCCTCTACGCGAGCGCCTTCTACCAGACCCGCTTCTTCGACTGGCCGCGCAGCCGCTTCACGCTGACGGTGCGGCGCAACGAACTGGTCGTGCTGGGCGACACCGCCGCCACGGGCCAGGAAGTGCAGTGGGAGCAGGACTGGATCGGTGGGCGCTCCGAGACCATGCGCCCCGAGCTCACCACCACCATCGGCCACGCGCGCGACCGCAGCGGCGGCACCGCCCGCAGCTATCCGACGGCGGGCCTGCAGTTCCGCTACTGGTTCGACGGCGGCTTCAACGTGGGCGGCAACCTGCGCTACACCTCGCAAAGCGGCGGCCTCTACACCAGCCGGGGCCTGTCGGGCTCGCTCACGGCCGAGAAGGACCTGGGCTCGGGCTGGCGGCTGGGCTTCATGGCCAACTTCAACCAGGCGCGGGCCTCGCTGCTGCCGACATCGTGGTCGGGCCCCAGCCTCTACCGCAGCAATGAGAAGACGGCCTATGTCTACCTGCGCTGGGAGGGCAGCGCCGGCACCGGCTACCGGGCCGCCGGCATGCGCACCGAGGGGCCGGGCGGCGGCAGCGTGTCGGGCCGCGTGTTCTACGACGCCAACCGCGACGGCGAGGAGCAATCGGGCGAGGGCGGCGTCTCGGGCGTCGAGGTGCTGCTCGACGGCCGCTACCGCGCCGTCACCGACCGCGACGGTCGCTTCGAATTTCCGATGGTGACCACCGGCCGCCACCAGCTGACGCTCCGGCTCGAGAGCGTGCCGCTGCCATGGGGCGCGGCCGGCGAGAACGGGGTGAGCGTGAACGTTCCGCTGCGCGGCCATGCCGGCGCGGCGATCCCCGTCGTGAAGGTGGGCGAGTGAACGAACGAACCGAGCTGCCTGCCGCCTCTTTCCCCCTCATGCATTCAACCCAAGGAGAGTCCATGACCAGAGCACCCATCTCCCGCAATCTGCAGGCGCTGTGCCTCGCGGGCCTCGCGCTCGCCGGCGCCAATGCCATGGCCGAGAGCCAGTACGGCTCCGGCACGGGCACGATCACGGCGCAGGCCAGGGTGAACCTGAGCGTGACGGTACCCAAGCTGATCCTGCTGCGCGTGGGCTCGACCGACACCACCATCGACACAGTGACCTGGGCCTCCACCCTCAGCATCCCGCCGGTGCCGACCACGCCGGTCACGGGCAACAACACCAGCGTCGACTGGAACGGCGCGGCGCCCACCGTCGCGCCCGCGTCGACCACGAACACGCTCAACGTGTACGCCTGGACCAACGCGGGCGCAGGCACCATCAATTGCGCCATGGGCACCTGGGCGCCCGCGGCCGGCGGTCCGGCGAACGCGGACTTCACCGTCGCGACCACGGGCACGCTGCCGCACCCCGGGGCCAACCTCGGCGCCTGCGCCTCGACCTCGTTCCCCTCGAACGCAGTGGCATCCGGCACCTGGGCCTACACGCTGGGCGGCGCGCCCGCCGGCTGGGTCGCGGGCACCTACACGAACACCATCACGTACACCGCCCAGGGCATCTGATGCCCGCGCGTGCGGCAATGGCGACGGCGCTCACGGCTGCGGCCATGCTTTCCGCAATGCCCGCGCGCGCCGTCATCACCACGGTCACCGACACCGGAAGCACCTACAGCCTGACGCTGCGCGTGGGCTCGGCCGGCGCGACCGTCGACACGGTGGCCTTCAGCGTGACCGGCGCCAACGCGGGGCTGACACCCACGGCCGTGACCGGCACGCCGGCCATCAGCGTCTGGGTGATGCCGGTGCGGCCGGTGGCCAACACCACCGTGGCGCGGCCGGTGACGCTGCGCGTCGATTCATCCGCTGCCCTGACCTGCCAGTCGGGCGGCTGCGGCAGCACTGCCATTCCGTTCAGCAGCATCAGCTGGGTGGCCACGAACAACAGCAGCGCGGCCTCGGGCGACATCCAGAGTGGCCGCTTCACCGCCACGGCCAACCAGACGATCGCAAGCTACAACGCCAACGCCACCTTCTGCGTCGGCCCGCTCGGCCTGCCCTGCGTGCTGGGCGTCGGCACCTGGACCTACCTGTCGAACAACATCACGGCCACGCAGCTGCAGTTCTCCTACGACAACAACGTCGTGTATCCGGGCGGCAGCTACAAGGGAACCGTGCGCTTCACGGCGTCGATGGAATGAAGCGCCCGCCCCTCCGCACGGTCCTCGCGGCAGGAGCGGCTGCTGCGTCGCTGCTGTGCGTGCCGGCGCGGGCGGCGCTCGAGCGGCTGGACGACTCGGCCTCGCCGCGCGCACAGGTGCGCAGCGACTTCGCCAACGCCCAGGGCATGGACGGCCACATGCTGGTGCTGCCGCTCGGGCGGGTCGAGTACCGGCTGGCCACCGCGCCGCACGTGGGCCGCCGCGCGCGCATCTTCTACGTGATCCCGGCGATGGTGGCGGGCCTGCGCTCTCCCGCCGGCATGCTGGTGCAGTGGCGCGGCAACGGCGCCTTCGCCGGCGGCAGCGGCCGCCCCGGCGACCGGGTGCAGGTGTGGAACGGCGTGGTCCAGTCGCCGTGGATGAACGAGACCTTCGAGCTGACGCTGCGCGTCGATCCGCGCGAACTGCGCATGCCATCGGGCTCGGCGCTGAGCTTCGAGTCGTTCTTCGAAATCGAGACGCTGCCATGAACGCACCAGCCTTTCTCGCACCCCTCTTCCTCGTGCTGCTCGCCGCTGCCGGGACGGCGACGGCCGCGCCCTTCGAGCTGGCCGTCACCCCGTCGCGCTTCGAGCTCGCGGGCAAGGCCGGCGCGCGGCTCGGCCAGTCGCTGGACATCCACAACCTGGCCTCGACCGCCTCCGAGGTGACGATGCGCACCATCGACTGGAGCTATTCGCCCGAAGGCAACATCGGCTATCACGACGAGCTGCTGCCCGGCAGCTGCAGGCCGTGGGTGGTGCTGGAGCGGCGCAACGTGACGGTGCCCGCGCGCGGCAAGCGCTCGTTCCGCTTCCAGGTCGAACCGCCGGCCGATGCGCCGCGCGGCGAGTGCCGATTCATGATCGCCATCGAGGGCACGGAGCCGGCGCAGCAGACCGTCATCCGCGGCGGCGGCGCCAGCCTGAGCCTGCCGGTCACCGGCCGCATCGCGGTGGCGGTGTACGTCATGCTCGACGGCGCGGAGCCCAGGCTGGAGATCAGGCAGATCGCCAGCGGAGAAGCCGGCGGCGCGCGGCGCGCGGTGGTGACGGTGGCCAACACCGGCGACGCCCACGGCCGGCTCGAAGGCAGCCTGGACGCCACCGACAGCAAGGGCCTCGCGTTCGAGCTGGTGCCCGAGGGCACGCCGATCCTGCCGGGCCAGACGCGCACGCTGGCGCTGGTGCCCAAGGGCGAGGGCGGGCAGCCCCCGCCGCAGCCCGTCTATCCGGTGAAGGCCAGCGGCAGGCTGGACTGGGAGAAGGGCAGCTTCAAGGTCGACGTGGAGCTGAAATGACGCTTCGCGCGACGCACGCCGGACTGCTGGCCCTTGCGCTGGGCACGGGCCTGGTGACCGCCGCGCGGGCCGCCTCCAGCACCGCCGGCCCCAGCGCGACCGTGCCGCTGAGCACGGGCGTGAACCTGGACTTCACCATCGCCATCGACAAGTTCATCTTCTTCCGCATCGGCGACGGTGCCTGGCCCACGCCGGGCGGCACCGTGAGCACGGTGAGCTTCGCGCTCACGCCGTCGATCCCGGCCGTGCCCACCACGCCGATCGCGGGCAACAACACACCGGTGAACTGGAGCGGCGCGGCGCCCGGATTCGGCGTCACGCCCTCGGGCAACGCGCTGCCGGTGGAGGTGCGCAGCAACGCGGGGCAGGTCACGCTGCGGGCCACCGCGACGACGCCGCTGGCCAGCGGCGCCAACACGATCCCGCTGTCGGAGATCACCATCGCCAGCAGCGACGCCAACCTGCCCGCGCCGCAGATTCCGAACACGGGCACCGGTGCCGCCGTGAATGTGGTCGGCACGGCCTTCGCCAACCTCGTCACCCAGCGCACCGCGACCTGGACCTTTTCCTACGCCAACCTCGCCAGCCGCACCGCCGGCACCTATACCGGCCAGGTCACCTTCACCGCCAGTTCGCCCTGAAGCGGCTCGGCTCGGAGAATCGTTCACGGTGCCGGGGCGAGCCCTATCTAGGCAACGACTCCACCTCGCGCGTCCAGCGGTCGATGAGGCGCTTGCGCTCGGCCGCCTTGCCGTACTTCTCGAAGTCGTACCTGATCAGCTTCACGTCGGCCATCGACGGGATGCGCGGATCGGGCTTGAAGGTCTTGTTGGCCGGCGACTGCAGGCTGCCCGCCTTGCCGCCGATGGCCTGCCCCGCGGGGCTCATCAGCCAGTCGTAGTAGCGCCTGGCGTTCTCCTTGTTGCGCGCGCCCTTCACGAGGGCGATGCCGCCGATCTCGTAGCCGGTGCCCTCGCAGGGCGCGGCGGTCTTCACGGGAAATTTGTCATACCGCCAGCGCTCGAAGCCGAAGATGAAGCTCACGCCGATGGCCACCTCGCCCTTGGCCACGTTGGGCGCCTGCGCCTGGCCGCTGCGGGTGTAGCTGGTCACGTTCCTGTGCAGCTTCTTCAGATAGTCGAAGGCCTCCTCCTCGCCCATCTGCTGCACCAGCCCCGCAATGATGGTGTAGGCCGTGCCGCTGGTGGCGGGATGCGATATCTCGATCTCGCCCTTGTATTCGGGCTTGATCAGGTCGGCCCAGCACCTGGGCTCGTGCAGCTTTTTCTTCTTGAGCACGTCGGTGTTGAAACCGAAGCCGATGGCGCTGGTGTAGAAGCCGCCCACCATGTTCTGCGACAGCGCGTACTGCCGCACCGCCCAGTCGTGCAGGTCGTTGATGTAGGCCGGGCGGTAGGGTTCCAGCAGGCCCTGCTCGGCCGCCTGCAGGAACGGATCGCCGGTGCCGCCCCACCAGATGTCTGTCTTGGGATTGGCGGCCTCGGCGCGCAGCTGGGCGCCGATCTCGCCGGTGCCCTTGTGGGCCTGCTGCACCTTGATGCCGGTCTCGCGCGTGAAGGCCGTGGCTGCCGCCTCGCACCAGCCGGCATCGGTGCTGCACAGCGCGTTGACCGTGCCTTGCGCGGCGGCGTTCGACGCTCCAAGAAGGGCTGCCGTGGCGAAGCCTGCGGCGACGGCGATGTGACGGATGGCGGCTGGGCGCATGCGCGGATCTCCTCGTTGTCTTTGTTGGAAGGCGCAGGATAGCGCCCAACAGGCGTTCAGCGCGCGGCCAGCAACGGCGGCAGGTGCTCGGCCAGCCAGTCGGTCACCACGCGCGTCTTCAGCGGCAGGTAGCGGCTGCGCGAGCGGATCACGTTCAGCGCGAAGCCGAAGGGCCGGGGCTCTTCGAACACGCGCACCAGCGTACCCGCCGCGAGCGCGTCGGCCGCGAGCCATGCCGGCAGCCGTGCGAGGCCCATGCCGCCGACGGCCGCCTCCAGCAGCACCTCGGCGCTGTCGCAGCGCAGCCGCGAGGGCGGCGTCACTTCGACGAGGCGCCCCTCGGCGTCGTGGAAGCGCCAGGACGAGACCTGCCCGTCGCGCGCGTAGAGCACTGCCCCGTGCCCTTTCAGCTCGTCGACGCCGGCGGGATGCCCATGCGCGGCCAGGTAGCCGGGCGAGGCGCACAGCACCATCCACTGCATGCCGACCGGTCGCGCGACCAGTTCCGCGCTGTCGGCGAGCTCGCCGCTGCGGATGGCGAGATCGAGTCCCTCCTCGACAAGATCAACGCGCCGGTCGTTGAACGAGAGCTCCAGCGACAGCTGCGGATGGTGCCGCGCCAGCGCCAGCAGCAGCGGCCCGACCTTCAGCCGGCCCAGCATCGCCGGCATGCTCAGTCGCACGAGGCCCGAGGCGGTGCTGCGCGCCACGTCGGCGATGGCCTCGGCCGCATCGAGCTCGGCGAGCGCGCGGCGGCAGCGCTCGTAGTAGCCGTGGCCCTCCTGCGTGAGGCTCTGGCTGCGCGTGGTGCGCAGGAAGAGCCGCGTGTCCAGCCGCGATTCGAGCCGCGCGATGCTCTTGGCGACTGCCGAGCGCGTGACGTGCAGACGCTGCGCGGCCAGCGCGAAGCTGCCCGCCTCCACCGCCGCGACGAACTCTTCTATGCCTTGCAGACGCTGGCTCATTGGATACTTTTGGGCGCCATTGATCGGAAAATTATCCACCACCGGATATCTTTGATCGTCAATAGCATGAAGGCTTCTTGTCTTTCTTTCCCTGGAGCACCTTCATGCAAGAACCCCGAACGCTGCGCCGCTGGCAGCTTCCCGAATTCGGCCGCGCCCATCTCGAACAGGGCGAGGCGCCGCTGCCCACGCCGAGCGCGAACCAGATCCTCGTGAAGGTAGGCGCGGTATCCCTCAACTACCGCGACCTGCTGATGATCCGCGACGGCATGGGCATGGCGATCGGCATGCCCTTCGTGCCCGGCTCCGACATGGCCGGCACCGTGGTGGCCATCGGTGCTGGCGTGACGCGCTTCGCGGTTGGCGACCGCGTCGTCAACACCTTCTGGGGCGGCTGGATCGACAGCCACTGGCATGCCGACACCACGCCGCTCGGCGGGCCCGGCCCCGGCATGCTGGCCTCGCACGTGTTGCTCGATGCCGCATGGGCGGTGGCCGCGCCCGGGACGCTGAGCCTGGCCGAAGCCAGCACCCTGCCCTGCGCGGGCCTCACCGCATGGTTCGCGCTGGTAGAGACCGGTGCGCTGCGTGCGGGCGAGACGGTGCTGATCCACGGCACCGGCGGCGTTGCGCTCTTCGGCCTGCAGATCGCGCGGCTGCACGGTGCGCGGGCCATCGTGGTGACGGGCGGCGACGAAGCCAAGCACGCGCAGGCCCTCGCGCTCGGCGCCACGCACGTGCTCGCGCGCGACGGCGACTGGCCCGCAGAAGTGCGCCGCCTCACGCAGGGGCGCGGCGCCGACCACGTGCTCGAACTCGCGAGCGGCCCGAACCTCGACCGCTCGCTGCAGGCCGTGAAGCAGGGTGGGCGCGTGTCGATCATCGGCATGCTCGGCGGCGAGACGCTCAGCGCATCGTTCTACGCGATGGTGCTGGGCCGCGTGACGGTGCAGGGCATCGGCGTGGGCCATCGCCGCGCGCTCGAGGACCTGGTGCGCGCCGTCGATGCGAACGCGCTCAAGCCGGTGATCGCGGCGAGCTACTGCTTCTACGCATTGCCCGAAGCGCTCGACCATCTGGAGCGCGGCGCCTTCGGAAAGATCGTCGTGGCGCTGTAAAAGATCACGAAACCCATTGGTGCCGCAGATGCAACGCAGTTGCGGCAATGCACAAAGCCGCGGCATCCGTGAACAGGTTCCGTTAGTGCCAACGACTTGCTCGACGCTCCCTGTTTGCGTTCCTAGAATCCGCCCGCGCATCGCCCCGGCGGCATGCGCGCCTTCTCAACTTCAGGATGGAGCGGTATGGAACACAGTACCTATAAAAAATGGTCTGCCGAGTTCATTGGTACTTTCTGGCTCACGCTCGGAGGCTGCGGAAGCGCAGTTCTGGCGGCTGCCTTTCCAAACGTCGGCATCGGCCTGCTCGGCGTCTCGCTGGCCTTCGGCCTCACGGTGGTGACAGGGGCCTACGCACTGGGCCCGATCTCGGGCGGGCACTTCAATCCGGCGGTGTCCATCGGCCTCGCCGCCGCGGGCCGCTTCAAGGCCTCGCAGCTCGCGGGCTACATCGTGGCGCAGGTGCTCGGCGCCATCGCGGCGGCGGGCATTCTCTATCTCATCGCCACCGGCAAGCCTGGCGCGGACATCGGCGGCTTCGCCACCAACGGCTATGGCGAACACTCGCCCGGCAAGTACGGCATGACGGCCGCATTGCTGTGCGAAGTGGTGATGACGGCCGTGTTCCTGATCGTGATCCTCGGTGCCACTGCCAGGCGCGCGGCCGGCGGCTTCGCGGGGCTGGCCATCGGCCTGTGCCTCACGCTCATCCACCTGATCTCGATTCCCGTGACCAACACCTCGGTCAACCCGGCGCGCAGCACGGGCCCGGCCCTCTTCGGGCCGTCCTATGCGGTGTCGGAACTGTGGCTCTTCTGGGCAGCGCCCATCGCGGGCGCCATCATCGGCGCGGTGATCTATCGCGCACTGCTCAGCAACGGCAACGACGACTGATCGCCGTCGTCACCGGCCGGCGGCGGTTGGCCTTCCGGATCAGCTGCCGCTGCCCGACTTCACCATCGGCAGTGAAGTCGATTGCCCGATCGGCTCGGTGCCCGTCGGGTGCGACGCCGCATAAGCGCCGGCCTGGATGTCGGCCACCGGCATCGTCGAGCTCATCGCGGGTGCGCTGGTCGACTGGCCGATGGGCTCGGTGCCGGTCGGACGCGCGGCGGCCATGGCGCCGGCCTGGACCTCGGGCTTCTCGGGCGAATTCATCTGCAGCGGATGGAAGTCCGAACCGTCGGTGGTTTCGGCCGATGCGTTGATGGTGCCCACCGCTGCCAGCGCAGCAAGGGAACCGACGGCGAGAAGCTTGAAGGAAGTGCGCATGGTGTGTTCTCCTGATTGATTGAAGCAGGTTGTCTCCGGTCACATGCCATCGCGCGAACTGCGCGTGGCAGGACCTGAACGCACTCTAGGCACGCCGACTGAGTTGGATGTGAGCGAAGAGTTAGGCGCGCGTGAGCGCCGCTCTTTTTTCTAAAGCTTTGGACCGCACCGCCTGCCAGTGCGCAGCAGTACTCAAGGCAGATGCACCCGCGCCATCAGCCCCGGCCCATCGGTGCGGTTGCGCAGTTCGATGCGCAGTCCATGGCGCTCCGCCGCCGTGCGGGCAATCGCCAGCCCCAACCCGCTGCCGCCCGCCGCCGCACCCGGCACGCGGAAGAAGCGGTCGAACACGCGCCCCATGGCGGCCTGCGGAATGCCGGGGCCGTTGTCGAGCACGTCGACCACCGCGTGGCCTTCGACCTGGTGCAGCTTCACGTCGACCACGCCGCCTTCGGGCGCGTAGCGCAGCGCGTTGTCGATCAGGTTGTCGAACACGCTGCGCAATTCAGCCACCGGCGCGACCACCACGGCGGCGATGCCGCCCTCGAAGCCGATGTCCACGCGCCGCGCGTCGGCCAGCACCATCAGCTGGCTCACGCTGTCGCGCAGCAGCACCTCGATGTCGACGCGCTCGTTCGCGCCGCCCACGCGCGGCGCGTCCTGCCGCGAGAGATGCAGCAGCTGCTCGATCAGGTGCTGCGCGCGCGTGACGCCCGCCTCCAGCTGATTGAAGCGCTCGGTGGCCTCGCCGGCCGGCACGTGCGCGCGCAGGTTCTCGATCTGCAGGCCGATGGCGGCCATCGGCGTGCGCAGCTCGTGCGCCGCGTCCTGCACGAAGCGCCGCTGCGTGGCGAAGGCGCTGCGCACGCGCGACAGCAGATTGTTGAAGGCGCTCACCAGCGGCGCGATCTCGTCGGGCACGCGCGCGAGCGACAGCTCGGTGGGGCTGCGCTCGTCCTGCGAGGCCACGTCGCGCGCCACCGCGCGCAGCGAACGCGACGCGGCCGACACGATGATCCAGAGGATCAGCAGCGCCAGCGGCAGCAGCAGCGTGATCGGCAGTCCTTCCAGCAGCGCGCGGCGCAATGCGCGGCGGCGGCGGTAGTCCTCGTTCTGCAGCACCTGCACGCGCGGCTGGTCGGCGCGCGAGCCGGGCTCGGCGGTGAATACGCGCCATGCGGAGCCCGAGTGCGTGCCGGTGTTCACGTCGCTGAAGCCGGGGCGCGCCTGCAGCGGCACCGTGAGCACCGGCCACGATGTGGCGCGCAGCGTGCTGCCGTCGGCGCTCCAGATCTGCACGATGAAGGCGCCGCGCGAGAAGGCGGCCTCGCCGTCCATCGGGCGCGGCAGCTTCTGCGGGTCGCTGCCCGCGTACGACTCGGCCACGAGGCGCATCTGGTCGTCCAGCGCGTTGTGCACGAGGTTGCCGTAGGCCATGAAGGAGAACCACGCCGTGAGCACGGCCGCGCCCAGGTGCAGCGTGATGAGCCACAGCAGCAGTTGCGTGCGCAGCGATCGCGGCCGCCACCAGCGGCCCGGGCCGCGCGAGGTTGCGTTCATCGGCAGGCCAGTCCGGCAGCCCGGCCCCGAAGTGCGTGGAGCCTGCGGGCGAGCATCATCATGCGGCGACGCGCCAGCCCAGTCCGCGCACGTTGCGGATCGCATCGGCGCCGAGCTTGCGGCGCATGCCGTGGATCAGCACGTCGATCGCGTTGCTGGTCACTTCTTCGCCCCAGCCGTAGATGCGGTTCTCCAGCTGCTCGCGCGACAGGATGGCGCCGGGCCGCTCCAGCAGCGCGTGCAGCAGCGCGAACTCACGCGCGGTGAGCGCCTCTCGCGCGCCGTTGACCACGACTTCACGCGTGGTGAGGTCCAGCTGCAGCGCGCCGCTGCCCACCAGCGAGTGCGCGGCCCCGTCGCGGCGGCGCACCACGGCGCGCATGCGCGCGAGCAGTTCGCGGAATTCGAAGGGCTTGAGCAGGTAGTCGTCGGCGCCGAGGTCGAGGCTGTGGATGCGGTCGTCCAGGCCGTCGCGCGCGGTGAGCACCAGCACCGGCGTGGCGTCGCCGCGTTCACGGGCGCGGCGCAGCACCTCGGTGCCGTCCTGCCTGGGCAGGCCCAGGTCGAGCAGCACGCAGGTGTAGCCGCCGTCGCCCAGCGCGCTCTGCGCCAGCTCGCCGTCGCGCACCCAGTCCGCGGACCAGCCCGCGCCCTCGAGCGCCTGCTTGAGGCTGCGCCCGATCATTTCATCGTCTTCCACCAACAGCACGCGCATCGCGGCGACTCCTTCGGCCGCAAGGTAGCACGCGACCGGGATGATCGGAAGAGCCTGCGCCGTGGCGCAGAGTAGGCACGAATACTTAGGGCACGCTTAGGCGGCGGGCGCGGCGCGGGGCAATGGCCGGGACCACGGCCGGGTCAGGCCAGGCGCACGGCGTGGCGCTCGCCCTCGCCGTCCGAGGCGAAGGCCAGCAGGTCGAGAGCTTCCTTCTCCACCCCGGCGCGGTCGGCCTTCGACCAGCGGCCGAAGGGCTCCAGCAGCACGGTGGCGGTGTTCCCGCCCTTCAGCTTCCCTCGCTCGATCTTCCAGGTGCCCGCCACGAAGCCGTCGAGCAGCACCGTGCCGCGCACGATGCCATTGAGTGTGAACACGCGGGCGCGATGCGCCTCGCTGAGGATGCGGCTGCGGTCGGCATGCGAGAGCAGCAGGTTGTCCCACTCGGCCACCAGGCGCGGCGGCGCGGGCGTGTCGGGGTCGGGGCGCGGCGCGCGGGGCAGGTCGAAGAGCTCCTGGCCGTCTTCGCCCGCGAACACGCGCAACTGCGGCCGCAGGCGTTCGGCAACCGCCTTCCATCCCGTGAGGCCCGACCATGCGCCGGCATCGGCCAGCGTGGCGGGGCCGAAGGCGGCGAGGTAGCGCAGCAGCATGTCGTCCTGCGTGGCAGGGGCGGCTTCCACAGCCTCTCCGAGCCAGTCGCCCAGGGGCTGCAGCACCGCGTTCTGGTGCGAGTTCCAGGTGCCGGCCGGGGGCAGGTGCACGAGCGGCAGGTTGTTGCGGATCAGCGCGGCGAGCGATGCGGTTTCGCGGCCGGTCCACCGGAGGCCCAGCGCCTGGCCGAGCTCGGCGCCGGTGCGCGGCTGTTCGCCGAGCAGTGCGCGCCCCGCCGCGATCACCGCCGCGCGATCGAGCCCTTCGAGTTCCTTCTTGTGCGTGCTGCCCAGCAGGCCACGCTGGTGCACGGGCTCCAGCAGCGGACGCCATGCCAGCGCGTCCTGCGCGATCATCAGGTGCAGCGTCGCGCGCAAGGTCGACATGCGAACGATGCGGCGCCTGCGCAGCGCCTCGGTGAGCTGGTCGCGCCGGAAGCCTTCGATGCGGCTCCAGAGGCCGATATAGGGCGGATTCGGTGCCTGCGCCTGCAGCCCGGCCAGCCGCTCGATGGCCTGAGGCACCGACAGCTTGCGCCGCTCCAGCAGCATCTGCCGCGCCAGCGTGGCGCGGTTCAGCGCGCGCAGGCTCAGAACTTCTCGTGCGGCGCGAGGTATCGCCATTGCCCCAGCGGCAGGTTGCCGAGCATCACCCGGCCGATGCGCACGCGCTTCAGGCCGACCACCTTCAGGCCGACCAGCTCGCACATGCGGCGGATCTGCCGCTTCTTGCCTTCGGTGAGCACGAAGCGCAGCTGCTCGGGGTTCTGCCAGTCGACTCGCGCGGGCTTCAGGGCCTGGCCGTCGAGGCTCAGGCCGTGGCGCAGCTTCGCGAGCATGGCCTTCGGAAAGACCGCCTGCACGTTGGTGGTGACAGGGTCGTCGTCGTCCAGCCGCACCAGCTGGCCGGTGGGCGCGGGCTGGCCCAGGCCGTGGTAGGCCACGCGCACGAGGTACTCCTTCTCCATCGTCGAGTCCTCGCCGATGAGCTGGCGCGCGATGCGGCCGTCCTGCGTCATCACCAGCAGGCCGGTGGAATCGATGTCGAGCCGGCCGCAAGGCGCCAGGCCGCGCAGCTGCTTGGGGCTGAAGAAGAAGCGGGCGTTGTCGTCGGCCCAGCGGTTCTGCGGCGTGAAAAGCTTGACCGCAGGGTCGTGCCCGTCCTCGGCCTGCCCGCTCACGTAGCCGATGGGCTTGTTGATGAGGATGGTGACCTGGTTGGCCTGCTGGCCCTTCGCGGCCTTGTCGACCTCGATGCGGTCGACCGGCGTGACCTTCACGCCCATCTCGGCCGGCCTGCCGTTGACCTTCACCCAGCCGTTGGCGATCCATTCGTCGGCTTCGCGGCGCGAGCACAGCTTGAGATCGGCCATGCGCTTGTTCAGGCGCACGGCATCGGTGGGGGAAGGAGATGGCTCTGTCATCGGGGCTTGATCGGAATGCGGCACCGATGCTATCCTGAACCCGGACGCGAGTTGATCGCGTCATTTTTGGGGGATTCCCAAGTGAGCACACGCAAGTACCAGTACGCCATCGTCATCGGGCGTTTCCAGCCCGTTCATTTCGGACATCAACGACTCATCGAAGAAGGCCTTCGCGCCGCCGAACGGGTCATCGTGGTGGTCGGCTCCGACCGGCAGCCACGCAGCGTCAAGAACCCATTCACCTTCGACGAACGCGAACGCATGGTGCGCGCCTGCCTGCGCGGCACCGAGCAGATGCGCGTGAGCGTGGTCGGCGTGGGCGACTCGCCCTACAACGACCAGATCTGGATCGCGTCGATCCAGTCGGCGGTCGAGCGGCTGATCCAGCAGGACGGCCACGCGCCCACCAAGGCCAGGGTGGCATTGGTGGGCCACCTGAAGGACGCGTCGAGCTACTACCTGAAGCTCTTCCCGCACTGGGAGTTCGTCGGCCAGAACAGCGTGGAGAGCCTCAACGCCACCGACGTGCGCAGCCTCTACTTCGACCCCGAGAACCGCGGCCAGCTCTCCCGCGCCGACCTGCCCGACGGCACCGCGGCCTTTCTCGACCAGTTCACCCGGACAGCCGACTACGCCGAGCTCTGCGAGGAACGCGCCTTCCTCGCCGACTACCGCGACAAGTACCGCTACGCCGGCAGCGAATTCCCGCCGATCTACACCACGGTCGATGCCGTGGTGGTCGAGGCCGGCCACATCCTGCTGGTGCAGCGCAAGTTCCATCCCGGCAAGGGCACCTGGGCACTGCCCGGCGGCTTCGTCGGCCAGCACGAGCGTCTGCAGGACGCGGCCATCCGCGAGCTGAAGGAAGAAACGCGCCTGAAGGTGCCGGTGCCCGTGCTCAACGGCAGCATGAAGGCCAGCCACGTGTTCGACGCGCCCGACCGCTCGCAGCGCGGGCGCACCATCACGCACGGCTTCTTCTTCGAGCTGGCGCACAACCAGTGGACGGGCCTTTCGGAAGTGCGCGCCGACGACGACGCGGCCGAGGTGCGCTGGGTGCCCATCGCCGAGTTCCTCGACATGCAGGAGCGCATCTACGAAGACCACTTCTTCATCGCGAATCACTTTTTGGGTGGGCTGGGCAAGAACTGAATGCCCCGGCCTTGTCAGCAAGAACGGCCCCGGTTGACGGGGCCAACGTGAAAGGAGCTTTCACATGAACCGCAATCTCACCTCCACGCCCCTGGGCAACAACCTGCTGCTGCGCACCGACTCGTACAAGGTCTCGCACTGGATGCAGTACCCGCCCGGCACGCAGACGGTGTACAGCTACATCGAGTCTCGCGGCGGCATCTTCAGCCACTCGCTGTTCTTCGGGCTGCAGGCCTACCTGCGCGAATACCTGCAGACGCCGGTGACGCGCGACGACGTCGAGGAAGCCGCCGCTCTCATGGCCGTGCACGGCGAGCCCTTCAACCGCGAGGGCTGGCTGCGGCTGATCGAGAAGCACGGCGGGCTGATGCCGGTGCGCATCCGCGCCGTGCCCGAAGGCAGCGTGACGCCGGTGCACAACGTGCTCGCGACCATCGAGAACACCGACCCCGAGTTCTTCTGGGTCACCAGCTTCCTCGAGACCGAGCTGCTGCGCGCCATCTGGTACCCCACCACGGTGGCCACGCTCTCGGCCGCCGCGCGCACCACGCTGCTGCGCTACCTGGAAGCGACCTGCGACGACCCGCAGGGGCAGATCGCCTTCAGGCTGCACGATTTCGGCGCGCGCGGCGTGTCGAGCCTCGAATCGGCCGCGCTCGGCGGCATGGCGCACCTGGTGAACTTCATGGGCACCGACACGCTGGCCGCGCTGGTCGCCGCGCGCCGCTACTACGACTGCGACGTGGCGGGCTTCTCGATTCCCGCAGCCGAGCACAGCACCATCACGGGCTGGGGCCGGGAGCATGAATCGGACGCGTACAGCAACATGGTCGATCAGTTCGGCAAGCCCGGTGCGACCTTCGCGGTAGTGAGCGACAGCTACGACATCTTCAACGCCTGCGCCCGCATCTGGGGCGAGGAGCTGAAGGCGAAGGTGGTGGCCTCGGGCGCGACGCTGGTGGTGCGGCCCGATTCGGGCGACCCGGCCGAGACCACGTTGCAGGTTGCGCGCATCCTGGCCGACCGCTTCGGCACCACGACCAACGCCAAGGGTTTCCGCGTGCTGAACAACGTGCGCATCATCCAGGGCGACGGCGTGACGCTCGACTCGCTGCGGCTGTGCCTGTCGAACTTCTATCACAACGGTTTCTCGGCGGAGAACATCGCCTTCGGCATGGGCGGCGGGCTGCTGCAGCAGGTCAACCGCGACACCATGCAGTGGGCGATGAAGTGCTCGGCGATGCAGGTGAACGGCGAGTGGCGCGACGTGTACAAGTCGCCTGTTGGAGACGTAGGCAAGGCTTCGAAGAAGGGGCGGCTTGCGCTGGTGCGCGGCGAAGGTGGCGAGGTGCGTACCCTGCGCGAGGAAACGCTCGGACCTGACCAGGCCGATCTGCTGCAGACCGTGTTCGAGAACGGGCGCATCGTGGAGAGCACCAGCTTCGAGGCTGTGCGTGAGCGGGCTGCTGCCGGCGTCGGCCAGCTGATCACCTCGCGCGCGCCGCTTTGAGCCTGCGGGGTCGTGCCCCGGGAGTGCGCGGAATCGGCTGCCACACGGCATCGCCATAATCCGCGCAACTCCCGGATTCCATGACCAAACTCCTGATCCTCAGCGTGAGTGCCGGCAACGGCCACGTGCGTGCAGCACAGGCGCTCGCCGCCACCGCGCAGTCCCTCGCTCCGCCCTGCACGGCGGTCCACATCGACGCGATGGCCCACGTGGCCGCGGGGTTCCGCAAGGTCTACACCGACTGGTACATCCAGCTCGTGAATCGCGCGCCCGAGCTGTGGTCGTACCTGCACCAGCGCACCGACGTCACGCCGCACCATGCGCCCTCGCAGCGCCTGCGCCGCGGCATCGAGCGACTGAGCACCGGCGCGCTGGTGCGCGAGATCCGCCGCGAGAAGCCCGACGCGGTGATCTGCACGCACTTCCTGCCCGCCGAGCTGCTGATGCGCGAGCGCAACCGGGGTCGCATCGACTACCCGGTGTGGCTGCAGATCACCGACTACGACCTGCACAACATGTGGCTGGTACCGGGCATGACGGGCTACCTGGCCGCGACGGAGGAAGTGGGCTTCCGCCTGCGGGCGCGCGGCATTCCGGCCGAGCGCATCCACGTCACGGGCATTCCGGTGATGCCCGCCTTCTCCGAACCCGATGCGCCCGCGCTGGCGCGTGACGCCTGCGTGGCCGGACTTGGCCTCGACCCTTCGCGGCCGGTGCTGCTCATGGTGTCGGGCGGCGCCGGCGTCGGCGACCTGCCGAGCATGGTCGAGCGCGTGCTCGGCATGGGCGGGCCCGACGGGAAGCCGAACGACTTCCAGGTGATCGCCGTGGCGGGCCGCAACGCGGAGGCGCACGGCAGGCTCGAAGCGCTGGCCAGGCGCCACCCGGGCCGCGTGGCGGCCATCGGCTTCACCAACGAGATGCACAGAATGATGGCAGCGTCCGACCTGGTGGTGACCAAGCCCGGCGGCCTCACCGTTTCGGAATGCCTGGCGCTGGGCAAGCCGATGCTGCTGATCTCGCCGATTCCGGGGCAGGAAGAACACAACGCCGGCTTCCTCATGGAGGAAGGCGCCGCATGGCTCGCCTACGACTCCATCGGCCTCGACTACAAAGTGGCGCGCCTCATGGCTGATGCCGCCAAGCTCGCGAGCATGGCGACTCGCAGCCGCACGCTGGGCAAGCCGCAGGCGGCGCGATCGGTGCTGCATCACGTTCTCGGGACGCCCGCATGAGCCCCGCCACCGAAAAGACGAACGTGGCCCGCACGCTCGGCTACCTCGCCTGGGTCATCGTCATGGCCTTCTTCTTCGCCAACGCCGAGATCCAGATCGAAGGCGGCGCCGGCTGGGCCACATCGCTTCCCACATGGCGCATCGAGAACAGCATCTGGCTCGACATCTTCTGGGGCGGCCGCGCGATGACGGGTTATCACGCCTGGGTCTTCACCTTCATGGCGCTGGTGTTCTTCTCGCCGCTGGCCTTCAACGGCCGCTGGACCTGGCGCGACGTGGGGTTGGCGGTGGCGGGCCTGATCGTGTTCTGGGTCTGCGAGGACTTCACCTGGTTCCTCATCAACCCGGCCTTCGGCTGGGAGCGCTTCAACCCGGTGGACGCTTTCTGGCACAAGCACTGGCTTTGGGGCGCGCCCGTGGACTACTGGGGCGGGCTCGCGGTGGCGGCGATCATCCTGGCGACGCGGCACTGGCCGCGCAAGGGCAACCGATGAGCAGCAGCAGAAGAAAACGCAGGGAACGCGGGCAGGAGCCCATCGCCGACGCACCACGCCCCGGCCATTGGGCCGATCCGCTGGACGCGCTGGGCGTGGAGAACCTGCACCGCATCACGCCCACGCTGTACCGCAGCGCGCAGCCGAAGCGCTCGAACCTTGCCGCGCTGCAGTCGCTGGGCATCCGCACCGTAGTGAGCCTGCGTTCATTCAACGACGACCGCAAGGTGTTCGCCGGCAGCGGCATCCGGCTGGTGCGCGTGCCGATCAACACCTGGTCCATCGACGACGCGAAGGTGCTGCGCGCGCTGCAGGCCATCCGCGCGGCCGAGAAGCAGGGCCCGGTGCTCATCCACTGCATGCACGGCGCCGACCGCACCGGCGTGGTCGCGGCGGTCTACCGCATGGCGCTGCAGGACTGGGACAAGGACAGCGCCCGCCAGGAGATGCTGCGCGGCGGCTACGGCTACCACACGCTGTGGCGCAACATCCCGCGCTACATCGAGCGGCTCGACCCGGCCGCCATGCGCGACGCGCTGGCCCAGGCGCCTGCGATTCCGGTGGTGTCCTGAAGGCGCCAGCAGGCCGCGGAACCCGCTCCTATACTGGCCGCCCCGTGGCCGAAGGCCATCCGCGAACCTGACCAGAAGGGACCTCCCATGGCACTGCAAATCCGCTCCCTCATTCGTTCCAGCGGCGAACTCGAACTCTCGCTGCACGACGACCCCATCCCCGAGCCGCAGGTCCACGAAGTGGTGATCCGCGTCGAGGCCTCGCCGCTCAATCCGTCCGACCTGGGCCTGCTTTTCGGCGCGGCCGACATGAGCACCGCCAAGGCCTCCGGCACCGCCGATCGCCCCGTCGTCACCGCCACCGTGCCCGAGCGCGTGCTGCCCGCCATGAAGGCGCGGCTCGACGAATCGATGCCCGTCGGCAACGAAGGCGCGGGCGTGGTGGTGAAGGCAGGCTCCTCGCCGCAGGCGCAGGCGCTGCTCGGCAAGACGGTGGCCGCCATCGGCGGCGCGATGTATTCGCAGTACCGCTGCCTCGCCGCCGCCCAGTGCATGGAGCTGCCGGCGGGCACCACGCCGGCCGAAGGCGCCTCGTGCTTCGTCAACCCCCTCACCTCGCTGAGCATGGTCGAGACCATGCGCATGGAAGGCCACAAGGCCCTGGTGCACACCGCCGCCGCGTCCAACCTCGGCCAGATGCTCAACAAGATCTGCCAGAAGGACGGCATCGCCCTCGTCAACATCGTGCGCAAGCAGGACCAGGAAGACCTGCTGCGCGGCCTCGGCGCCAAGTACGTGTGCAATTCGAGCTCGCCCACCTTCATCGAGGACCTGACCCAGGCCCTCGCCGAGACCGGCGCCACCCTGGCCTTCGACGCCATCGGCGGCGGCAAGCTCGCTGGCCAGATCCTCGGCTGCATGGAAGCGGCCATCAACCGCACCGCCAAGGAATACAGCCGCTACGGCTCCAACACCCACAAGCAGGTCTACATCTACGGCGGCCTCGACCGCAGCCCGACCGAGGTCGTGCGCAACTTCGGCATGACCTGGGGCATGGGCGGCTGGCTGCTGTTCCCCTTCCTGCAGCGCCTTGGCGACGCCGGCACGCAGCGCCTGAAGGCCCGCGTGGTCGCCGAACTGAAGACGACTTTCGCAAGCCACTACACGCGAGAGGTGTCGCTGGTGGAGATGCTGCAGCTCGATGCCATCGGCGTGTATGGCAAGCAGGCTACGGGGGAGAAGTTCCTGCTGAATCCGAACAAGGCCTGATTCGCCTCGCGCCCGGTAAGCGACACGGCACGCTCGTCCCCACTATGCCGGCCGCTTCGCGGCTTCCCTGCGGTGCTCACGTTTCGCGGGGTCTCGCAGAACTCGCTTCGCTCAAACAGCTGCGAGCCCTTGTCCGCGAAACGCTGCGCTCCTCGGCGGCACAGAGGGGCCGAACGCGCCGCGCCGCTTACCGGGCTTGTCGTGTCGTTGATGCCGTCGCCCTCACCCCAACCCTCTCCCGGAGGGAGAGGGAGTAATACCCGGAGCGGCCTCAGGAATCGGCGTAGCGCTCGCCGCCGTCCCAGTAAGAACTAAACGACCAGCCGATACCCCACCGCCGTCTCCGTCAGCAGATGCTTCGGCTGCGCCGGATCAGCCTCCAGCTTCTGCCGCAGGTGCCCCATGTAGATCCGCAGGTAGTGGCTCTGGTCGGTGTACGAGGGGCCCCACACTTCGCGCAGCAGCTGGCGCTGCGTCAGCACGCGTCCCGCGTTCGCGACGAGCACCGACAGCAGGCGGTATTCGGTCGGCGTGAGGTGCACCTCGGCGCCGGCGCGACGCACGAGGCGCGCGGAGCGGTCGAGTTCGATCTCGCCGAAGCGGAACAGCGCCTCGGGTGCCGCTTCTTCCGTGCTGCTGGCGGCACGCGGGCGGCGCAGGTTGGCGCGCACGCGGGCCAGGAGCTCGCCGGTGCCGAAGGGCTTGGTGAGATAGTCGTCGGCGCCGGCGTCGAGGGCGGCGATCTTGTCGGCTTCGTCGGTGCGTGCCGACAGCACGATGATCGGCACCGCCGACCAGCCGCGCACGTCGCGGATCAGCGAGACGCCATCGCCGTCGGGCAGACCGAGGTCGAGCACCAGCAGGTCGGGCTGGCGAGTGCCGGCCGCGGCGAGGCCGTCGCGCAGGGTGCCGGCCTCGTGCACCAGCCAGCCCTCGGCCTCGAGCGCGCCGCGCACGAACCGGCGGATCTGCGGCTCGTCTTCGATCACGATGGCGGTGGGAGAAGGCATGGGTTCAGAGTTGGGCTTCGGCAGGCTCGGGTGGCTCACGCCGTGGGAGCGTGACGGTGAATTCTGCACCGCCATCGCGCGCATTCTCGGCGGCGATCTCGCCCCCATGCGCGCTCACCACCGCCTTGCAGATCGCCAGGCCCAGGCCCACGCCCGGCGTGGCGGATTCGGCCTCGCCGCGCGTGAACTTGTCGAAGAGCTTCTGCTCGTGGCCCAGCAGCGCGGCCGGCAGGCCGGGGCCGTGGTCGCGCACGGTCAGCACCAGCGCGCCGGGCTCGGCACGCGCGCCGACCACGATGGGCGGCGCGCCGTACTTGGTGGCGTTCTCCAGCAGGTTGACCAGCACGCGCTCGATGAGCACCGCGTCGAACTCGACCAGCGGCAGCTCGGGGTCGAGCGCGGTCTGCACCACGGTGCCGCCCAGCGAGGTGCGCGCCGCGCGGATGGCCGAGCCCACCACCTCTTCCACCGACTGCCAGTCGCGCCGCAGGTTCACCGCGCCGCCGGCGATGCCGCTTTCGAGCCGCGCCATGTCGAGCAGGTTGCTCACCAGCGCATGCAGCTCGTGCGCCTGCGCGACGATGGCGCGCGCGGCGTTGGCGTGTTCCTCGGGCGGCAATGTCTGCAGCGACTCGGCCAGCGCGATGAGCGCGGTGAGCGGCGTGCGCACGTCGTGCGAGATGGCGCCGAGCAGCGCGTTGCGCAGCCGCTCCGACTCCATTTCGACCACGGCCTGCTGCGCCACCTCGACGTAGTGCACGCGCTCCAGCGCGATGGCGATCTGCCGCGCCAGCGTGTCGAGCTGCTGCGCCTGCTCGGGAATGAGCAGCCAGCGCGGCTGCGCGGGCGAGAGCGCGAGCACGCCGCGCACGCGCATCGGCGCGCGCAGCGGCACGTAGTGCCAGGGCTGGGCCGCGAGGGTGGCGGTGGCGAGGCCCGCGCTCTGGCCATGGCGGAAGGCCCAGTCGGCCACCTGCGCATCGAAGCCCTCGGGCGCGTCGGCGGGCATCACGAGCTGGTCGGCCGCGTCGGTCACCAGCACCAGCGCATCGCCGCCGAAATGGCCCCGCACGGCGGCCGTGCCGAGCGCGACCACCTGCGAGCTCTCCAGCGCCGCCGACAGCTCGCGCGTGAGCTCGAACAGCGAACGCGCGCGCCGCTCGCGGCTGGTCGACACGCCCGCCGCGAAGCGCAGCCCGGCCGTGAGCTGCCCCACCAGCAGGCCCACGCCGAGCATGATCGCGAAGGTCAGCACGTACTGCACGTCGCTCACCGCGAACGACAGGCGCGGCGGCACGAAGAAATAGTCGAAGGCCGCGACGTTGAGCAACGCCGCCAGCGCCGACGGCCCGCGCCCGAAGCGCATCGCCACGCCCACCACGCCGAGCAGGAACAGCATGACGATGTTCGACAGCTCCAGCACGTTGGCCAGCGGCGTGCACACCAGCGTGAGCGCGACGCTTGTGGCCGTCGCCCATGCATAGCCGGGCCAGTGGATGGGCGCCTTCTCGTGGTCGTCGCTGTCGATGCTCGCGCCCTGCAGCGGCGCGCGAGAGAGCCGGCGCGAGCTTTCGGCGGGCGCGACTTCCATGATGTCGAGCGCCGGCGCGCGCTGCGCCAGCGTGCGCGCGAGCGGCACCGTCTTCCCGGGCCGCCAGCGCCGCCAGCCGGCCTCGGGCTGCGGGCGGCCCAGCACCAGCGTGGCGCAGTTCAGGCGCCTCGCCTGTTCGGCCAGCTGCTCGGCCACGTCGGAGCCGGTGAGAACGGCTGTGGCCGCGCCCAATTCTTCCGCCAGCTTGAGCACCGCGAGGATGCGGTCGCGCTCCGCCGCGGCCAGCCGCTGCAGCCGGGGCGTCTCGACGTAGACCGCATGCCAGCGCACGTTGAGCTGGCCTGCGAGCCGCGCCGCCGTGCGCACCGTCTGCGCCGCGCCTTCGTGCGGGCCGACGCACGCGAGGATCGCGCCCGATGTGTTCCAGGCCTGCAGGTCGCGCCCGCTTCCGACCGCCCCCGATTGCTCCACACGCCAGCCGCGCACGTCGTCTTCCACGTGCTCGGCGGTGCGCCGCAGCGCGATCTCGCGCAGGGCGATGAGGTTGCCCTTGCGGAAGAAGTTCTGCGCCGCACGCTCGGCCTGCTGCGGCAGGTAGACCTTGCCGGCCGCGAGCCGCGCGGTGAGCTCGTCGGGCGTGACGTCGACCAGCACCACCTCGTCGGCCTCGTCGAGCACGGTGTCGGGCACGGTCTCGTGCACGCGCACGCCGGTGATGGCGCCGACCGTGCCGTTGAGGCTCTCGAGGTGCTGCACGTTGAGCGCGGACCACACCTCGATGCCGGCGGACAGCAGCTCCTGCACGTCCTGCCAGCGCTTGGCGTGGCGCGAGCCGGGGGCGTTGGTGTGGGCCAGCTCGTCGACCAGCAGCACGGCGGGCTTGCGCGCGAGCGCTGCGTCGAGGTCGAACTCGGCGAGCGTGCGCCCGCGGTAACCCAGCTCGCGCAGCGGCAGCGCCTCGAGCCCCGCAAGCAGCGCGGCGGTCTCGCTGCGGCCATGGGTCTCGACCACGCCGATCAGCACGTCGCGCCCCGCGGCCCGCTCGCGCTGCGCCGCGCTGAGCATGGCCCATGTCTTGCCGACGCCCGCGCTGGCGCCGAAGTAGATGCGCAGCTTGCCGCGCTGGGCGCGCGCCTCGTCGCTGCGCAGCTGCGCGAGCAGCGCGTCGGGGTCGGGGCGGAGCACGTCGTTCATCGGCGGCACAGGTTAGCGCATCGGGCCGTCCTTGCGGCGCGAACGCTGGTGGCGCCGCGCGGTGCGCGACAGCATCCACCAGGCGAAGCCCAGCGGCACGAAGAGCGCCGCCATGGCCAGCAGTGCCATCAGCAGGTCAGTGGCCATGGCGCAGGCCGCAGCGCGCGAGGTGCTCGCGCCAGCTCACGAGCCGGCCGATCTCGCCCGAGGGGACGCATTCGACCAGCCGGTGCAGCACGTCGGCATAGCGCGCGAGCGGCAGGCGCATCATCAGGCGCACGCAGGGCGCATCGCTTTCCTGCGAGCTGCAGGCATGCAGCAGCGGCTCGCAGCGCACCACGCCGGCCTCGGGGCAGCCGGCGATGCTGCGGCGCACGCGCAGGGCATCGGCGCAGCAGACCGTGACGTCGAGCACGTAGAACGGGCTGCCGTTGCCCTTGCCGGTGTTCATGGAAGCGCGCGTTCTCGGCGCACCGGGATGTTCTCGATAAGCGGCATAGGCCATGGCTTGTTTCTCCTCAACGCGGTGTCGAAGGACTGAATGAACCGGAGGCGGCGTCCAGCGCGATGTTCAGCGCCAGCACGTTGACGCGCGGCTCGCCCAGGAAGCCCAGCAGGGGCTGCTGCGTGTTCCTGTCGATCAGCGACTGCACCTGCGCGAGCGGCATGCCGCGCACGCGCGCCACGCGCGCCGCCTGGTACTGCGCGGCGGCGGGGCTGATGTCGGGATCGAGCCCGCTGGCCGAGGCCGTGACGAGGTCGACCGGCACCCGCGCCGCGTTGTCCGGGTCGGCTGCGCGCAGCGCTTCCACGCGCGCCTTCACCGCATCGGTCAGCGCGGGGTTGAGCGGACCCTGGTTGGAGCCGCCCGAGGCGCTCGCGTTGTAGGGCTGCGGCGCGGTGGCCGACGGCCGGCCCCAGAAATGCTTCGGATCGCTGAAGTTCTGGCCGATGAGCTTCGAGCCGACGGTGGTGCCGTCGAGCACGACCAGGCTGCCCGCCGCCTGATCGGGAAACGCCGCCTTCGCGACGCCGGTGACGGCTATCGGGTAGATCAGGCCGGTGAGCGCGCTCAGCAGCACGAAGAGCACGAGCGCGGGGCGGACGATACCGCCCTCGCAGCCATTGCCGTTGATGGTGTTGTTGTTCATGACGGAATACTCCTCAGACGAGATGGACGGCCACGAGCAGCCAGTCGATCAGCTTGATGCCGATGAAGGGCACGAGCAGGCCGCCCAGGCCGTAGATGGCCAGGTTGCGGCGCAGCAGCGCAGCGGCACCCACCGGCCGGTAGCGCACGCCCTTGAGCGCCAGCGGGATAAGGAACACGATCACCAGCGCGTTGAAGATCACCGCGCTCAGGATGGCCGACGACGGGCTCGCGAGCCGCATCACGTTGAGCGCGCCCAGCTGCGGGTAGGTCGAGATGAAGATCGCCGGGATGATGGCGAAGTACTTCGCCACGTCGTTCGCGATCGAGAAGGTGGTGAGCGAGCCGCGTGTCATCAGGAGCGCCTTGCCGGTCTCCACCACTTCCAGCAGCTTGGTCGGGTTGGAGTCGAGGTCGACCATGTTGCCGGCCTCCTTGGCGGCCTGCGTGCCGCTGCCCATGGCCACGGCCACGTCGGCCTGCGCGAGCGCAGGGGCGTCGTTGGTGCCGTCGCCGGTCATGGCCACGAGGCGGCCTTCGGACTGGTACTGGCGGATCAGCGCGAGCTTGTCCTCGGGCGTGGCCTCGGCCAGGAAGTCGTCCACGCCGGCCTCTGCGGCGATGGCAGCGGCCGTGAGCTTGTTGTCGCCGGTGATCATCACCGTCTTGATGCCCATGCGGCGCAGCTCGGCGAAGCGCTCCTTGATGTCGGTCTTGACGATGTCCTTGAGCTCGACGATGCCGAGCACGCGGTTGCCCTCGGCCACCGCCAGCGGCGTGCTGCCACGGCGCGCGGCTTCCTCGGCTGCGCGCAGCACCTCGGGCGCGGCCGTGCCGCCGATGGCCTCGACGTGGCGGCGCACCGCGTCGACCGCGCCCTTGCGCAGCAGCACGGGGTCGGTGTCCAGGCTGTTGGGGGCGGCCGGCAGGTCGGCGCCGCTCATGCGCGTCTGCGCGGTGAAGGCGACGAAGCGGGCGCCCTCCACCGGCGTCGGTTCCAGGCCTTCGCGGCGCGCGAGCTCGACGATGCTGCGGCCCTCGGGGGTCTCGTCGGCCAGCGAGGCGATCATCGCGGCGCGAGCGAGCCGCGCCTTGGTCACGCCCGGCGCAGGCAGGAAGGCGCTGGCCTGGCGGTTGCCGTGCGTGATGGTGCCGGTCTTGTCGAGCAGCAGCACGTCGACGTCGCCGGCGGCTTCGACCGCGCGACCCGAGGTGGCGATCACGTTGGCCTGCATCATGCGGCTCATGCCGGCCACGCCCACGGCCGACAGCAGGCCGCCGATGGTGGTCGGAATCAGGCACACCAGCAGCGCGACCAGCGCGGTGAGCGACACCACCGTGCCCGCACCCGCGGCCTCCACGCTGAAGATGGAGAAAGGCAGCAGCGTGACCGTGACCACCAGGAACACGATGGTCAGCGCCACCAGCAGGATGGTCAGCGCGATCTCGTTCGGCGTCTTCTGGCGCTTGGCGGCCTCGACCATGCCGATCATGCGGTCGAGGAACGACTCGCCCGGGTTCACCGAGATGCGCACCACCAGCCAGTCGGACAGCACGCGGGTGCCGCCGGTCACGGCCGAGAAGTCGCCGCCCGATTCGCGCACCACGGGTGCCGATTCGCCGGTGATGGCGCTCTCGTCGACCGAGGCCACGCCTTCGATCACTTCGCCGTCGAGCGGAATCACGTCGCCGGTCTCGACCAGCACGACGTCGCCCTTGCGCAGGTTGGGCGCCTGTTCGGGCAGCCACTGCGCGCCATGGTGCGGCTCCTGCAGCTTCTTGGCCCAGGTGTCCTTGCGTAGCCCGCGCAGCGAGGCGGCCTGCGCCTTGCTGCGGCCTTCGGCCAGCGCCTCGGCGAAGTTGGCGAACAGCACGGTGAACCACAGCCAGATGGTCACGGCCAGCACGAAGGCGGGCTTCATGCCGGTGTCGCCCGGGAAGCTCAGCGCATGCACCCAGAGCACCGTCGTGAGGATGCTCCCGATGTACACGATGAACATCACCGGGTTGCGCCACTGGACGCGCGGGTCGAGCTTGGCGAAGGCGGCCCACAGCGCGGGCCTGACCAGCGCCGCGTCGAAGAGCGAGAGAGAGGTTTTTGTATTGGCGGTCATGGCGGGCTCCTTACTTCCAGAGCACCAGGTGCTCGACGATCGGGCCCAGGGCCAATGCCGGCACATAGTTGAGCAGGCCGACCAGCAGCACCGTGCCGATCAGCAGCGAGACGAACAGCGGGCCGTGCGTGGGCAGCGTGCCGCTGGTGACGGGCAGGCGCGTCTTGGCGGCCAGCGCGCCCGCCACGGCGAGCACCGGCACGATCATCGCGAAGCGGCCGAGCCACATCGCGAGCGCGAGCAGGCCGTTGTAGAAGGGCGTGTTGGCAGACAGGCCCGCGAAGGCGCTGCCGTTGTTGTTGGCGGCCGAGGTCAGCGCGTACAGGATTTCGGAGAAGCCGTGCGCGCCGGGGTTGGCGATGCCCGCCTTGCCCGCGCCCGCGATCACCGCCACCGCGGTGCCGGCCAGCACCAGGATCGGCGTGACCAGGATGGCGATGGAGATCAGCTTCATCTCGCGCACCTCGATCTTCTTGCCGAGGTACTCGGGCGTGCGGCCGATCATCAGGCCGGCGATGAACACCGCGAGCATCGCGAAGATCAGCATGCCGTACAGGCCCGAGCCCACGCCGCCGAACACCACTTCGCCGAGCTGCATCAGCACCAGCGGCACCATGCCGCCGATCGGGGTGAGCGAGTCGTGCATGCCGTTGACCGCGCCGCACGAGGCGGCCGTGGTGATGGCGGCGAAGAGCGATGAGGCATCGATGCCGAAGCGCACTTCCTTGCCTTCCATGTTGCCGCCGGCCTGCAGCGCGCCATGCATCTGGTCGACGCCCAGCGGGGTCAGCAGCGGGTTGCCGGCCTGCTCGGCGGGCGTGATGACGATGACTGCAACGACGAACATCACCGTCATCGCCGCGAGCACCGCCCAGCCCTGGCGCATGTCGCCCACCACGTGGCCGAAGGTGAAGCACAGCGCCGCCGGAATCAGGAAGATCGCGAGCATCTGCAGCAGGTTCACCAGCGCCGTCGGGTTCTCGTAAGGATGCGCCGAGTTGGCGTTGAAGAAGCCGCCGCCGTTGGTGCCCAGCATCTTGATCGCTTCCTGCGAAGCGACCGGGCCCATGGCGAGCGTCTGCGTCTTGGTGGTGGCGTCTTCCATCACCGGCTGGCCCTTGTCATCCTTCAGCGGCTGGCCGTCGGCGCCGTTCTTCGGCTGCTGGAAGGCGGTGGTCTCGAGCGTGCTCACCTCCTTGTAGGCGTCGAAGTTCTGGATCACGCCCTGGCCCGCGAAGACCACGGCCAGCACGAAGGAGATCGGCACCAGCACCCACAGTGTGACGCGCGTGATGTCGGCCCAGAAGTTGCCCACCAGCCCCTTGCCGTCGCCCCGGCGCGCGAAGCCGCGCACCAGCGCGAAGGCCACCGCGATGCCGGTGGCGGCGGAGAAGAAGTTCTGCACCGCGAGCCCGAGCATCTGCGTGAGATAGCTCATGGTCGACTCGCCGGCATAGCCTTGCCAGTTGGTGTTGGCCACGAAGCTCACCGCGGTGTTGAAGGCCGAGTCGGGCGACACGGCCGCCATGCCCGCGGGGTTGAGCGGCAGCCATGCCTGCAGGCGCTGCAGCGCATAGACGAAGATCGCGCCGATGGCATTGAAGGCCAGCAGCGCGAAGGCATAGCGCAGCCAGTGCATCGACTGCTCGGGCTTCGTGCCCGCGAGCTTGTAGAGCGTCGCCTCGATGCGCTGCATCCAGCGCGGCACGCGCTCGTTGCACAGCGCGGCAAGGAACTTGCCGACCGGCCATGCGAGCACGCCCAGCAGGACGAGGAAAAGGGCCAGCAGGCCCCAGGCGGAGGAAGTCATTTCAGAATTCCTCCGCGCAGATCAGCGCGAACACCAGGTACGCGAAAAGAACCACGGCGATCAGCGCGCCGAAGCCGTAAAGCACTTCGAGGCTGATCACGATGAGGCTCCATCGGCGGCGTTCGACGCCTTGCTCGACGGGTTCTTCGGCGCATCGAGCCTGTTCAGCCCGACCACCATGGCCCCCACCACGGCCCACAGCGCCAGCAAGGCGCCCATCCAGACGATGTCCATGCATCACTCCTGCAAACGAGAAAGATGGGAGTCAGTCTCGGCAGTCGGGCGTCAAAACGGGGGAAAGAGTGGTGGGGTGGGCGTAAAGAAAGCGTAAAAACGCCACCTCAGTGCCCGTGAGGTGGCGCCGGGAACGGCCGGAGCATCCTTGTCGGGCCAATATTCCCGGCAAGGACACGACACACAATTCGATCAGTACTTGAAGCCAGGTATCGGGACCGGACTGCAGTCCGGCGCATTCACCGGGTTCAGCTGGACAACGGCGTAATTTCCGCTCGATCGGATGAAGTCCGTCGGATAGACGTTCGAGCTGGAATGAATGGGCAAACCTCCCAGCAGAGTTTTCAAAGCGCTGGCCGCTGCATCGGCTCGGCGCCTTGCGAGTTCCTTTCGGTCCTTGCCGGCCTCATTGCCAACGGCCACGCCCTCGACATCGGCATCGCCGTACTGGAAAAGGCCGCGCACGTCGACCAGCCATCTCGCCAGCCGCAAGATCTGCTTGGATTCGAGTTGCGCAGAGTCTTCCTGGAAATCCAGTGTGATCTGGATCACCCGTGAACATCCCTGCGCGTTGGCGGAGGCCAACGTCAGCGCCAGGACCAGAGACATCAACCTAGTCGACATAGAGCACGTAGCCAGTGATGCTGTCCGCGTTGAAACGCGCTTCCTCGGGGTTCGAGGCCAGAGGGAGGCTTTTCCGCATAGTTCCGACGGTGTCCTTCGAGGAAAAGGTGTCATCGAAGGGAGTCACCTCGTGGATGAGCGTGCTGAACCGTGAGTCGGTCGAAAAGGCGGCATCAGGAATGCTGCAGAACCCCGGGGGCGATGCCGATGGTATGCGTCCTGGTGGATCACCCACCACGATCACCTTTCGCATCATTGCAATGAATCTCCAAGTTGAGGACATCGACTTGTAGAGAGACCGGGCGGCATCGCTCGCCAAGCACCGCAGACAAAGCTCCGCGACGCGACTTACTTCACGCGACGCATTCAGCCGGACAGAAGAGCCCGACTGTCACAACAAGCCCGGCCGGCACGTCTCAGGTCTGCGGCATTTCCCGCTCGACTCCCGGAGACCCAGACATGCACTGCCTTGCGCGAATAGCCCCGGCCTATGACGGCCATTGCGATGCCTTCATCGACAGGCAAACGACATCAACAAATAATCAAAGTACTTTCTTTGATTAATAATGGACGTCGTATGAACAAGCAATCAAGGGCCTGGCTGGGTGCCGGCCTTGCGACACTGGTATTGGGAGGCGCCGGCTTCGGGCTCGCCACCAAGCTGCGGCCCGCGCATGCGGAGGGTGGAGGCGGCATGCCGCCGGCCAAGGTGGCAGTCGCCGCTGCGCAGAAGACGGAAGTGGCGCGCTTCCTCGGCGGCATCGGCACGCTGGAGGCCAACCGGCAGGTGGAGGTGCCGGCCGAGGTGGAGGGGCGCATCGCGAAGATCCTCTTCACGCCCGGCGCCGAGGTGCGCGCGGGGCAGGTGCTGGTGCAGCTCAACGACGCGCCCGAGCAGGGCGACCTGGAGCGGCTGAAGGCCCAGCGCGCCAATGCGAGGGCGCTGCTGGAGCGCACGCGCCGGCTGGTGCCGCAGCAGGCGGCGACGCAGGAGCAGCTCGAACAGGCGCAGGCCGCCTTCGACCAGGCCAGCGGCGAGCTGCGGCGCGTGCAGGCGCTGCTGGAGCAGAAGCGCATCAAGGCGCCGTTCGACGGCGTGCTCGGCATCCGCCGCGTCAACCTCGGGCAGTTCGTGCGCGCGGGCGATGCGCTGGTGTCGCTCACCGACAGCCGCACGCTCTTCGCCAACATCACGCTGCCCGAGACCGCCCTGCCCGCGCTCAAGCGCAACCAGCAGGTGGCGCTGTCGGTCGACGCGTATCCGGGACGCGTGTTCCAGGGCAGGCTCAGCACCATCGAGCCACAGATCGGCAGCGACACGCGCACGGTGCGCCTGCAGGCCACGGTCGACAACGCCGACGGCGCGCTCGCGCCGGGCATGTTCGTCAACGGCCGGGTCGCGCTGCCGGCACGCACCGACGCCATCACCGTGCCCGAGACGGCCATCACCTACAGCACGCACGGCGACTCGGTGTTCATCGTGGTTCCCGCTGAAAAAGGCGGCGGCTTCTCCGCGCAGCAGGTCTTCGTGAAGGCCGGCGAGCGGCAGGACGGGCTGGTGGTGATCGAGAAGGGCCTCTCGCCCGGCGACAAGGTCGTCACCTCGGGCCAGCTGCGCCTTTACACGGGCGCGGCGGTCGCACCCGGCGACAAGGACACGCTGTCACTCACGCAGGAATCGAAGTCATGAAGTTCACCGACCTCTTCGTGCGCCGGCCCGTGCTGGCGCTGGTGGTGAGCACGCTCATCCTGCTGCTGGGCGCGCGCGCCCTGGGCGACCTGCCGGTGCGGCAGTACCCGCTGACCGAGAGCACCACGCTCACCATCACCACGCAGTACCCCGGCGCCTCGCCGGAGCTGATGCAGGGCTTCGTCACGCAGCCGATCGCGCAGGCGGTGGCGACCATCGAGAACGTCGACTACCTTTCCTCCTCGTCCACGCTGGGCCGCAGCGTGATCAGCGTGCGCATGAAGCTCAACGCCGACGCCAACCAGGCGCTCACGCAGGCGATGGCGCAGGTCAGCCAGGTGAAGTACCGGCTGCCGGCCGAGGCCTTCGACCCGGTGATCCTGAAGTCGTCGGGCGAGGCCACCGCCGTGGCGTACGTGGGCTTCTCCAGCAAGACGATGCCGATGCCCGCGCTCACCGACTACCTCTCGCGCGTGGTGCAGCCGCAGTTCGCCTCCATCACCGGCGTCTCGGGCGTGGAGGTGTCGGGCGGGCAGACGCTGGCGATGCGCGTATGGCTCGACCCCAACCGCATGGCGGCGCGCGGCATCTCGGCCGGCGAGCTGGCCGACGCCTTGCGCCAGAACAACGTGCAGGCCGCGCCGGGGCAAGTGAAGGGCCTGTACGTGGTGTCGAACATCCGCGTGAACACCGACCTGGTGAACGTGGCCGAGTTCCGCGACATGGTCGTCAAGCGCGAGGGCGATGCCATCGTGCGACTGGGCGACGTGGCCACCGTGGAGCTCGGGGCGGCCAGCGCCGACAGCAGCGCGACCATGGACGGCGTGCCCGCCATCTACCTCGGCCTGCAGGCCGCGCCCAACGGCAATCCGCTGGTGATCGTCAAGCGCATCCGCGAGCTGCTGCCCGGCATCAAGCAGAACCTGCCGCCGGGCGTGGAGGTGCAGCTGCCCTTCGAGCTGGCGCGCTTCATCGAGGCGTCCATCGACGAGGTGCGCCACACGCTGCTGGAGGCCATCGCCATCGTGGTGATCGTGATCTTCCTGTGCCTGGGCTCGGTGCGCGCGGTGCTGATTCCGGTGGTGACCATTCCGCTGTCGATGCTGGGCGCGGCCGCGCTGATGCTGCTGTTCGGCTTCAGCATCAACCTGCTGACCTTGCTGGCGATGGTGCTGGCCATCGGGCTGGTGGTGGACGACGCCATCGTGGTGGTGGAGAACGTGCACCGGCACATCGAGGAAGGCAAGTCGCGCGTGCAGGCCGCGCTGATCGGCGCACGCGAGGTGGCCGGCCCCGTGATTGCCATGACGCTCACGCTGGCAGCGGTGTACGCGCCCATCGGCCTGATGGGAGGGCTCACGGGTTCGCTCTTCAAGGAATTCGCCTTCACGCTCGCGGGCGCGGTAGTGGTGTCGGGCGTGATCGCGCTCACGCTGTCGCCGGTGATGAGCTCCTTCCTGCTTCCGCAGGACGCCACCGGCAGCCGCATGGCGCGCGCGGCCGAGAGCTTCTTCCACCGGCTCGCCACGGGCTACGGCAGGCTGCTCGACGTGTCGCTGCACCATCGCTGGGCCACCGGCATCTTCGCGGCGCTGGTGCTGGCGAGCCTGCCTTTCCTCTACAACGCGGCGCAGCGCGAGCTTGCCCCGGGCGAAGACCAGGCCATGGTGCTGACGGCCATCAAGTCGCCGCAGCACGCCAACATCGACTACGTCGAGAAGTTCGGCAAGAAGTGGGACGACGTGTTCGCCTCGCTGCCCGAGAACACCGGCCGCTGGCTCATCAACGGCTCGGACGGTGTCTCCAACAGCATCGGCGGCGTGCAGCTTTCCGACTGGAAGGACCGCAAGCGCAACGCCGACCAGATCCAGGGCGACACGCAGGGCCGCATGAACGAGGTGGAAGGCAGCAGCGTCTTCGCTTTCCAGCTGCCCTCGCTGCCGGGCTCCACCGGCGGGCTGCCGGTGCAGATGGTGATCCGCAGCGCGGGCGACCACCGCACCGTGTTCGAGGCGATGGAGGCGCTGAAGAAGTCGGCGCGCGACAGCGGCAAATTCATCGTGGTCGACAGCGACCTGGAGTTCAACAACCCCACGGTCGAGATCCGCGTGGACCGCGCCAAGGCCAACAGCATGGGCGTGACGATGAAGTCCATAGGCGACACGCTCGCGGTGCTGGTGGGCGAGAACTACGTCAACCGCTTCGGCATGGACGGCCGGTCGTACGACGTGATTCCGCAGTCGCCGCGCGAGCAGCGGCTGACCGCCGAGGCGCTCTCGCGCTACTTCGTGAAGAGCGCGAGCGGCCAGCCGGTGCCGCTGGCCAACCTGGTGCAGCTGTCGACCAGCGTGGGCCCGAACAAGCTCACTCAGTTCAACCAGCTCAACGCGGCCACCTTCCAGGCCATTCCGGCGCCGGGCGTGACCATGGGCGACGCGGTGGCCTTCCTGAGCGAGGAGGCGAAGAAGCTGCCAGCCGGCTTCAGCTACGACTGGCAGTCGGACGCGCGGCAGTTCACGCAGGAAGGCTCGGCGCTGGTGATGGCCTTCGTGTTCGCCATCGTCGTGATCTACCTGGTGCTGGCGGCGCAGTACGAGAGCCTGCGCGACCCGCTGATCATCCTGATCAGCGTGCCGATGTCGATCTGCGGCGCGCTGGTGCCGCTGGCGCTGGGCTTCGGCACCATCAACATCTACACGCAGATCGGGCTGGTGACGCTGATCGGGCTCATCAGCAAGCACGGCATCCTGATGGTGGAGTTCGCCAACGAGATCCAGATGCACAAGGGCCTGGACCGGCGCTCGTCCATCGAGGAGGCCGCGCGCATCCGGCTGCGCCCCATCCTGATGACCACCGCCGCGATGGTGGTGGGCCTGGTGCCGCTGCTCTTCGCGAGCGGGGCCGGCGCCAACAGCCGCTTCAGCATCGGGCTGGTGATCGTGGTCGGCATGCTGGTGGGAACGCTGTTCACGCTCTTCGTGCTGCCCACCATGTACACGCTGCTGGCGCGTGACCACCGCGCCGAGGGCCGCTCGCAGCGCGCGGCCGAACTCGAAGCGCTGGCCGAAGGAGCGTGACCATGAACAGACTCTTTTCCTACGCCGCTCCCTTCGCGCTGGGCATGCTGGTGCTCGCCGGCTGCGCCGTCGGGCCCGACTACAAGGCCCCGGCGGATGCGCCAGTGGTCATCCGCGCACCGGAGAGTTCGCTCTTCGCCAACGACGCGGTGCAGCGCGACTGGTGGAGCCAGCTCGACGATCCGCAGCTCGACGCGCTCGTCGACCGCGCGCTGGCCGAGAACCACGACATCCGCATCGCGCAGGCCCGCCTGCTCGAAGCCCGCGCGGTGCAGACCGGGGCGGAGCTAGACCGGCTGCCGGTGGTGACCGCCAGCGCGAGCAAGACACGCGGCATCGCCCAAGGCAACAACGGCGCGCAGCCCGATGTGCGCTCGCTGGCACAGAGCAGCCGCGCGGGCTTCGACGCCTCGTGGGAGATCGACCTGTTCGGCCGGCTGAAGCGCCTGGACGAGGCCGCGACCGCACGCGCCGAGGCCAGCGCGGCCGACCTGGAGCAGGTACGCATCGTCGCGGTGGCCGAGCTGGCGCGCAACTACTACGAGATGCGCGGCGCCGAGCAGCGAATCGCGGTCACGCGCCGCACGCTCGACAGCCTGCGCCAGAGCCTGCGCGTGACCGAAGCGCAAGTGCAGACCGGCCGCGCCCTCGAAGGCGACCTGGCGAGCGCGCAGGCCAACCTCGCGACCACCGAGAGCCAGCTGCCCGCGCTGGAAACCACGCGCCGCCAGTCGGCCTACCGCGTCGCGGTGCTGGCCGGCCTGCGCCCGGGCGAGCTGGAGCCGATGCTGCAGCCGCGCCAGCTGCGCGTGATCGACAAGCGCCTGCCCGTGGGCGACCTGAGCGAACTGCTGCGCCGCCGGCCCGACGTGTTGCGCGCCGAGCGCGGGCTTGCCGCGAGCACGGCCGACGTGGGCGCGGTCACGGCCGAGCTGTATCCGCGCTTCGACATCGGCGGCTTCCTCGGCTTCATCGCGTTGCGGGGTTCGGACCTCGGCAGCTCGTCGAGCCGGGCCTTCAGCGTGACGCCGGGCGTGAGCTGGCCTGCCCTGCGGCTGGCCTCGGTGAAGGCCCGCGTGCGCGGCGCCGAAGCCCGCGCCGAGGGCGACCGTGCACTCTACGAGCAGACGGTGCTGCGCGCCATCGAGGACGTGGAAGGCGCGCTCACCGGCTATGGCCAGAACCAGCTGCGCCTGCAGCGGCTGGTGGAGGCATCCGCCCGCAGCAGCCGCGCCGCCGAGCTGGCCGAGGTGCGCTACCGCGAAGGCGCCGCGCCCTATCTCAGCGTGCTCGATGCCCAGCGCACCCTGCTGCGCGCGCAGGAGGCCGTGGCCGAGGCCGAAACCGCCTCATACACCAGCCTCGTCGCGCTCTACAAGGCGCTGGGCGGTGGCTGGCAAGCACCCGCGGTGGCGAAGGGAGCGCCAACCACCTGACAATGGTGCTGTTTTCCATGCCAGAAGCCGCCGCCATGTCCGCCCCCGATGCAAAGCCAACCTGGATGCCGCACCAGCCGGCAGACCGCATCCTCTCGACGCTCAAGACCCGCGGCGCGCTCGGCATACCCGACATCGCCAAGGTTCTCAACGTCACGGTGGAGGCGGTGCGCCAGCAGATGTCCAAGCTGGAGGCCGAGGGACTGGTCGACTCCGAGAGCCGCTCCAGCGGCCGGGGCAGGCCCACGCAGATCTGGCGGCTCACCGGGGAAGGCCACAAGCGCTTTCCCGACACGCACGCCGAGATGACGGTGCAGATGATCAGCGCCGTCATCAGCGTGTTCGGGCAGAAGGGCATGGACCAGCTCATCAACGCGCGCGAAGCCACGATGCGCACCAACTACGCCGAGGCCATGCGCGGCGCGCGCAGCCTGAAGACGCGGCTGGAGCGGCTGGCCGAGATCCGCAGCCGCGAGGGCTACATGGCCGAGTTCCGGCCCGACGAGGAGGGCCGGGGCGACGGCTTTCTCTTCATCGAGAACCACTGCCCCATCTGTACCGCAGCGCAGGCCTGCACGGGCTTCTGCCGCAGCGAGCTGCAGCTCTTCAACGAGGTGCTGGGCCCCGACGTGAACGTCAGCCGCGTCGAGCACGTGCTGGCGGGCGCTCGGCGCTGCGCCTACCGGGTCGAGCCCAAGGCGGCCGCCTGAAATTTCTTTCTCCCTGCTCTTTCACCAACCCAAAGGAACCACGATGGAACACAAGCTCCCACCCCTGCCCTACGCGCTCGACGCACTGGCGCCCGAGTATTCGAAGGAAACCCTCGAGTACCACTACGGCAAGCACCACAACGCCTACGTGGTGAACCTCAACAACCTGCAGAAGGGCACCGAATTCGAATCGATGACGCTCGAGGAGATCGTCAAGAAGTCCAGCGGCGGCATCTACAACAACGCCGCCCAGATCTGGAACCACACCTTCTTCTGGAACTGCATGAAGCCGCAAGGCGGCGGTGCTCCGACCGGCGCGCTGGCCAAGGCCATCGACGCCAAGTGGGGCAGCTACGACGCCTTCAAGGAAGCCTTCGTGAAGTCGGCCGTGGGCAACTTCGGCTCGGGCTGGACCTGGCTGGTGAAGAAGGCCGACGGCTCGGTGGACATCGTGAACACGGGCGCAGCCGGCACGCCGCTGACCACCGCCGACACCGCGCTGCTGACGGTGGACGTCTGGGAGCACGCCTACTACATCGACTACCGCAACCTGCGCCCGAAGTTCGTCGAGACCTTCCTGGCCAAGCTGGTCAACTGGGACTTCGCAGCCAGGAACTTCGGCTGATCGATCGTTCGATCAGTCGTTGATCAGGTTCAGGATGTTCCCGTCCGGGTCCTTGAACCACGCGACCTTCATGTCGCCCATGACATGGAGGTCGCCGACCCGCTGCGTGTCGGGCATGTCGTAGTGCTCGAAACGCACGCCCCGCGACTTCAGCGCGTCCACGAGGCGTTCGATGTCGCCATCGACCGACCACGTCACGGCCGTCGCCTGGTTGGTGCCCGCGAACTGCGATCGGTACACATTGATGCGCGTGTTGCCGCTGCGATAGACGATGACCTCGTCCCCTTCCGCATCGACCTGGGTCAGGCCCAGCGTGTCTTCGTAGAAGCGACGGGCCACGGCGAGGTCCTTCACCGCGAGATTGGCCACTGCGTTGATGTTTCCGAGCATGCGAGTCTCCTTCCAGGCCCCGCGCGCCATCGAAAGGGAAGGGCGCCGGGCTTGCCAAAAATACTCAACCATGCGGTGCAGTATTTGCGTCGGACAGGGCCCTGTCAAGGCATCGGAAAATGGGGCCCCGCAAGTCGATACGTGCCCCATCGCGAATGAAGAAATCCTTCTTACGCGGCTTCCGGCACACTGCACCCCCGGTGCAGTGACCGCAGGCGACGGCTGCAACCCCCGATCCATTCCGACGAAGAGACAACCCATGATCCGCAGACATCTCGGCAAGCTGGCCACCTCGCTGGCGTTTTCGCTGGCACTCCCGCTGGCCCTTACCGCCACCGCCACCGCCCACGCACAGGCCACCGCCTACCCCGCCAAGCCCGTGCGCCTGATCGTGCCCTTCCCGCCCGGCGGCGGCACCGACATCCTGGCCCGCCTGGTGGCCCAGAAGCTCACCGAGGCCAAGCACTGGACCATGGTGCCCGACAACCGCGCGGGCGCCGGCGGCACCATCGGCATCGCCGAGGCGGCGCGCGCGGCGCCCACGGGCTACGACATCGTGATGGGCCAGAAGGACAACATGGTCGTCGCGCCCTGGCTCTACAAGAACCTGAGCTACAACCCGGTGAAGGACCTGACCGCGGTAGCCCATGTGGCCTACACGCCGGTGGTGATCGTCACGCAGGCCAACTCCAAGTTCAAAACGCTCGACGACGTGGTGAAGGCCGCGCGCGCCGCGCCCGACACCGTCACCTACGGCTCGCCCGGCAACGGCACCACCATCCATCTGGCCGGCGAGATCTTCAACGGCGCCGCCAGGATCAAGATGCGCCACGTGCCCTACAAGGGCTCCAACGCGGCCATGATGGACGTGCTCGCGGGCAACGTCGACCTGATGGTGTCGTCGGTGCCCTCGGCCATGGCGCAGATCAAGGCCGGCAAGCTGCGTCCGCTGGCCGTCACCTCGGCCAAGCGCAGCACCTCGCTGCCCGAGACGCCCACCGTGGCCGAGCTCGGCTACAAGGACTTCGACGTGAGCACCTGGTACGGCATCTTCGTGCCGGCCGGCACGCCCAAGGACGTGGTGACCACGCTCAATGCCGAGATCAACAAGCTGCTGGCCACGCCCGACATGAAGGCGGCCATCATCGCGCAGGGCGCCGAGCCGCAAAGCATGACGCCCGAGCAGTTCGGTGCGCTGCTGAAGACCGACTACGAGAAGTGGAAGGGCATCGTGCAAGCCTCGGGCGCGACAATCGAATAAGACTTCGCGTCGCAGAATGGTGTCTCCAGAACAGGCCGCAACGACGGCATGGAGACACCGATGGTTCCTTCGCTTCCCCTGAAGACGGCTGCCCTCGCGGCGGCCGTCGTCCTTTTCCAGGGCTGCGCGCAGACGCCTGCCGCGCAGAAACCTTCAGATGCCACCGTCGCCGCCCACGTCGCGGCAGCCACGAAGGCCGCGGGCACCGACCTCGGGCCGCTGCTGTCGCTGTGCAAGCCCGCCCCCGCCACGCGCCCGCCGCAGGAAGAGCTCGACAAGGGCCTGCCGCTGCTCATCAACAAGCCGGCACCGCCGCCCGCCAAGGCCTTCGACAACCTCTACTTCGTGGGCGCCGACTGGGTCAGCGCCTGGGCCATCAAGACCTCGGACGGCATCATCCTCATCGACGCGCTCAACAACCAGGTGGAAGCCGCAGCGCTGATCGAGGGCGGCATGCGCAAGCTGGGCCTGGACCCGGCGCAGATCAAGTACGTGATCGTCACGCACGGACACGGCGACCACTACGGCGGCGCGCCGTATCTCGCGCAGAAGTACCGCGCGCGCGTGGTGATGAGCGAGCCCGACTGGACGATGACCGAGACCAAGCTCGAATTCGCCACGCCGATCTGGGGCGCGCCTCCGAAGCGGGACATCTCGGTGAAGGACGGCGACCGCGTCACGCTGGGCGACACCACCGTCACGCTCTACCTCACGCCGGGCCACACCATGGGCACGCTCTCGCCGGTGTTCGACGTGAGCGAGAACGGCCGCAGGCACCGCGCCATGCTCTGGGGCGGCACCGGCTTCAACTTCGGCAAGGACGTGCCGCGGCTGGACAGCTACATCGCATCCACGAAGCGCATGGACTCGGTGGTGAAGGCGCAGAACATCGACGTGATGCTGTCGAACCACTCGAACGTCGACAGCTCGCAGGCCAAGATGGCCGCGCTGCGCCAGCAGCCCGCGGGCGCGGTGAATCCGTTCGTGATGGGCACGCCCACGGTGGAGCGTGCGCTGAACGTGATGGGCGAATGCGCGCAGGCGCAGCGCGACAGGTTCGCGATGCAGTGAAGCGGCGTGCCGGATTCAGTCCGGCACGAACTTGCGATTGAAGATGTCCACGTCGGCGACGTCCTCGAACGTCGCCACCTGCCCCATCTTCCCGTCGCTCATGCGGCAGGCCGAGAACAGGCTGTAGCGCCCCTTGAAGCCGAACTCGTTCATCACGATCAGCGCATAGGGGTGCGGCACGAACACCTGATGCTCGAACACGATGCGGTGCACGTTGCGCGGCGAGGGAAAGAGCTTGTACTCGCCGGTGTCGATGGCCTGGGCCGTTGCCATGGGAATCTCTCGCCTTCCGCTCAGTCGGGGTCGCGCACGTCGGCCACGGGCTTCGCGCCGAAGTCCGCGCGCGCAAGGTACTTCAGCACCTTGGCCGCCGCCGAGGCGGGGCTGTCTAGCATGCCTTCGTTCTTCATCTTCTCGAAGCGCGTGCGGTCCGGAAACTTCTCTGCCGAGGCGCCGCGCAGCTGCACCTGCATGTCGGTGTCGATCACGCCCGGCGCCAGCGAGACGATGCGCGCACCGTTCGGCGCATTCGCCTCTTCCAGCGCCACGGCGCGCGAGAAGTGATCCATGCCGGCCTTCGACGCGCAGTAGGGCGCCTGGCTGCCCATGGCGTTGCGGCCCAGGCCCGAGGAAATGTTCAGCACCTTGCGCGCGCCGCGCCATTCGCGCGTGGCGCCGAGGAACGCCGCCGTCAGCAGCATCGGCGCTTCCAGGCCGATGCGCAGGGCCAGCGACAGCTCGGACTCCACGGCGCGCGACAGCGGCGCGGGGTTGCCGACGGTGCCCGCGTTGTTGATGAGCGTGACGCTGTCGAAGCGCTGCGCGTCGACGGTCTTGAGCCAGGCCGAGAGGCGCTCGGCCGCGGCCACCGGGTCGGACAGGTCCTGCTCCCATTGCGTGAGCTCGGCACCGCCAGCCTTGGC
>Ga0209256_1000223_pt1 | contig 104801 bp, 96 predicted proteins | sample AraplaCol_mCL_r2_2_FD_184270 | JGI IMG/M metagenome (GOLD analysis project Ga0209256, IMG submission 184270) | Arabidopsis root microbial communities from North Carolina, USA - plate scrape MF_Col_mCL_r2 (SPAdes) (version 3) | ecosystem: Host-associated > Plants > Roots > Endosphere | place... | reverse complement strand
GAATTCTCGCTTGGTGTCCATCAGGTCTCTCGGTTGCCAGGGCATGGGGCACTTCCTCGGTCATCTCGACCCAGAAAGTGTTTCCTATGTCCGCGCACACCTGTTTCCGAGGTCCCCGGTCCATACACTTCGCCAAAAGAAAGTAGGCAAAGAAAAGGCGACCCCACTGTCTGCGACCCCTTCGCTGCGCTACGGGGCAATCTGCGGTGCTCGCGTTTCGCGGGGTCTCGCCCAAACTCGCTTCGCTCAAACAAGGGCGAGCCCTGATCCGCGAAACGCTGCGCTCCTCGGCGCAGCCAGAGGGGAGGGGGAACGGGCGGGCCATCGCGTTGCTCGGCCACCAGGACACAGCAAGCGCTTCGCGCCTGCCGTGCTTGGAATGAGGCGCTGGGTTGATTGAAGCTGTCGCGATTGGATTGAGATTTCGGGCCGAGCGAAGCGAAGGCCAGTCCAGGCTGTTCGGCGGCCGAGCGCAGCGATGGCGCGGATCGCTCCCTTCTGGCTGCGCCGAGGAGCGCAGACGTAGGAGGGATAAGGGCCGCAGCTGTTTGAGCGAAGCGAGTTCTGCGGACCCCCTCCTACGTCGAGCACCGCAGGTTGCCCGTAGCGAAGCGAAGGGACGCAGACAGTAGGGTCGCCTTTCTTTTGCCTACGTTTCTTTGGCGAAGCAAAGAAAAGTAGGTCGGCCGCCGGGCCGAGACCCGGCCCCGGAACAGCAATTCCAAAGCCGGTTGCTACCATCAAGGCAATCCGAAAGTCAGGCCCCAATCCCGATGTCCCCCTTTCCCTTCTCCGCAGTCCTCTTCGACTGCGACGGCGTCCTCGTCGACTCCGAACCCATCACCAACCGAGTCCTCGCCGAAATGCTGGGCGAGCTAGGCTGGCAAATCACCACCGAAGAATCGATGAACACCTTCACGGGCAAAGCCGTGAAGGACGAAGCCGCACTGATCGAACAAAAGACCGGCTTCAGGATCACCGACGATTGGCTGAAAACCTTCCGCGCCCGCCGCAACGAGGCCCTGGAGCGCGACCTGATCGCCATTCCGCGCGCCCCCGAAGCCATCCGTGAAATCCACGCCATGCTCGACGGCCGCATCGCCTGCGCCTCGGGCGCCGACCGCCACAAGGTCGAGCTGCAGCTCGCGAAGGTCGGCCTGCTGGAGTACTTCGAGGGCCGCATCTTCAGTGGCCACGAGATGCCGCGCTCCAAGCCGCACCCCGACGTGTACCTCGCCGCCGCCGAAGCGCTGGGTGTCGACCCCAGGCGCTGCGCCGTGGTGGAAGACACAGTCACCGGCGCGATGGCCGGCGTGGCCGCGGGCGCGACGGTGTTCGGCTACAGCACGGGCGAATCGGGCCACAGCGGTCCCGGCCCGCTGCTGAGCGTGGGCGCGGTGAGGGTGTTCAGCGACATGGCCGAACTGCCGGCGCTGCTTTCAGGCTACGGGCTGCAGGCAGCCTGAGTTTCTGTTGGAATGCGAGGGAGCACAGCGCTCCAGCCAAGCCCAGCCCAACCCAGCCCACTCTCCAGCCGCAGGAAGCAAGCAAACCCCCATGACCTCCGAATACAAAACCGAGCAACCCGAGCGCAGCGAGATCGATGCCCTCACCGGTCCCGCCGTCGTCGAATTCGGTACCAACTGGTGCGGCATCTGCAAGGCCGCGCAGCCGAACATCGCCGAGGCTTTCGCGAAGTATCCGAACGTGCGCCGCATCAGGGTGGAAGACGGCAGCGGCCGGCCGCTGGGCCGCTCGTTCAATGTGCGGCTCTGGCCCACGCTGGTGTTCATGCGCGACGGCAAGCAGGTCGCGAAGCTGGTGCGACCGGAAGACAGCAAGTCGATCGCCGACGCATTGGCGCTGATCGATCAGCCGGCCTGAAGCCCGACGCGATCCATCATCGGCGCGACGCTGCAGCAGGCTCATGAACACCGAACTGCATCGACTCGCGAAGGCGGCCGATCTCGACGCGCAGGCGCACGCGCTGCTGCGGCTGCGCTTTGGGCATGCATGTGCGCAGCGGGTGCGGCACCTGCTGGAGTCGCCGGACGCCGTGGAAGGCCTGGACACGCTGGGCGCCTTTCTCGAGGGCAAGGCCGATTCCGCCGCCCTGGCGTTGGCCGAACAGCGGATGGCCGTGGTGGCGGGCAGCCACCCGGGCTCCCGCTCCATCGACGGAACGGCCCATGCAGCGGTCTCCGCGACCTATGCCGTCTACCAAGCCGTTGCCGGCCGCGCGCTGCAGGCTGCCGAATATGCGGCCTACGCGACCGTCTATGCGTACGGCGCCTACGCAATCACCGATCCTGATGCCTTCGCCGATGAGTTCGCGTGGCAGGTCTCGACGCTCGATCGGCTCTTGCGCGAAGAGCAGCTCCTGTCGATGCGAGCCGGCTGACGTCGATATCAGGCAGCAGCCGAAAAAGCACGCGAAGCCCGCAAAAGAACCCAAGACCACTTTTCGATGTTTCCTTTCGCGCCCTCCGCGTCCGGCTGTCCGATCCAGATCCCGACGCAGCCTCTTACTTGTCCCGCAGCCTGAAGTCCCGCGGCGCCTGCCCCGTCCATTGCTGGAAGGCGCGCGAGAAGCTCTTCTCGTTGCGGAAGCCCACCGCCAGCGCCACCTGCTTGATCGGTCGCGTGGTGCGGCGCAGTTGCTCGATGGCCATCTCGTGGCGCACTTCGTTCTTCAGCGCCTGCAGCGAGGTGCCTTCCTCGTGCAGCTGCCGGTGCAGCGTGCGGCCCGACACGTTGAGCAGCGCGGCCAGCGCCTCGGCGGTGGTGGCTTCGGCAGCGCGCGAGCGCAGCAGTTCGCGCACGCGCTGGCCGAGCAGGCGGTCGCGCCGGTACTGCAGGATGGTGAGCGGCAGCGCGCGCTTGAGCATGGTGCGCAACGCGCGCTCATCGCGCTGCAGCGGCAGGGCAAGGTAGCGCTCGTCGAAGGCGATGCCGGCCTGCGGCGCGCCGAAGCGCACGTCGGGCGTGAACATCAGCGGATAGGCGTCGCTGTGCGGCGGCGCGGCGAACGGAAAGCTCGCGTGGCGCAGCGAGATGCGCGAGTCGATGGCCCAGCACATGTAGCCGTGCACGAAACGCAGCGTGGTCACCAAGCAGAACTCGCGGAAGGCGTCGTCGAGCGGGCGGTTCTCGGCGATGCGCAATGTGGCCACGCCGCCGGCCACGTCGAGCGACAGGTCGATGTCCTCGGTCAGCAGCCGGTGGTGCCGGCACCAGCGCTTGAGGGCCACGCCCAGGTTGGGCGAGCTCAGCGAGGCGCGGCACAGCATGCCGTAGCTGCCCCAGGGCAGGCGCCGCGTGAACCAGCCGAGCGTCTCGTCGTCGAGCTCCTGCATGGCGTGGCTCGACAGCGCCTCGAACTGCGCTGCCGTCACCCGCGCGCCCGGCCGGGCCAGTTCGCGCGGCGTGATCTGTGCCGCCTTCAGGGCCTCGGCGGGGTCCTTGCCGTAGCGCTCGTAGGCCTGCACGATGGCTCTCACGAAGGCCATCGGTGTGACGGCGCGGGTGGGGCGGAGGAACGACGGATGAGACATGGCTTGGCGGGCGGCTCGTGGCGCAATTTGCAACCATTGTGGCGCCAATTGAGGCACGGCGAAGCGTAAGCTGCGGTCTTTCAAGCAAGCGCCATTCCGCGCGGGCAGCCCTGCGCGCCGACCCCTCAGAGGAGACAAACCCCATGCACGATCCCGGCCTGAACTTCGACCTGGGCGAGACCATCGACTCGCTGCGCAGCGCGATCCAGGACTTTGCCGCGAACGAGATCGCTCCCCGAGCCGCCGACATCGACCGCGAGAACCTGTTCCCGCACGACCTCTGGAAGAAGCTCGGCGACCTCGGCCTGCACGGCATGACGGTGAAGGAAGAGTACGGCGGCACCGAGCTGGGCTACCTGGCCCACATCGTGGCCATGGAAGAGGTGTCGCGTGCCTCGGCCTCGGTGGGCCTGTCGTACGGCGCGCACTCCAACCTGTGCGTGAACCAGATCCACCGCAACGGCAGCGACGCACAGAAGAAGAAGTACCTGCCCAAGCTGGTGAGCGGCGAGCACGTGGGCGCGCTGGCCATGAGCGAGCCCAACGCCGGCTCCGACGTGGTGAGCATGAAGCTCAAGGCCGAGAAGAAGAACGGCTACTACGTGCTCAACGGCGGCAAGATGTGGATCACCAACGGCGGCGACGCCGATACGCTGGTCATCTACGGCAAGACCGAGCCCGAGATGGGTGCGCGCGGCATGACGGCCTTCATCGTCGAGAAGGGCTTCAAGGGCTTCTCGGCCGGCACCAAGCTCGACAAGCTGGGCATGCGCGGCTCCAACACCTTCCCGCTGTTCTTCGACAACTGCGAGGTGCCCGAAGAGAACGTGCTGGGCGGCGAAGGCCAGGGCGCCAAGGTGCTGATGAGCGGCCTCGACTACGAGCGCGCCGTGCTCTCGGGCGGTCCGCTGGGCATCATGGCTGCGTGCATGGACTCGGTGCTGCCCTTCATCCACGAGCGCAAGCAGTTCGGCCAGAGCATCGGCGAGTTCCAGCTGATGCAGGGCAAGATCGCCGACATGTACTCGACCTGGCAGGCCACGCGCGCCTACGTGTACGCGGTCGGCAAGGCCTGCGACCGCAACGACCATGCGCGCACCTTCCGCAAGGACGCGGCCGGCGCCATCCTGTATTCGGCCGAGAAGGCGACATGGATGGCCGGCGAGGCGATCCAGGCGCTGGGCGGCGTGGGCTACACCAAGGAGTTTCCGGTCGAGCGGCTGTGGCGCGACGCCAAGCTGTACGAGATCGGCGCGGGCACGAGCGAGATCCGGCGCATGCTGATCGGGCGTGAGCTTTTCGCAGAGACGGCCTAGGACGTTTTTCTCCCTCTCCCTCCGGGGGAGGGCTGGGGTGGGGCAGGCAGCGTTGAATGAGGCATTGCACTGAACAAGGGCCGCCTGCCCCCATCCCAACCTTCCCCCAGGGGGAAGGAGCCAGAGACCAGGAGACAAGGAAGGAAATGAGCATGACCGCTGCATTGACCGAGAGCTACGACAAGGGCGCCACCGACGTCCCCCTCATCGAACAGACCATCGGCGACTTCTTCGACGACATGGTCGCGAAGCAGCCCGATCGCGAGGCGCTCGTCAGCCGCCACGAGGGCAAGCGCTACACCTACCGCGAGCTGCAGGCCGAGTCGAACCGGCTTGCCAGCGCGCTGCTGAAGCTGGGCCTCGCGCCCGGCGACCGCGTCGGCATCTGGTCGCACAACAACGTGGCGTGGGTGCTGATGCAGGTCGCCACCGCCAAGGCGGGCCTGATTCTCGTCAACATCAACCCCGCCTACCGCACCTCCGAGCTCGAATACGCGCTCAACAAGGTCGGTTGCAAGGCGCTGGTGACGATGGCGCAGTTCAAGACCAGCGACTACCTCGGCATGCTGCGCGAGCTGGGCCCGGCGAAGCTGCCGCAGCTGGCCCACACCTTCTGGATCGACGCGAAGCCGGGCGAGGGCGCCGAGCAGCCCGGCATGAAGCGCTTCTCGCAGCTGCTCGCCAGCGGCGACGCCAGCGACCCGCGCGTCGCGCAGGTGCAGAAGACGCTGAAGGCCACCGACCCGATCAACATCCAGTTCACCAGCGGCACCACCGGCTTTCCCAAGGGTGCGACGCTCACGCACCGCAACATCCTGAACAACGGCTTCTTCATCGGCGAGTGCATGAAGCTCTCGCCCGCCGACAGGCTGTGCATTCCGGTGCCGCTGTACCACTGCTTCGGCATGGTGCTGGGCAACCTGGCCTGCCTCACGCACGGCTCGGCCATCGTGTATCCGAACGACGGTTTCGACCCGCTCACCGTGCTCGAGACGGTGCAGGCCGAGAAGTGCACCGCGCTGCACGGTGTGCCGACGATGTTCATCGCCGAGCTCGACCACCCGCGCTTCAGGGAGTTCGACCTCTCGACGCTGCGCACCGGCATCATGGCCGGCTCGCCGTGCCCCATCGAGGTGATGAAGCGCGTGGTCAGCGAGATGCATCTGAGCGAGATCACCATCGCCTACGGCATGACCGAGACCAGCCCCGTGAGCTGCCAGAGCAGCACCGACACGCCGCTGGACCGCCGCGTGTCGACCGTGGGCACGGTGCAGCCGCACCTGGAGGTGAAGATCGTCGACCCCGAGACCGGCGCCGTGATGCCGCCGGGCAAGTCGGGCGAGCTGTGCACGCGCGGCTATTCGGTGATGCACGGCTACTGGGACGACGAGGCCAAGACCCGCGAGGCCATCGACGCCGAGCACTGGATGCACACCGGCGACCTCGCCACCATGGACGCCGAGGGCTACGTCAACATCGTCGGCCGCATCAAGGACATGGTGATCCGCGGCGGCGAGAACATCTACCCGCGCGAGATCGAAGAATTCCTGTACCGCCACCCGAAGGTGCAGGACGTCCAGGTGGTCGGCCTGCCCGACCGCAAGTACGGCGAGGAGCTGTGCGCCTGGATCATCGTGAAGCCCGGCCAGAGCGCCACCGAGGAGGACATCCGCGAGTTCTGCAAGGGCCAGATCGCGCACTACAAGGTGCCGAAGTACATCCGCTTCGTGAGCGAGTTCCCGATGACGGTGACCGGCAAGATCCAGAAATTCAAGATTCGCGACGCCATGGCCGAGCAACTCGGCCTCAGCCAAGAAAAGACAGCATGAGCCAACTCGAGACCAAACTCAACGCCCGCTCGGCGGACTTCCAGGCCAACGCCGCAGCCATGCGCGCACTGGTCGACGACCTGCGCACGCAGTTCGCGAAAGTGGAGCAAGGCGGCGGCGAGGCCGCGCGCGCCAAGCACACGGCGCGCGGCAAGCTGCTGCCGCGCGACCGCGTGGCCGAGCTGCTCGATCCCGGCACGCCCTTCCTCGAAATCGCGCCGCTGGCCGCGCATGCGATGTACCTCGACGCCAAGGGCGCGGAATCGGCGCCGGGCGCCGGCATCATCGCGGGCATCGGCCGCGTCAACGGCGTGGACTGCATGATCGTGTGCAACGACGCCACGGTGAAGGGCGGCACCTACTACCCGATGACGGTGAAGAAGCACCTGCGCGCGCAGGAGATCGCCGAGCAGAACCGCCTGCCGTGCATCTACCTGGTCGACTCGGGCGGCGCCAACCTGCCGAACCAGGACGAGGTGTTCCCCGACCGCGAGCACTTCGGCCGTATCTTCTACAACCAGGCCAACATGAGCGCCCAGGGCATTCCGCAGATCGCGGTGGTGATGGGCTCGTGCACGGCAGGCGGCGCGTACGTGCCGGCGATGAGCGACGAATCGATCATCGTGAAGAATCAGGGCACCATCTTCCTGGGCGGCCCGCCGCTGGTGAAGGCGGCCACCGGCGAGGTGGTGACGGCCGAGGACCTGGGCGGCGGCGACGTGCACACGCGGCTTTCGGGCGTGGCCGACCACCTCGCGCAGAACGACCTGCATGCGCTGGCGCTCGCGCGCTCGGCGGTGGCCAACCTCAACGCGAAGGCTGCTGAGGCCCCGGCGAAGGGCGAAGTGCGCGAGCCCGCTTATCCGTGCGAGGAACTCTACGGCGTGATCCCCACCGACACGCGCAAGCCCTTCGACGTGCGCGAGATCATCGCGCGCATCGTCGACGGCAGCGAGTTCCACGAGTTCAAGGCGCGCTTCGGCGCCACGCTGGTGTGCGGCTTCGCCGAGATCGAGGGCATGCCCGTGGGCATCGTGGCCAACAACGGCATCCTGTTCTCCGAGTCGGCGCAGAAGGGCGCTCACTTCATCGAGCTGTGCTGCCAGCGCAAGATTCCGCTGGTGTTCCTGCAGAACATCACCGGCTTCATGGTGGGCCGCAAGTACGAGAACGAGGGCATCGCGCGCCACGGCGCCAAGATGGTGACGGCCGTGGCCACCGCCAACGTGCCCAAGTTCACCATCATCATCGGCGGCAGCTTCGGCGCCGGCAACTACGGCATGTGCGGCCGCGCGTACAGCCCGCGCTTCCTCTGGATGTGGCCCAACGCGCGCATCAGCGTGATGGGCGGCGAGCAGGCCGCGAGCGTGCTCGCCACCGTGAAGCGCGACGGCATCGAAGGCAAGGGCGGCAGCTGGAGCAAGGAAGAGGAAGAAGCCTTCAAGGCGCCGATCCGCCAGCAGTACGAGGACCAGGGCCATCCCTACTACGCCACCGCGCGGCTGTGGGACGACGGCATCATCGATCCGGCCGACACGCGCCGCGTGCTGGCGCTGGGCCTGGCCGCCGCGCGCAACGCGCCGGTGCCGGAGCCGAAGTTCGGCATCTTCCGGATGTGAGGAAGCTGGCATGAGCGAATACACCAAGCTGCAGCTGAGCTTCGACGGCGCCATCGCCCGCATCTGGCTCGACCAGCCCGATGCGCGCAACGCCTTCGACGACGTCGTCATTGCCGAACTGACGCGCGCCTTCACCGAAGCCGGCGCCGCACCGCAGGTCAAGGCCATCGTGCTGGGCGCGAACGGGCCGGCCTTCTGCGCGGGCGCGAACCTCAACTGGATGCGCCGCATGGCCGACTACACGCGCGACGAGAACATCGCCGACGCGGGCAAGCTGGCCGCGATGCTGCGCACCATCGCCGAATGCCCCAAGCCCACCATCGCGCGCGTGCAGGGCGACGTGTACGCGGGCGGCATGGGGCTGGTGGCGGCCTGCGACATGGCGGTGAGCGTCGATACCGCCTGGTACTGCCTGAGCGAAGTGAAGATCGGCCTCGTGCCCGCGACCATCAGCCCGTATGTGTTGCGCGCGATGGGCACGCGCGCATCGCAGCGCTACTTCCTCACGGCCGAGCGCTTCACCGCGGCGGAGGCGCATCGCATCGGCTTCGTGCATGAAGTGGTGGCCGCCGACGCGCTCGACGCGAAGGTCGACGAGCTGCTGAAGGCGCTGACAGGTGCGAGCCCGGCGGCGGTGCGCGCCTGCAAGAAGCTGATCGCCGACGTGGCCGGCCGCGAGATCGACGACGCGCTGATCGCGCAGACGGTCGAGGGCATCGCCGACATCCGCGCGAGCGACGAAGGCCGCGAGGGCGTGCAGGCCTTCCTGCAGAAGCGCAAGCCCTCGTGGCTCGAAGCGAACAAGTCCTGAAGACCCGTTCTCCGGAGGTCGCGCCATGAACACCAGCCTCGACATGCCGCAGCTGCTCGCACTGGCCGCCGCCATCGGCTGGGCCAGCGGCGTGCGGCTCTACCTGGTCGTGCTGCTGACGGGCCTGGCCGGCTACTTCGGCTGGGTGCCGCTGCCGGGCGGGCTGCAGATGCTGGCGCATCCGGTGGTGATCGCGGCCAGCGGCTTCATGGTGTTCATCGAATTCTTCGCCGACAAGATCCCGGGCCTCGATTCGCTCTGGGACGTGGTGCACACCGCCATTCGCATCCCCGCGGGCGCTGCGCTCGCGGCCAGCGTGTTCGGCGTGGACCATGGCGTGATGGCGATCGTCGCGGCGCTTCTGGGCGGCAGCTTCGCGGCCACGGCGCATGCGGCCAAGGCCACCACGCGCGCGGCCATCAACACCTCGCCCGAGCCGTTCTCGAACGTCGGCGCCTCGCTGGCGGAAGACACGATGGTGCCCGCGGGGCTGTGGCTCGCGGTGGCGCATCCCTTCGTCTTTCTCGTGCTGTTCGTGCTAGTGCTCGTGGCGAGCGTGTGGCTCATCCGCAAGAGCTGGCGTTTCCTCAAGGCGCTGTTCGCCCGCGTGGCCCGCATCTTCAGCGGCCGGCCCGATCCGGGCGTGGTGCCCGCGTTTCAACTGAAAAAGAATCCTCCGGGAGACACTCCGAATGTTTAAGAAGATCCTCATTGCGAACCGTGGCGACCAGCCGCGAAGCGGCGCAGCGGCGAAGCCAAATTGCCTGGCACGCGCAGCGTGCGCAGGCGATTCCACCGCGAAAGTCCACCATGTTTAAAAAAATCCTTATCGCCAATCGCGGTGAAATCGCCTGCCGTGTAGCTGCCACCGCGCGTCGGATGGCCATCCGCACGGTCGCCGTGTATTCCGACGCCGACGCGCACGCCAACCACGTGCGCGCCTGCGACGAGTCGGTGCACCTCGGCGGCAGCGCGCCGAAGGACAGCTACCTGCGCTGGGAAAAGATCCTCGAAGCCGCCAAGGCCACGGGTGCCGAGGCGGTCCACCCCGGCTACGGCTTCCTGAGCGAGAACGAGGAGTTCGCGCAGGCCTGCGCCGACGCCGGCCTGGTCTTCATCGGCCCGCCGCCGTCGGCCATCAAGGCGATGGGCCTGAAGGCCGAGTCGAAGCAGCTGATGGAAAAGGCCGGCGTGCCGCTGGTGCCCGGCTACCACGGCCACGACCAGAACCCGCAGCTGCTGCAGCGCGAGGCCGACCGTATCGGCTACCCGGTGCTCATCAAGGCCAGCGCGGGCGGTGGCGGCAAGGGCATGCGCGCGGTCGACAAGGCCGAAGACTTCGCCGCCGCGCTCGCCTCGTGCCAGCGCGAGGCCATCAACAGCTTCGGCGACGACGCGGTGCTGATCGAGAAGTACGTGCAGCGCCCGCGCCACATCGAGATCCAGGTGTTCGGCGACACGCACGGCAACTACGTCTACCTGTTCGAGCGCGACTGCTCGGTGCAGCGGCGCCACCAGAAGGTGCTGGAGGAAGCGCCCGCGCCCGGCATGACGGAGGCGATGCGCAAGCAGATGGGCGAGGCGGCAGTGGCGGCAGCGCGCGCCGTGAACTACGTGGGCGCGGGCACGGTCGAGTTCATCGTCGAGCAGCGCGAGGGCGGCGAGATGAACTTCTTCTTCATGGAGATGAACACGCGGCTGCAGGTGGAGCATCCGGTGACCGAGGCCATCACGGGCCAGGATCTCGTCGAATGGCAACTGCGCGTGGCCTCCGGCGAGGCGCTGCCGGCCAAGCAGTCGGAGCTGCAGATCCACGGCCACGCCATCGAGGCGCGCATCTGCGCCGAGAACCCCGACAACAACTTCCTGCCCGCCACCGGCACGCTGCGCGTCTACCGCAAGCCTGCTGCCACTGCCTTCCAGCGCAGCCGCGTGCGCATCGACGACGGCGTGCGCGAGGGCGGCGAGATCTCGCCTTTCTACGACTCGATGATCGCCAAGCTGATCGTGCACGGCAGCACGCGCGAAGAGGCGCTGGCGCGGCTCGATGCGGCGCTGGCGCAGGTGCAGATCGTGGGCGTGGCGACCAACGTGCAGTTCCTGCGCGGCATCCTGGCGACGCAGTCGTTCTCGAAGGCGAATCTCGACACCGCGCTGATCGAGCGCGAGCGCGCCGTGCTGTTCGACCGCGAGCCGCTGGGGCTGCCGCTGGCCGCGGCCGCCGCGATCACGCGCACGCTGATCGCCGAGTGGCCCGCGAAGACGCCCGATCCCTTTGCGCGCCGCGACGGCTGGCGCTCGCTGGGCGAGTACCGCCGCCACTTCGACTTCGAGTTCCGCGGTGGCGAACAGACCGCCGTGCTGACCTACAAGCGCGACGGCAGCCTGTGGCTCCAGGCCGGCGGCGCCGAAGGTCCACTGGTCGTCGGCCAGTTCCCGAGCGGCGAGTTCGAGGTGGAGTTCGCCGGCAGCCGCCAGACGCTCGACGTGCACCTCGACGGCGCCGTGGCCCACGTCTTCGCCTCGAAGGGCGCGACGAAGATCACCGCCATCGACCGGCTGGCCCATGCGGGCGACACACATGCCGAAGGCGGCCGGCTCACCGCGCCGATGCCGGGCAAGGTGGTGTCCTTCGCGGTCAAGGCCGGCGACAAGGTCAGCCGCGGCCAGCCGCTGGCGGTGATGGAGGCCATGAAGATGGAACACACCATCGCCGCGCCGGCCGACGGCACGGTGGAGGAACTGATGTTCGCGCCCGGCGAGCAGGTGGCCGAGGGCGACGAACTCCTGCGGATGAGCGCGGCGGCGGTGGCTTGAAAAAAAGTTAACCCCGTTCCGGGCGGCCGCCCGTATCAGTTGCGGTAGTCATCACTCAAGGGAACTCTCCATGACCTGCCGCACGCTTCGCGCCTCGCCCCGTTTTCTTCCTGCCCGCCACCGCGCGGGTGCCGTCCTGCTGGCCCTGGCTGCTGCGTTCTCGCTGGCCGGCTGCGACCGCAAGGGCGGCGACACCGCGGTGCTCGCCGAGCCCGCCCCGCCGCCCGCGCCCATGCAGGCGGCCGCCGGCTATGGCGGGGGTGCGGAGATGAGGAAGGAGGCGAGGATGCGCTCCGCCGAAGAGTCTTCCGCATCGCCATCTGCCGTTGACCAGTCGCAGGACGGCACGCCCCTGCAACGCTTCCTGGCCGTGCGCCAGGAGCTGAACGTCGAGGTGCCGGCCGAGCAGCTCGCCGATGCCTGGGGCAAGGTGCGCGACCTGTGTGGCACGCTGAAGTGCGAGCTGCTGTCGTCGTCGCTGCTGCGCGAGACGCCGCAGCAGCCCGGCAACGCCATGCTGGAGATGCGCGTGGAGCCCGCCGACGTCGAGAAGCTGCTCGGCGGCCTCGCGGGCGTGGCCAGCGTGGTCTCGCACACCACCACCAGCGAGGACAAGACCGCCGAGGTGATCGACGTCGAGGCCCGCATCAAGAACCGCACCGAGTTCCGCGACAGCCTTCGCGCGATGCTGCGCGACACCGTCACCAAGCGCACCATGACCGACCTGCTGGCCATCCAGCGCACGCTGTCGGACACGCAGGCCGAGCTCGACGCCATCGCCACGCAGCGCAAGGTGCTGGCGCAGCAGACCAGCAAGCAGCACATCCAGATCCAGTTCACAGCCAGGCGCGCGCTGGTGAGCAGCGGCGACGGCTACAGCCCGATGCGCAATGCGCTGCGCAACGCGGGCTCGGTGCTGTCGGAAAGCGTGGGCTCGCTCATCACCTTCATCGCGGCCGTGCTGCCGTGGCTGCTGCTGGTGGTGCTACCGGTGGGCTGGGTGGCGCGGGTGCTGTGGCGCCGTCGTCGGGCCAGCTAAGAATCAGTCAGTAAGATCGCGCACCTACCGTTTCAAGGCCTTTTGTTTTAAAGGCCCCCATTCGCGCAGGAGCCTTCTTCCCGATGCCGGACCCGCTAAGCCTCTATGTGGACGCCCAGTTCGTCAGCCCCTACGCCATGTCCGTGTACGTGGCGCTGCATGAGAAGCAGCTGGACTTCCACATCTCCCCCGTCGACCTGGGTGCGCTGGAGCACCGGGCGGCCGGCTTCTCGCAGCTGTCCCTGACCCAGCGCGTGCCGACGCTGGTGCATGGCGATTTCGCGCTCTCCGAATCGTCCGCCATCACCGAGTACATCGACGAGACCTTCCCGGGCACGGCGCTGTATCCGCGCGAACCCCAGGCGCGCGCCCGTGCGCGGCAGCTGCAGGCCTGGCTTCGCAGCGACCTGATGCCGGTGCGGCAGGAGCGCTCCACCGAGGTGATCTTCTACGGCCCGGCCAGCGTGCCGCTGTCGGCGGCCGCCCACCATGCGGCCAAGACGCTCTTCCAGGTCGCGCAGGCGCTGCTGCCCGAAGGCACCGAGAACCTCTTCGGCGAGTGGTCGATCGCCGACGTCGACCTGGCGCTGATGCTCAACCGCCTCGTCATGAACGGCGACGCCGTGCCGCAGCGGCTGGCCTCCTACGCCGACCGCCAGTGGCAGCGGCCCTCGGTGCAGCGCTGGGTGGCGCTGGAGCGGCCGCCGCGCTGAGGCGGCGGGGTTCCTTCGCTCAGCCGACCACCACGTCGCTGATCTGCGACACCGGCGCGATGTCGGTGTAGTTCTTCACGTCGCCCAGGATCTCCTTCGCGTGCGGGCCGAAGGCCTTCTGGAAGGACTCGACCGATTCGGCGAACACGTGGCACATGGCGACGTAGGCGGGCGCGGAGCCCGGCGCGCCGCCGGCGAGGCCCTTGTCGATGGTGTACGAGAGGCACGCGTCGCCCATGCGGGCCTTGAGCAGGGGCATGTGCTTGTCGCGGTAGTAGTCGTGATCGAACCGTGCGCCGGGGGTGTGGGGGTACATCACGCTGAACTTGATCATTGAAGGAGTCTCCGGAGGTGGGCGTTCGAGGATAGGAGATGGCCCATGCCCGCACAAGCCGAGGGCGACGCGGGCGCGACCTGTAAAGAGCGTGGGCAGGCCCTAAGATGCGCGCCCATGCGAATCACCGTCTATCTCACCGACAACCGCCCAGACCCCTGGGTCGAAGGCCTGAAGGCCGAACTCCCCGACGCCGTCATCGAAGCCTGGAAGCCCGGCGCGCCGCAGGCCGACCATGCCGTGGTGTGGGCGCCGCCGCAGGAGTTCCTCGACGAGCAGCCGAAGCTGCGCGGCATCTTCAACATCGGCGCGGGCGTCGATGCGCTGCTCAAGCTGAAGGTGCCGGCGCACACGCGCATCGTGCGGCTCGACGACGCGGGCATGTCGGTGCAGATGGCGGAGTACGTCTGCCACACGCTGATCCGCCACTTCCGCGAGTTCGATGCCTACGAGGCCGATGCGCGCGAGGGCAGGTGGAGCTACCGGAAGCCGAAGATGCGGCGCGACTTCCCGGTCGGCATCATGGGGCTGGGCGTGCTCGGCGAGCGCGTGGCCAAGGCCGTGGCGCAGTTCGAGTTCCCGGTGCTGGGCTGGAGCCGCTCGCCGAAGGCGGTAGAGGGGGTGCGCGTGTTCAGCGGCGAGGCGCAGTTCGACGAGTTCCTCTCGTCCACGCGCGTGCTGGTCAACCTGCTGCCGCTGACCGATGCGACCCGCGGCATCCTCAACCGCGACACGCTGGGCAAGCTGAAGCCCGAGGGCTATCTCATCAGCATCGCGCGCGGCGGCCACCTGGTGGAGGACGACCTGATCCCGCTGCTTGACGCCGGCCGGCTCGCGGGCGCGACGCTCGACGTGTTCCAGGTCGAGCCGCTGCCTTCCGACCACGCCTTCTGGCGCCATCCGAAGATCACCGTGACGCCGCACGGCTCGGCGCGCACGCTGCGCGAGGAGTCCATCGCGCAGATCGCCGGGAAGATCCGCGCGATGGAGCAGGGGCTGCCGATCTCTGGCGTGGTCGATCCGGCGCGCGGCTACTGACGACGGGGGCACGGCCTCCCTCTGGGCCCGCCGGAGTGCATCGCGGGCAGGGGAAACCCTGAAACATTGATTTTTCACAAGCATGAAAATCTTTTCATGACTGTGAAAACTGCGTTTCGGGTGATCGAGATCGTCGAGCTCTTCGCCCGGGAGAAGCAGCCGCTGGCTCTTTCCGAGATGGCGCGGCTGCTCGACATGCCGGTGTCGAGCTGCCTGGGCCTGATCCGCACGCTCGAGGAGCAGGGCTACATGTACGAGACCGGCCGCCGCCAGGGCTACTACCCGACCGGCCGGCTGCTGGCGATGGCGCAGGTCATCGCCGCCCACGACCCGGTGCTCGACCGGGTGAAGGCCACACTCGAAGAACTGCGCGACGCCGCGCGCGAAACGGTGGTCTTCGGCAAGTTCCGCGACGCGGGGCAGGTGGTGTACCTGGAGGTGCTGAGCGCGCCGCAGAGCATCCGCTACACGGCCGAGTCGGGCGAGACGCGCCCGGCCTATGCCAATTCCATCGGCCGTGCGCTGCTGTCCACGCTCGAACCCGCGGCGCGGCGCGGCCTGCTCGAAGGCATGACGCTCGCGCCGTTGACCGACGCCACGCTCACCACCGCCGATGCCATCGAGGCCGAGCTGCAGCGCTCCGCCACGCGCGGCTGGTACGGCAACCTCGGCGAGAGCATTCCCGACCTGATCGGCCTGGCCTGGCCGCTGCGCATCGGCGGCGAGGCCTACGCCATCTCCGTCGCAGGCCCGCGCTACCGAATGGAGGCGCGCATCGAGGAGATCGCCGCGATGCTGCGCTCCGCCTGCCTCGCCATCGAACCCAAGAACGAAAGCCCCCGATGACAGCAACGACCGCCGCAACCCCCCGCTATTTCGTCCGCGAAGCCGAGATCGCCGGCTACCACCCTGCCAACCACACCGGCACGCTGAACAAGCGCCTGATCGGCCCCGAGACGGTGGGCGCAAAGCAGCTCGAGGTGCTGGTGGGCCACATCCAGAAGGGCAAGGGCGCGCTGCCGCACGCACACCCGGGCATCGAGCAGGTCTGCTACATGCTCGAAGGCCGCGCGGTCGCCGAGGTGGGCGGCCAGCGGCAGGAACTGCACCCGGGCGACAGCTGCTTCTTTCCCGCCGACGCGATGCACACCTTCACCGTGGTGAGCGACGAGCCGGTGCGCGTGCTGGTGATCTACAGCCCGCCCTACGAGGAATCGCCGGAGCGCGTGATCCGGCCCTGACGCGACAACAACCGGAGACAAAGTACATGCAGACAACGAAGAACGCGACCGGGCAACCGGCCGCGATGGCGAACCGTCGCCGTTTCATTTCCATCGGCGCCGCCGCGGGCCTTGCGGGGGCCATGCCCTGGGCCTTCGCGCAGGATGGCTACCCGAAGCAGCCGATACGCATCGTCGTGCCCTTCGCGGCCGGCAGCGGCACCGACGCGGTGGCCCGCATCACGGGGCAGATGCTCGGCGATGCGCTGAAGGCCTCGGTCATCATCGACAACAGGGCCGGTGCCAACGGCGTCATCGCGGCCGAGTACGTCGCCAAGGCGGCGCCCGACGGCTATACGCTGTTCATGACGACCAACACCACGCACTCGGCCAACCCGAGCCTGATGAAGTCGCTGCCCTACGACCCGGTGAAAGACTTCGCGCCGGTCAGCCGCATGGGCAACCTGCCCTTCATGCTGGTGGTGAACAACGACCTGCCCGTGAAGAGCGTGGCCGAGCTGCTGGCCTGGGGCCGCGCGCATCCCGGCAAGCTGACCTACGCGAGCGGCAACAGCACCGGCATCGTCAGCGGCGCCACGCTCTCGCGCATGAGCGGCGTGCCGATGCTGCACGTGCCCTACAAGAGCACGCCGCCGGCCATCGCCGACCTGATCGGCGGGCAGGTGTCGATGATGGTGGTCGACCTCGCGGCGGGCCTGGCCACGGTGAAGGCCGGCAAGATGCGCGCGATCGCCGTCACCACGCAGGAGCGCACCAAGCTCTTCCCCGAACTGCCGCCGCTGGCCGACACGCCCGAGCTCAAGGGCTTCGACATCACTTCGTGGAACGGCGTGTTCGCGCCGGCCGGCACGCCGCGCGACATCGTGCTGAAGCTCAACAAGGTGCTGGCCGAGATGGCGAACGGCCCGGTCTTCCGCGAGCGCGTGGCGAAGCTGGGCTTCGACGCCTTCGGCAGCACGCCGGAAGAGCTGGGTGCGTTCACGGTTGCCGAACTGGCGAAGTGGAAGAAGCTGATCCAGGCGGCGGGGATCCAGCCCGAATGAGCGCGGGCGGACCTCTGCAGGGCATCCGCATCCTCGACCTCACGGCCGTGGTGATGGGCCCCTACGCCACGCAGACGCTGGGCGACCTCGGCGCCGACGTCATCAAGGTCGAGCCGCCCGGCGGCGACAACCTGCGTGCGGTCGGTCCGATGCGCAACCCGGGCATGGGCGCGATGGCGATGCACCTCAACCGCAACAAGCGCTCCATCGTGCTCGACCTCAAGCAGCCCGAGGGCCGCGAGGCCTGCCTGCGGCTGGCGGCGGGCTGCGATGCGCTGATCTACAACACGCGGCCGCAGGCGATGGCGCGGCTCGGGCTGGGCTACGAGGCGGTGTCGGCGGCGAACCCGAAGATCGTCTACCTCGGCGCCTTCGGCTACGGCGAGCAGGGCCCCTATGCGGGCAAGCCGGCGTACGACGACCTGATCCAGGGCGCGGCCGGCGTCGCCTCGCTGTTCGCGCAGCAAAGCGGCGGCGCGCCGCGCTACGCGCCCGTCACGCTGGCCGACCGCGCGGTGGGGCTGCAGGCGGCCATCGCGCTGCTCGCGGCCGTGCTGCACGCGCAGCGCACCGGCAAGGGCCAGGCGGTGGAAGTGCCGATGTTCGAGGCGCTGTCGCAGTTCGTGATGGGCGACCATCTCGGTGGCCACAGCTTCGAGCCGCCGCTGGGTTCCACCGGCTACGCGCGCCTGCTCGCGCCGCACCGCAAGCCCTACGCCACGGCAGACGGCTACCTCAGCGTGCTGATCTACAACGACAAGCACTGGCAGGCCTTCTTCGACGTGATCGGCCGGCCCGAGCTGCGCGACTCTCCGATGTTCGGCACGCACACTGCGCGCGCCGCGAACATCGGCGCGGTGTATGCCTTCGTGGCCGAGGTGATGGCCACGCGCACCAGCGACGAATGGTTCGCCGCGCTGGCAGCCGCAGACATTCCGGTCGCGCGTCTGCACAGCACCGACAGCCTGCTCGACGACCCGCACCTGCGCGCCGTCGGCTTCTATCCCGAGCTCGACCATCCGAGCGAGGGCCGCATCCGCACGCTCGCACCGGTTGGCCGCTACAGCGCCACGCCAGCCGCCATCCGCCGCCCGGCGCCGCGCATCGGCGAACAGAGCGTGGAGCTGCTGCGCGAGGCGGGCTATGGCGACGAGGCCATCGCCCGCATGCTCGAACGCGGCGTCACGCTGCAACCGGAACCCACGAAAGACAGCGAAGAATGAATTTCTCCCTCAACGAAGACCAGCGCTCGCTGGTCGCCGCCATCGAACGCCTCTGCGAGGACTTTCCGATCGACTACTGGCGCGACCACGACGACCGCGCCGTGTTCCCGCACGAGTTCCACCGCGCCGTGGCCGAGAGCGGCTGGCTCGGCATCGCCATGCCCGAGGCGCAGGGCGGCGCGGGGCTCGGCATCACCGAGGCGGCGCTGATGATGCGCGCCATCAGCGCATCGGGCGCGGGCATGTCGGGCGCGTCGTCGGTGCACATGAACATCTTCGGGCTCAACCCCGTGGTGGTGTTCGGCAGCGAGGCGCAGCGCCAGCGCTTCCTGCCGCCGCTGATCGCGGGCACCGAGAAGGCCTGCTTCGCCGTGACCGAGCCCGACGCGGGGCTCGACACCACCAGCCTCAAGACGCAGGCGGTGCGCCGGCCCGGCGGCGGCTATGTGCTGCACGGCCGCAAGATCTGGATCTCGACCGCGCAGGTGGCCGACCGCATGCTGATCCTCACGCGCACCACGCCGCTCGACCAGGTGAAGAAGCCCACGCAGGGCCTCACGCTGTTCTACACGCCGCTGGATCGCAGCAAGGTCGAGGTGCGCGAGATCCACAAGCTCGGCCGCGCGGCGGTGGACTCCAACATGCTCTTCATCGACGGGCTCGAGGTGCCGGAGGAGGACCGCATCGGCGAGGAGGGCCGGGGCTTCGAGTACATCCTGCACGGCCTCAACCCCGAGCGCATATTGATAGCGGCGGAAGCCATCGGCATCGGCCGCGCCGCGCTGCGCATCGCCTCGCAGTACGCGCAGGAGCGCGTCGTGTTCGGCCGCCCCATCGGCCAGAACCAGGGCGTGGCGCATCCGCTGGCGCGCGCCTGGGCCCACCTGGAGGCGGCCGACCTGATGATGCTCAAGGCCGCCACGCTCTACGACGCGGGCGAGCCCTGCGGCACCGAGGCCAACGCCGCCAAGTACCTCGCGGCCGAGGCGGCGCACGACGCCTGCCAGAACGCGGTGCTCACGCTCGGCGGCATGGGCTACGCGAAGGAATACCATGTGGAGCGTCTGCTGCGCGAGAGCTACATCCCGCGCATCGCCCCCGTCAGCCCGCAGATGATCCTGAACTTCATCGCCGAGAAGGCGCTGGGGCTGCCCAAGTCGTACTGATTTGCCTACCGATCTCCCTAGAGCCATGAACACCGTCACCCGCCATCTCGTGATCCGCGGCCTCGTGCAGGGCGTGGGCTACCGCTGGTCGATGGTGCAAGCCGCGAAGCACCTCGGCGTTCGCGGCTGGGTGCGCAACCGGCGCGACGGCAGCGTGGAGGCCCTCGCGGCGGGCGAGCCCGGCGCGGTGGAGGACCTGGTGCGCTGGGCTCGGCGCGGACCCGACGGTGCGCGCGTCGATGCCGTGGACCTGGGCGACGTGGTCGGCGCCACGGCGGCGGACGACCTGCCCGCAGGCTTCGAGCAGCGCGAGACCGTCTAGCCGGCTCCTCCCGTCACAGCGCCGCGCGGCTGGCGCCATTTGCAACCTCGCAGGCGCGCATTGCTACCTTCCCCGGCTTCTGTACCAGGCAGGGTATTTCCATGTGGCCGACAATCGGAGGCGGTCTTCCATCCTCCAGCGATACAAGAGACATCCCATGAAACTCCCCACCAAAGTCCAGCTCGTCGACGTCGGCCCGCGCGACGGCCTGCAGAACGAGAAGCAGCCCGTGTCGGCCGAAGTGAAGATCGGCCTCGTGCACCGCCTGCAGGACGCGGGCCTGAAGGAGATCGAGGTCACCAGCTTCGTGAGCCCGAAGTGGGTGCCGCAGATGGCCGACAACGCCGAGGTGATGCACGGCATCCGGCGCAAGGCCGGCGTGCGCTACTCGGTGCTCACGCCCAACATGAAGGGTTTCGAGGCGGCCATCGCCGCGCCGCGCGAGGAGTGGCCCGACGAAATCGTGGTGTTCGGCGCCGCGAGCGAGGCCTTCAGCCAGAAGAACATCAACTGCTCCATCGCCGAGAGCATCGAGCGCTTCGCGCCGGTGGTGGCAGCGGCGCTCGAGAAGGGCATCCAGGTGCGCGGCGCCATGTCGTGCACTGTCGGCTGCCCTTACGAGGGCGAGATCGCGCCGGCCAAGGTCGGCTATCTCGCGCAGCTGATGAAGGGCATCGGCGTGCAGCGCGTGGACGTGGCCGACACCATCGGCGTGGGCACGCCGCGCAAGGTGCAGGCGGCAATGGAAGCCACGCTGGCGCACTTCGGTGTCGACGCCATCTCCGGCCACTTCCACGACACCTACGGGCAGGCGCTGGCCAACACGCTGGCGGCGCTCGAACTGGGCGTGTGGAACTTCCAGTCGTCCTCCGCCGGCCTGGGCGGCTGCCCCTATGCGAAGGGCGCGACCGGCAACGTGGCGACGGAAGACGTGGTCTACATGCTGCACGGCATGGGCATCGAGACCGGCATCGATCTCGACCGGCTGATCGACGCAGGCGTCTACATCAGCGAGGCGCTGGGCCGCGAGCCGAACTCTCGCGCTTCCAAGGCCATCCGCACCAAGCGGGCCGGCTGAGCCACCTCGCCCGCACACAGGAGTTTCTTTTGGATCTGCAAGTCTGGCTCGCATTCCTGGTGGCGAGCTGCGTCATCGCCGTGTCGCCCGGTTCGGGCGCGGTGCTCAGCATGAGCCACGGGCTCAGCTACGGCGTGCGGCGCACCACGGCGACCATCGTCGGGCTCCAGCTGGGGCTCGCGGTGATTCTGCTGGTGGCCGGGCTCGGCGTGGGCGCGGTGCTCACCGCCTCGGCCGGCGCGTTTCTGGTCGTCAAGGTGGTCGGTGCGTGCTATCTGCTGTGGCTGGGCTGGCGCCAGTGGCGCGCGCCCGTCGCGAAGATCGAGGGCGACGCGGCTACTGAAGCGGCCGAGCCCGACCTCAGCGCGTCGCAGCGCGTGCTGCGCGGCTTCCTGACCAACGTGACCAACCCCAAGGGCATCGTCTTCATGGCGGCGGTGCTGCCGCAGTTCATCCAGCCGACGCGCCCCCTGTGGCTGCAGCTGCTGGTGCTGCTGGCCACGACGGTGACGGTCGACGTGACCGTGATGCACGGCTACGCCTGGCTGGCCGCGCGGCTGCAGGGCATGCTGCGCAGCGTGCGCGCCCGGCGCGCGCAGAACCGCGTCTTCGGCGGCGTGCTGATGGCGATGGGCGCGTTCCTGTTCATGTTCAAGCGCAGCACCTGATCGACAGCCTGATAGATTCGAATCCATGTGCGGTTCTGAACTCCAATCCCTCCCCGAAGGCGTCCGGCGCGTTTCCCGCGTGCTGCAGGACGCCGGCCATCCCCATTCCCCACGCATGCTCGACGATGCCTGCCGCACCGCGCAGCAGGCTGCCGACGCGCTCGGCATCTCGGTCGGGCAGATCGCCAAGAGCATCATCTTCCGGCGCAAGAGCGACGAGGCGGCGGTGCTCGTCATCACCTCGGGCGACAAGCGCGTGGACGAGAAGAAGGTGGATGCGCTGGTCGGCAAGACTGGCCGCGCCGACGCCGACTTCGTGAAGTCGCGCACCGGCTTCACCATCGGCGGCGTGTCGCCCGTGGGCCACGTGACGCCGCCGGTGGTGCTGATCGACCGCGAGCTGTTCCGCTTCGAGGAAATCTGGGCGGCAGCCGGCCATCCGCATGCGGTGTTCCAGCTGCGTCCGCACGACCTCGAGAAGCTCACCGGCGCGCCGGTGGCCGACGTGGTGTGAATTTCGCGGAAGCCGAGGCGCTTGCCGAACGCGCCGTGGCCGTGCAGGCCATGGCGCAGGACGTGCCCTCGCCATGCTCTTCGGTCTGCCGCATGGACCGCCTGAGCGGCTTCTGTGAAGGCTGCCTGCGCACCATCCCCGAGATCGCGGGCTGGAGCAAGATGGAAGACGAGACGCGGCGCCACGTGTGGCGCGCGATAGAGTTGCGGGCCAAGGCCGGCATCTGGCGGGCTCCAGCCGATACAGGAGACAGGCACGCATGAAGCACATCGACTTCTACCTGGATTTCATCTCGCCCTACGCGCACCTCGCCTTCGAGCACCTGCCCGAGGCGCTGGAAGGCCTGAGCTACAGCGTCGCCTACAAGCCGGTGCTGCTGGGCGCGCTGCTCAAGCAGCACGGGCAGCTGGGCCCGGCGGAGATCCCGTCGAAGCGCAGCTGGACCTATCGCCACGTGCTCTGGCTGGGCCACACGCACGGCATCGAGATCCAGATGCCTGCCTCGCATCCCTACAACCCGCTGCCGCACCTGCGGCTGGCGGTGTCCACCGGCGACGACGGCAGCATCAGCCGCCTCGCGGCCGAGACCATCTTCCGCCACGTGTGGCGCGGCGGCGAGGATGCGGGCGACGCCACGCGCCTTGCAGCGCTCGCCGCGCAGCTCAAGCCGAAGCGCGACGCGAACAGCGACGAGAGCAAGGCCCTGCTCAAGCGCAATACCGAGGAAGCGCTGCAGCAGGGCGTGTTCGGCACGCCGACCTACGTGGTCGACGGCCGCCTCTTCTGGGGCTTCGACGGCCTGCAGATGCTGCGCGCCTACCTGAAGGGCGATGCCTGGTTCGACGGCCCGCAATGGGCTTCGGCGGACCAGCGCCCGGCCTTGCTGCGGGGCAGCAAGCCGGCCTGAGTACAAACCCGGGCAAGCCCCGGTAACAGGCCGATTTCTTACAAGCTGAAACGCGCCCCGCGGGTTTCACCCTAAACCGTAAGCGCCGGTTCAGTTTCGCGAAAGGCTCGGGTCAGTCGCGCCTCCAAGAATGCCTTCACGGTCCCGGATTCCGGGAACGAATGAACGCATACACACAGGAGACGACCAATGGCAGCCACACTAGATTCGAGGGGAGTGCCGCACAAGGCCCCCCGGCCCATGTCCTCGGAGGAGAAGAAAGTCATCTTCGCCTCCTCGCTGGGCACCGTGTTCGAGTGGTACGACTTCTACCTCTACGGCTCGCTGGCCGCGATCATCGCGAAGCAGTTCTTCAGTGGCCTGGATGCGGGCGCCGCCTTCATCTTCGCGCTGCTGGCCTTCGCCGCCGGCTTCCTGGTGCGTCCGTTCGGCGCCATCGTGTTCGGCCGCCTGGGCGACATGATCGGTCGCAAGTACACCTTCCTGGTGACGATCCTGATCATGGGCCTGTCGACCTTCATCGTCGGCCTGCTGCCGAGCTACGCGACCATCGGCGTCGCGGCGCCGGTGATCCTGATCGCGCTGCGCATGCTGCAGGGCCTCGCGCTCGGCGGCGAGTACGGCGGCGCCGCCACCTACGTGGCCGAGCACGCGCCGCACGGCAAGCGCGGTGCCTACACCTCCTGGATCCAGACCACCGCCACGCTCGGCCTGTTCCTGAGCCTGCTGGTGATCCTGGGCGTGCGCGAGTTCATGGGCGAGGCGGTGTTCAACGACTGGGGCTGGCGCATTCCGTTCCTGGTGTCGATCCTGCTGCTGGGCATCTCGGTGTGGATCCGCCTGACGCTGTCGGAGTCGCCCGCCTTCCAGAAGATGAAGGCCGAGGGCAAGACCTCGAAGGCCCCGCTGGCCGAATCGTTCGGCCAGTGGAAGAACCTGAAGATCGTGATCCTGGCGCTGGTGGGCCTGACGGCCGGCCAGGCGGTGGTCTGGTATTCGGGCCAGTTCTACGCGCTCTTCTTCCTGACCGCGCAGCTCAAGGTCGACGCGACCACGGCCAACCTGATGATCGCGGCCGCGCTGCTGCTGGGTACGCCCTTCTTCGTGATCTTCGGCACCCTGTCGGACAAGATCGGCCGCAAGCCGATCATCATGGCCGGCTGCCTGCTGGCCGTGGTCACCTACTTCCCGGTCTTCAAGATGCTGACCGAAGCCGCCAACCCCGACCTGGCCCGCGCCCAGGCAACCGCCGGCGTGACGGTGACGGCCGACCCGGCGACCTGCTCCTTCCAGGGCAACCCTGTGGCCCGCGAGATCGACTTCAAGAGCTCGTGCGACATCGCCAAGCGCTACCTCGTGCAGAACTCGGTGAGCTATGAGAACGTGGCTGGCGCGCCGGGCTCGAAGGCCGTCGTGAAGATCGGCGACAAGTCGATCGAGGCGCCCATCGGCAACGTCGTGAATTCCAAGTTCGACGAGAACTCCACCAAGGAAATCGCCGCCTTCAAGAAGGGCGTGGCCGAAGACCTGAAGGTCGCCGGCTACCCCGCCAAGGCCGACCCCGCGAAGATGAACAAGGTGCTGACGGTGGTGCTGCTGTTCTGGCTGGTGCTGCTGGTGACCATGGTCTACGGCCCGATCGCCGCGATGCTGGTGGAGCTCTTCCCCACGCGCATCCGCTACACCTCGATGAGCCTGCCGTACCACATCGGCAACGGCTGGTTCGGCGGCCTGCTGCCGACCACCGCCTTCGCCATCGTGGCCTCGACCGGCAACATGTTCAACGGCCTGTGGTATCCGATCATCATCGCCGGCATCACGCTAGTGGTGGGCACGCTGTTCATCCGCGAGACGAAGGACGTTGACATCTACGCCAACGACTGACGACAGCCGAACAGGAGGGCGCGCTGCCCTCCGTTCAACAAAGAGGCTTCATGCCGACCGCATGAGGCCTTTTTCTTGAACCATCCAGGAGACAAAACCCATGTGGAAACTCGTTGTCGGCTTCGTCATCTTCGCCGCCATTGCCCTGTACGTGATCTCGAAGGCCGGTGACAAGGTCGACATGTCGGGCGAGAAGCACGGCGGCGACACCACCACGCACGAGCCCGCGCCCGCCGCTGCGCCGAAGTAAGGCCGGGCATTCATGCGGAACACCGCGGAACCGGCTTCGCCGGGCCGCAGGTGTTGCCCCCGGTAGGGGGTTGGAGAAGCGACACGAAGTGCGCGGAGCCTGGGGGCGAGCCCTACCGCTTGAATCTGCCGTCGCTGACGATCGAGAGATCGACGTAGTCGATGCCGGTGTGGTCGGTCGGCGAGTAGCTGATGTCGAGCCCGCCGCCCACGTCGTACTGGAAGCTGTTGAGCGTGGCGATCAGCTTCGCGCGCGTGGGCTTCGGCCCCGTGCGGCGCAGCGCCTCCACCATCACCTTGGTGGCGACGAAGCCTTCGAGCAGCGCGGGCGAGAGCTCGTTCTGGCCCTTGGCCTTGGCGAGCGCCAGCGCTTCCTTGATGAGCGGATGGCCGAAGGAGCGCTCGTAGGGCAGCACCTGCGTGACGATCACGCCCGCGCTCGCCGAGCCCAGTTCCTTGATGAAGCCCGAGGCCGCGTTGTTAGACAGCGTGATGATCTGCGCCGCCGAGCCGGCCGCGCGCAGCGCCTTGATGCCGTCGGTCACGGCCGTGCCCGAGCCGATCCACAGCACCGCCTGCGCGTTCGCCTTGGTGAGCTGCGGCACGATGGCCGCGTAGTCGGGTTTGCTGCGGTCGGCCAGCGCCACCACGGCCGGCTTCAGGTTGGCCTTCTCGAAGCCCTTGCTTGCGCCTTCCATCGCGTCCTTGCCGAAGGAGTCGTCGGCCTGCACGACGGCGATGCGCTGGATGCCGGTGGTCTGCAGGTGCTGCACCGCCTTCTCGGCCTCGCGCTGGTAGGTCGAGCGCACGTTGAAGATGTTCTTCTGCAGCGGCTTGTGCAGCGCCATCGCACCCGTGGAAGGGCCGACCAGCGCCACGCCGTACTTGTCCAGCAGCGGGATCACCGCGAGCGTGTTGGGCGTGCCGCGGTTCAGCAGCAGCGCGAGCACCTTCTTGTCCTCGATGAGCACGCGCGTGTTCTCCAGCGAGCGCTTGGCGTCGAGGCCGTCGTCCATGCGGATCATCTCGATCTGCTCGCCATTGACGCCGCCCTGCGCGTTGACCTGGTCGATGACCAGCTGCGAACCCAGGATGGTTTCCTTGACGCTGGCCGCCACGGGGCCCGAGAGGTCGGCCGACTGGCCGATCAGGATCTGGGCCGATGCACCCGGCGCCGCCATGGCCAGGAACAGCGCAACGGCGCAGGACGTGAGCGTCTTCTTCATCGAGCAAAGCCTTTCCACGAAGCGGGGTGCCTCTGTCAACAGGTGTGTAATGTGTTGCTGAACGTCACAGATCGCTAGCTCGCGCAAACCCTGTCAGACCAAGGTTTTCACGGCCGAAAAAAAGCCCGCCGGTTTCGCGCCGGCGGGCCGTGGAAACGCCCTCTGGGGGCGGGGACTCAACGCTTGAAGCGCCCGTCGCTGATGATGGACAGGTCCGCGAAATCGATGCCGCTGTGGTCGGTGGGCGAATAGCTCACCTCCAGCCCGCCGCCCAGGTCGTAGCCGCGCAGGCTGTCGAGGGCGGCCACCATCCTGGCGCGCGTGGGCTTGGGGCCGGCGCGGCGCAGGGCCTCCACCAGCACCTTGGCCGAGGCGAAGCCTTCGAGCGCGGCCGGCGACAGCTCCGACTGGCCCTTGGCCTGCGCGAGCGCCAGGGCTTCCTTCACCATCGGATGGCCCAGCGAGCGCTCGTTGGGGAACACCTGCGTCACGATGACGCCCTTGCTCGCGTCGCCCAGCTGCTTGATGAAGCCCGACGAAGCGTTGTTCGACAGCGTGACCACCTGCGCGGCCGAGCCAGACGCGCGCAGCGCCTTGATGCCGTCGACCACCGCCACGCCGGAGCCGATCCACACCACGGCCTGCGCATTGGCGTCCTTGATGGCGGGCACGATGGTCTTGTAGTCGGGCTTGTCGCGGTCGGCGGGGATGGTCACGGTCGGCTTCGCGTTGCCCTTGGAGAAGCCGGTCATCGCGCCTTCGAGCGCGTCCGAGCCGAAGGAGTCGGTCACGTGCACCACCGCGATGCGGCTCAGGCCGATGGTCAGCAGGTGCTGCACCGCCTTCTCGGCCTCGCGCTGGTAGGTGGCGCGCACGTTGAACACGTGCTTCTGCAGCGGCTTGTGCAGCGCCATCGCGCCGGTGGAGGGGCCGATGAGCGCCACGTCGTGCTTGTCGAGCCAGGGGATGATCGCCTGCGAGTGCGGCGTGCCGCGGCTCATGAAGAGCGCCAGCACCTTCTTGTCCTTGATCAGCACGCGCGCGTTCTCGCTGGCGCGCTTCACGTCGAAGCCGTCGTCCATGCGCAGCACTTCGATCTTCTCGCCGTGGATGCCGCCCTGCGCGTTGGCCGCGTCGATCACGAGCTGCGCGCCGCCGATGGTCTCGTTCACGCTCGCGGCCACCGAGCCGGTCATGCCGGCGGTCTGCCCGATCAGGATCTGGGCCGACGCGCCCAGCGCGCTGAAGGCCAGCAGCGCGGCGGCGCAGAGCATGCGCGTTTTCGTCATGGAAACCTTTCGGGGCAATGCGGGCGCCCGGCTCGGGGCGCCATGAAAACAAATGTGGTATTTGTTCTGAAAGTGTCTCGAATTCCATCAGGACAAACCCCTGCGCGGCCATCGCCCTTGTGACCTTGTGCGCAAACCCGTCACGGAGCACTCCCTAGAATGTTTGCCCCACCCCCCAAGGCACTCATGACACAGGGCTCCATCCGGATTCGCGGCGCGCGCCAGCACAACCTCCAGAACCTCGATCTCGACATCCGCACCGGCGAAATGACGGTGGTCACCGGGCCCAGCGGCTCGGGCAAGTCGAGCCTCGTTTTCGACACCCTCTATGCCGAAGGCCAGCGGCGCTACGTGGAGACCTTCTCCGCCTACGCGCGCCAGTTCCTGGACCGCATGGACAAGCCGGCCGTCGACAAGGTCGAAGGCGTGCCGCCCGCCATTGCCATCGACCAGACCAACCCGGTGCGCTCCTCGCGCTCCACGGTCGGCACGATGACCGAGCTGAACGACCACCTGAAGCTGCTCTTCGCGCGCGCGGCCGACCTGTTCGACCGCGAGACCGCGCTGCCGGTGCGCCATGACTCGCCCGACAGCATCTACGCGCAGATCGTCGAGCGCGCGGCCGCGGCGGGCGATCCGCGGCTGGTGGTCACCTTCCCGGTCGAGCTGCCGGCGAGCACCACGGCCGAGGAAGTCACGCAGTGGCTGTCGGCCAGCGGCTTCACGCGCGTGCAGGCCGAGCGCGAAGTGGCCACGCCCACCGGTCCGCGCAAGGTGCTCGACGTGGTGGCCGACCGCTTCCGCGCATCGAGCGCCGAGCGCTCGCGCGTGGTGGAGGCGATCGAGGTTGCGCTCAAGCGCGGCAGCGGGCGCGTCACGGTGCACGCCACCGGCTCGGAGGAAAACGCGCCAACGGACGTGTGGAAGTTCTCCACCGGCCTGCACTGCCCCGAGAGCGACATCCGCTACGCCGACCCGATCCCGTCGATGTTCTCGTTCAACTCGGCCGTGGGCGCCTGCGACACCTGCCGCGGCTTCGGCCGCGTGATCGGCGTCGACCTGGGCCTGGTCATTCCGAACGACAAGCTCACGCTGCGCGCCGGCGCCATCAAGACCATCCAGACGCCCGCCTGGAAGGAAGCGCAGGACGACCTCATGCGCCACGCCGAGGCGGCGGGCATTCCGCGCGACACGCCCTGGAACAAGCTCACCGAGGAGCAGAAGCACTGGGTCATCGAGGGCACGCCCAACTACAAGGAAGGCAACTGGAACAAGCAGTGGTACGGCGTGCGCCGCTTCTTCGGCTACCTGGAGAGCAAGGCCTACAAGATGCACATCCGCGTGCTCTTGTCCAAGTACCGCAGCTACACGCCGTGCCCCACCTGCAGCGGCGCGCGCCTGAAACTCGAGAGCCTGCTGTGGCGCATCGGCAGCAAGGAAGACGCCGACGCGGTGCTGCCGCCCGAGAAGCGCTTCATGCCCCAGGGCGTGAAATGGACGCGCGCCCAGCTCGAGGCGCTGCCCGGCCTGTGCCTGCACGACCTGATGCTGCTGCCCATCGAGCGGCTGCGGCAGCTGTTCGACCGCATCGAGCACCACGGCAACGGCCAGCCGGCCAGCGAAGGCGAGCTCCAGGCGCTGAAGCTGCTGTTCGAGGAAATCACCACCCGCCTGCGCTACCTGCACGACGTGGGCATCGGCTACCTCACGCTCGACCGCCAGAGCCGCACGCTCAGCGGCGGCGAGGTGCAGCGCATCAACCTCACGACGGCACTAGGCACCTCGCTGGTCAACACGCTCTTCGTGCTCGACGAGCCCAGCATCGGCCTGCATCCGCGCGACATGAACCGCATCACCGAGGCCATGCTGCGCCTGCGCGACGCGGGCAACACGCTGGTGGTGGTCGAGCACGACCCGGCCGTGATGCTGGCCGCCGACCGTGTGATCGACATGGGTCCCGGCCCCGGCGCGCGGGGCGGGCAGGTGGTGTTCGACGGCACCACCGACCAGCTGCGCGACGCCGACACGCTCACCGGCCAGTACCTGGGCGGGCGCAAGAAGATCGGCATGGGCTTCAAGCGGCTGGTGAGCGAGAACACGCACCGGCTCATCCTCGAGGGCGTGCGCGAGCACAACCTGAAGAACGTGACGGTCGAGTTCCCGCTGGCGCGCCTGGTGTGCGTGACCGGCGTGAGCGGCTCGGGCAAGTCGACGCTGATCCAGGACGTGCTGGCGCCCGCGCTCATGCGCCACTTCGGCAAGGCCACCGAAACGCCCGGCGCGCACGACCGCCTGCTCGGCGCCGACCACCTGGGCGACGTGGTGTTCGTCGACCAGTCGCCCATCGGCAAGACCGCGCGCTCCAACCCCGCGAGCTACGTGGGCGCCTGGGACGCCATCCGCGAGATCTTCGCCACGGCGGCGCTCTCGCGCCAGCGCGGCTACACCGCGAGCAAGTTCAGCTTCAACTCCGGCGACGGGCGCTGCCCGACCTGCGGCGGCTCGGGCTTCGAGCACGTCGAGATGCAGTTCCTTTCCGACGTGTACCTGCGCTGCCCCGATTGCGACGGCAAGCGCTACCGCCCCGAGATCCTCGAAGTGCGCGTGGAGCGCAAGGGCAAGAGCTACAACGTGGCCGACGTGCTCGAACTCACCGTGGCCGAGGCCGCGGCGGTGTTCGAGGCCGACCGCGACGTGCTGCGCGTGCTGCAGCCGATCTCCGACGTGGGCCTGGACTACGTCAAGCTCGGCCAGCCCGTGCCCACGCTCTCCGGCGGCGAAGCGCAGCGGCTGAAGCTCGCGGGCTTCCTGGCCGAGGCCGCGAAGAACGCGACCGCCAGCAAGCAGTCGGTGGCGCGCAAGGGCACGCTGTTCCTGTTCGACGAGCCGACCACCGGCCTGCACTTCGACGACATCGCCCGGCTGATGCGCGCGCTGCGCAAGCTGCTCGAGGCCGGCCATTCGCTGATCGTGATCGAGCACAACCTCGACGTGATCCGCGCGAGCGACTGGCTCATCGACCTCGGTCCCGAAGGCGGCGAGGGCGGCGGCCAGGTGGTGGCCGAGGGCACGCCAGAGCAGCTGCGCGAGAACCGCGCCTCGCTCACCGGCGCCGCGCTGGCCGACTACGAACTCGCCATCGGCCCCGAGGCCTACAAGGTGGCCGAGCGCGCCGCGCGCCGCTACATCGCCAACGCACAGGAGGCGCCGGGCGCCGATGCGGTGCAGATCGTCAACGCGCGCGAGCACAACCTGAAGAACCTGAGCGTGGACATCCCGCGCGGCAAGTTCAGCGTGGTGACGGGCGTGAGCGGATCGGGCAAGTCGACGCTGGCCTTCGACATCCTCTTCAACGAAGGGCAGCGCCGCTACCTCGAATCGCTCAACGCCTATGCGCGCAGCATCGTGCAGCCGGCGGGCCGGCCCGAGGTGGACGCGGTGTACGGCATTCCGCCGACCGTGGCCATCGAGCAGCGCCTGTCGCGCGGCGGCCGCAAGAGCACGGTGGGCACCACCACCGAGGTCTGGCACTTCCTGCGCCTGCTGTACGTGAAGCTGGGCATCCAGCACTGCATCCACGACGGCGCGGCCGTGCAGCCGCAGACGCCCGACAGCATCGCCGCGCAGCTGATGCGCAACTTCAAGGGCCAGCACATCGGCCTGCTCGCGCCGCTGGTGACCAACCGCAAGGGCGTCTACACCGAGCTGGCCGACTGGGCGCGTCCGCGCGGCTTCACACACCTGCGCGTGGACGGCGAGTTCCTGCCGACCACCGGCTTCCCGCGCATCGACCGCTTCAAGGAGCACAGCATCGAGCTGCCGGTGGCCAGCCTCGACGTGCTGCCTTCGAAGGAGAACGAGCTGCGCGAGGCGCTGGCCAAGGCGCTCGAGCACGGCAAGGGCGTGATGCATGTGCTCAGCGATCTCGACGGACTGCGCGCCGCGATGATGGCGGGCGTGTCCACCGCAGGCATCGGCCGCGTGAACGTGTTCTCCACGCTGCGCGCCTGCCCGGTGTGCAGCACCAGCTATGCCGAACTCGATCCGCGCCTGTTCAGCTACAACAGCAAGCACGGCTGGTGCCCCGACTGCGTGGGCACCGGCGTCAAGCTCAGCAAGGACCAGCGCAAGGTGTTCGACGACTCCGTGCTGGCCGATGACAACAAGGGCCGCGAGCAGACCTTCGCCGAGCCCGAGGTGGAAGACCTGGCCGACGTGGCCTGCCCCACCTGCGAGGGCACGCGCCTGAACGCCACGGCGCGCGCCGTGGGCTTCGGCACCGCGGCCGACGGCTCGGGCGGCATCGGCATCACCGAGCTCGCGCGCATGAGCGTGACCGAGGTGCGCCAGTGGTTCGAGGGCCTCGCGCTCAGCGGCCGCGAAGCCGAGATCGCGCGCGACCTGGTGCCCGAGATCCGCAGCCGGCTCGAATTCCTGGAAGAAGTGGGCCTGGGCTACCTCACGCTGGACCGCGGCGCGCCCACGCTTTCGGGCGGCGAGGCGCAGCGCATCCGCCTGGCGGCGCAGCTTGGCAGCAACCTGCAGGGCGTGTGCTACGTGCTCGACGAGCCGACCATCGGCCTGCACGCGCGCGACAACCAGATCCTGCTCGACGCGCTGCACAAGCTCGGCGACAAGGGCAACACGCTGGTGGTGGTGGAGCACGACGAGGACACCATCCGCCGCGCCGACCACATCATCGACATCGGCCCGAGCGCCGGCAAGCGCGGCGGCCGCCTGGTGGCCGAGGGCACGGTGGCCGACATCCAGAAGGCCGACGATTCGCAGACCGGCCGCTACCTGCGCGACGCCATCAGGCACCCGCTGCACGCGCGCCGCCTGGTGCCGTCGCCCGACCCGAAGGCCGAGAAGAGCGGCGAATGGCTCACCGTGCACGGCGCCAACCTGCACAACCTGCAGGACGTGACCGCCACGCTGCCGCTGCAGCGCCTGGTGGTGGTCACCGGCGTCAGCGGCTCGGGCAAGTCCACGCTCGCGCGCGACGTGCTGCTGGCCAACGTGCAGGCCATCGTGGCGCAGCGCTCGACCAAGGCGGGCCGCGACGCCGACGCCGCAGGCAAGCGCCCGGCTTGGGCGGGCTGCCGCAAGGTCGAGGGCTACGAGACCATCGACCGCGTGCTCGAGGTCGACCAGACGCCCATCGGCAAGACGCCGCGCAGCTGCCCGGCCACCTACATCGGCTTCTGGGACACCATCCGCAAGCTCTTCGCCGACACGCTGGAGGCCAAGGCGCGCGGCTACGGCCCGGCGCGCTTCAGCTTCAACACCGGCGAAGGCCGCTGCCCGGGCTGCGAGGGCGCGGGCGTGCGCACCATCGAGATGAGCTTTTTGCCCGACGTGAAGGTGCCCTGCGAGGTCTGCCACGGCGCGCGCTTCAACCCCGAGACGCTGGCCGTGAGCTGGCGCGGCAAGAGCATCGGCGACGTGCTGAAGATGGAAGTCGACGAGGCCGTCGAGTTCTTCGCGAGCATGCCCAACATCAGCCACCCGCTGCAGCTGCTCAAGGACGTGGGCCTGGGCTACCTCACGCTGGGGCAGCCCTCGCCCACGCTCTCGGGCGGCGAGGCGCAGCGCATCAAGCTGGTGACCGAGCTCAGCAAGGTGCGCGACGACATCACCCGCCGCGGCCAGAAGGCGCCGCACACGCTGTACGTGCTCGACGAGCCGACCGTGGGCCTGCACATGGCCGACGTCGAGAAGCTGATCCACGTGCTGCACCGGCTGGTGAACGGCGGCCACAGCGTGGTGGTGATCGAGCACGACCTCGACCTGATCGCCGAGGCCGACTGGATCCTCGACCTCGGCCCCGAGGGCGGCGGTGCCGGCGGGCGCGTGGTCGCGGCGGCGCCGCCGGAAGAAGTGGTGCGGCTGGGCACGCACACGGGCGTGGCGCTGAAGCCGGTGCTGGCGCGCTGAGCGTTGCCGCTCAGGCGGCGGCTTCCGAGCGGACGGCCTCGCGCAATGCCTCCAGGCAGGCGGCCACGGCCGGCCTGTCGCTGTCCGCGCCCAACAGTGCGCCGATGCCTTCGAGCTCGCCGCCGAACTCGTAGGCCACGCGCGCGACCAGTCCCCACTGCACGAAGGGCCCGATGACGCTGCGGGGCACCAGCGTCAGCACGCTGTCGCTGCGCAGCAGCTCGAGCACCAGCGGCAGCGAGGTGCTGGAGACCGGATGAAGCTCGGGTTTCGGCGCGTCGGGTGCGTCGAACAGTGCATCGAACACGCTGCGTATGCCGATGCCCTGGACCGGCAGCATCCACCGCGCGGCACGCAAGTCGGCCAGCGTCGGCTGGGTCTTGCGCACGAGCGGATGGCGGCGGCCCGCGACGATCCAGGGGACGTCGGGCGCGAACTGCTCGAAGGAGCAGGGTGCGGGCAGCTCGTGCGGCCGGCGGCACAGCGCCATGTCCACGCGGCCGGACATCACGTCGGCCAGCAGCTGGTCGCCGGGCGCCTCCAGCACTTCGATGTGCAATGTCGGGTGGCGCGCCGCGAACGACGGCAGCATCCGGCACAGCAGGCCGGCGACCCCGGCCGTGATCGCACCCAAGCGCAGCACGCCGCCCGCGCCCGCCTGCAGCGCGTGCACCGTGTCGGCCGAGGCCCGCAGCGCGCTCAGCGTGTTGCGCGCCATCGGGGCCACTGCGCTTCCTGCCGCCGTGAGCCGCATGCCGCGCACGTGTCGCTCGAACAACGGCGTGCCGAGCAGGCTTTCGATGTCGGCCAGGGCCTGCGTTGCGGCGGGCTGGCTCATGCCGATCTGTTCGGCCGCGCGCCGCACGCTGCCCGAATCGGCGACGGACACCAGCAGCTGCAGGTGGCGCAGGCGTCCTTTCGCGACCAGTCGGGCGTAGAGGACGGAAGAGGAGGGCGTCACCATGGACATCGCGGGCTTCGTGGGATATTGGATTTGCTTATCGGAATGACCATCAATCTATTGGAAGCCGATCGATGGCGTCAACATAATCCGGCCACTTTCGGCTTACACGGATCACCGACCCCATGCAGTTCACACGTCGCCGGCTTGCCGCTATCTCGGCAGCCTTGCTGGGCCTTTTGGCGCTTCCGGCTCTCGCGCAGGACAGCTACCCGCAGCGTCCGGTCAAGTTGATCGTGCAGTTCGCGCCCGGCGGCTCGACCGACATCGTGGCTCGCCTGGTGGCCGACAGGATGCAGGCCACGCTGGGCCAGCCGGTGGTTGTGGACAACCGCACGGGCGGCGGCGGCATGATCGGCTCCGAAGCCGTGGCCCGCGCCGAAGCGGACGGCTACACCGTGGGCATCGGCACCGCGAGCACGCTGACGGTGAACCCGATCCTGCTGAAGGCGAACCGCGTCGATCCGCTGAAGGACCTGGCGCCGATCACCATGCTGGCGACCGTGCCGACGGTGTTCATGGTGCATCCGTCGTTCCCGGGACGCAGTTTCGAGCAGGTAGTGGCCGAGGTGCGCGCCAAGCCGGACTTCTACAACATCGGCTCGGCGGGCACCGGCTCCATCAGCCACCTGCTGATCGAGGCGATGAATACCGATCTCAGGTTCAAGCTGCGCCACGTACCGTATCGCGGCATGGGGCCGGCCCTGACGGCGGCGCTGTCGGGCGAGACCGAGGTGTCGATCGACCAATACCCCTCTTCGGCCGCGCACATCAAGAGCGGCAAGCTGTTGCCTTTCGCCGTGGGTGCGCCGAAGCGGCTGGAGGCGCTGCCTTCCGTGCCTACGCTCAAGGAGCTCGGCCAGCCGGATCTCAACGAGCTCTCCATGACGTGGTTCGGCCTGGTCGCACCGGCGAAGACGCCGCCCGCCATCCAGAAAAAGCTGCACGACGCGGCCGTGGCCGCGCTGCGCGACCCGGCGTTGGCCGCACGCCTGAAGGAACTGGGTGCGGACGCGGCCGCAGGTTCTGCCGAGGCCTTCCGCGCGAAGATCGAGAGCGGGCTGGCGCGCAACCGGCGCATCGTCCAGGCCGCGGGCATCAACCCCGAATGAGCGACAACACCATGAACATATTCAGCACGCGTTTCTCGCTCGCCGGCATTGCCGAAAGCATCGATGCGCAATCGCGGCGCGAGCATGCCGAAGTGGTCGCGTGGCGCCGCCACATGCACCGCCACCCCGAGCTGTCGTTCAAGGAAGTGGACACCGCCAACTTTCTCGAGCGCGAACTTGCCGCCATCGATGGGCTGGAAGTGAGCCGGCCCACGCCGACCAGCCTGCTGGCGCGGCTGGCGGGCGGCAGGAAAGGGCGCACGCTGGCGATGCGCGCAGACATCGATGCGCTGCCCCTGCAGGACCAGAAGAGTTGCGACTACGCCTCGGGCAATCCCAACGTCATGCACGCCTGCGGCCATGACGGCCACGCGGCGATGCTGCTTGGCTCGGCGCGCATCCTCGCCGGCCTGCGCAGCCAGGTGCCGGGCGAGGTGCGCTTCTTCTTCCAGCATGCCGAGGAGCAGCATCCGGGCGGCGCCCAGCAGATGGTGGACGCGGGCGTGATCAAGGGCGTCGACCAGGTGATCTCGGCGCATGTCTTGTCCACGCTGGACACGGGCAGCATCGCCGTGCTCGACGGCCCGGCGCTGGCCAGTTCCGACCGCTTCGTGCTGCGCGTGCGCGGCCGCGGCGGCCATGCGGCCAACCCCGACCGCTCCATCGACCCGATCATGATCGGCGCGCAGATCGTCTGCAACCTGCAGGCCGTGGTCTCGCGCAACGCCGATCCGCACGAGGCGGTGATTCTCTCGGTCACGCGCTTCGACGGTGGCACCGCCTTCAACGTGATTCCCGATACGGTGGAACTGTGGGGCTCGGTGCGCTGCTTCAACGAGCGGGTGCGCGAGCTGGTGCCGGCCCTGGTGGAGCGCATCGCCAACGGCGTCGCCGGGGCGCATGGGGCTTCCTGCGACCTGGACTACATCCGCGGCTACAGCCCGGTGGTCAACGATCCGGCCGTGGCCGAGCGGATGCGCGCGGTGGTGGAGCAGGGCATTGCGACGGCAGCGTTGCAGCCTATCCGCCCCCTGCCGAACAGCGAGGACTTCAGCGCCTTCCTGAAGCATGCGCCGGGCGTCTACGTGTTCATCGGGGCGCGCAGTGCCGCCAAGGGCATCGTGCATCCGCACCACCATCCGCATTTCGACTTCGACGAAGACGCGCTGCTGCACGGCGTGCAACTGTTCGCGAACGCGCCTTTCCACCTGAACGCATAGGCCTTTCGAGGGTATCGCCAAGGTCATGCAAAGCGGCGCACAATGGCTCTCAACCCTTGGCGCAGGCGCATCCTGAATCAGCCATGGTGGAGTAAACATGTGATGGGATGAAGCGCCGCGGCAGGGCTACGCAAGGAGCCATGTCATGACCCGCTTCATCGATGTTCACAGCCTGGTCCGCCTGGTGGACGAGACCGGTGTCCCGCAGTTCCTCACCGCGCTGTCCGACGCGCTGCGCGACGACTTCATGCGGTGGCGGGAGTTCGACAAGAAGGCGCGCGTGGCCAGCCATTCGCACCTCGGCGTGATCGAGCTGATGCCGGTGGCCGACGACGGCGCCTACGCATTCAAATACGTCAACGGGCATCCGCACAACACGCAGGTCGGGCTGCCGACCGTCATGGCCTTCGGCGTTCTGGCCGAGGTCGACACGGGCTACCCCGTGCTGCTTTCCGAACTCACGCTCACCACCGCGCTGCGCACGGCCGCCACTTCCGCCATGGCCGCGAAGGTGCTGGCGAGGCCCGATTCGCGCAGCCTCGCGCTGATCGGCAATGGCTCGCAGAGCGAGTTCCAGGCGCTGGCCTTCCATGCGCTGCTGGGTATCGAGGAAGTGCGCGTGTACGACATCGACCCGCATGCCACCGACAAGCTGGTGCGCCACCTCGCGGCCTGCACGCCGCTGGAGATCGTGCGTGCCCGCTCGGTGGCCGAGGCGGTGCGCGGCGCGGACATCGTCACCACCGTCACCGCCTACCAGGGGCGCGCGACGGTGCTCACGCCCGAGATGATCGAGCCGGGCATGCACATCAACGCGGTGGGCGGCGATTCGCCCGGCAAGACCGAGCTGCATCCGGGCGTGCTCGGCAAGGCGCGCGTGTTCGTCGAGTACGAGCCGCAGACCCGCGTCGAAGGCGAGATCCAGCAGGTGGCCGCCGACTTCCCGGTGCAGGAGCTATGGCGCGTGCTGCTCGGCGAGGTGCCCGGGCGCGAGAGCGCTGCGCGGGTCACGCTTTTCGACTCGGTGGGCTTCGCGCTGGAGGACTACACGGCGCTGCGCTACATCCAGCGCATCGCCACCGAGCGCGGCATCGGCCGGCAGATCGCGCTGGTGCCGGAGCTCGACGATCCGAAGGACCTGTTCGGGCTCACGGCCTCGGGACGGCGCCGGGCGGTGCTGCGGCGTGCGGCATGATGGGCGGCTTCGCCACAGCCGCTCCGGCCTTCCATCTTCATGCTCACCATCTACAACGACCAGCACGTTCTCCATCAGGGCAAAGTCGAGATGTTCCGCGGCGAGCTCGTGCCGTGCTTCGAGGTGCCCGCCCGCGTCGACCATGTGAGGCATGAGCTGGAGCGCAGGCGCATCGGGTCGCTGCAGGCGCCCGATGAAACCTTCGACGAGGCGCTGCTGGCAAAGGTGCATGCGCCGCGCTACCTGGACTTCATCGCGCACGCGTGGGACGAGTGGGTGGCGCTGGACCCGTCCAACGCGACGCGCGATGCGCTGCCCTCGTACTGGCCCACGCGCGGCATGCGCAGCGACGTGCTGCCGAAGAGCTTTCCGGCGCGCTTGGGCCTCTTCTCCTTCGACGCGGGCACGCCGCTGATGGCCGGCAGCTGGGCGGCCGCACGCCACGGTGCGGCCTGCGCGTGGACCGCGGCGCAGCGCGTCATCGACGGCGAGCGTGCCGCCTTCGCGCTGACGCGCCCGCCGGGCCACCACGCAGGCGCCGATTTCTTCGGCGGCTACTGCTTCCTCAACAACGCCGCCGTCGCCGCGCAGGCGCTGCGCGACGCGGGCATCGAACGCGTCGCGGTGCTCGACGTCGACTATCACCACGGCAACGGCACGCAGGCCATCTTCTACGAGCGCGACGACGTGCATTTCGCGAGCCTGCACGGCGATCCGCTGACCGACTACCCCTACTACCTGGGCCATGCCGACGAGCGCGGCGCCGGACGCGGCGAAGGCTTCAACCACAACCTGCCGCTGCCGCGCGGCACGGACTTCACGGCATGGCGCGCGGCGCTGAAGACCGCGCTGGCCCGCATCGCCGAAGTGAAGGCCGGCGCGCTGGTGGTCTCGCTGGGCGTCGACACCTTCGAGGGCGACCCGATCTCCGGCTTCAGGCTGAAGAGCGACGACTACCTGCGCATGGGCGAGGACCTGGCGCGCGCCGGGCTGCCGACGGTGTTCGTCTTCGAGGGCGGCTACGCGGTGGCGGAGGTGGGCGTCAACGCGGTGAACGTGATCGAAGGCTTCGCGCAGGCCTAGCAGCTGACGCGCAGGCGACTCGGAGGCCGGAATTCGCCCCGGTTTCCCACGGAAATCAGGGCAGCCCCGATTGCCTTCGCCGATGCGGCGGGGCCCAATCGGCGCTTTTCTCTCGTCAGGATCCAGTCAGCCATGCTCCGCCGCTCCACCTTTCTCCGTACCGCCGCCGCCATCGCCGCAGCCGGCGGCCTCGCCCTTCCGATGGCAGCGTTCGCGCAGGCCTTTCCCGCCAAGCCCGTCAAGCTGGTGATCGCCTTTCCGGCGGGCGGCCCGACCGACATCACCATGCGCCAGCTCGCCGAGAACGCGAGCAAGATCCTCGGCCAGCCGGTCATCATCGACAACAAGACCGGCGCCGGCGGCACGCTGCCCGCGCAGGCGCTGCAGACCGCGCAGCCCGACGGCTACACCGTCGCGCAGATCCCGCTGGGCGTGTTCCGACTGGGCTACACCACCAAGATCAACTGGGATCCGCTCAAGGACATCACGTACGTCATCAACGTCACCGGCTACGCCTTCGGCATCGTCGTGCCTGCCGACAGCCCCTTCAAGACCTGGGCCGACTTCGTCGCCTACGCCAAGGCCAACCCCGGCAAGCTCACCTACGGCTCCACCGGCACACTGACCAGCCCGCACCTGACCACGGAGATCGTCGCGCAGAAGGCCGGCATCCAGCTGCAGCACGTGCCCTACAAGGGCAGCGCCGACCTGATGCTCGCAGTGGTCAGCGGCCAGCTGATGGCCGCGGCCGACAGCACCGGCTTCGCGCCGCAGGTCGAGGCCGGCAAGCTGCGCGTGCTCAACACCTGGGGCGAGAAGCGCCTGGCCAAGTTCCCCGACGCGCCCACGCTGAAGGAATTGGGCTACGACGTGGTGCAGAACTCGCCCTTCGGCATCGGCGCGCCCAAGGGCACGCCGCCTGAGGTGGTGAAGAAGCTGCACGACGCGTTCAAGCAGGCGATGGAAGAGCCGAGCTACGTGGCCGCGCTGGGCCGCTACGACATGCTGCCGAACTACATGAGCTCGGCCACCTACACCAAGTTCGCGCAGGAGACGGTGGTGAGGGAGAAGGCGATCATCGAGAAGCTGGGGTTGGCGAAGGAAGTCAAGACGAACTGAGGACGAAGAGTTCGTCCACCAGCCGGCCCGCCAGTTCCGGCTGCACCCCATCTCCGCCGAACACCAGCCTGAACACGATCGGCGCGATCAGGTGATCGATCACCTGCTGCGGCTCGGGCGCGGGCTCGGCCCGGGCGTGCGCCTGCTCGACCAGCGTCAGCGCTTCCCTGCGGCGGTTGCGCAGGCAGTCGGTGTCGGAGTTGCCGTTGGCCAGCGCGGCCGCGGCTTTCAGCAGCGAGGTGTTGCAGGGCCTGGACAGGTGCTCGATGAGTTCGCGCGCCCAGGCTTCGAGGTCGACGCGCAGGGTGCCGGTGTTCGGCAGCGGGCGGTTCGGGTCGAGGCGGTGGGTGGCGGTTTCGGCCAGCAGGCCCTGCAGGTCGCCCCAGCGGCGGTAGATGCTCGATGCGCTGACGCCCGCTCGCTCGGCCACGGCGGGCACTGTGACGCGCTCCCGGCCCTGTTCGGCCACGAGTTCCTCGAGGGCGGTGCGCACGAGCGCTTGCACCTGGGCGCTGCGGCCGCCGGGGCGCTTGTTGGGGAGGGCGGTGTCGGTCATGGCCATGAACTTTAACGCAAAGATATTTGCTTTAGTGGATTCCCAGGTCTAGAATCACAAAAGCAAAAAAAGTTGCGTTAAGGATTCGCCATGCCGTCCTCCTGCCCCGAACTCGCTTCGGCCACCGCCGAGATCGCTGCCCCCTCCCGGCCGTGGCGCCTGCCTCAGCGCGCCGCCTTCGCGCTGCTGGCGGCGGTGCTGTTCGCCTTCTTCTTCGCGGCGGCCGCGCCTTCGCCGCTCTTCGTGGTGTTCCAGCACGCCTGGCACTTCTCGTCCTCGCTGCTCACGGTGGCCTTCGCGGTCTACGCGATCGCGCTGCTGGTGTCGCTGCTGGTGGCGGGTTCGCTGTCGGACCACATCGGTCGGCGCCCCGTGGTGCTGGCGGCGCTGGTGCTTCAGGCGGTGGCGATGGGGCTCTTCCTGCTCGCGAACGGCATCGGCGGGCTGATCGTCGCGCGGGTGGTGCAGGGCATCGCTACGGGCGTGGCGAGCGGCGCGCTGAGCGCGGCGGTGGTCGAGGCCGCGCCGGCTTCGCGCAAGCGGCTGGGGGCGATGATCACTAGTGTGTCGCCCCTTGCCGGCCTTGCGCTGGGCGCACTGCTCACGGGCGTGGCGGTGAAGTTCTCGGTGCAGCCGGTGATGCTGGTGTTCGGCGTGCTGGCCGCCGTGTTCGCGCTGGGCGCAGCCGTGGTGCTGTGGATGCCCGAAACCGTCACGCCGCGCGCCGGCGCGCTTGCCTCGCTGGTGCCGCGCGTGTCCATTCCCGCCAAGGCCCGCGCCGAGTTCGCGCGCGGGCTGCCGGTGTTCGTCGTGGTGTGGGCACTCGGCGGGCTGCACCTGTCGCTGGCGCCTTCGCTGATGCTGCACGTGTTCGGCATCGACAACGGCGTGGTCAACGGCCTGACCGTGGCGGTGCTCTCGGGCATGGGAGCCATCGCGCCGACGCTGCTCGGCCGCTTCGCGGCACCGCGGCCGGCCATCGCCGGCATGGCCAGCATCGCGCTCGGGCTGGTGCTGCTGCTGGCTGCGCTCGCGACGCGCTCGCTCGCGCTCTTCTTCGTCGGCACTGCGGTGGCGGGCATCGGCTTCGGCGGCGCGTTCTCGGCGCTGGTGCAGACGCTGGCGCCCATGGCGCAATCGCACGAGCGCGGCGAGCTGTTCGCGGCGATCTTCGTGGTGAGCTACCTCGCGTTCAGCCTGCCGGCGATGCTCGCGGGCTTCCTGGTGGCGCCGCTGGGATTGCTGAACACGGCCGAAGGCTATGCAGGGGCGCTGCTGCTGATTGCGGCCTTCGGCACCTGGAGCCAGTGGGCCTTGCTGCGCCGGATGCGGCGCGAGCTGCCTGTGCGCGAGTGAGCGGCGGGATCGGTTCGGGTCAGGCAATGGTCGGGCCAGGGCTTCTGGCGCGAAGCCCTAATTACCAACGACTACGCTACCGGCACTCCATCTTCAGCCGCCGCTCGCCCTTGAGTAGGCCTCAGCGCGCCGAGAGAATCGCGCGCGCCGCCTCGGCGAAGCCGGTCCCGCGCTCGGCCTGCGTCACGTAGCGCGGCAGGTGTTCGAGCAGCGGCACGAAGCGCGCCACGTTCGCCACGCCTATGCTGTGCGCGAAGCTGCGGAACATCAGCTGGTCGTTGGTGGAGTCGCCCACGTAGGCCCAGCGGTCCGTCTCGGCGTCGAGCGCGCGGCCCCACAGCTCGCGCACGATCCAGCGCGCGCCTTCGAGCTTGTCGTTGTCGCCGTACCAGCCGTTGATGTGGATGCTGCTCACGGTGGCGTGCATGCCCTCGCCGCGCATCAGCGCTACCACCTGCGCGATGGTGGCGTCGCTCAATTGCACGAACTCGCTGTGGTCGATGGCGATGTCGGTCTCGCGCCCCGGCGAGTCGGTGGCGCGGCCCACGCCCGGCAGCTCGCGCTCGATGCGCTCCAGCACCGCCTGCATGCGCGCGAAGTTGGCCGCGCGCGTGGGCTCGTCCTGCTGGTAGCGCTTCTCGACCTTGCCATCGGCCGAGGGCAGCAGCGCGACCGCGCCGTTCTCGGCCACGATGGCATCGACCGGCCAGGCGTTGACGAAGGGCAGGCTCCAGCCCACCGGCCGGCCGGTGATCGCCACCACCGAGAGGCCTGCGGCCTTGAGGTCGCCCAGCGCCTGCAACGCATCGGGCGTGATGGCGCCTTCGTGCGTGAGCGTGTCGTCGATGTCGGTGAACACGCCGATGAGCCCGGCACGCGCAGTCTCGGGCCAGTCGGCCAGCGGCAGCAGATGGTGGGGCGAGGAGGGCAGGGAAGGCGGCTGCGAAGGCATGGCGGAAAGAATGCGAAAGGGAGCGGCGATCGTACCGGCGCTTTCGTGTAGCATCCCGCCCCCGCCGTGCCATCGAGGCCGGTACGGCGCCCTCCATGCCCCACATCCTCGTCGACGACCTCCGCAAGACCTACCGCATTTCCGAACGCGACCCTGGCGTGATCGGCGCGCTGCGCGGGCTCGTGCGGCGCCGCCACCGCACGGTGGAGGCGCTGTCGGGCGTGTCGTTCGCGCTGGAGCGCGGCGAGCTGCTGGGTTTCATCGGGCCGAACGGCGCGGGCAAGTCGACCACCATCAAGATCCTCTCGGGCATCCTGCGCCCCGACGGCGGGCGCGTGGAGATCGACGGGCGCGACCCCTTCGCCGACCGCGAGCGCCACGTGGCGCGCATCGGCGTGGTCTTCGGCCAGCGCACGCAGCTGTGGTGGGACCTGCCCGTGGGCGACGGCTTCGACCTGCTGCGCGACATCTACCGCGTGGACCCGGCACGCTATCGCCGCACGCGCGACGAGCTGGTGGCGCTGCTGAACCTGGAGCGCGTGCTCGCGCAGCCGGTGCGGCAGCTCTCGCTGGGCCAGCGCATGCGCGCAGAGATCGCCGCGGCGCTGCTGCACGAGCCCGATATTCTCTTTCTCGACGAGCCCACCATCGGCCTCGACGCACCTTCCAAGCTGGCTGTGCGCGACTTCGTGCGCCGCGCCAACCGCGAGCGCGGCACCACCGTGTTGCTTACCACGCACGACATGCACGACATCGAGGCGCTGGCCCGCCGCGTGATCATCATCGGCCACGGCCGCGTGCTGGCCGACAGCCCGGTCGAGGCCCTGCGCGCGCAGGTGATGGCCGAGCGCCGCCTCGTCGTCGATTTCGCGCAAGGCGCCGAACTGCCCGCGCAGGTGGAAGGCGCGCGGGTGCATTCGCGCGACGGCCAGACGCTGGTGCTCGACTTCGACCCGGCCCGCACTGCGGCGCCAGCGCTGATCGCGCGCATCGCCGCCGCGCATGCGGTGGAGGACATCCGCCTCGAAGGCCTGGCGATCGAGGCCGTCATCGCGCGCTTCTACGCCATGCACGGAGCAGCCGAAGCATGACGGCGATGCGCACGCACGACCTTGCGCGGCCCTACATCGCCGCCTTCGCATCGCGCTTCCAACAGATGCTGCAGTACCGCACCGCCGCGCTCGCCGGCTTTGCCACGCAGTGCTGGTGGGGCGGCATCAAGGTGATGGTGTTCGCGGCCTTCTACGGCCACGCGGCAGTCACGGGTGCGAGCAGCTCGATGTCGCTCGCCCAGGCCATCACCTACACCTGGCTCGCGCAGGGGCTGCTCGTGCTGCTGCCCTGGCTGGGCGACCCCGAAGTGGCGCAGGCGGTGCGCACCGGCGCCGTGGCCTATGACCGGCTGCGGCCCGTCGACGCCTACGCGCTGTGGTTCGCGCGCAGCGCCGGCTGGATCGCCGCGCGCGTGCTGCCGCGCGTGGCGCTGATGGCGGCCTTCGCGATGGTCGCGCTGCCGCTACTCGGGCTGGGCGAGTGGGCTTGGCAGCTCCCGGCGGGCGTGGTGGCGGGGCTCGCCTTCGTGCTCTCCGCCGTGTTCGCGCTGCTGCTGTCGACGTCGATGGTGATGCTGCTGAACGTGGCCGCCACCGCCGCGCTCAACGAACGCGGCATCAGCGCAGTCGCCACGCCGGTGGTCATCGTGTTCTCGGGCAACCTGCTGCCGCTCGCGATGCTGCCCGACGGCTGGCAGGCCGCGCTGCTGATCCAGCCGCTGGCCGGGCTGATGGACATTCCGGCGCGGCTCTACTTCGGGCAACTGCAGGGCTGGCAGGCCGCCGGCGGGTTGGGCCTGCAGGCTTTCTGGATCGCGGTGCTCGTGGCGCTGGGGCACCTTGCGATGGGCCGCACCATGCGCGGCCTGCAGGTGCAGGGCGGATGAAGGTGGTGAGGGCGATGGGTTCGCTTCCGCTCTTCTTCCGGCTGGTGGGCGCGTCCCTCGGCGGCCAGGCGCGCTACCCCGCCTCGGCGCTGATGCTGACCGTCGGCCAGTTCCTCGGCACCGGCATCGAGGTGGTCGCCGTGTGGGCGCTGTTCCACCGCTTCGGCGCCGTGCAGGGCTGGCGCATCGGCGAAGTGGCGTTGTTCTACGGCCTGGTGAACTGCATGTTCGCGCTGGCCGATGCGCTGGGCCGCGGCTTCGACGTGCTCGGCACCGAGTTTTTGCGCACCGGCGCCTTCGACCGCCTGCTGCTACGGCCTCGTCCGCTCGCGCTGCAGCTGATGGGCAACGACTTCCGCATCAGCCGCCTGGGCCGGCTGCTGCAGGGGCTGGCGATGGTTGCGTTCGCGACGCAGCAGATGGGCATCGCGTGGACGCCGGGCGCCGTCGCCATCGCGCTGCTCGCCATCGCAGGCGGCGTGGCGCTGTTCCTCGGCATCCTGGTGCTGCAGGGCACCCTGGCCTTCTGGACCGTCGAGAGCCTCGAGATCGCCAACGTGCTGACCTACGGCGGCGTGCAGGCCGCTCAGTACCCGCTGGCGCTCTATGCGCGCTGGTTCCGGCGCGTGCTGACCTTCATCGTGCCGCTGGCCTGCGTGGCGTACTACCCGGTGCTGGCGATCCTGGGGAAGGCCGATCCGCTGGGGGCGCCGGCGTGGACGGGGCTCGTGTCGCCGCTCGCGGGATTCGTGTTCCTGGCGGCGGCGTTCGGGGTGTGGCGCGTCGGGTTGCGCCGCTATGCGTCGACGGGCAGTTGAGTTGAAGAGAGCCGGAGAACGGGCTTATTGCTTCTTCGTCGCGGCGCTCTCATCCCGGTGCTTCGCGAGTAGCACAGGGATGTTTTCATAGAGCGAGTAAATGGAGTCCTCGCTGCCGTTGGCAAGCTGCTTGGCAACCTTGTTGAAGGGGTGCACGAAGAACCCGGCTTCGCATTCGAGCGATCCACCCTGCATCCATGTGCAGTTGTATTGTTTTCGAATGGTCTCGCCGAAATAGGAGCCTAGAACCTGCGTGAGCCCTGCGGGGTTCGTCACGCCGGTGCGCGTGCGCTCGATGAATCCATCGAGCCATTTCACGGACTCCGGCGTGAAATTGAAGTCAACGCCCGAGGTCACGCCAATCCGTTCCTGAACAAGCTTGGCGTTCGCCTCTATCGCTGCGATCTGCGTGGCGAGTTGCCGCGGCTTTTGATCGTGTTCGACGGGACCTTGTGCCCATGCGGTCGGTAAAGTCATTGCTGCCGTCAAACAAAGACGTGACCAGAAGGTGCCTTGCACGCGCTATCCCGCGCTTTGCAGCGCCAACCCCGCATGCTCGCGCAGCGGATGGAAGTGGATCTTCGGAAACCGCTCCTGCGCCAGCCGAACGTCGTAAGGCGAGGTGCACAAAAAGGCCAGCGTATCCGCCGCGTCCTTCGCCATGCGCTGCGGGTAGGCGTTCACGAACTCGCGCAGCTCGGCCGGCGTGTCGGCCGTGATCCAGCGTGCGCCGGTGTACTGGCAGCCTTCGAGGCGCACGTCGGCGTCGTACTCGGCCTTCAGGCGGTGCTGCACCACTTCGAACTGCAGCTGGCCGACCGCGCCCAGCAGCATCGGGCCGCCGATCTCGGGGCGGAACACCTGGATCGCGCCTTCCTCGCCGAGCTGAGCCAGGCCCTGCTGCAGCTGCTTGGTGCGCAGCGGGTTCTTCAGGATCACGGTCATGAAGAGCTCGGGCGCGAAGAAGGGCAGGCCGGTGAACTGCAGGCTCGCGCCGTCGGTGATGGTGTCGCCCAGTTGCACGCCGCCGTGGGTGGTGAAGCCCACGATGTCGCCCGCGTAGGCCTCTTCCACCGCCTCGCGGCGCTGGCTCATGAAGGTCACGACGCTGGTGGGCCGCAGTTCCTTCGCGGTGCGCTGCACCTTCAGCTTCATGCCCGGCGTGTACTTGCCCGAGGCCATGCGCACGAAGGCGATGCGGTCGCGGTGGTTGGCGTCCATGTTGGCCTGCACCTTGAAGACCACGCCCGCGAAGTCCTTGTCCTCGGGCTGGATCTCCTTGGTCACCGGCTGGCGGTTGACCAGCGTGGTGCTGACGCGCGAGCGCGGCGAAGGCGCCAGGTCGACCAGCGCGTCGAGCACTTCCATCACGCCGAAGTTGTTCACGCCGGAGCCGAAGAACACGGGCGTCTGCTTGCCGGCCAGGAAGGCCTCGCGGTCCCAGGCGGGCGACGCGCCGGTGGCGAGCTCCATGCTTTCCATGGCGGTTTCGAAGTCGGCGCCGAAGCGCTTGACCAGCGTGTCGCGCTCTGAAAGCGCAATGGTCTCGAAGTCCTGCGGCAGGCGCTCGCTGCCCGACTCGAACACGGTCATCGCCTGCGTGCGCAGGTTCATGATCCCGCGGAAGCTCTTGCCCTGGCCCACGGGCCAGGTCATGGGCACGCACGGCATGCCGAGCTCGCGCTCCACCTCGTCGAGGATGTCCAGCGGCTCGCGGACTTCGCGGTCCATCTTGTTGACGAAGGTGATGATGGGCGTGTCGCGCTGGCGGCAGACCTCGATCAGCCGGCGCGTCTGCGCTTCCACGCCGTTGGCCGCGTCGATCACCATCAGCGCCGAGTCGACGGCGGTGAGCACGCGGTAGGTGTCTTCGGAGAAGTCCTTGTGGCCGGGCGTGTCGAGCAGGTTGATGACGTGGTCGCGGTAGACCATCTGCATCACCGACGAGGCCACCGAGATGCCGCGCTGCTTCTCGATCTCCATCCAGTCGGAGGTGGCATGGCGCGAGGCCTTGCGGGCCTTCACCGAACCGGCGATCTGGATCGCGCCGGAGAAAAGCAGCAGCTTTTCGGTCAGCGTGGTCTTGCCGGCGTCAGGGTGGGAGATGATAGCAAAAGTGCGTCTGCGCCGCGTCTCTGCTAGGAAGGAACCGTTCTGCATTGGGAGAATTTCTTGAATATGTACGCAGCTATGTACGCAGACCGGGTCGATGCTTCGAGGACCGTAGCGCGCTGGTGATGGGTGTATTTTCGCTTACGGAACTGGCGCTCCGGCGTCTGGGCTTTTTGCATCCGGCGACGAGGGCAAAAGCCCGCCTTGAATGAATTTTATGCATTAGTTGGTTAGAAACACCAATTACTGCGTACTTTTCAAATTCTCCACTTGAGATCGAATGAAAAATATGAAATAGTTGATCTATGAGGTCAACTGAGGAAACATTTTCATTCAAGAGGCTGCTGGCGGTCCTCCCGCGCGGAGCTCCCCTGGACGTGGCTTTCTTGAAGGAGCACGGCCTCAGTTCCGACCACGCCTCACACCTTGCCAAGGCGGGCTGGCTCGAACATTTGGGGCGCGGCGTGTACATGCTGCCCGGCGACACCCTCACGCGAGACACATGCCTCGCCTACCTTATGCGTCGTCATGAAGGCCTGCATGTCGGCGGCAAGACCGCGCTCTTCTGGCGCGGCATACGCCACCACATGAGTTTCCGCGAAACCATTGCACTCTGGGGTGAGCAACAGGTGCGTCTTCCTGCCTGGTTCACGAGCCGCTTCGAATGCACCTACCAGACGACACGGCTGTTCGACTCTGAACTGCCGAAGGACTTTGCCCTCCAGTCTTTGCCCGGCGGGAATCCTGAGGTTCTTGTCTCAACGCCCGAGCGTGCGCTGCTGGAACACTTGAGCGATGTTGGCAAGACGGAGTCGCTGCAGGATACGCGCGACCTCGTGGAGGGCGTGCGCAGCCTTCGCCTGCCGGTCCTTGAAACCCTGCTCGCCCATACAACGCGCATCAAGGTCGTGCGCCTGGCGCGCACCCTTGCCGAAGAGCTTGATCTGCCCTGGGCAGCGCTCGCGAAAACCTACAGCCATAAGAAGGGCGGCGCTGCGCGGTGGATCGCCGTGTCCAAAGACGGCGAACGACTGGACCTCAAAGCATGAAACAGGAATACATCGACACGGTCCGGCTGCTGATCGACATTGCCCCGACGATATTCATGTCGCCGCGCTTCGCGATGAAGGGCGGCACGGCCCTGAACCTCTTTGTGCAGGACATGCCGCGCCTCTCTGTCGATATTGACGTGGTTTTTACCGACCCAGTCATGTCCCGCGAAGAAGCACTCGCCGCCATCGAGTCCGATCTAAAGGAAGCGGCTGCAGCGTTGGAAGCCAGAGGCCTCTCCGTCGCCATTCCGAGAAAGCCAACCGGCGAAGACGTGAAGATCTTCGTCCGCGATGAAAACATCGAGGTCAAGGTTGAGGTCAACCACGTCTTTCGCGGCGCGCTACTTCCGATAAAAACTGTGCCGCTGGCACCTGCGGCGCAGGATATGTTCACCTCGGGCCTAACCGTTCCGATGCTGGATGAGGCAGAACTCTACGGAAGCAAACTGGTGGCCGCGATGGATCGCCAGCACCCGCGCGACATCTTCGATGTGATGAAGATGTATGAAAAGTTCGGACTCGACGGGAGGTTCGTCGATTGCTTTGTTGCCTATCTCGCGGGCCACAACCGACCGGTGCATGAAGTGCTATTCAGCGCCGATGCGCCGTTCGATGCCATCTATGAAAGCCACTTCAAAGGCATGACCACTGATGAGGTCTCCCTCGATACCCTGCTTAAGACACGGGCTACGCTAAAAGCGGAGCTGCCGAAAGCCCTGACCCGCGAGCACAAGGATTTCTTGCTGTCGCTGGTCAAGACTGAGCCCGCCTGGGACCTCATGCCGTTCCCGGTGCTCCAGAACCTTCCCGCACTTAAATGGAAGTTGCTCAACCTGGAGAAGCTGAAGGCGTCCAAGGCAAAGGTGTTCGATCAGCAATACGCGTTGCTGGCCGACCGGCTTGGCGAGTAAATCGACGACTACCGATCAGGAGACCGACAACAAATGCCCCGCATGCCTATCCAGCCAAGCCCAAGCCCTCTGGACCCATCGCTCGAAATCGAAGAATGCGAGATCGATGGCGCGCCGGGGGCGCGGTACTACTACGTTGCGATAACCGATGCAGCGGTGGATGCGGGTGACCTCAGCGATCAAGCGCCGCGTGACAGGGTCCTGATTGCGACGGCAACTGAGGATCGCTTCTGCACCTTTCCTGTTCACGTCCGCAGGGGCGCGCGTGACTATCTCCAACCCAAGTACGGAACGCTGACAAAAATAACGTTCTCAAACGAGCGGCCCGAATGGGCGATCCCGCCCGATCCGTATGCGTTCGAGGAACTGCTCAGCTACCTGCCTACCGGTTTCGCCCGCCAGTTCCAGTACGGTCTGGGAATGACGTGGGAGTACCGGTTCCTGGCGGAAGCTGCCGCCTCCGTCAACGGTGTCACCGAGCTTGTCATCAGGGACGGCGACGACATCGAGATTGCCGGGAACATTTACTACCTTGGCGACCGGCGATTCGACCAGTTGCGCCGGGCCATCGACCGAATATCCAGCAAGCATCAGAAGGACGCTCTTGAGACGAAGAGGCTCCTGGCCTACTCCAATCTCTTGCGCCATCCCCTCCCTGAGCAATTCCCTCTCCGGACAAAGAAGATCAGGCCAGGCGAGATTTACGAGCTGGTGAGGATCGGCAACAAGGCGCTCTCCCGCGATGACCGGAAGGCTGCAATCTCCCTCGTTCGGGAGAACAGGGAAGAGATTGCGAAGTCAGATCCGGTGGAACTCTTGCGGCTCCGCGCCGATATCGAGAAGGTCACCCTCGCCGCGCTGATCGAGAAGTTCGAAGACATGTTGTCCAAGGATCTTCCGGAGCCGAAGTGGCAGGAGTTCCTGAAGGAAAACGCCTTCATCTTGAGCCTCGCCTTTGCCTATCCGGTTTTTCTCGTCCAGGATCAGGCCTATGTCGGAGGAGCGACCCTTCGGGGCATTGGAGAAAAAATCGCGGACTTTCTGATCGCGCAGCGGTACACGGGCAACCTGGCGCTGATCGAGATCAAGCGCCCTTCGTCCCCGCTCCTCAGCGCGGTGCCGTACCGCGAAAGCCTGTTCTGCGCCCACAAGGAGCTGAGCGGCGCAATAGCGCAGGTCCTCGACCAGCGCTACCGGCTCCATCTCAGCTTTACGCAAAAAATCTACGAAAGCGATCTCAGGGACGTTCACCCCTACGCGATTCAATGCATCGTCATCGCGGGCAAGACCCCCGAAGGGAAGGCAGAGAAGAAGTCGCTCGAACTCCTCCGGAACGCGTCCAAGGACGTGACCGTGCTGACCTTCGATGAGCTGCTCGACAAGCTGAAAGAAATCCAGCGCGTCTTTGACGCCGGCGAGGCCGAGACAACGAGCGAAGAGCCCATACAGCCCAAGCCTCGCCCGCGTCCCAGCGCGCCCCGGCCTGGGCTTTTCGCTCATGACGGGTCTGAAGTTCCGTCTTCTGTGCCGCCTTGGGCGCGTGAAACTGATTGACTGCGAACTCCCTCAATGGGTCCTGGCGACGCGTTACCTCGCGTGGCTGCCCAGCCCCCAGAAGACATCGGCCTCAGCGCGGCATCGTCCGAAACTCCTTGTCGCCGTCCGGGCCGTTGAAGTTCTGCAGCCTCAAAACGCATTCGAGAAGGGCGAGCCTTGCAAAATATGCAGCATGGCTTTTCGTCTCCTCAAACGATACGAGCCTGTCGAAATGTGTACCGTGCAGGATCTGCGAGCGTCCGTCGTCATAGATCTCTTTGATCACGGCCCTCAAGGTTCTGGGCTTCAGCCCCTTAACCACAACATCTTCGGGACTGGCCTTCGTCAGGTGCAGTACCAATGCCAGGATGCCTGGAAACCTACCGCCACAGGCAAGCACATCAAGACTGGACGCAATCTTTGCAAGCGCGACAGCATCGTTCTTGTCCCGCTGGCCTTCTGCCATCCAGTCCAGGGCGGTTGACCATCGTTTGACGAGATTGGGGTGCTTTGCATTCGCGGGCTCGACGAGAGCGTTCAGGACATATGCGAAGGCGTCGAGCACGTCAGGGTGCTTCGCCAGTTCCTGTTTCACGCGCGTATGGCTGAAATTCCGAATGCGCGGCCCGAGAGTCCTGCTAGGCGTCCACAAATGGCCCTCGCTCTCAAGAAGTCTGTAAGTCTCAATCGGCTGGAGGCGCTCATCAGCGAGCGCCTGCTGATGAAAAAATTCCCGACCTCCGAACAACAAAGAGATTGAATCGAGGGCCGTCTTGCAAACAATCTCTCCTACCTTGCGGGAAAGATCATATTCATAGCCTTTGATCGTGATCTTGAGAATCGACGGGCAGTGACGCAGGACGGTGTAGAGCTGCCCCGCCAGTCCATAAGGATCTTCGTCTTGCTTGTTGTTGGTCAACGCAGCTTTAAGGGATGACTTCCAGTTGGCGTTTTTCTCCGGTGTTCCGGAGGACCGCTCCAGTACAGTTTGCGAAAAATCGACGCTTTCAATCCACTGCTCCCTGGTCATGAAGGTCACCGGACCCAGGACAAAAGGCGCATCGGCCTCCATGCCAAGAGTCGAAGCAGGAAAGTAATGGGTGAATTCCGTCCTCAGCTCTTTGATGCTGGCTCTGACGCTCTCATTCAGGCGGGCCTGTGAGGCTTGAATATCGCCCAAGGTAAGCAGGCCGTCGGCATGCAGATCGGCGACGCAACGCCGCAGCAACTTTCCAAAATTCTGGATTTCGACGACAGACGAGATCGCAGCGTCGTTTTCATGAATCGTCACGGCAATTGCATGGAGGACGGTCCGTGCCTTCTTCGTGAAATGGCGCTCATGGCCGTTCTTGGCCGTTACGAAATCGGGGAGGCTGTCCTCCATCCTCCATGCTTGACCATTGAAATATCCGTCCGGATGAATCCGGTCAAGCTCTTCAATCAAGTCTTTCACGCGCTCGTGCAATTTCAACCGGTGTCTCCGTTTTCAAGGGTTCAGACCCTTATAGCCGAGCCGGTTGCGCAAGACCATGGGCAGCGGCAAGCCGGGCTTAGCGGCGTCCCTGGTCCGGGCCAGAGCGATCCGGCCCTTCGTCGTTCGGCCCTTCGCGTTCCCTGCCGGAATCATCGTCGTGCCGTTCGCGCGGCGCGTCCTTCGCGGCTTGCGCGAATGACGACAGCAAGTCCGGCGTCGCTTCGCGGGAGCCCTTTTCTGCCGCTTGGAACGCGGCCAGAACGTCGAGAGTCTGAGTCTTTTCAGACTGCTCGAAGCCCGCTACCTTCGCCAGAGACGGCATGGTTTCATCGTCGCCGCGCTCTTTCACGCGGCGGTCCTGCCGGTTGTCCCGCATCAGGGAGGCGATTTCGCGCTTCTCGATCCGGTCGAGAGCCTTGATCTGGCGGTCCAGCTCCTGCACCTGCAGCTTCTGGCGCAACCCCTGAGCCGCCTCCGCCTTGTCCTGCTCGCGCTTCAGCACGGCGCGATCTTTCCGCTGCGCCTTGATCAGCTTCCCGTCCTGGTAGCGGTGGACTGTCTCGCGTAGCGCATTGATGCCGCTCACCTTGCCGAGAAACCCCGCAAGCCCTCTTGAAGGGATTTCGCGACGGGCGGCGCGGACCGCCTTGAACTTTGCGGCGTGCTGTTGGCGCAAGGCATGACGCTCACCTCTCTGCGACAACTGGAGCCCTTCGCGATCAGCCTCGTGTTGTGATCGTAGTGCGGCAGCCCTTTGCTCGACGCCCTGACGACGCTCCCGCTGGCTGTGCTTCAATGCTGCCAGCTGGTCGGCATGACGCAGTTCGTTGATGGATTTTTCGACGATCTTGCGGTGCTTGGCGACAAGATCCTGCGCCTCTTCGACAGACGGCAGCGAGTCCTCCGGGAAATCCTTTTCGAGGAACGCCCGGATGTCCTTCGTCTTTACCGCCTTGTCGTCAATGAGCTTCGTGAGGGCGTGCATCCCGCCATAGAGATCGACCAGGACATAGGGGCGCTTGCCGCTTGCCAGGATGTATCCCTTTTCGGCGAGCGCCTGAACGAACGATCTTGGATCGTCGCTGTGTCGCCAGGCCTCGGTCACCTGGGCCTTGTGATCGTCTTTGGAGAGGCCTGTCTGAGCTTTCTGCTCCCGCTCGTACAGGGTCTCCTGCCCGACTTTTCTGGACTTCTCATAGCCTGCGGGCAGATCCAGGAAATGATCGCGCGCGAACTCGCGCGTCACGCGCATCAGCTTGTCGCGGTCAAAAGCGATATGAACGGCCTTCTGGTGATCGGCGTCGATGCGCGACCAGACGACATGGCAGTGTTCACGGCCATTTTTCGTGTGAAACACGATGGCCCGGGGCTGGTCGGACAGACCAAGGGTCTCCTCGGCGCGCTTGACGTAGTCGCGGTATTCGTCGCGCGTCAGGTCCCCCTGCTGGGGGTCCGGATTGATCGACATGCTGTACAGATACTTCCGGCAGCGCGTGAGGGTCTCGGCCTGAACCTCCCACTCCTTGAACGCCCCGTGCAGGTCGCTGGCAATCGCACCCCGGATCTCGGCCACCTCCATCACCTCGTTGTCGTAGGTGTTCTGAAGATGGGTGGCGAGGTCCTGCCCGCCGCCGCGCTGCGACGCAAAAGGGATCATGGTCCCTTCCCCAATGCGCGTAGCAGGCAGGTTCTGATTTCGACAAGTTCGGCGCGGCAGTCCTCGATGGCAGCGGTGTGCGTGACTCCCGATGAGCTGGAAGCGGCGGCTTGAAGCCGGTCATGGACGCGCGCGGCCTGCGAAAGTAGCTGCCCGATCATCTGTCGCTCCAGCACCGTCGCCCGGCGCGGGCGCGGTGCCGCTTCGCCAAAGATCGCGGCGGTGATGAAGGCGTTGGTGGACAGCCCGGAACCTTGCAGGCGTGCCTCAAACTCCGCGCGCAACCCGATGGGTGGGCGGTATGAGATTGGTGCATCCCGTTTCTTGTCCCGGTCCATGCCGTCACCGTAAGCGCGGGGGCTGCCGAAATTCCTCCCGCCTTCCTCGCGTGTCCAGCAGTCGCGCTACTGCTGGTCGATGGGTTTCCAAAGGGAGAGCGATATCTCCTTTTGGTCGAAGCCGGTGCCGAACACCGGTCGTGGGTCCAGGGGGCGCGACAGCCCCTGGTCGAGGGTTGCAAGGGGCTACGAAGTGCCCTTTGCGCGAGGGTGTCCAGAGGGGAGCGCAGTCCCCTTTGGTCGTGATAGGAACGGCGAAACCGTTGCAACCTCGGCCCAAAGAACCGCAATAAAGCGGGTCGACGGTCGGGGTTCCGAGGGGGGTACGCGGGGGACTGGAAGTCCCCCCGCAAGGTGGGCGTGGTAATACCACGCACACCTTGTGGCTCGCTTCGCTCGCATTTCCCTCTCCCTTTCTGCCTCTCTTTCAGGCTACGGGCGGAGGGTTTAACGAGGTCCTAACGAAACGCATTTTCCTGACACTAGGATCTTTGCCGGTCGTCTGCAACCTTCCTCTGTCCCTGTTCTTCATCGAGAATTCTTCGAACAAGGAGCGCAAAGATGGTCGACATCATGGATGGTGTACCGCGCGGCGACAGGACTAAATTTCTTCGTCAGCAGCGTGGTCCACAAGCTGCATGGCTCCCGGTTGCCGAGATCCTTCAGGCGGCTCCGTTGAACTATGACCCGAAGAATCCGGGCAGGAAGATCCTGGTCGGGGCGATTGATCAGAGCCTGATCGGGATCGCGGACAACCGGCACATGATGACGGTTGCAGGATCGAGGGCGGGCAAGTCGGTCAGCCTGATCAACAACCTGCTCTTCTACCGGGGCAGCATTCTCGCGACCGACCCGAAAGGTGAGCTGGCCGAGGTCACCGCTTCCCGCCGCGCTGGCATGGGGCAGAAGGTCTATGTCCTCGATCCGTTTTTGACCTGTTCCGAAAAGGTTGCGGGCTTCCGGGCGTCATACAACCCGATGTCCGTGCTGGACCTCTCCAGCCAGTCATTTCTTGAGGACGCCGCACTCATCGCTGAATCCATCGTTGTCCAGGCGGGAGACCAGAAGGACCCGCATTGGGATGAGAGCGCCAAGAATTTCATCGAGGGCGTCGTCATTCATGTCGCCACCGCACCGCAATACAAGGACAGGCGTCATCTGGTCACGGTGCGGGACCTGATCACGAAAGCCTTGTGGGTGCCGCCAAACGACGAACCCGAGAGCAGGAAGAAGCGAGCCCCAAAGCCTCTTCTATATGAGGAGATGCAGCGGAACGCGTCGGATCTCCGCGATGTTGAAAGCACGGCAGACATCGGCGCGTCGCTGATGGCTGCCGTGCTCGATTTCTACAGCAAGGGTGAGCAGGAGATTGCCGGGGTGCAATCGACGGTCAACCGCCAGACGAAATTCCTGGACTACCCGGCGCTGCGCGGTGTGTTGCAGGGCAGCGATTTCGACCTGGCCGAACTGAAGCGGAACCCGAAAGGCGTGAGCATCTATCTGTGTTTTCCGGCAACGCGCTCCGAGATTTCGAAGCGATGGATGCGCCTTTTCGTGAACCAGCTGCTAGATGCGATGGCGAGGGAACGGACCGAACCCCCGCTCCCGGTCCTGGTCTGCCTGGATGAGTTTCCGGTGCTGGGCTACATGAAGCAGCTGGAAACGGCTGCCGGACTGATCGCGTCGTTCGGTGTCAAGCTCTGGTTCATCCTTCAGGACTGGAGTCAGGGCAAAGCGCTTTACGGCGACCGCTGGGAGACCTTCGCAGGCAATGCCGGAATCCTGCAATTTTTTGGCAACAACGAACTGACCACCGCCGAATACATCTCAAAGCGGCTTGGCAAAACCCAGGTGCAGGTCTTCCGGCAAGGCGAAGTTGCACAGGATCAGAAGAATCAGGGCATGTCGGGCCAGTCGGAGAACGTGGAACTCCACGACCTGCTGGCCCCGAACGAAGTCATGATGCTGTTTGCGCGCAGCGATAGCTTGAAGCGGCAGTTGATCCTGTGGGCCGGATATCACCCGATGATTTTGCAGCGCGTCGAACACCACGCGAAAGGCAACCCGCTCCAGCCCTATCTTTGATCGGTCTCGAATGGAAGGACGCCGCGTGCATGGGCTTGTCTCGCCTGATGCTTCGACAGAAGGCGAGCGACCGCAAAATCCCGCGACCATTCAATCGCGATGTCGGAGGCGTAGCGACCCAAATTGTCCCGGATCAGGTAGTCGCATCGCCCGGAATTGACGAGGACACGGATACACGGTCTTGTGCCATGTGCGACTGCGTGGTGTAGAGGCGTCATACCGGACTCGTCCTGTCGATTGACTTGAACGCCATCGGCGACATAGGCCTGGAGCAGATCGGTTGCACCGACTTTGACATAGTGAAAGAGCCATGCTTCCTTCTCGGCGTCACTAAGGCGTGGCCGCGCCTCTATACGCGAAACAACATCGGAATGCGAATTTCCGGCGTCACTCATGCCAGGCCCCTTGCAGGTATCTGTCCCGTTACAGGAACGAATCTGTAGACATTCTCCAGCTCGACCGGTCCGTCTTTGCCGTCGTAGTCCTGGTTCAAAAGAGTTTCGTGTCCGCTGCGCATCGCCACAAGGTCACCGAGCGACGCTGTCGCGGCCGTGGGAAAGGCTTGAACGTAGGTTACCCGGTCGGCTGGATCGGCCCCTCGTATAAATATGTAGACGAGATTGTGGGTGGTGCTCACAAATCCGTAGCCCTTGCGCCGCACCCGAAATCTCACGAATTCATCCTTCCTGTCCGGCAGGCTATTGGGATGAATGTCGTCATCGATCCTGCGTTCAAAGAATTCCTCGGCTTTGAAAAAATGGCCGGACCTGTCGATCAGCGTGCGGAGCTGTACCTCGTCCTTATAGAACGCGCCTTTTAGTGCCGCACGATAGTCCGGCTGAACTTCCGCAACGACGGCTTTGGCACTTGCGCCATAGTTGGCCAGATGCGCCTGAATTGCGAGCATCTCTTCAAGGTCGGCAGTCTTGGCGTCCAGCTCTTCTTCCGACAAGTACCTCTCCGCCAGCAGAAATCCCTTGATGCTGTTCAGGTTGTGCGTCTCGGGCAGATGGTCGCTGGTCGCGAACCGGCGCAGCACTTCGTATTTGAGCGCGTCGCTGCGCGGCGACCGGTCGGAAAGGAGGATCAGCTCATGCACGCGGGTGAGCGAAAGCGCCGTGCCGTTGCGCCCGGCGTTGTAGCGATACCGGTTGAGGGCTCTGCGAATAGTGTCGGCCTGCCAGTCGGAATAGCTCAAGGGCGATCTCCGTGAGCGTGATCAAAGTGGAACCCGGGTGGAGGGTTCCACTGCGCTGCTGAAAGCATAGCCGCATCCTCAGCCGAGGTGCGCATGACCGCCAAATTCCAGAATCCGCTGCGCGGCCAGCCGCGCACCCGACAGTCTTCCGACAAGCACGGCCACCCGTGCTTCTTCGTTTCGATCAACGAGCTGACCGCTCGCCGCGCGAAAGCGCGCGACGACATCAACGATCTCGCGGGCGGGCTGTTGCTGATCCTCGGCCTGCTGGTCGTTCTCGGCACCGGCTTCAACGTGATCGCGGGCGCGATGTTCGGCGTGCTGGCCCTGCTCGTCTACTGGATCTTCGCAGCGATCATCACCTTCTTGCTAAAGAAGGACACGTTCGTCGAACTGCATGCCGACGCGATCAACCTGCGGGGCCTGGTCCGCGACCGCCGCTACGCGCGGAACATGGAGCATTCCTTCCAGCTCCTGACCCATGACGAAACGCTTGAGGAACAGCTCAAGCACGATCTGGAAATCCGCAACGCAGCCGCGAGCGGCAAGGTGCTGCAGAAGAAGGCCTATTTCGGCCAGTCTTATCACGTCGTTCTGGTCTATGCCGGACACCGCGTCGATATCGCCGAGGTCTACGGCATCAAGGAGGCGGGTGCAATCATCGACCGCCTCAACTACTGCGACCGCGTGCTCGACCAGGCGCTCAACATGGGCGGCGGTGTCAAGCCGGAACCGCGCGACGACTGGCCGAAGGGTGGTCCTGGCGGACTGGGAGGGCTGGGCGATGTTTGAAATCGTGCTCGGCTTCCTGATCTGGATCGTGGGCGGGTTCGGCATCTGGCATGCCGCTCCCCACCTCAAGGCCCCGCTCGTCGCGCTGCTCCTCGTGCTTTCTTTTGGGATCACGGCGTTCATTGGCGCGGCGAGATGGCTGCTCGACCTCGTCACCGTCATGGCGCAGGCATGCGGCGAAATCCTTCTGGCAATCTTGAAGGACCTGACGCGCAGCCTGTGCGGCGCTCTTCCGGCGGACTGGCAAGACCATTGGAAGAATGGCGGCGAGCGCCTGATGCGCTGGGCTGAGACGCGGAGCAAACCGGTCTTTGAAGCGACCGAGAACGATGCGGGCGAAGCGAAGTCCGAAGGCAACTCGGACCAGCCGGAGACGAAGGTCTCCTCCTATGAGTGGGCGCTACAGATCATGGGGCTGGAGGGCGAAGCAGACCTCACCCTGCCAAAGCTCAAGCAGCGCTACCGTCAGATGATGACTGTTGTGCATCCGGACAAGCAGTTTCCCAACCACGTGTTTGCCCAGCAGATCAACGGCGCGATGGACACGATCAAGCGGGAACGCGGCTGGGCATGAGGGGAGGGCGAAGCGCCTCCCTCAAGGGTGGGGGGCGCGGGTGGCCGCAGGCCAGGGGCGCAAGAACGACGAAGATCGCCGGAAGCGTTTCCGCTCCGGCGATCTTCGTCAACCCGTGCTATGCAGGTCAGACGAGTTGCGTTTGCTGGACTTTGACGAGTTCCTCGTTCTGCCAGTCGGCGTAGGTCTGGTTTGTATCTTTCACTTTCCACTCTACCCTGCCGTTGGAGGCGCGGCCAAACACGATGGCCGACGCGGCACTCGGACTTTTGAACGCCACATCCTCCTTGAAGATCGCTTTGGTTCCGCCGTCTTGGACGACGAGCTTGCCCTCTTCAACAAGGCGATCAAACTGGGTCTTGTAGGAATGAGCTTCGAGACCAATCCACTTTGGCTGGGCCTCAGATCCTTCAAGAACAATGAAATCAGCGCCGATCTCCTGAGCCTGAGCGAGCAGGCCATGCTTTATGCTGCGCGCCACAAAAATCGGCGATATCGAGGCTGCCGGTGGCGCGTCCGGTGTATTGGTTACGGGTGAAGACTTCGCAGCAGTCGGCTGCGGCTTTTCTCGAAGGAATTCATGGCCGAGGGCGGGCAGGATCAATCTCACCATCGAAAGGAAATACTCCATGTCCGCGATGTCGGCTTCGGGGAGGTAGCCATAGTCAGGAGAGGTTGCGTTGTGAACGCTGGCATGACCAACGCCTTGTGAGATTGCGATCACCCGGCTCTCCAGGTAGCGGGCATGGGCCTTTGTGAGATTCTGGTCTTTGCTTGTTATGACACATGCCCGTTCCCAGAAATCCTTGCTCTCGTCCTTGTTGTGCTGGATCAGACGCTTGCCCACGTTGTCGCTTTCGCCAATGTAGAGCAGCGTCTTACCGGCAACTTCTGGATCGGGGCCCGTGAGGAAATAGATCCCTGTGCGAACCATCTCTGGACGCTGGACCAGCTCCGGCAATTGGGTTCTGGGTCCCATCAGAACGTGGCCCGTCCAGTTCATGATTTCGGCAGTCATGATTCCATGTGGAGTTCCATCAACCAGATAGAGCTTTATCGACCGTCCGAGGAGCAAGTTCATCGTCATTGTTATCGTTCAAAAATTGCGTCAAACCAGCTGTTTGTAGCGTGAATATCGGCCTTGGTAAACACAAAAGGCTGGTTGCAAATCCTGACGCCCAAAAAAGGCGGAGCCTCTGTCTGGGTGGGGGGCGCGGGTGGCCGTAGGCCAGGGGCGCAAGAAAAAACGAAGATCGCCGTAAGCGTCACCGCTTCGGCGATCTCGCTTGTGACACTCAAGCAACCTGCAACGACTCCTCCTCGATCTCCTCATTCTGCCCTTGCAGCTGCCGCAGGAAATCCGCCGCGCGTTGCGCGTGGGCAGCAGCCGAAAAGATCGCGCGCTTGTCTTCCCTCAATACCTTGAGCCAGCTCGCCAGATACGCCGCATGATCCTCACGCGGTTCGGGCGTGACGCCAAGCTCGGCACAGAGGAATGCAGAACCCAGCTCGGCGACCAGCTCCTCGAATGCGTATGCCTTGTCTCCAAAGCGCTTTCCGAACTCGCGGGCCATGCGGTCCTTGTGCCCGGTCCAGTGGATCAGCTCGTGCGCCTTGGTGGCGGTATAGCTTTCGCCGTCGCGGAACGCCTGCACCGGCGGCAGCTGGATAAAGTCTCCTGCGGTCGTGTAGAACGCACGGTCTCCGCCATGGCGGAACGTTGCGCCAGTGCAAGCAAAGAACTCTTCAGCCTCGGCGATCATCACGACGGTATGGCTTTCATCGCGTGGTGCTGGTGGCTCGTAGAACGATGACGGCAAGCCCTCGATCTGCTCGACGTTGAAGACGGTGTAGGCCTTCATGAACGCGAACCCGCGTTCAACCTCTTCACCCTTGTCGTTGGTCTCTAGCGTCGTTGCGCGGTCGGCATACACGACGGTCGAACCGTGCTCGCCCTTGCGAATGTGCGCGCCGCGCTCCTCGGCCTGCTTGTAGGTCATCCATGTGTTGCAGGTAAAGCCCTTGTCCATGGCGTCGCCCCACAGCAGGAGAACATTGATTCCGCGATACGGCGTCCCGTTACTGCGCAGCGGCAGCAAGGGCGAACGGCCATCCGTCACCGACTCCCACGGCTTCAGCCATGGGCGCGTGCCTGCTTCCAGGGCGGCGATGATGCGGTCCGTCACGCGGGTGTAAACGTCGGCCTTCGGTGTGTTGGTCCTCATGGTCTTACTCCTTCTCGGGTTTGGGGTCGATGCAAATGCGCATCACCCCTGCCCGTTGGCGAAACCGGGGACGCAAACGGAGAGGCTGGCTGGCCGGAGGGGGATCACCCACCCTGAAAGGGCGGCGAAGCCGTGTTGGCAGCTTTAGCGAAACATGGGGATACCGGCCAGACTGGGCGAAGCCTTCACCTCGGAGTGCGCGAGGGGCTGGCCCCCTTAGCAATGGAAAACGAAGAATCTTCCGGGCTGCGTCCGGCACATCAGATGCTGAGCGTCTCGCCGAAGGCAGACGCTGCTGGTCCTGGACTTCGCGAGAGGGATCGTTACCGGATGGCCGGGACTACAGGCCCGGTGCGCGACAGCGCATAGAGCCCGGCCCTTGGCGGGAAGCGCGAAGGGAGTCGCCAGTTCGCTGCGCATCGGATAAGTTCAAGACAACAACGAAGAGGCACTGACGCAATGGAACCCTTGGAAAATGAGCAGAGACGGTCTGCCATCGCCAGATTTCTCGACTGCTATGAGACAGGCGAGCTACGGCCTGATCCGATGCCGCTTCCCTACGATCCGGTGCCCGCCATTCACACGGCGGTCTGGAGACTCCAGTTATTTTCAGAAGCGATGGTGGACGGGGAGCTGCGGGAGCTGACCAACCTGATGAACCAGTGGAAGGGCGCACTGCGACGCTGGCACGCATGGATCGAGGTGCTCGACGATCTTTCGGACGAAGACCGCTGGGGTATGGAGTGGGAGTTTGTCGAGCCGCTCGCCTTCATGTGCATGTTCCAGCCGAGCGCGGCGCGCGACAGGTTCATCTTCGTCGCCACAAACGCACTTCATCAGATCCGCCTTGCGCGCGACCCTGCAGCGAAGGACGAACTACTTGGAGACCCGAAACCTCCAAAATTCCGCAAGCACTATCCGAGCAGATGGCAGAAGGAAGAACAGCTGAAGACCATGGCAGAGGCTTGGCCCTCAGGCACGACATTCATGGAAGCACTCGCAAAATTGGATGACGACACGTACGAAGAGCTGACGTCCGACTTCAGAAATCGCGCCAGTCATGCCATCGCTCCTCGCTTTTCTGTCGGGATCACGTCAATCGTCGTCAGGGAGCGCGTGCAGTGGACGGATCTGGAAAAGCAGCCGGACGGCACATACGAGACAGTCTCAGTACCGGGCAAAATGACGACGCAATACGGCTACGGCGGCACCTCGCCGCTGGGCATGCGCGATGCGTGGGAGGCGAACCTGGCGCAGTTCGAATCCGCCAAACTCTGCTTCCTTGCTTATGTCGCTCTGCTGCGCGAGGCCGTCGCGGCTATGCCCCAGCGTCCCGAAGAACAGGCCGATGAGCAAACTCAGGCTGGCAAGGTATAGCTGACGTTGGTATCGCTGATGGAGATCAGACCCTCAGCCTGTAGCGCGCTGACCAGCGCGGCAAGCTCTTCCTCGGGAAACTGATTCTGGAACAGCGCGTTGATCGTGTTCGACAACGTCTTGACCTTGCGCGGTCTCGCCGAGCCACGCAATTGCAGATGCGCGACGATGGCCGCGACCTTCTCGGCCTGTGATTTCCCGTTCGGCACCTTCAGCAGCGGAATCTCGCTGACGTCACGCCAGCGCGCCGCCAGGATCTTCCTGCCCTTCAGGTGCTGGATCAGCGGATCAAAGCCGGTGTCCTTCGAGATGATGTGGAAGTAAGGACTCGAGTCCTGAAGCGACAGCTGCCCGATATAGAACGCGATATGAAAATCCAGCGCGTTCGGCCCGCTACCGGAAATCTTGATGTATGACGCCCGCTCGCCCATGCGCTGCAAGGCAGCGGCGGTGTCGAACGCGACCTTGGCCTGGGTCGCGCCGACAAACACGATCAGCCGGAAATGCTCCTCGTGCAGCACGGACAGCGCCTCCGGCTGCACACTCTCGTAGTCGATGAGGACGTAATTGACGCGCAGGCCCATGGCTGTGCAATCAGGCGAAAACCGCAGCTTTTACGCTGCGAGATCGGACAGGGTCTTGCCCTTTGCCAGCTCCTCGGCGAGCCAGCGCGGCTTGCGCCCGCGCGTGCCGCCGACCCAGGTCTCACCATTCGGGCCACGATAGGTGGGACCTGTCGCCGTCGCGGCAACGCGACGGCGCGCCGATCCGCCCTTATCGCTCAAGCCCAGTTCCTTCGCGGAGATGCCGTACTCGGCGATCTTCCGCCGCAAGTCCTGAACGACGCCTGAGATCTCTTCCTCGCGCTGCCTGGCGGCAGCGGCGTTCAACTGCGCGATTTGATCCTCGCGCTCCTTGATCTGGGCTTCGATGTCGGCGAGAGAGAGCGTTGCCATTGCTGATTTTGGTTTTGTGAACGCGAAATGATAAGGCCGCTGACCGCGCGCCCGGGGCGGGAAATACCCCCGCGATATTCGCGGGGGCAGCTTGGTCTAGTTGAAGAAGCTCAGCTGGCGCGATCTCTCCTGATGATCGCGCCACGCGCTGCACTGCGCGGCCTCGTCGAGCCATTCCCGAACGAACGTTACCGGTCCGCCTTCCGCACGCACGACCGAGCCAACCACAAAGGCTGACCGGTATCCTGTCTCGGTTACCGGCAGTGCCGCCCTTTCGGGCGACACGCTTTGGATTTGTAGATGGGCAAGTGGCTCACCGAAGGCTTCAGAAAGTCCACCAAGCCAGTTCGGCTCGTAGGAAATCTCGACGGTGATGCCACGCCAGTCGATGCGTTGGACAAACACGCTGCTGATCATGATGCGTCCTCCGTCTCGGCCTTCGGTGGCATCAGGACGATGCGTCCGTTGACCGGGAGCGCGCTCAGCTCGATGCTGAACCCCTCGCCGCTCTTGTGCGGCCACGCGCTGCCGATGCGGGTCCAGAAGGCTTGTTTCCCTTCGCCACTCACGGCGTAGGCGGTGAGGCTGGGTTTTTGTTTGGTCGTCATGTCGTTTCTCCTTTGTTGATCGTTGCGACGTGAAAGGGTCGCCACGGGGATCAAGCAAGGACCTCATGGGTCGCACCGGAGCTGCACAAGCCGAAGGCGCGGAAGCGAGGACGACGATGAAATCGCCCGCCCGTTGATGGTCCGCGCGCCCCGTGGCAAAGAACCGGAACGCGCAAACGATCAGGACAAGAAGAGGAAAAAGACCATCAGACCAAATCCGGAATCTGGCAAGCTCGTGCGCGACGTGCTAACAAGGTCCGTATGGAACACCACCAAAAGAAGATTGCGTGCATTGGATGGGGATCGCTGATCATGAACCCGGGAACCCTCCCGCGCCTGGGCGGCTGGCACCGGGACGGGCCGATGCTTCGTGTCGAGTTCGCAAGGGAGTCGGCTGGCCGCAAGATCACGCTGGTGATCTGCAAGAACGTGCCTGAGGTCCAGACCCTCTGGACGCTGCTTGATGTCGAAGACATAGCGACTGCAAGACAGAAACTAGGACTGCGCGAATATGACGCAGCGAAACCAAAGTGGATCGAAGCGAATATTGGCTTCTGGGACAGGTCGAGCGGCACCTCGCACGGCGAAGGTGCGACCGCGATTGCCGCATGGGCAGAGGCCCGGGATCTTGAGGGTGTCGTCTGGACAAATTTGGAATGCGGATTTCAGGCCAGCCGGGGCGTCATGCCCAGCGGCGAGGAGGTTCTTGCCCACCTGCGCGCACTGGAAGGCGCAGAGCGCGCAGCAGCCGAAGACTATGTCAGCCAGACGCCTCATCAGGTCGACACGACCTACCGCAAGCTGATCTCGGCTGAGCTCAACTGGATTTGATCCAGAAAAGTGAAGCACGTCACGAAACGCTGAAGACTCAGTGGCGGGACGTGTGCTAGCTTGCCGGGTATGGCAAAGCACAAACTTGATCTTCGCGAGAACGCGACCGACAGCTTCAACGAGGCGCTGAACAAATACCGGCAAGGTCTGGAGGGGAACGGAGCCGCGTTCAAGTTCGCGATCCTCCATCTCGCGCATTCGCTGGAGCTTCTCTTCAAGTACTACGTCTCAAAGTCGCATCCTCTGCTGATCTACAAGAACCCGTTCAGCAAGAACATCAGCAAGGAAGCCACGATCGGCCTCTGGGACGCCGTTCAGTTTCTGGCGAACGAAGGACATACCCTCGACAAGGCGTTTTACGCCGATCTGGAATGGCTCAAGAAGCTACGGAACGAGATCGAGCACTACGCGTTCGATATGGATGTTCCGACCGTGCGCAAGACCATGGGCCGTCTTGTTCAAGCGATTGCCGAGTACCACTATGACATCGGCGACGAAGAGATCGAAGAATTCGTGTCGAAGGAAAATCTGGATCTATTCAATGAACTCGCGGACGAGAACAAACGCGAACTCGGGAACGCGCGGACTGACGCGAAGGAATTGACCCAGGACGGCGAAGCTCACGAATGCAAGTTCTGCGGGCACGATGACACTGCCGCATACATTGGCAAGAAGTACGTTTGTCAGTACTGTAAAGAGGAAGATGCGTTCTTCAGCTGCTGCATCTGTGGGGATGGAATTCTCCGTTCGGAAGGAATCGTCTGGAACGACGACCATGAAGGCCACACCGACTACGCGTGTGCGTCATGTGACGACCGAATTCGTGCCATGGGCAGGGAGTAACGCGTGCTCACCGCGACGGGCGCGGCAACTCGAAAAACGTATCCACATAGCGATTGGCCGCAGGCAACTCTTCGGCGATGGCCTTGAGAAGTATTCGCCCGCAAAGGCTTACCGCGCGAAACGCGAGGTCGCCGTAGTCCGCCCCGGGTCGAGGTGCAAGCCCGTGCACCAGCGTGCTGCGCTCGGCATACAGGTCATCCCAGCTTTTTTTGAGGTCAGTGAGATCCAGTCTGTCGAGCAACCTGAATACCCCCTGTCGAAGCGAAATGCGATGCATGGACTTCCGGATCGCTGTTGCGACTTCCAATCGCTCGCGCTCGTTGACGGTCGTGTCGCCTTCTGCTGTCGAGGCAAGCTCTGCCAGGAGCTTCTTCTGATCATTCGACCAGTTCTCGCTCTGACCCATCATCTCAACCGCAGAAAACGCGAAGACGATCTGCGCGACGGGCTCGGGCCGCATCAGCGCGTAGTTGAGCAGCAGGATCATGTCGCGCGCTTTGTCGGACAGCGAGGCGGCCTGCTCAAAAAGCTCAGCAGCAAAGGGAAGAAACGGCTCCGGATTGGCCCGGACGGTTCCCGTCATATTCATCGTGAAGAATCGGACCCTCGGGTCATCTTCAAAAATGTCCAGCCCGTGGACATTGTCTCGAACGAGTGTGCCTGATTCAGCGGCGATTGACTCCCTGACGACCTTGCCGAGTCCAGACGTCGCCACATCGCGACCGGCATCCACGCCGAGGCGCGCCGCGACGGATGCAAGCTCGATGGCAACTCTAAGCTTGTGACCAAATTCAACTGCTTCCTGCTCTGAAGGGAGACCACGCGCATTGGCGATCAGCCATTCGCTGTCACTGATCGTGGTATCCGGGACCGGGGCACTTAGGACGATCTCTCGTCCTGCTACGGTGAACCGGAGATCGTTGCTAGCGACGTTCAGTTTCTTCTGAAGCCTGAACCTCAGCCGCATCCTGTAGGTCGGCTCAGATGAAGGAGCTGCCTCCTCAATCCCAGCGACGAACTCAGACATTGACTGACCCCGTCTTATTAGGGGAAAACAATCCACATCGCCCTTGAAGCGCTTCATGGTCGAAGGATCGCCCCTCCGCGCCGTAAGGTCGGCACGACAAACCACAGAAATAAAGCCATTCAAAAATCTTGATGCAATCATGGCGCAGGCACTCCCATCACGATCTCATCGGCTGCGAACCAGCCTTCGTCCGTGACGAACTTGCGTACGCGCTCCGGCGACTCTGTGTACGCCACGAGAGCAAGGCTCTGCCGAGCGCGACTACACGTCACATAGAACAAGCGTCGCACGCCTTCGACTGATGGATCACCAACGCCTTTGCCGCCAAACAGGTTTTCATACTTGAACATGAAGCCTCTGGCGTCCTTGTCATCCATGATGACCATGACCCGGTCAAATTCCAGCCCCTTCACTCCCTGATGTGTATCGAAGTGAGCTTTGCCGGACACGTAGGACGTAAATCGTTCGACCTGCGAGAACGACGCAAGCAAAAACTTTTCGATTGCCGCAGCACGTTCGGCCTCGCGGTCTACACCGCTCGCATCGGCAGGGGGATCTTCGGTGTTGACTGCCTTCTCGCCGGAGACGCTTGCCAAAAGAGATTCAGGGATGGACAACAGGTTGTTGCCAGCCACGGAACGAAGCACATCGACGAGCGACGGGTCGGCACCCTCTTTGAATAGTTCAACGAGATGATCTATGGCTGCCGAAGCCAGCTTTAGCTGTGCCTGCTGGTCGTCGGCCTTGCGCAAGGCTTCCGAACTCAAGAGCGGCGAGAGGTTTCTAGCCAATCGCGCGACAGCGAAGCGGTCTCCGCTCAGCCTTGCCTTGACAAGGGGCAGAACTTCATCCGAGAAGAACCGCACGATGGGTAAAGAGCCATCGAGAAGATTGGTACGCCAGCTCTCAACTTCGTACAGCGGCACAAACAACTCCAGAAAGCCCACGCGGCTTGCGGCCATTCGATGCTCCAGCGTGAGACTCTTGCATTGCTCAAGGTCTCCCCACTTTTCATCGCCAGCAACCTTGGCCATATGCAGTGCGATTGCCTGCTCTGCCGCAGGCTTGTCAGCTGTATCGCTTGAGAGAATGAACAGTCGGACGCTGCCTTCGATGCTGTCGGATCGTGGCAATTGCACCTGCCTGTCCGTCGCGCTGCGCACCTTGTTGATCAGTGTCACGACGCGCTTTGGACAGCGATGGTTCATCTGCTTCCCGGGGGTTGCCCAGTCGGCAGGCAGGTTGCTCCCGAGACCGTCCTTACCGTCGCTGTAGATGCGCTGCATCATGTCACCGAGAAGCCCGAGAACAAACCCCCCTTTGTGCTGAGCCTGAACGGCAAACAGGGCATCTATAAGGTGCTTGTTGGTATCCTGGCTTTCGTCGATAAGGAGGATCGGATAGCGGCCCACCAATATGTTCTGCATGGAGGGCTTCGACTTCAGAAAGTACGAAGTGAGCTGGATGACCTCGGCATGATTCAGCGAGTCACGTCCCCGGTTCTCACCGGTTGGGCTGTAGACGAAACGCTTGACGGTATCCAGGTTCTGCAGCCGCTTGGTCTTGGAGGCAATCTTTCTGAGACGGGTTGCTGACGCGGCAGTACCTGTTCCCCGACCACCGGCTTCTTTCGCACGCAACTCCTCGATCTCGGCTGCTAGTTCCGTCCGAAGCCATTCGCGAATATCGCGGTTGAGTCCGTCGATCAGTGACCATGCAAAACTGTGGATCGTGGAAACGTCGATGGTCGGGTCAAAGGCCAGGCGACGCTTGATCTCTTCACTTGCTGCGTTCGTATAAGTGATGACCGCGACCCGCTGCCCTCTGATTCGCAGCGTGTCACCGAAAGTGTCACGCACGTACTGCAGTGCCGACACGAGCGATCTCGTCTTCCCGGAACCGGCTCCGGCGAAAAGGAAGAAGCTTTGAGGCGCAGCGAGATCCAGGCATTTCCTGATCTCAGCATCAACCGGCGCGTCAATCTCGTTGTCGGCCATGGCTCCAGGGGCGCTCATGCCTTTGCTCCGACTTTTCCGATGACATCGTCTTCTTTGCGCTTCAGCTGTTCAGCGAGCCAGGACAGCCCTTCGTCGATGTACGCAGGCACCTTCAGCTGATCAACTTCTTCGCTGTAGAGGATGTCGAGCGCAAACTCGGCTTTCGTTCCGTTCTTCAAGGCTTCGGCGGCCTTAGCCGCAAGCTCGGCGAGGTCGGCAGAGCTGCTGAGCGCATCACGGAACTTTGCGATGAGTCCATGCCCGTCAAGCTTTGCGAACAGCTCCGGATTTTCATAGACGAGAGCGTCTTCGAACGTGTTCGCCAAAGCCTCAGCCGCATCCTTTGACTTGAACGCCATCGAAATGGGGGTCTGATACGCAACCCGAACAGCATAGCCGCTCGGGTCAATGAGAATCTTGCCCTCGCTCTTCATGTCCAGGAGCACATCGAGCGATTCCTCCTTCGGAATCCACGTCTTTACAGTCTCGTTGCGAGCCCGCTGACCGGCCCCGCGCTTTGGCACTACTGCCGCGTTCGTCGTGCCGTCCTTCGCATCGATGTCCGTGATGATCAAAGTGCTGAGACCGAGATGCTCGATCAGATTCTTGAGCCTGTGTGCGTGGCTTCCGCCAATCTCAAGCCAGGTGATGTAGCTCCGTTTCAGATAGGCGTACGCGTCCCGTTCACGAACAAAATGTGGGACCAGAATGCGTTCTGCCGGTCCTTCAACAAGAATCGCGCCGTCGGCAAAAAATAGGTCGCAGTGCGTCGCCTTCAGATATCGCTTGACGAAGCGCTCGGTCTTGTCGGGTCCGTCGAAGATCTCCGACAGGTTGACGACGGAAGTCAGCGGCACGGCACCGGCCTCAGCAGGAGCTGGCAATCGACGGAAATAGCGTAGCGAAGCAAACTCTGCCTCGTGTGCGAGATGACTGGAATGCGTGCTGACGACGAGCTGGGTCTGAAGATCCGGAGAGTCCTTCAACTTGTCGTGCTTCCGCAGAACGCCGTAGGCCTGCTTGATGAAAACCTGCTGAACCTGCGCATGTAAATGCGCCTCCGGCTCTTCGATCAGGACGAGATGAAGCGGCGGAATGAGAGCCTCTTCCGCAGTCTTCGACTTTCCGGCTTTCCCGACCTTCATCCATTTGTCGCGGAAGCCCATCAGGGCAAAGACCATGGAGACCAGGTTCTGGTAACCGAGGCCATTTGAATCCTCGGGAAGACGATGAGCCCCCGCAGGACCTGCAAGATTGGTTGGCACCTCGTACTGCACGGCGGAGCCGTGATTGAGTCCGTCGATTGGCCGGATGTTGGTGGTGATCGTCAGCCTGGGATCTGTCACTCCTGGGTAGCCAATGCTCTCCAGTTCAGTCAAGGCGTCGGAAAAACAATCCTCCAGGCGCTTGCCGAAGGCTGTCTGGGCCTCATGCAAGGCCAGCAATGCCTGAAGATCTTTGGGCTCTGGGCTATCGAAGGGGTCGAGGTGCTTGGTGTAGTAGCTGCGGAGCTGGCTCGAAAGCTTTTTGCCCACTCGGGGCTCTGCAAAATCATCGTGTGAATCGTTGCCGCGCGATGCGCCCGATTGACCCGCATGGCCGAACCCGCGCTGTGCGCTGATTTCATCGATCTGGATTAGGCCGTGGAACGGATCGCCATCGATGGGATCGCTGTTCTCCGGGAGCGGCTGGGGACAGGCCTTGCCGTTCGCCGGGGCTTTCAGTTTGTCGGGGTCGAGCAGATAGGCTCGAACCTCGAATGTAGATCGCATCCGCTGGGCCAGGAATTCCATCATCGTGCGCGGCCAGAGCGCGAATGTCGTTGCGGTGCCTGACTTTTCCTCAGACGGACTGCCGTCACCGGCCTTCGACATGACATCAGCGGCGGCGCGCTTTGCTGTCAGGTACTCATGCTGAAGCGCCTGTGCATCCTTCGGTTCAAAACGAAGGCGAACGCCGATGCTTGTTCCATCCCAGTCGAGCGTGGGAAGTATCTTCTGCACGTAGTGCAGCTCCTTCGCTGGCACATCAAGCCAGACATCCAGGAACGGCGCAAAACTGCCCCAGTCAATCGACTCTGGAGCGTCATCCTCTGTGGCAGCTTCCCACTTCGCCGCAGCGGCATCGATCTTTGCCCAGTGCGACAGCGTGAAATCGTTGATTGAGAAATCTGCCCGCTCATGTTTAACCAGGAAGCGGCGAAGCGCAACCATGGCGGAGGTCTTTCCGCTGTTGTTGGCCCCTACGAAAACGGTGGTCTTCTGCGAGAAATCGATCCGAACGGTTTTCAGCTTTCGAAAGTTCCCAACCTCGACGTGCTTGATATGCATTGTTCTTTTTATCCTCGGAGCACCGTACTGCCATCCCGTGGCGTGGTGCAGTTGTTTGTTTTTCTTGAGCGCGGCAGCAATCAGATAGCTTGCTCCGGGCCTCCGACAAGAGCGGTGTGGTCGCTAGTCGTTGTACAGATACTTCTGGAAATCAACGAACACACGTCGTACCTGCTCTGGCTTGCCAAGTTCGGCGAAAGCATCGGCAAGGGCGTTCTTGTACTTGAGCTTCAGCAGAGGCGAGAGCTTTTCCTGATCAAGCTCATCGACACCCTGCGCAACATACTGCGCGAGCACGAAATCGACGAAGGCTGTCTGCTTGTCAGTGAACGCGGCGGCGCTGGCGACCTTTGCGGCCTCAGCGCGTTCGGCGCGAGTGACGGGGTCCGCAGCGAAGGCGACAAACGCGAGCACATCGAACAGGTCACTGTTCTCTGCCTCGATGATCTTCTGCATCTCGGCGAGAGGCTCTTTGCTGAACCCCTTCTCTGCCAGACCGGCGAGCAGCGCCTTACGTGTATCAGGCGCTGACCAGATCTTCCGGAGCTCGTCTTCGTCCTTGAAGAACTCCGGCAAGGTGCCGTAGAGCACCTCCAGGAACTGCGCTGCCGACATCGGGCGACCGTCCGCGCTCCAGAACGTCGTGGCAGTCATGCTCTGGATGCTGCGCGCCTTGCCGTCCGCCAGCTTCACCTTGATCTTCTGGCGCGGTGGTTCCGGCTCCGGCAATGGGCCGGGCGGCTCCGGTGGACCTTCGCCACCACCACCGCCACCGCCGCCCGGGGGCTGCGGTTCGATGGGCTCGCCGTCCCACTCGGGATCGCTGAAGTGAAGATGAGCCTTCACGAAGTCGTAGATCGTGAAGTAGTCCTTGCCGTCATAGAGCCGTGTACCCCGTCCGATGATCTGCTTGAATTCGATCATCGATTTCACTGGCCGCATCAAGACGACATTCCGCACGTTGCGCGCATCGACGCCGGTCGAGAGCTTCATGGACGTGGTCAGGATCGTGGGGATCGTCTTTTCGTTGTCCTGGAATTCGCGCAGGTGCTGATCACCAAGCGAACCATCGTTGGCCGTGACCCGGACACAGTACAGCGGGTCGGTGCTGGTCTTCATCTGGTTGATCAGATCACGCACGGCCAATGCGTGGGCCTGATTCGCGCAGAAGACGATGGACTTCTCGCGCTGGTCGATCATGCCCATCAGGAGCTTGACGCGGTACGCTTCACGTTCCTTGATCTCGATAACCTTATTGAAGTCCTTCTCTTCGTATCGCTTGCCAACCTCGATCTGCCCTTCGACGACATCGTCGTCTGCGGTGTAGACATACTCATCGAGGGTGGTCGCGATCTGCTTGACTTTGAAGGGGGTCAGGAAGCCGTCGTTGATGCCTTCCTTGAGCGAGTAGACATACACCGGCTCGCCGAAGTACGCGTAGGTGTCCGTGTTGTTGGTGCGCTTCGGCGTTGCGGTGAGGCCAAGCTGCACCGCAGGCGAGAAGTAGTTGAGGATCTCGCGCCATGTGCTTTCATCGTTCGCGCCACCGCGATGGCACTCGTCGATCACGATGAAGTCGAAGAAGTCCGGCGGGTACTCTCCGAAATACGGCGAGCCACCCGGACCGCTCATGAAGGTCTGGAAAATGGTGAAGAAGATGTTGCCGTTCTTCGGGACACGACCCTTCTTCCGAATGTCGGCAGGATCGATGCGCACCAGCGCATCGTCCGGAAACGCCGAGAAGGCGTTGTACGCCTGGTCGGCAAGGATGTTGCGATCAGCCAGAAAGAGAATGCGTGGGCGACGCGTCGGCTCGCTGCCGCTCTTCCAATCGGCAACGTTCCAGCGGCTCTGGAACAACTTCCAGGCAAGCTGAAACGCGATGAACGTTTTGCCCGTCCCAGTCGCGAGCGTCAGCAGGATGCGATCGCGCCCTGACGCGATAGCTTCGAGGACGCGCGTGATGGCGATGTCCTGGTAGTAGCGGCCCTGCCACGTTCCGCCCTTGTCCTCAAACGGGATGGCTGCGAAGCGGTCGCGCCAGACGTTATCGACAGCGAAGGTCAGATCCCACAGTTCATCCGGACTCGGATACGCGACTACATCACCCTCGATGCCCGTATGCATGTCGATGCCGTAGATGGCCTGGCCGTTGGTCGCATACGTGTGACGCACGGCGAGCTTGGCGGCGTAACTCTTGGCCTGCCCGACCCCTTCGGTATACGGCTTATCCCAGGCCTTGGCTTCGATCACGGCCAGCTTGGTGTTGCGGTAGACAAGAACGTAGTCGGCGATTTCAGCCTTGGCTCGCTTGCCGCCGCCCTGCAATCGCCCTTGAGTAATGCCGTGCTCGCGCAGGACCCGGCTGCCGTCAACCACGCCCCAGCCAGCGGCTTTCAACGCGGGATCAATATGCTCTGCGCGGGTCTCTGCTTCGTTCATGCCACCGCTTCCATTTCTTCGGCAGCCTTCGCGACAGTCAGATGGCCATTGAACGCCTGATAGAGCACCGACTCCCTAAGCTGATCGAGGGCGGCAAGCTTCTTCAGCGACGCAAGCTCAAGATCGGAGAGCGCCTCTTCAAGACTTCTAATTTTGCTCACTATTTGTGCCTGCTGGGTCAACGTGGGAAATGCGATCGGATAAGGTTCGATCGTGTCTTTATTTAGTCCACTTTGCCCCGCAGCCCGCGAAGACGCATTGATGATGAAAGACTGAATGGCCTTGTGCTTAAGAAAGTAAAAAAGAAAGTCTTTGGACAATCTGCGTGCATCAGGCACCGCTTTCATAAGGGCAACGTTATACGATCCGGTGAGGCCTCGAAGAATTTGAAAGACAGGAGGACCGTATCTGCCAATCATTACGTCATCTGCAGTGCATGACCGTTTTGCCAAAGCCTTAGGGATGTACACGATGTGTTTGTCGCTCTTGTAGTCCCTAATCTGGATGAGGCGAACCAAGTCGTCTCTGTACTCCGAAATAAACTCGGATTTTGGAGGCTGCGATCCTCCAACAAACTTGCAAACCTCACCTAGCGTCGTCTCCTCCCATTCCGACTCTTTTTGAGTAAAGGTGTTTTGAAGGAAGCTTTCAAATAGTTCTCGACCGTTGCTCAAATTTTTTGAGGTGTTGTTCTTGGCAACATCGATGCTATCGGAAATTTCGTCGAGAATTTCGACGATGCGCCGCTGTTCTGAAAGTGGTGGCACTCGGATCAAGTAGCTCTCTACAAAGTCCTTCGATACTCGCTTATGTCCTACAGCACCGGTCATCGTGCGAACACCTTCATCACGAAATTTCTGTCGTGTGAGGTAGTAGTAGAGGAACTCCGCATCAAGAGATGGGCTCGGCCGAAATACGATGTACTCACTTGAACCGAATCCGACGCCATTCATCAAGTCGCGAGCAATGCCCAACTTGCCGTTTTCAAAGCATGGTGTAATTTTTGCCAACAGAACGTCGCCATCGGCAAAATAAGTGTAACTGCTGAAAACCTCCCCCAAGCGACGCGTTCTAGAAGCATTTAGGTGCTTAACTCCGATTCCCATGTCCTCCATCGGAACGAATGAAACCTCATCTTCGTCGGTGAGCATTGCCTTGGCCTTTGATTTAGTGGGTTTGATTTCGCAAACCTCACTTAACGGCCTGGTCTCCCAATAGGCCATTACACAAACTCCCTTATCGCAGCCAATGCCTCTGCGCTTTCGGCATCGAGGGTTGAGATCTCTTCTAGGATTTCAAGAGGGGTTCGCATGCTAACTTCTTCTGCGTCGTTCGGGCTCGTTGCTGAGAGTTCGTAAGTGGAGAGGTCAAGCGTTTCTACGTCAACAGACCAACTCTTCGACGTGTCCGCACGCTTTTTTTGCTGTTCTACGAAATCTGCAAGATCATCATCATTCAGTGGGTAAGTCTTGCCAAGGTTTCGACCGGGGTTTAGCTTGTAGAACCAAATTTTTCTGGTGGGCTTACCCTTCTCGAAGAAAAGAATTACCGTTTTGACACCTGCTCCTTGAAACGCGCCGCCTGGGCAGTCCAACACCGTGTGTAGATCGCAGCTTTCCAATAGCAACTTGCGGATGCTTGTCGAGGCGTTGTCAGTGTTACTCAGGAACGTGTTCTTAATCACGATGGCCGCACGGCCACCGGCCTTGAGCGACTTGATGAAGTGCTGCAAGAACAAGAACGCCGTCTCACCCGTCTTGATCGGAAAGTTCTGCTGAACCTCCTTCCGCTCCTTGCCACCGAACGGCGGATTGGCGAGGATCACGTCATAGCGATCCTTCTCTTGGATATCTGCAATGTTCTCGGCCAACGTGTTGGCGTGGATCACGTTCGGGGCCTCGATGCCATGCAGGATCATGTTCATGATCGCGATGACATAGGCGAGGCTCTTCTTTTCCTTGCCGTAGAAGGTCTTTGTTTGGAGCGTCTTAAGATCGTCGGCCTTGGTCGCCTTAGGGCTTAGATAGTCGAAGGCCTCGCACAGGAACCCGGCTGAGCCGCAAGCGCCGTCGTAGATGCGCTCGCCGATCTTCGGATCGATCACCTTGATCATGGCGCGGATCAGGGGGCGTGGCGTGTAGTACTCGCCGCCGTTGCGCCCGGCATTGCCCATGTTCTTGATCTTGGCTTCGTAGAGGTGCGACAACTCGTGCTTCTCGGTCTGCGACCGGAAGCGCAACTCGTCAACCAGTTCGATCACATCGCGCAAGTTGTAGCCGCTCTGGATCTTGTTTTTGATTTCACCGAAGATCTCGCCGATCTTGTATTCGATGGTGTTCGGCCCGCTCGCGCGCTGTTTGAAGCCGCCGAGGTAGGGGAAAAGCTTCTGGTTTACGAAGTCGCGCAGATCGTCGCCGGTCAAGGCGGCGTTGTGGTCGAGCTTCCCTGCAGCGTTCTTGGGGGCGGCCCATGCCTCCCAGCGGAAGGCTTCGTCGAGGATGAAGCTGTACACACGCCCCTCAAGCTCGGCCTCCGACGCCTTGTCGTGCTCCAGCGCGTCCAGGTACTTGAGGAACAGGAGCCAGGACGATTGCTCCGTGTAGTCGAGTTCGCTCGTGCAGCCGGAATCCTTGTGCAGGATGTCGTCGATGTTCTTGAAGGTCTGCTCAAACATGCTCTGGAAAGTCTCTCTCTGGTTGTGACGCTGCTTCGGGTGCAGCGCCATCCATCTGGTTTATCGGGGTGATCGGGAGGTGTAAAGGCGCTTTCGAGCCTCCGGTCGCTTGGGAGGGTAACCGGTTGCTGACAGTCGCGAGCCCCGGACGGGCCTGGGGCCGGTTCCCACCTCTAAAACGCAGCGAAAACGCGACGAAGTTCGCATCCAAATGCCTGCTTTCAGAGGGTCGTGAAGGCGTTCCTGCCCTCCTGCCGAGAGCCCGTCCGAGAGCCTTGTTGTCCTTGGTCTAGCACCGGCCTGCCTTGAGCCAGCAAGCGCGTAGCGCTTCTCCACTCTGTTTCGACCCAATGGGTGCCTGGCATCCAGCCCGGCGCTCTACCGGCCTCACAAGGCCGCACTGGGCGGCCTCCGACACAGGAGGAACGACATGGAAACCTACATCCCGACCATCAAAACGCTGCTGGGCAAGACCAAAAGCGAACTCAACGCCATTTTCCGCAACGCCACGGAAGCTGCGGTTTCGGCAGAGATCAGCGCCGAGGAGCGCAACGCAGCGCGTCAGACAGTGATCAATTGCAGGGCGGTCATGAAGTCGCCACATGGACCTAAGTTTTGAGGTCGCCAACAGCAATGAAATCCTGCTGCGAATGGAGTTTCCGGCGATGGCCCGCGAGTCAATTCGCCACAAACTCGCCACAAGCTCAAAAAAGTCGTCGCAGAAAATGGCGGATTTCTGCGGATTAAAACAGACTCATTCGTGAAGCGAAATGCGTTGATTTTTCCATTTTCTTTCCGAAATCAAGACTTAAGCCCTTGATTTCAAATGGAGCGGGCGACGAGTCTCGAACTCGCGACCTACAGCTTGGGAAGATGGGAAATTTGCTTTGATATCAGTTGCTTGGATAAAGCGAAGCACATTTTCGCCACATGATCCATTTCCCCGACTAATTTGTAAAAAAACTGAGGATAAAAAAATGGTGCTCCCCATAAGTTGGTTCTATTTTTGGTTGTTCGTGGCAGCATGCAACCCCTGCGATAGTGCAGAAAAATAAAACAATCAACCTTAGGAGCAACAAATGAGTAATGCCACTGGATTTCTTCGAAACTTTAAAAGTGATGTCACCGGCAATTCCGCCGCTACGGTAACCGCAGATTCGGTTGTTATGACGCGCGCAGACGGGAACTCCGTCAATTTGCCGATTTCATCAACGCTGGATACTACAGGGACTGGTCTGAATAAGCTGGATACGGGAACCGTCGCTAATTCGAGTTGGTACTATCTTTGGGCGGTTTCTGACGGCACGACTAGCGGTGTTGTTGCGTCTACCAGTTCGAGCGCACCGGATTCATCGATAACAAATAGCTATCCGTACATTGCTCAATTGCCAGCCACATTGAGAACAAATGGAAGCGCCAACCTCCTTGCCACCAAAGCGCGCGGCAGTACGAACCAGTACGTTGTTGGAGGGGTAAATGTCTCTGCTTATCCGACGATTGCCTCAGGCTCTGCGGGCACATTCACTTCGGGTCTTGTCACCGCCTTCTCGGCAGCATCTGTATCCTCGATAGTCCCCACAAACGTGACATCGAATATCAAGCTGCTTCTGGAACAAGGTTTTAACCTGGCCGCATTTGTTTCTCCAAACAGCAACACAGCACCCAACTATGGTGCAGGTTCAACAAATCCAGCATGGGGTGGATGCCAGGGCGGCAACGTTGGAAACCAATACCAGGCCGTAGAGTTCTTACTGGAAAGCACGGACGTCTACTACGCAGGGCTTGGCGCAAGCTCAGGACTTTATTGTTTAGGGTGGGAACACAATTAATACCCCTAATTTAGATTAAAAGGCCGGGCCATGCTCGGCCTTTTAGCTTGCAAAGGCCCACTAGATATATTGTTGGACTTTTGGTATGAGTTTATTTTATAGGGGAGTTTAAGTCAGTGCAAACATCTGTGGAAAGAGTATATCAATACAATGAAGATGCATATCAAGCGAGCGGGCTAGATGCGCAGCGGCGCTATCCTAATGAAGAATTGTGCAGATTTATGGGGCGCAACTATTTTAGTGTTCCGCGTTCGGAGCGAAAATCTATTCGTGTTCTTGAAATTGGCTCCGGATCTGCCGCAAATTTGTGGATGATCGCCAAAGAAGGTTTTGACGCCTACGGAATTGACCTGGCACCATCCGCCATTGACCTCGCCCATCAGATGCTCAAATATCAGGGTCAGACTGCGCACCTCAAAACCGGTAGCATGACGGAGCTACCATACGAAGACGTATTCTTCGACTGCGTCGTTGATATCTTTTCGACATATTGCCTTGATCAAAAAGGTTACGACAGGACACTTGCGCAAGTCTCCAGAGTGTTAAAGCCTGGCGGTAAATTTTTTACCTACGCTCCAGGGAAAAATTCTGATGCTTGGAAAAATCATGCTCCGGCTGAGAAACTTGATGGCAGTACTCTCAATGGAATTTACAGGGAAAATTCTCCATACTCTCCGAGCCCCTATCCGTTCCGATTCACAAGCATCGAGCAAGTGAAAAGCGAGGCTCTCCGAAATAATTTAAACGTCACGAATGTTGAAACGGTTGGTCGCACATATAGGTCGGGCCAGGAGTATTTCGAGTTTATTGTTGCCGAGGCATCTAAAATTAGCTCAAAGAGCGCTTGTTTCGCCAGTGCTGGGAATTGAAGAAATCAGCCCCTGTCGACGCGTCTTTTTATTTTCGGCCTGACGAATGAGATGAGCGTAAACATCGAACGTCGTACTGATATTTGTGTGCCCCATCAGGGTTTTGATCTTGGCGATGTCAGTCCCCTGCGCGATCAGCACGGACGCGAAGTAATGCCGTAGGGAATAAGGCGAGTACTTTGACTTGATGACTTTTTCGCCATCCGGAATTTCAATTTTGACAAGTCCGGCCTTTTCGCAAACTTCGTCGAAGGCGCGCTTGCGCCAGTTATCAGGAGATTGCCAAGTACCCGCTTCTGTTGGGAAGGCCAAGTCAAATTCGTTCGGCCCCTCACATTGGTCGATGTACTCAGACACGATCTCTAGTGTTATGGCGCTCAGTTCTATGAAGCGGCGGGCGGCTGGTGTCTTTGGCACCGACATATCACCGCCTCGATCGATAGCGCGCTCTACATAGACGCCGCCATCGCGAAAGCTGCTTCTGGCGACGGCAACATATTCTTGCGGACGCATGCCGGAATCGACGGCGAGATACAGCATCGGGCGATATCGCCGCCAAGTCTCCTTGACGCGGAGATTGGTGGAGTTGGCGAGGTCATCTGCCGCTTGCAAGAGACTGCGCACTTCCTGCTCTGACGGAATGACAATTTCTTCGTCGTACCGTGTCTCTTGCCGTACGCCAACTCCGCGTGCCGGGTTCGTGTCAACTTCCCCGCGTGTCGCCATCTCTGCGACTACTGCGTGAAAGTAGGTCAGTGTCTTTGCGGCAAGGTAGCGCCCATGTTCATTGATGAGCCAGGAGCGAAAGGCTACGACATCAGGCTTGGTGAGGCCGCGCAGGTCTGTCTCCCACTGGAACCCCTTCATGATGCTGGCGATATATGTGTAGTAAGTGAGGGTCGCCTTCGAGACCGGAGGTCGCCCGTCACGCCCCTCCTTTTCACAAATGGTCAGCCATTTGTCGATTGCATGATGGATGCTGAGGCTGGTTCCGGCACGTGCTTCCTTTGGAGATTCCCGGAACTGTCGCGCCTCTTTGGCCGTTTCGAAAGTTTTATAGGAATAGCCGGATTTCGATCCGCTGTCCGCGTATCGAACCTGATAGGTAACGCCTTTTTTTCCTATTTTCTTCCTGATATCCGTCATGATTCTGCATACTCTGCCTAGAGCCGCGGATCAAGCTTTTTCGTGAGTGAGATAGGATTTATCTTGGCGTTATTTTCCGCGTCAATCTGGCAGCGGTTGTAGATTTCCAGCAGGCTGTTCTTGTCAATCTTTAGTCGCTGGTCAATGGGATCAACAAAGAATGGAAGTTTGCGCTTGCCGTTCGCGTCTGGATCGGCTGCCCGTTTGATCTGGCGATGAGTCAATTCAATGCCTATTGCTGCGAGTGCAACTCTTGCGCCTTCGATTCCTACATATGTGGGTCTATCCATGATCTAAATGTCTCCCTGTTAATTATTTAAGTTTATAATCGTCCGCTGCGCATTTATATGGCCCGTCTATAGTAAGTTTCTCAATCTTTCTTCCGTCCCTGCCGCGTACAACGACCGGGTCGCCGAGGCCATCGCTTGGATTCACGTAAAGCGTCGCGCCGAGCGAATGACCAAGTGCGAAGCTATCCTCCAGGTCATGAAGCTGTTCGTAGATTGCCTGCCTTAACTGCGGGATCGTCAATTCGCCGCGAATTGTGATCTGCATATAAATGAGCCTTTTCCAACTGTTGACCCTAACTTAAGTCTAGGATTTGAAGGTTGAGAATTACTTAATTAATCAACGAGCGGTTGCAGAGCACAACACTTATTTGACGTTCGAGTCTTCGCGGGTCTTCTCCGGTCCCTGGCATTGCAGGCGAGAGGAACGCGGGTGGAAGGGCGGCGCGGGACAAACCTAGAGTGGGGTCGATTAACCGAGCGTAGGAACCTCACCATGTCGACCGCGTATCTCTCCACCAAGGACCTTTGCGAGCGCTTCCGCTGTTCCAGCCGGACGCTGTTCCGTCGCATGCAGCGCGAGGTGAACCCCTTCCCAGCCGCGTGCATCTGCCACGCTGGCAGCTTCAATCTGTGGGATGCGGGTGACGTGGCCGCGTGGGAGATGCGCGAGCGCGCTCGCACCCTGCAACGCCGCATGGAAGGCGGGTCGGTCGCGGGCACGATGTCATGAGCGCCGCGACCAAATCCTCGAAGGCCTACGCGCTCTATCGGAAGATCCTTGCCGAGTGGAACGCGGAGCCTCTACGCCTCTGCTCCCGCACCGATCTCACGGACGCGGAAATCTGGTGGTCCGATCTGACGCCCCTCGAATCGTGGGTCTTCGGCATCGACCCCGCGCTCTACAACGCGCTGCTGTTGGCTTACATCCGCTACACGGACATGATCGGCATGAGCGCATTGGACTTCCATGAAGTCGCGAACGAGGACCGGATCGCATTCCCGCAATGCTTTCTGGGCGAATGTGTCTTCTCGTACGAGGCGGCGGTCCGCTTCATGATGGCGGCCTGCGAAATGCCGCAGGAGCCATCGATGATGCTGGTTGCCCGCGTTCTGGTCCAGAACGTCAGAAGCGGGCTCTACCCCCAGACGACGGCCCCGGCCTGGGCGTTTGGGAAGGTCGATCCAACGGGCCTGTTCGACGACCCTTCGAGCTGGACGCTCGAAATCGCGCGGGACCCTAGCGGCTTTTAGCCGGTTTCGCCGTCGCCCCCGCAGGCGATGGTTCATGCGGCTGCGGCACAGATTGCAGAGATGCAACCTCGTGCCGCAGCTTCGCGACCTGCAATCGCAGCAGATCGTCCTGAAGCGGCTGGATCGCAAGCTGCCACTTGAGGAACCCGAAGAACATCAGCACCACGCCGATAGCCGTGAGCCAGCTCAGGCAGTTGCTGAAGAACTCCTTGTCGCTCTTCGCCACGTCGATCATCTTCTCCAGCATCTCGCGCTTGACAAGTTCAATGTTCGTTGGCTTTTCAATCGACTTCAGCGGCTCAAGCTCCAGATAGCTCTTGTACATGTAGTCGTTGGTGTTCCTGATCGAGACGATGTTCGCCCCGATGGCGAAGATGAACAGCAAGAGCCCAAACAGGGCGTAGAACTTGTAGATGTTGTCAGTGGGTAACGGGGACCTTGCTTTCCACGGCGCTTCCTCATGTGTTGTCCCGGCAATTCTCGACGGGGACATCACGGAACGCGCATCAGGGCGTTGCGTCGATGCCTCATGTGATCGTCGCGGCAGGCTGGCCGCCCGGGATCATTTGCGCCAGATGCGCTGCGTGCGATGCCCAATCGTGATGGTTTTGCCATCGGCGCTTCTCACCTTGTATGCGTCAAACCAGCCCGACAGCCGCGCTGCGGGGGCGCGCCCCCAATCCCGCTCGATCTTCCGGATGCTCTCTTTGTCGAGATACACAGTTGTAGCTCCATGCCCGTCGTGTTCCTCCTTGCCGTACCGGTCAAGGAGTTCATCAACGAGTGGCGGGATGCCGCGCTGCTGGGCGCGGATTGCGGAATGACGGGTGTTCATCATGCAGCTCACAACTCTGCGAACAGTTCGTCGAGCTTGGTGCGGTGATCAAGCTCCGCTGGCTGGCCGGGCACGCGCCAGTCCGGGATGTAGCAGCTCAACCCCAGCAGATCGTTGTCGCCGATCTTGTGCCCGAAGACGGTGGTGTAGAGACTGTCAGCTGGAGCGATTACGCCCGTGATCGCATCCCGGGACACCGAAACTGTCCGACCGCTCAAGGGCTCGACATAGTCCTCCAGGTTGTCGGCGTGCATCGACAACCCCGTTCGGACCGCCCAGAACGGATCGATCATCGGTTCCAACGGGTAGAAGCCGTTCTGAAAAAACGGGCCGTCATGCTTGCACTCGCTCCACACGTCGCGACGCCAGTCCTCGCGCCCCGGCCCGAACAGCAAGGTATCGACCACCTTCGGCGACGCCGCCAGCAAGAGGAACAAGCGGTTGAAAAATGCGTCGCGCACGATGCGCTTGCGGCTGCAAATCTCGTTCAGGCGCGAGGTCACGGCAGCGGGCAGTGCCAGGCTCACAAGCTTTCGGTCGAGGCGGTCGAGCCGTTCGAACACGTAGTCATAGCTCGCCTGCGAGTTTGGCAGCGAGACCTCCTGATCCAGCCATTCAATCTCTGTTTCGAGAACTCTGGTGAGATAGGCGTCGCGCCTGAGGCACGCTGCCTCAAGCTTGGCGTCCAGTTTTTGGATGATCGGTCGCCAGATCCTGACGGAGATTTTTGCCGGGGTTTTGAGGATCTTCTTGGCCATGTTGAGCATTCCGGTGTTGGGCTGGACACAAGTTTATCCATTCGGAACAGCAAAATGGATAAAGAGATCTCTTTATGAATGCCGGTCGAAAGCGGTGAATGCTCACTTCAAGGTGGGCGGGCCGATTAAACCGTTGCCGGATCAGCGGACACACGCAGATCGACCAGACGCGAGAGGCGTTCAGTCCACGCATCGATGGCCTTCGCCTGTTCTGGCAGATAGTCGTAGTGGTCGTAGACCTGCCACGTGCCTGGCAGGCGGTGCCCGAGCATGATCTCGGCGATGTGCGGGTCGGTCAGCGTCGAGAAATTGGTCCGCGCTGTCTTGCGCAGATCGTGGATCGACCAGTGCTCCATCTCGTACTTCTCATGGCGGCGCAGCCACTGCATGACGTTGTACGGCAGGGCGAGAGGCGCACTCGTGCCCATGGCATCGTTACTGCCGCTGTTCGTAAACAGGAACTTGCTCTTCGCGCTCAGCGCCATGGCCTCACGAATGAGTGTTTCTGTTTCCAGCGTGATCGGACGCAGCAACGGCTTGCCCGTGCTCTTCCCGAGCTTGTGGTTCTCCGGCGGGATGGTCCAGAGCCTCTTTCTGAAGTCGAAATGCGATTTCTCGGCAGCGCGCAGCTCACCGTTGCGGCAGCCATAGATCAGGCAAAGCTTCAGGAAGAGCTTGTTCTTCATCGCGATGCGCGACTGGTCTATCGCGCGCCAGACGCGCACAATCTCGTCGTTCGAGAGCGAGCGCGATCCGGCGACCTTCTTGATCTGGAGGTCTTCCCGCGCGTTGATTTCAACGAGCGGGTTTGCAGGAATGAGGCGGCGCTTGACGCCCCATTTCAGCATCTGCTTTGCGTTGGTAAGGATGCGGTCGGCGATGCCGGGACGCGCCTCCGCCTGCTTCTCAAGCAGGTCCAGCCACTCATGCAGCGTGACCTTGTCCGCAGGCAGGGAACCGATGCGGGGAAAGACGTGAAGCTCGAAGGAGCGCATCACGTCGTGATGGCCTTTCTTGTTCTTCTTGCAGTACGCCTCGTACCACTGCCGAAAGAGGGACTCGACAGAGTCTGCTTTCAGGATCGCCTGCTTTTCAAGAGCGCGGATAACGCGCGGATCGTGGCCCTGCTCAAGCTGGCCTTTGAGCCGTTGCGCCTCGATGCGCGCTGCCTTCAAACCGAGGGCCGGATAGGTGCCGAGGTCAACCCGCTTGTGCTGACGGTCGTAGCGATAGCGCAGCTGGAACACGACCTTGCCCTTCGGCGTCACGCGGACGCCAAGACCATCGCGGTCAGCGAACTCTTCAAGGGTTGGCCTGGGCTTGTTGCTGTTCGCCTTCAGCCATGCATCCGATAAAGCCATGGTGTACCTCGCGTGCGTACATATTCTCAGCCAACCCTCAAACTCCGTTTTATGTACGCGGCTATGTACACGCATGGAGCGTCACGGCCTGTCGTCGCTTGACGCAGGCTGTCAGGTCAGAAGAAAAGTTTGCCCAATGAAAACCGCCCGGAACACAAACCAGATGTCGCGGCTTGTGACCCCTTGTCGCGCAGGATGCGCTAGGGGTGGGAAATGATCGCGAAGGTGCGGCGGCGGCGGGTTTCGGCTACGAAGGGCGATGACACGGGGAACTCCAAGAACCCGTGATTTTCGCAGACTGGACCGAAGCGGTCGGACGGGTCAGTCTGCCAGGCCTATGTGCAGGTTGTCGAAGGGCCATGGCGCCTGCATGAGCGCGATGACACCGTTCTGGGCCAACTGGTATCTCGTCCCGGTGCTGTCGGTGCCTTCTCGCACCTGCGCGTTGCCTGAGATGCCCTGCATTTCGAGCACCAGCGAGCCGGAAATGCCGTCTGGCCGCGAGTAGCTGGTCGCGTAGCGAGTCGCGTCGAGGGATGCGGTTCCGAATGTGCCCCCCGTCGAGGCGATATGCATGCGCATCGCAGGCCAGTACACGGGGTTTGTCACACCCGTCGGCCGCGGAAAGCCGGTGTTGAGTGTCCAGATCGGGTATGGGAAAAGCGGGGAGCTTGGCGCAATGTACGGTGAGTAGGACTCCGAGGCCTGCAGCATGACGTTCCGGCCATCGACGCGGGCAACTCGTCCGATGAAAGACGTCTTTTCGTCCCGGGCAAACACCCAGATGCCAGGCGACGCGCCCGGGGAGATGGCGTAGTCGCCCAGGCTCGCCTCAGGGAGACAGGCTATGGTCGCGGGGAGACATTGCCTTGCGACCGTTCCCGCCGCATCGATGTAGAGCTGCCAGTAGGCACCTGGATGCGTGAGGTTGTTGCTGCCTCCCGCCGTAACGATCACATCGTAGGTGCCGGCCAGTCCGCTCCTTTGAGTCACGAAAGAGCGTACGGCAATGAAGGGCTGGACCGCGTAGGCGACGGGATTCGACTTGAAGAGAGCGAATGGAAATCCTCCGACGATGGCGTCGATCTTGGTCCTGAAGCGCGCGGTGTTGGATGCGGCCGTGATGCGGGTGTTCGCGAAGATGTAGGTCCCGGGGTCGTTCGGGTCTTCGCTGAAGGTGCCTGTGGTTGCGTCGCCACCGGGGGCCGTCATCGTGTAGAGCTTCTTGTCGAAGTCGATGTCCAGCGTCTGCTCGGTGCCGTTGGTCGTGAACACCGTGTAGTGTCCGTTCCGGGCGTTCCAGCTGTCCTTGTAAAGGCTGACTTCCATGTAGCCACGGGCGTTCTCGATGGGACGCCCGATGACGACCGAAAGGGTGCCGTTGAACATCGCGTAGTACCTCTTGGTGCCCGCGGAGTTCAGAAGCCGGACGCCTTGCGGTCTTCCGATCGATGCAAGCGGGAGGCTGAGTTCATCGACGGTTCCTTCCGGCGTGACCGCTGTGCGGATCGAGTCCCAGTTGCCGAAGACATTGGCTCCCCAACTGCCATTGGTTGCCGCGCCGATGTACCTGGTCTGGGTCCAACCGGAGACAGGGGCGTCCGGCAGGCCGACCTGGAAGACCCGGGTGTCGGGGGCTGTGTCGGTGTACCCGCCCGAGAGCAGGATGTTCTGTGCGCCGATTCGGGCCATGCGGAACTGGAGGACGTCGGCGGGCGAACTGCTGGTTCCCGTCCACGTGAAATCCGGCGAGGCCGTGATGGCGTACGTCCGCTTCAAGATGGTGGGGCAGGAATCGAGGCTGTGGAGGTCCTGATAGCCGAAGCACGTTTCAAGCGTTGTGCCGTGCCCCGTGATGCGCATCGTGAGAGCCTGCGAGTCCGACGTTCCATCGCTCTTGCGGATGATGCCGAAGCTGTTGTAGTTGCCATCGAGTTGCACCGGGTCCGTGACGAAGGCGCGTGCCGCGACGAACGGCATCACCTGATAGGCCGTGGGGTTCGACCAAGGTTTCTCGAAAGGAAAGGCGCCGACGACCGCATCTGGAGCGAGACGGAAGCGTGCCGTGTTGGCGGGGCTCGTGATGCGGCTGCTTGCGAAGACGTAGGTGCCCGGCTCCGCGGGGTCTTCGCTGAAAGTGCCGGAGGTGGCCTGGCCGCGGTCGTCCGTCAGCGTGTAGCTTCGGGTGTCGAAATTGATGCCGAGCTTCTGGCGTGTGCCGTTGGTGCCGTCGGCAGCGTAGAGGTAGTAGACGCCGCTGCGTGGGTCGTGGCTGTTCGAGAGTGCGGTGGCGGCTCGGCGATCAAAAGTCGCAGCGCTCGATTGCTGGGTCTCGACGAGATATGCCGCTTCGTCGGACCGCATGGCCTCTTTCGCAGACTCGACTTCGTTGGCGCTCTTGACCGTGCCGACGCTCGTTGCCATCGGCGCGCTTGCGCCGCCGCTGCCGTTTTCGCCACCTCCACATCCCTGCAAGCCAAGGCATGCGAATGCCGCGCACAGAAGCGCTCGGCAGGACCGGATCTTGTATTTCATTTTTTCTCTCCCTCGCGCGATTGCGGGCCCGCGGCCCCCGAGTCAAGGTTGCGCTCGCTTGCGATGCAGCGAAAGCCGCTTTCTGCAGCGCCTCGGCGCCCCTGCAGGATGGTCCGGCTGCATTGACTGTTGGCAGCCCGCCATCAATCTACGAGGCCAATATGCAGCTTGCTCCCATCGCCGTTCGACGGCATCGCGAAAACGAAACGGCCATCGTTGATCGCCAGGTACGGTGTTCCGGCCGTGTCGGTACCGATCTTGACCCGTTCATTGTTCGTGACCGGTCCAAGCGTCAGCGCGAACGGCCCTGTCGTTCCATCTGCTTTCCTGTAAGTCCCGCCATAGCTTGTGGGACTGGTCAGCAACGACCCCAGTTCGCCAGCGCCCGAATAGCTGTGGACGCTGTTGCCGAGCCATGTGCTCGAACTCGTGGCAGGCTGACGTATGCCGAGCATGAGGTAGGAGCCGAGCTTGTCGTCGCTTCCGTAGAACTCAAAGTCAGACGCCACCAAGACCTTGCGAGTTCCCACGTTTGCTATGTGGAAGGGGGTAAGCATGACGCCGCCTCCAGAAAACAGATACCAGGAGGTTGACGACGCCGCCACGACGTAAGCGCCTGGAGTGGCCTCGTCGACGCAGGTCGTGACCGGGGCGAGTTTGCAGACTTGCGCTCGATGGCCGTCTGCTGCGATGACGAGGCGCGCCATGCTGGACGAGAAGTACGGCGGCGCGACGGCAGTCGGCATCCCCGCCACCATCAAGTCATAGCTGCCAGGCAAGTCGGAGGGGCTTGTGACCAAGCTGCGTACCGCGATGAAGGGCTGTACCTGATACCTGGGTGTGGCGAGGGCTCCTGCGTAGAAAGGAAAGGCGCCAACGATGGCGTCTTCAGTGATACGGAACCGTGCCGTGTTCAACACTGTTCCAATGCGCGGACTGGAAAAGACATAGGAGCCAGGATCTGCAGGGTCGGGGCTGAACGTGCCGGCGCTGGCATTCGAAAAGGACTCATCCATCTGATAAGTGCCTGCATCGAAGTCGAGAGTCAGCTTGACGTCTTTGCGTTGGACCGAGAAGGCTCTGTAGCTACCGCTGCGAGGGTCGACCCCTCCGTTGTCCTTGAACAAGCCGATCTGGATGTAGCCCTGTGTGCCGGGATTGCGGGCGCCGACGATCACAGAAAGTACGCCATTCTGCGTCGCGAAATATCTGTCCGTGCCGGTGCTGTTGATCGGGTGGATGCCCTGCGCGCCGTTGGAGGCCGCGTCGCTCACTGGTAGCGTGAGGCTGGCGGAGGCGCCCGTCGAGTCGAAACTGGTGCGTGTGGTGCTGGCCGGACCGATGAGGTTTGTTCCCCATCGGCCATCGGAAGAGCTGCCGACATACCGCGCAGTGGGCCAGGTGGTTGTGTCGCGCAGCGCGATGCGGAACGGGCGTATGTCAGGCGCCGTGGCGCTGCTGCCTCCGAAGAGAACCACATTCTGTCCGTCGATCCGAGCCATCCGGAATTGCAGTACGTCACTTGGCGCGGCGATGTTGATGCCGGTCCACGCGTAATCGGCAGCGGGCGTGAGCGCGAAAGTACGTAGCGACTGGCACGCTTCCACGTAGTAGATGACATTATCCAGGCACAACTCAAGCTGCGTGCCCCTTTTCGAGATACTCATCGCCAGGATCTGGGAGTCCGCCGTACCGTTCTTGTTCAGGCTGATGCCCAGGCGGTTGTATTCGCCGTCCAGCTGGGAGGGGTCGGTGACGAAGGCCCGCGCTGCGATGAAGGGTGCGACCTGGTAGGTGACCGGATCCGACCATGGCTTCTCGAACGGAAACGCCCCGACGATCGCATCTGTCGTGATGCGGAAGCGCGCCGTGTTCACTGCGCTGGTGATTCGACTGCTTGCAAAGACATAGGTGCCGGGTTCCGCCGGGTCCTCGCTGAAAGTGCCGGACGTGGCGCTCCCCTTGCTGTCGACCAGCGAATAGCTCTTCGTATCGAAGTTGATCCCGAGCTTCTGCCTGGTGCCGTTGCTGCCGTCGGCGGAATAGACGTAGTACGCGCCGTTGCGCGGATCGCCTGCGTTCAGGCGCGGCACGACGGAGGAAGGGTCGAGTGCGGGGCTGGTCGCCTGCTGCGCAGTCAATCCGGAGTCGTCCTCGATGCCTGGCGCCTGGAGGGCGCCGGAGGCCACCTCTGCGCCGGCGTCGCCCTTCATCGCCGTGGATACGCCTCCCGCGCCAGCGCTTCCACCTGCGTTTCCGCCACCGCCACCGCATCCTGCGAGGCCCAATACCAACGCGAGAAATGCACCACGCGTCCACGCGTTGATGTGTTCGGGCTTCATGCTCATTGATCCGCTCCCTCAATCAAGAAAATTCCGAAATCGATACCGAAGCCCGAACCGTTCGACATGACTGCGAGCCCCTTGCTCTGCATGACGATGTAGCGAGGGCCGATGCCTGGTTCAAGGCCGATGCCGCGCAGGCCCTGGGGCGTGGTCAGGTCGGCAGGCGCGAGCGCAAGGCGCTCGGTGCCCTGGGTGCCGTCGGCGTGTGCCACCGTGCGGTCGAGCCACGAGGAGTCCAGCCCCACGCTGTTCCAGGAACTGTTGGAGGGATAGCCGGCCACGCGCCGCGTGGACGCACCTCGGGCCACGACGGATGGCCATGCGTCGCTGTCTTCCAGGCCGATGCTGAAGGTCTTGTTGGCCCACGAGTCGTACTGCGCACCCACGTAGACCTTCTGACCAGCCATTTCCATGATGCTGAAGCCGTACTTCCGTGCGAAGTTGGGCGAACTCGGCGGCACGCTCGGAATCTCGGCCGTCCAGTTGCCGCTTGCGGCACCGGGCGATATCGCAAAGACCGTTTTCAGTTCGGCCGGGCAGTTGTCGATGGTGTAGCGCGCCTGCCAGCTCGCGTCGTCGTCGCATATCTGCAGGCTCGTGCCGTTGTTGGCGATCCTGACCTGCCGCGCCACTCGCTTGTTTGCAGAGTAGTTGTCCGAGGTCAGCGTGAACTGGTTGTAGGTGCCATCGATTGCGGATTGCGCGGTTGCAAGCGCGCTTGAGCCGATGAAGGGTTGGACCTGGAACAGGTCCCCGAGTGGCCTGGTCGGGAAGGGAAATGCACCTACCACCGTATTTTTCGCGAGGCGGACCCGCGCCGTATTGACGGCGGCGTCGATGCGGACGTTGCTGACGATGTAGGTGCCCGGCTCGGCGGGATCCTCGGCGAGTGTGCCGCTCGTCGACACGCCGGCCTCGTCCGCCGTGCCGTAGCTCTTCGCCGCGAGGTCGATGCTCAGGGTGTGCCGCGAGCCGAATGCTGCAAAGACCGAATAGGTGCCGCTGTTCGGTCCCCGGCTGACGGGGCCGTCGATCAGTCCGATCTGCAGGTAGCCCCGCGTGTCCAGGTTGGCAGGGGTGCCCACCAGCGCGACCAGTTTCGTGTTCCGGATGGCGAAGAGCCTGGCGTTTCCCGCGCCGTTGATCTGCTGCACGCCCTGCGTGCCCGCCACGACTTTCGCGTCGTAGGCGAAACCGCTGGTCGTCGTGTCTGGCCGGCGGGTGTTGGTGCTGTACATGGGGGCATCGGTCACGGCGATGCCGTAGCTGCCATCCGATGCGTATACCCGCGCCTTGAGTGTTTCCTGTGCGCTCGGAATGTCAGAAAAGCCGATGCTCAGCCGCTGGTAGTTCTCGGGTGGGTAGCCGGGAGTCGAGAACGGATTGGCAGCCAGGAATACGTTCTGGCCCCCGATGCGCGCCATCCGGAATCTGAACTTGTTGCCCGGGAAGCCAACATTCGCGGCGAGCCATGCGCCGGAGGTGTCCTTGCTGATCGTGTAGTTCTCCACCCCGGCACCGGCGCATCCGCCGCTGGAGAAGACGAGATCGTTCATGCAGAACTTCAATCGTGCACCGTTGCCGTCGATGCTGATCTGCTGGATTTGCGAGCTGGAATAGCCTTTGGTCGCCCCGACCGCGACCCCGACGACGTTGTAGATGCCGTCGAATTGCTTCGCATCGTCCACGAAGGAGCGGAACGCCAGGAAAGGCAGCACGGTGTATGTGGGCGAAGCCGAATCGCCTTGCCTGAACGGGAAGCCGCCCAGAATGACTCCGTCCGTTGTCTGGAAGCGTGCCGTGTTGACCTGCGCGGTGATTCGCGGACTGTTGAAGATGCCGACATCGGCTTCCACGGCATCGCGGCTCAAGGTTCCAGCCGTCACCTGCATGGAGGCGTCGGTCATCGCGTACGTGCCGGTGTCGAAGTTGATCGACAGCACCTGTTCCGTCCCGTTGGCTGCGTAGACCGTGTAGACCCCGTTGCGACTGTCGTCGCCGGCAGGATTGCGGATCAGTCCGGAAGGCCGGGTCTGGTCCCGGCCTGCATCCACGACTTGCGCCAGGATTGCTTCGCTGTCGTCCTGCTTGCCGGCAGCCTGAAAGCTATAGGTAGCTGCTTCGTCACTCTTGCGTGCGCCTTGGGCAGAGGCACCGGTCACCGGCGACGGCGCTCCTGTTGCTCCTTCGTTTCCCCCTCCACACGAGGCGAGGCTCATGCACAGCACGACCGCGCCTCCGAGCGCGGCGAGTGTTCTTTTCATTGCTTGCTTCTCCGGATCGGCTCTTTGATGCGGGTGGGCATCGGCCTGGGCGCTCCCTCCGAGCACTTGTGCCGGAATCGTATCTACGATTGCTGGTTTTGGATACTTTTTATAACAGTAATCGCGAAAAAGTTGCCTGAATTCCGGTCGGGCAGAGTTTTTCTAGAACGCCTCCGTCATCCCATACGCCCGCATCTGCGCCTCGAACCGCGCCACATCCTGGCTCAGCACCACGATGTCGTGTGCCATGCCCTGTCGGTCCTTCACGTGCTTGCCCAGCAGCGCCTCCGGCTTGAAGCCCAGGGCCTGGAAGACGGCGATGGCGCCGCGCTGGTCGACGGTCATGCGGGCGACGAGCTTTTCGGCCCCGCGCTCGATGGCCAGCGCGCAGGCCTCGCGCGCGAGCTTGTGGCCCAGGCCGCTGCCGCGCAGCTCGGGGGCGGCGAGCACGCGCAGTTCGGCGACGTGGCTGGACCAGGAGTGCGGGTCGCGGATCACCGCCGCGCAGCCGAGCACGGCCTTCTCGCGCACCGCGAGCACGCTGTCGATGTCGCCGCGCTCGATGGCGCGCACCCAGGCGTTCATCACCTTGGGCTGGGTGATGTCGCGCGGCAGAAAGAGCAGGTCGTGCGCCGGGAGGGCCTGCGCGAAGGCGAGCACGGCGTCGGCGTCTTCGGCGGCCATCAGGCGCAGGACGATGCTGCCCTCGCTGCTTGTCACGGTGCGCGGATAGGTCCGCGAGAAGGAGTCGGTCACGGTGGTGATGCTCATGTCGATCGCACTCCAAGCCATTCGTCCAGTTTGGGCCACAGCCTGCGCACCGCGTTGGGCCCGGCGGCGAGGCTGACGTGGCCACCCTTGAGCACCACTTCCTCCTTGTCGGCGGAGCCGATGCCGGCCACGAGCGGCTGCCCGGCCTCGTAGGGAACGATGTGGTCGTGCTGCGCGAGGGCGTGCAGCACCGGCACCTTGATGTTCTTCAGTTGCACCTTCTGCCCGCCGATCACCAGCTCGCCCTTGTGCAGCTTGTTGCCCCACATGAGCTCCTTGACGGTCTGGCGGAAGTACTCGCCGGCCAGCGGCAGCATCTCGTTGCCCCAGCGGTCGAACATGCGGTACGACTTGACGAATTCGTCGTTGTCCATGTTGTCCCACAGCTGCACCATGCCCGCGCTTCGGCCGGCGGGGCGCAGCATGTCGAAGGAGGCGAAGAGCATCTCGGGCGGCACGTTGCCCACGGTGTCGATGAGCCGGTCGACGTCGAAGTAGCGGCGGTCCGACCACGCATGGAAGAGCTTCATGCGGCTGAAGTCGATGGGCGTGGTGAAGAGCGCGAGGTTCTTCATCGGCCCGCCGGGGTGCAGCGCGGCGTACAGCGTGGAGAGCACGCCGCCCATGCAGTAGCCCACGAGCGTGACATCCTCCTCGCCCGATCGCTCCTGCACGCGGCGGATGGAATCGGGGATGAAGTCGAGCACGTAGTCTTCGATGCGCAGGTATTTCTCCTGCGGGCGCGGCGCGTTCCAGTCCATCATGTAGACGTCGTAGCCCTGCAGCAGCAGGTGCTCGACCATGCTCTGGCCCGGCGCCAGGTCGAGGATGTAGCCGCGGTTGGTGGTCGCCATCACGATCAGCAGCGGCACGCGGTAGATCTCGTCGGTCATCGGCCGATAGTGGTACAGGCTCAGCGTGCCGCGGCGGTGGATCTCGTCCTTGGGCGTCTGGCCGACGGAAGGGGCGGTGGTGGTGAGGAAGTCCAGGCCCTTGATGTTGCGCTGGATCGCGCGCTCGATCTCCGAGGCGATGTCGGGCAGGGCGAAGGCGTCGGCTTCGGCGTTCATGACGGGCGCTTTCCCGCGGGCTTGCGCGTGCGTGCGGGCCGGGTCGCCGTGGCTGGCGGCGGGCTCGGCGGCTGGCGTGTGCGGCGCGGTCCGGGCGCGGCCGATGCCACGGCGGCGCCGCTTCCTTCCACCGCACGGGCGATGCGCGCCAGGTGGTCGTCGATGCGCTGCAGCTGTTCGCCGAGCGCCTGCAGGTCGGCACGCGTGGGCAGGTTCAGCATCGTGAGGTAGCGGGCCATCAGGTCGCCCAGCGCCTTCTGGGCGGTGAGCGAGGCGTTCATGCCGCCGTGCATGCCCTGTCGGAACGGGTCCGAGGCCATGGTCTCGTTGGCGAATTCGTTGGTGCTCTTTTCCCACTGGGCCGTGAGTTCGCGCCACATGGCCATGGGGTCGAGGGGAGAGAACTTGTTCGTCATGGCGGAAGCTCCCTTCTTTCCTGTCTGTCGCCTTGTTCCTGTCGCCGCTGTCTCAGGTGCCGGCGTGCCGCGCCGTGTGCGCGGCGATGGCCTCGACGATCTGCGGCCACATCGGGATCGGCAATGCGTGCCCCATGCCCGGGATGCGCAGCAGCTGCGACCCCGTGATTGCATCGGTCACGTCCACGCCGCATGCCACCGGCACCAGCGGATCGTCGTCGCCGTGGATCACCAGCGTGGGCACGCGCACTTCACGAAGCGCGGGCTTGCGGTTGCCGGAGGCCAGGATGGCGGCGAGCTGCCGCGCCACGCCGGCGGGGTTGAGGCCTCGCAGGAAGACGAGCTGCGCCTTCTCGGCATCGCGCGCTTCGTCGAGCGGAAAGCTCCCCGGTCCGCGCAGCACGCGCCACACCTTCGCGTGGTGCGCCTGGTAGGCCGCGAAGGTGGTCGGCGCGGGCGAGAACAGCACCGCCATCGCCTCCGGCGTGGGCGGCGGCAGGCCCGGCGCGCCGGTGCTCGACATGATGCTGGTGAACGACAGCATCCGCCGCGCGTGGTGGATGCACATCTCCTGGCCGATGGCGCCGCCCATCGAGGCGCCCACGACGTGCGCGCGCTCGATGCCCAGCGCGTCGAGCAGCCCGACGCAGTCGGCCGCCATGTCGCGCAGGTCGTAGGGCGTTCGCAGCGGCAGGCCGGCCATCGCCTGCGCCATCAGCGCCTGGATGTCGGGCACGCCGAGCAGCGTGAGGTGCGTCGAATGGCCGATGTCGCGGTTGTCGAAGCGGATCACGCGGTGCCCGCCGGCTTCGGCGAGCCTGGCGCAGAAGGCGTCGTCCCACGCCACCATCTGCGCGCCGAGGCCCATGACCAGCAGCAGCGGCGAGCCGGCGGGGTCGCCGAAGCTGTCCCACGCCAGCTCGATGCCGTTGGCGCGCGTGCGCCGCTCCACGCGGGGCGGAACTGCGGACATGCGTGGGGCCCCGTGCCTACTTGCGCTGGAGCAGCTTCGTCACTTCGTCCACGTTGGCCTGGATGCGCTGGCGCACCACGTCGAAGGCGTCGGCCTGCGACTTGGCCGCGAGGTTGGCCAGCTCCTTGATGTCGTCGATGGCGCGCTGGAACGACTGGCGGCCGAGCTCGTCGAGCTTGGCGAGGTTTTCCTTCGGGTCCTTGCCCGGCATTTCCTTGGCGGCGGCCTGCCACTCGGAAATGGCGCTCTTGATCATCTCCGTCTGCCGCTGCACCACGGTCTGCAGGCCCTGGTAGGACTTCTCGTTGGCCTGCATCAGGGCGGCCAGGTCCTTGCGGCCGCTCTCCAGCAGCTTGCCGGCGCCGCCGGTCAGGTTGAGGCTCTGCAGCCGGTCGGCCATGCCTTTCAGCGGGTTGAGCATGTCCGCGGCGTTCGGCGCCGCCTTCTTCGTGCCGGAGGTACTGCTGCTGCTACTGCTGGCGGTGGTCTTCTTCGCGGCGGCTTTCTTGGCAGTGGCCATGGTGCGGAATCTCCTGTGACGTTGGACGTGTGGATGGCAGGGACCAAGCCTGACGGCAAAAATCCCTCGCCACGATACGCCGCGCCGGAGCGCCGCAGGTTGCCGCCGCGACAAAAATGCCTGCGGGATTTCCCTTGGGTGCCGGGCTCCCGCTCGTGGCCTCGCCTACATCGGCGGCGCGAAGCCGTTGCGCCCGGCGGTCACGCGCAGCGCGGTGGGCGTGCCGTTCTTCTCCTGCGCGTTGACCAGCACGCGGGCACCGGGCACCAGCAGCGCGTCGGTGCCGGGGCGGAAGGTGACCACCGGCACGTCGGGCGGCACCACGACGGTCTTCTCGCCGCCCTTGTAGGTCAGGTGCAGCTGCTGGCCGCCGCGCACCGACTTCGGCGCCGCGGCCAGGTCTGCGACGGTGGCGTTGGTCATGGTGCTTTCGGGCAGCAGGTCCCAGGGGCGATGGCCTTCGCCGGTGCCGCGCGCGGCCTCGGGGAACACGACCACTTCGAGCGCCTTCTGCGTGCCGTCGGCCTGCGGCATGGCGGCGGTGCCGATGAAGCTGCCGCGCTTGATGTCCGAGAGCTTGATCGGATAGACCTCGGAGACGGCCAGGTCGGCCGGACGCGCGAGCGAGACGACCTCGCCGCCGCGGGCCTGCACCACGAGGGTGCTGGCGTCGACGCGCACGAGGGTGCCGCGGATGCGGACGGTGTCGGCGTTCTGGGCCGAGGCGACGGCCGGCAGGAGGGCTGTCAGGCAAAGGGCGGCAACGGCGGCGAGCAGGGGAGCCTTGGACGCGCTGGACGAATGAATCGGCATGTGGGCTTTCGGGGACGATGGGGCTGGTCAATGTACGTCCCGCCGGCGAATCGTGCTGGCGGCCGACTTAGCCCTGAATGAGCAAGAAAAAAGGCCGCATGCCTCGCAACGCGGCATGCGGCCTTCATTCGGGGCGAAGCGCCCGCGGCGTCAGTCGATCAGGCCGATCTCCATCGCGCCGGCCGTGGCCGGGTTGCGCGAGCCGACCATCGCGAACAGCTTGCTGCTCTGGCTGGCGAAGTGGTAGTTCGGGCCGGTGAAAGTCGCCGCGCGCATGTTGAGCGGACCGTTCGTGCCCATGGAGCCCAGCGTCGCGGCGAGCGTGGCGCTGGTGCCGTCAGGGAGCGTCTGCGTGCGCGTGTAGTAGGAAGCGTCGGCGCCGGTACTGCCCCAGCCGCCGCTGGTGGCGTCGCCGCGCGCGATGACGGTGGGCCATGTGGCGCGTTCGGGCAGGCCGATGCGGAACACCGACCTCGGGGGCGTGGACGCCACGTTGCCGGCCGAGAGGTAGATGTTCTCGCCTCCGACGCGCGCGACCGCGAAGGTGCCGTTGTCCGACGGATTGGCCACGTTCACGATGCGCCAGGTGTCCACGGTCGGGCCGGCCGACACGGTGTACGTCAGCACGGATGCCGCCGGGCAGTTGTCGATCCGGTAGATCACGTTGTCGTTGCACATGTAGAGCACGGTGCCGCCGTTGGCGATCTGAATCTGCGTGATCGACGAATCGCCGCCGGTGGCCGTCATGTTGATGCCCAGCCGGTTGTAGGTGCCGTCGAGCGCACTCTGCGTCTTCACCAGCGCGCGCGCTGCCACGAAGGGCCGTACGGCATAGCTCTCGGGCGTGACCTGCGCGACCGCGAACGGGAACGCGCCGACCACCGTGTCCGTCGTGAAGCGGAAGCGCGCCGTGTTCGCGGTGCTCGCGATGCGGGTGCTGTCGAAGATGAAGCTGCCGGCTTCCGCCGTGTCCTCGGCGAAGCTGCCCGAGGCGACGGTGCCGGCGGCATCGGTCATCTCGTAGCGCTTGCTGTCGAGGTTCAGCGCCAGCGTCTGTCGCGAGCCGTTGGTGGCGTAGACCTTGTAGCGGCCGTTGCGCGCGTCGGGCGTGGCGCCGTTGTCGATCAGGTTGAGCTGGATGTAGCCCTGCGTGGCGGTGTTGCTGCGCGCGCCCACCAGTACCGAAAGCTCGCCGGCCTGCATCGCGAAGTACTTGTTCGCCCCGGTGAAGTTGACGCCGCGGATGCCCAGGGGCTGGTTCGCGTAGGCGGTGCTGTCCACCGGCATCGTCAGGGTGCCGTAGGTGTCGTCGGTGCCGGTGGAGGTGCGCACCGTGCTGGTCGTGCTGATCAGGTTCGTGCCCCAGCTGCTCGTGGTCGACGAGCCGATGCCGCGCGTGGTCGGCCAGTTCGACGATTCGGGCAGGGCGATGCGCATGAACTGCTGGGCCGGCGAGACGCTGATGCCGCCATTCAGGTAGACGTTCTGGCCGCCGATGCGCGCGACGCGGAAGCCGCCGATGTCGCTGCTGTTGGCCACGTTGGTCGTGACCCAGGCATCGTCGGTGCCGGCCGTGACCGCGTAGGTGCGCTTCGAGGACGCGGGGCAGAGGTCGATCCTGTAGATGATCGCGTCGTTGCAGATCTCCAGCACCGTGCCGCTGCCCGACAGGCGCATCGAGAGGATCGTCGAGTCCTGCACGCCGCCGGGGCTGCGCGTGATGCTGAAGCGGTTGTAGGTGCCGTCGATCAGCGCCGCAGTGGCCACGAAGTTGCGCGCCGCCACGAAGGGCTGCGCGGCATACGCGGCGGGGCTCGAGTACGCGGTCTGGAATGGGAACGCGCCCACGATGGCGTCGCTCGTCACGCGGAAGCGCGAGGTGTTGGCCGCGGTGGTGATGCGGCTGCTCGCGAACACGTAGGTGCCCGGCTCGGTGAAATCCTCGGCAAAGGTGCCCGACTCGGCCACGCCGAGGTTGTCCGTCATGGTGTAGCTGCCGGCGTCGAAGTCGACCGAGAGCTGCTGCTGCGTGCCGTTGGCAGCGTAGACGCGGTAGCTGCCGTTGCGCGCGTCGGGCGTGCCCAGGGTCTTGGCGGCCCGGGCTTCCGGCTTGGAACTGCCGCCCGCCGACAGCGACAAGCCGCCGGAACCGCCACCACCTCCTCCCCCGCAAGCCGCCAGCAAGGCAGCGATGCACCAGCCAGCGAGATTCCTCGTTATCCTCATTTTTGTGCCCTTTTGTATTCAAATAGGCTCGACAGCAGGCCGGTTGGCTGCTGAACCAAACCCGAAGAAATCGTAACAAGAGGTCGCTTTGTTGCGGCGGGTGACAAATGTCAGCCAGGCGACCGAGCATTGGCGTGGGCTTTGGCCCCGTCTACAATCCGCCCCTCCGAGGAGCGTTGCAGCGCCGTCAGGCGTGAGGCTCGGACCACATATCGCAACGACGCTCACCCGCTGTTCTTGCGGTGAGCCTTTTTCCCCGTATCCGGCGGCATCTTTCAAACCAGTTTTGTTGGAGTTCCCATGAGCGCTGTTCTCAAGCCCACCCCCGTTTCGACCGCCGACCAGGCGATCGCCGACCTGTCCCTCGCCGCCTGGGGCCGCAAGGAAATCAGGATCGCCGAAACCGAGATGCCCGGCCTGATGGCCATCCGCGAGGAGTTCTCGAAGTCGCAGCCGCTGAAGGGCGCGCGCATCACCGGCTCGCTGCACATGACCATTCAAACGGCCGTGCTGATCGAGACGCTGCAGGCGCTGGGCGCGCAGGTGCGCTGGGCCTCGTGCAACATCTTCTCGACGCAGGACCACGCCGCCGCCGCCATCGCCGCTGCCGGCACGCCGGTGTTCGCGATCAAGGGCGAGTCGCTGAAGGACTACTGGGACTACACCCACGCCATCTTCGACTTCGGCCCCAAGGGCTCGAAGGGCGAAGGCCCGAACATGATCCTGGACGACGGCGGCGACGCCACGCTGCTGATGCACCTGGGCCAGCGCGCCGAGAAGGACCAGAGCGTGCTCGCCAACCCGACCAGCGAGGAAGAGCGCATCCTCTACGCCGCCATCAAGGCCAAGCTGGCCGTCGACGGCACCTGGTACACCCGCAAGTCGGCCGAGATCATCGGCGTGACCGAAGAAACCACCACCGGCGTGCACCGCCTGAACGAAATGTCGGCCAAGGGCACGCTGCTGTTCCGCGCCATCAACGTGAACGATTCGGTCACCAAGAGCAAGTTCGACAACCTTTACGGCTGCCGCGAGTCGCTGGTGGACGGCATCAAGCGCGCCACCGACGTGATGATCGCCGGCAAGATCGCCTGCGTGGCCGGCTACGGCGACGTGGGCAAGGGCTCGGCCCAGGCGTTGCGCGCGCTGTCGGCGCAGGTGTGGGTGACCGAGATCGACCCGATCAACGCCCTGCAGGCCGCCATGGAAGGCTACAAGGTCGTGACGATGGAATACGCCGCCGACAAGGCCGACATCTTCGTGACCACCACCGGCAACCGCGACGTGATCCGCCACGAGCACATGGCCGCCATGAAGGACCAGGCCATCGTCTGCAACATCGGCCACTTCGACAACGAGATCGACGTCGCGTCGATCGAGAAGTACGAGTGGGAAGAGATCAAGCCGCAGGTCGACCACATCAAGTTCCCCGACGGCAAGAAGATCATCCTGCTGGCCAAGGGCCGCCTCGTGAACCTGGGCTGCGGCACGGGCCATCCGAGCTTCGTGATGTCGTCGTCGTTCGCGAACCAGACCATCGCCCAGATCGAGCTGTTCACCAAGCCCGACGCCTACCAGGCCGGCAAGGTCTACGTGCTGCCGAAGCACCTCGACGAGAAGGTCGCGCGCCTGCACCTGAAGAAGGTCGGCGCCATGCTCACCGAGCTGACCGACACGCAGGCCGCCTACATCGGCGTGGACAAGAACGGCCCCTACAAGCCGGACACGTACCGCTACTGATCGACAGAGCGCATGCGCGCCGATCAACTGCTGGTGGAGCGCGGCCTGGCCGCGTCGCGTTCGCAGGCCGTGCGGCTCATTGCCGGCGGCTTGCGCTGGCGTGACGCGGGCTCCGCCGATGCCTGGCGCAATGTCGTCAAGAACAAGGACGACGTGCCCGAATCCGCCGAGCTCGAACTCGTCGATGCGGCGGAGGCGCGCTACGTGTCGCGCGGCGGGCTCAAGCTCGAGGGCGCGCTGGCCGCGAGCGGCATCGACCCGGCCGGCAGGCTGTGCCTCGACGTGGGCCAGTCGACCGGCGGCTTCACCGATTGCCTGCTGCAGCGCGGCGCGGCCAAGGTGGTGGGCGTCGACGTCGGCCACGGGCAGCTGCATGCGCGGCTGCGCGAGGACGAGCGCGTGGTGGCCATCGAAGGCGTCAATGCGCGTGCGCTGTCGGCCGACGATCTGGGCGAAGAGGGCGATGCGCGCTTCGACCTGATCGTGGGCGACCTGTCGTTCATCTCGCTCACGCTGGTGCTGCCGGCGGTCGTCGGGTTCCTGGCCGACGACGGCCGTCTCCTGATGCTGGTCAAGCCGCAGTTCGAACTGCAGCCCGGCCAGGTCGGCAAGGGCGGCATCGTGCGCGACGATGCGCTGTACGCGGTGGTCGAGAAGCGCCTGCGCGACGCCTGCGAGGCGCTCGGCCTCAAGGTGCTGCAGTGGTTCGACAGCCCGATCGCCGGCGGCGACGGCAACCGCGAGTTTTTCATTCACGCCGAGCGTGCCGTGCACGCGAACGGCTCCTAAGGAGACGCAGGTGCGCCTTCCGTTGAGTTTCGAATTCTTCCCGACCAAGACGCCCGAAGGCGCGGTCAAGCTGCGCGCGGTGCGCCAGCAGCTGTACGCGCGCAAGCCGCAGTTCTGCTCGGTCACCTACGGCGCGGGCGGTTCCACGCACCAGGGCACCTTCGGCGCTGTGCAGGAGATCCTGTCCGAGGGCGTGGACGCCGCGAGCCACTTCTCGTGCATCGGCGCCACTCGCGCCACCGTGCGCGAGCAGCTTGCCGAGCTGAAGGCCATGGGCGTCAAGCGCCTGGTGGCGCTGCGCGGCGACCTGCCCAGCGGCTACGGCATCGGCGGCGAGTTCCAGTACGCGAGCGACCTCGTCGGCTTCATCCGCGAGGAGACCGGCCGCGACTTCCACATCGAGGTGGCCTGCTACCCCGAGATCCACCCGCAGGCCCGCTCGCCCGAAGCCGACCTGCAGGCCTTCGCCGCCAAGGTGAAGGCGGGTGCCGACTCGGCGATCACGCAGTACTTCTTCAGTCCCGAGGCGTACTTCCGCTTCGTCGACGACGTGCGCAAGCTCGGTCTCGACACGCCGATCGTGCCGGGCATCATGCCGATCACCAGCTCGACGCAGCTCATGCGCTTCTCGGACGCCTGCGGCGCGGAGATCCCGCGCTGGATCCGCCTGCGGCTGCAGGGCTTCGGCGACGACACGGCCTCGATCAAGTCCTTCGGCCTCGACGTGGTCACCGACCTTTGCGCGCGCCTGCAGGAAGGCGGCGCGCCGGCGCTTCACTTCTACACGATGAACCAGTCGGCGGCCACGCTGGCTGTGCTGGAGCGCCTCGATTGAGAGGGCGCGCGGGGCTCCGGGCGGCACTTGTCGCGGCGACCTGCGTTCTTGCGGGATGCGCCATGCCGCCCGCGACCGACGCCGACGGCAACGCGAAATTGCTGCCCCTGCCGCGCGCCATCGCGGTGCCCCCGGGTGCGGCCGCGCGCTCCAGCGTGCCGGCGGTGCGCTATGACCTCAGCGTCTCCGGCACCGGCGAGCAGGCCCCGGACGACGGCGTGCCCGACGACGGGCCGCGCGAGATCTTCGAGCGCGGCGGCGCCTCCTGGTACGGCATCCAGTTCCACCAGCGCAAGACCGCCAGCGGCGAGCGCTTCGACATGACCGCCATGACGGCGGCCCACAAGACCCTTCCCTTCAACACGCGCGTGTGCGTGCGCAGCCTCGTCAACGGCAGCGAGGTGCTGGTGCGCATCAACGACCGGGGCCCCTATGCGGCAGGCCGCGTCATCGACCTGAGCCGCGCGGCGGCCGACCGGATCGGCCTGACCGGGCTGGGCATCAAGCAGGTGGCGCTGACGGTGGTCGACCGCGACGGCATGCGCTGCGGCGGGCTGCCGGTGGAAGCTGGCGATGCAGCGGCGCCCACGGCATCGAGCGAGCCGCAGCAGCGGGTGCGTGCGCCGGCTCCGGCACGGCGCAAGGCGGTCGTGCCGACCCGTCGCCGCAAATAGGCTGACGCGAAAAGGGCAGCTTGCTCAGCCGCCCGAATCGAGCGAGAAGGCCGCGTTGCGGTCCTGGCCCAGGCGCTGCACCAGTTGCGGCAGCGCGGCCGCCAGCAGCGGCTTCAGCGTGTAGGGCGGATTGATCAGGAACATGCCGCTGGCGGGCAGCCCCGGCCGGTGCGTCTCGCCCGAGGCGGCGTCCTTGGTGATCTTGCTGGACTTGACCGTCAGCGTGGCGTGGAGCCACGACTTGCCGGCCTTGGTCGCCATCGTCTTGAGCCGGCGCGGCAAGTCGTGCGCCTCGGGGCGCGGAATGATCGGATACCAGACCGCGTAGGTGCCCGTGGCGAAGCGCTTGAGCGCCTCGGCCATGAAGTCGAGCACACGGCCGTAGTCGGTCTTCATCTCGTAGCTGGGGTCCATCAGCACCAGCGCGCGGCGCGACGGCGGCGGCAGGAACTTGGTGGCGCTGCCGAAGCCGTCCTCGCGAAGCACGGCGATCTGGCGGCCGGCCTCGAGCTGGGCGATGTTGGCGTCCAGCGTGCGCGCGTCGGTGGGGTGCAGTTCGAAGAGCTTGAGCTTGTCGTGGTCGCGCAGCAGGTGCTGCACGATGAAGGGCGAGCCGGGGTAGACGCGGGCGCCGCCCTTGGGGTTGAAGTCGCCGATCACGGCCAGGTAGCGGGCGATGGCGTCGGCCAGCGGGGCTTCGGTCTCGGCTGCTACCTTTTTGGTAGCGGACTTCGCTGCGGGAGCAGGTGCGGCGGGCTCTTTCTTGTCCGAAAGAAGGCGCAGTACGCCGTCGGCAGCCTCGCCACTGGTGCCGGCGTAGTCGCCGTCCAGCCGGTAGAGGCCGGCGCCGGCGTGGGTGTCGACGACCGTCAACGCTGCCTCTTTTTCAAGCAGGTGGTCGAGCGTGGCAATCAGCACCGTGTGCTTGAGCACGTCGGCGTGGTTGCCGGCATGGAAGGCGTGGCGGTAGCTGAACATAGGGGGAGGATGGTAACGGTGTTGGGGCCGCGAAGGCACGAATTTGCCTGGCCAGGGTCATTCTTCGTATAATCGCGGGCTTCGCAGCGTTTTTGTGGCCCCGCGGCGAAGACTTCCAAACCCACCTAAGAGATTCCCACCAGAGGAACGCCGACCGTGGAAAAGGGCCCGCCAAACCCTCTTTCAAGAGAAAAACTCATGACCAAAACGTTCAGCGCCAAGCCCGCTGACGTGACGCACGAGTGGTTTGTGATTGACGCGACCGACAAGGTCCTCGGACGAGTAGCCAGCGAAGTTGCTCTCCGTCTGCGCGGCAAACACAAGGCCATTTACACGCCTCACGTCG